>WNFZ01001534.1_pt1 | contig 63961 bp, 47 predicted proteins | sample 5400081 | NCBI WGS metagenome assembly WNFZ01 (sample SAMN13153365, study PRJNA577476) | soil metagenome | isolation source: 80 cm soil or saprolite under grassland replicate 1 | place: USA:California | collected 2016-06-15
TCAGCCGAGGCCCCGTGGTGGTGGCCGAGGCGTCGAAACGATAACCATCAACTCCAGTGGGAAGCATGCCCCAGCCGAAGTTGGGTTCACCATCAGACCACGCCTGAACCGAGGTCTTCACATCCAAATCCAGCGTGAACGGCACCGTCTGGGCAAGCGAGACGATGACCAGGTCCGGGGTGGTCATGGCCTCGACGCCGTCATTCTGCAGACCGGGCATCGTGTTCGGCGCGAAGGTGAAGTTGTTGAAAGTAGCCGTGGCCTGATGCCAATCAACCAACATGCGATAGACATTCACGTCGTTACCGTTGGCGTTGAGCGCCGTGTGCTGCATGCGCAAGATGGCCGAGACGATATGGGCCCCCAACGGAACCTGGGTGGGGCCGTTTCCGAAAATGTTGTTGAAGCGAAGCAAGCCATGCGACACGCCACCCAGGTTGTCTCCGTCCACCAGAATCCGCGGTGCCGAGCCGTGCACCACATCCGGTCCTCCGAATTCGGTGCCTTGTTCCAGCTCGGTGTCTTCCACGCCTGTGTAACCATTGACATCATTCTGCATGAAGGTGACCGCCGGCGACAGGTCAATGAAGGCGCTGCCGGAAATGCACTGTCCCTGCTGGTCGCACACCGAATCTGGGTCCACGGAGATTCGATAGACTTTGCCCGGCATGCGCAGGTTGGTGGTGATGAAATTGATATTCGTGCCATTGATGGTGATAGTGTTAACCCCCAGCTCGTCGCTCGGATTGTCCTTGTCCGCGATATGCCAGACGAACGGAAAGCTCGCGTCAGTGCCACAAGTGCTCGCATCCGTACAAAGCGGCTCATCGACGATCAGATTGACCACATTCGCGTTCGCCGGGTCCGGGTCACCCCAGGCGACGAGGAAAGCCGGCGGCGTTGTATCTGGTTGCACGGTCAAGACGGCATGCCGACTGTCGACGACCGCCCCCACCCCGTTGTCCAACCGGCAGTAGTATTCTCCGGCGTCGCTCGTTTGCACATTGGTCAAGGTCAGCGAAGTGCCCGTTTGGCCGGTGATGAGTTCCTCCCCTGCCCCGACGTTGCGAAACCACTGGATGGAAGGCGCTGGAATACCGCAGTTGGCGGGCAGCACCACCAGGAAAGTCGTATTTTGGCCGGCTGTCGCAATTCGGTTGGTCGGCTGAACGTTGTCGGTGCAGGGCGCGACGGACTGCGACCCATAGACGGAAAGCCCAAACACCGTGTCGCTGCTCGCCAGATTGGCCTGGTGCACCTCGACGGCGAGCACATTTTGACCGACCACCAGCGGGTTGATTGAGTTGGTGTCCAACCTCACTTGATGCACATCCCGAATCGGCTCGCCCAAGGCAGCCGTGGCAGGTGTGTCGAATAGGACGGGAGTCGTCGCCGGCATGTTAAAGCGATAAAACTCAACCCCGTTGAGGTAGAGCACGTCGCCGTCGTCAACAAAATTGGTCAGAGACAGGATGACGCCCGCAGTGGAGCCGCTCCAGTTGAAATGGATGCGGTAGTAAATCGTCCAGATGCCACTGGTATTCGGCCCAGGGATGGGGGTGACGAACGGATAGGGGTATCCGGTGTCATTCCCGAAGAGTGCGCGGCCGGTCGGCCAGCTATTATCGTCGATGAAGTCTTTCTCCTTCCAGGCTTGAAGTTGATCGACGCCATTGCTTTGGAATCGCCAGGTGGAGTTTGTTATCCCGACTAATTCCACCGGCTGGGCGGAAACGGAGACCACGGAACAAGCCATCTGCAAAGCCAGCCCCGCGAGCAAGATTCTTAACACACGCATAGTCCTTCTTCGGTTGTAAACCAGCCAGGACACACGGAATTACCCGCGCCGCATCTACGGCGCGACGTTTGCCAGGCCGGTAATTGTTTCTGAGAGTGAGCTTACCTAATCACAGTGAGTCTGGAAAAGCAACCGAGAAATTGCGCCACAGCGGCTCTGCGGCGCAGGACAGGTTAACCACGGATTACACTGATTCCACGGATAGAAGAGCAAGCACAGATTGGAGGGAAACCTTGGCACAGACCTGCAGGTGGCCCGGTTCTTCCAATGAAAGACTTCTCGTAGCTGTTCAGGTGTGAAGTTGAACCGCTCATCTCCGCTCATCTTCGCTCATCGATCCAAGAGCATTCGGCGGTTGGTCCGTTTGCTTGGGGACGTGCGCGACTCGAGCGCCATCATACTTGTTCCAGGCACCCAGGAACCAACCGTCATCGTCGCGCCTGAATTCGACTTGAGCGTGTCCGACTTGAGCGTTGCCAGTGTCGGCCCGCCTCTCTATACTGCAGCGCGATGAAACATCAGCTCGATTTCGAGAAACCGATCGCCGAGTTGCAACGCAAGCTGGAGGAGTTGACCAAACATCGCGAAGTGCACGGCCTGGGCGTCAACTTCGACGAGGATATCCTCCGCATTGAAAAGAAGATCGCTGAAACCCGGAAACAGATTTTTTCAAACCTGACCGCCTGGCAACGCGTGCAGTTGGCGCGCCACCCCAAGCGCCCATTCACTCTCGACTACCTGAGCATGACCTTCTCGGACTTTCAGGAATTGCACGGGGACCGCCTTTACGCGGAGGATCGCGCGGTGGTCGGCGGCTTCGCCCGGCTCGACCAGCACAAGGTGGTCGTCGTCGGGACCCAGAAAGGCCGCGACACCAAGGAAAACATCCGGCGCAACTTTGGCTCGGCGCACCCGGAAGGGTATCGCAAGGCCCTGCGTTTGATGCGCCTGGCCGACAAGTTCGGCTTGCCTGTCATCACGCTGATCGATACGGCCGGCGCCTACCCGGGCATCGGGGCCGAAGAGCGGCATATCGCCGAGGCCATCGCCGTCAATCTGCGTGAAATGATCCTCCTGCAAGTCCCGATCATCGCCGTGGTCATTGGCGAAGGCGGTTCCGGCGGCGCCCTCGGCATCGGCGTCGCCGACCGGGTCTTGATCCTGGAAAACGCCTATTATTCGGTGATCAGCCCGGAAGGCTGCGCCGCCATCCTCTGGAAAGATCGCTCGGCGGCCGGCCGGGCGGCGGAAGCTTTGAAGATCACGGCCAAAGACTTGATCGAACTCGGCCTGGCCGACGAGATCGTGCCCGAACCCCTCGGTGGAGCGCACAATGATCCCAAGACCACGGCCGCCAGCCTCAAACAGCATCTCCTGGCCAACCTCCAGCAACTGCGCCAGATCCCCATCAGCGACCGGCTGAAATCGCGCTACGCCAAGTTTCGAGCGCTCGGTCATTTTCAAGAAAAACAGCCGACCGCGGCCTGACTCCGACCTCCACGCCCGACGTTCGAGTGATCGAATGCCCAACCCGATGCAGCCCCTGCCGCGCTCCGTCTTCGAGCATCCTAACCGGGCCCAGGACCGATGCTCTACCCCTTGACGTTCCAACCCATCTTCATGGAACGCGTTTGGGGCGGACGCAACCTGGAGAAGCTTTACCAGAAACCTCTCCCGCCGGCACGGCCCATCGGCGAATCGTGGGAGATCAGCGACCGCCCGGAAGCAGAAAGTCTCATCGCCCACGGTTCCCTCGCCGGCAAAAGCCTGCGCTGGCTCATGGAAAACCAGCCACAGGATGTCATGGGCTCGGCCCGAACGGAAGGGGATCGCTTCCCGCTCCTGATCAAGATCCTCGACGCCCAGGAAACACTGTCGGTGCAGGTGCATCCGCCCGCCGCGCTCGCCGCCCGGCTCGGCGGGGAGCCGAAGACGGAGATGTGGTATGACGGGACGGTCGCCGACTGCCTGCACCGCATCCGCGTGCGCGGCGGCGACGCCGTGTTCCTGCCGAGTGGACGCCTCCACGCCATCGGCGAGGGCAACGTAATTTTTGAAATCCAACAGAATTCCGACACGACCTACCGCGTCTTCGACTGGAACCGGGTGGGACTCGACGGCAAGCCGCGCGAACTTCACGTCGCGCAATCGCTGGCCAGCATCAACTTTGACGACTTCGAGCCGGCGCTCATCTTCAGCCAGTATTCGCGCAATAGGACTTTCAAGGTTCGTTACCTGGTCGACGACCCGCTCTTCCGTGTGGACGCCTGCCAGGTCAGGCGCGGCCAGCGGTTCCATTTGCGCAGCACCTCGCCGCAGATTCTCGGCTTGCTCCGCGGCCGGTTGGTCATCACCCACGCCGCGACCAGCCTCCAGCTCAAGGCCGGCGAGTTCTGCCTGCTGCCCGCCTGCCTCGAACGGGTCTCCTTGCAGGCCGAGACACAAGTCGAGTTCCTGCATGTCCAGGTCACGTAAGTGAAAGAGTTTCTCAAACGTTGGGCCATCACCACCGTCGCGGTCCTGGTGGCCGCGCACACCGTCAAGGGCATCCATTATGACAAGAGCAACTGGCCGTCGCTGCTCGTGGCCACCCTGGTGCTGGGATTGTTGAATGCCTTCCTTCGGCCACTGCTCATGCTCTTATCGTTGCCCCTCCTGGTTGTCACCCTGGGCTTGTTCACCCTGGTGATCAATGCCCTGCTCCTCTACCTGGTCGGCCAGATTATCCAGGGCTTTTATGTCGACAGCTTCAGCGCGGCCTTTTGGGGCGGCCTGGTGATCAGCGTTGTCTCGCTCCTCCTCAACAGCTTGACCGGTGGCGGCACCACGCGCGTTTACTTCCGTCGCGGCAAGCCCCGCCCTCCTTCAGACCGGTCCGGTGGCGACGGCCCGACCATCGATGTCTGACCCGGCCGACCCGCCCAGCCGGTAGGCCGCCCGGCGCGTCTCGATGCCGCGTGCCCGAAAATCGCGCTCGAAATCCGTCTGGACCGACGCCAACTGGTCCGGGGTCCGGCAGGCCTCGAACTGCGGACGAGCGGCAAACACCTCTTGCATCTGGCTGAAGTAGTCCGCGTCGTCGGTGCGCAGGTAGACGACGCCGCGCGGCGCCAGGATCCTGGCCGCCAGTTCCGGGAACCTTGCGTTGACCAGTCGGTGCTTCCGCTGTTTCCGCTTGGACCACGGATCGGGAAAATAAACGTGCAGCGCCTGGACGGAACCGGGAGTCAGCAGGAATTCCAGGAAATAGCCGGCCTCGATCCGCAACAAACGCACGTTCGTCAATCCCGCCCGCTGCGCCTTTCGATCCAGTTTGCGTAGCCGGCCGAGCAATCGTTCGACACCGAGGAAATTCCGATCCGGCCAGGCTTGGGCCCATTGGGCAAGGAAAGAGCCGTCGCCACTGCCCAGCTCGACTTCCAGCGGTCGGGCCTGGAGAAACATCTGCGACAGCGGCAGGCGCTCGACCCAGGAGGCCGGCTGGTAAATCCAATGCGGCGCGCGGCGGCGGATCGGTTTTTCTTCCGTCTGCATGTCTCCATAGCTCAGCACCTCAGCGGTATTCACGGAAGAAGTATTTGTCTCGCCAACGGGCCGGGAGACACGGGCATGGGATTTGCGATTTTAGATTTGCGATTTGCGACTGATGCGTTGAGACCACGGATAGCCCAGAGCGGCAGAGCCGCAACCAAAGATCCTGGGCCACGGATGGAACACCGATTAAACACGGAAAGAGAAAGCGCTCAGCTTCACCTGGAACGTCTCTTTTGGGAATCCGTGTTCCATCCGTGTTCCATCCGTGGCTCCCCTGAAAATTTTGTCGGAAATGAAAGATTTCTTCTTATAGTGGTACGGATAGAACAGCAAGCCCAGGTTGGAGGGGGTCTGAGCACTGACGGGCAGGTGGGTCGTTCCTGCCAACGAATGACTTCTCCCATCCGCGACATCCGGAAATCCGTGGTCTCAACGCATCAATCGCAAATCGAAAATCGAAAATCGCCAGCTCAACCGTATCGGCCTTCGATGTATTCCGCGGTCCTGGGGTTCGCCGGGGTCAGGAAAAGGTCTTCCGTGCGGCGGTGTTCGAGAATCTCGCCGAGGAGCATGAAGATGCATTCGTCGCTGGCCCGGCGGGCCTGGGCCATGTTGTGCGTGACGATGATGATGGTGTAGCGGCCTTTCAGCTCGAACATCAATTCTTCGATGGCCCGGGTGGCTTCGACATCGAGGGCGCTGCACGGCTCGTCCATCAGGATGACCTCCGGCTTCAACGGCAGGAGACGGGCGATGCAAAGCTTTTGCTGTTGTTCGAGCTGGAGGCCGGTGGCTTTGGTGTTGAGCCGGTCCTTGAGATCGTTCCACAAACCGACTTCGGTCAGCGCCTTTTCCACCGCCTCGTCGAGCGCAGCCGCATTCAGGCTCGACTGGTCATGGAGCCGCAGGCCGAAGACGACGTTTTCATAGACGGAAATGGGGAGTGGGTTCGGACGCTGGAAGACCATCCCCACTCGTTTGCGCAGTTGGATCAACGAGACGTCGGGGTCGTAAATGTTTTTGTCGAGGATCTTGATTTCCCCTTTGGTGGTCACGTAGTCATAACGCTCATTCACCCGGTTGAAACAGCGCAAGAGGGTCGTTTTGCCGCAACCCGACGGCCCAATGAGCGAGGTGATGATGCCGTGCCTGAGCTTGACGGTGACGTTGATCAGCGCCTGGAAGTCGCCATACCAAAGGCAAACGTCCTTGGTCGTGATGCTGAAGGGCCCATCGATCGGCTTTGCCTCAGCGGGGGTGACAGTGGATTGAGTCATCCGAAAATCCCGTTCACATAATCATAGGTGCGCTTGTCTTTCGGCTTTTCGCTGAAGACCACCTCCGTGGGGCTGAATTCGATCACTTCACCGCGCCAGAGAAAGAGGACGTTGTCCGCCAGGCGCCGCGCCTGCTGCACCAGGTTGGTGACCAGGACGATGGTGATGGTCTGGCGCAGCTCCCTCAAGACCTCCTCGATGCGCATGGTCGTAACGGGGTCGATGGCGATGCTGAATTCGTCCAGGCAGAGAATCTCGGGTGAGAGGGAGAGCGCGCGGGCCAGGGTGAGCCTTTGCTGCTGGCCACCGGAAAGGCGCGTCCCCAGCATGTTCAACCGGTCTTTGACTTCGTCCCAGAGGACGGATTGCTTCAGGCAACGCTCGACGATGGCGTCCAGCTCGGCCTTGTCGCTGACCCCCATCCGCCGCGGGGCGTAGGCCACGTTTTCATAGATCGTCAACGGCAGCCCGACGGGCAGGGGAAAGACCATGCCGATACGCCGTCGCAGCGCGTAAGGATTGCGCATGGCGCCCACGCTCTCGCCATTGACCAACGCCTGCCCTTCAAACCGCGCGCAGCCGACGAAGTCGAGGGTGCGGTTGATGATCTTGAGCAGCGTGGTTTTGCCGGAGTTGGCCGGGCCAATAATCCCGATCACACTGTGACGCGGGACGCTCAGGCTGACGTTGCGCAGGACCTGCTTGGCCCCGTAAAACGCGGAGACATCGCGAAACTCGATGTGAGGTTGGCCGTTGTTCATTCGTCATTGGTGGTTACCACCGTTTGCGTCCGCGCAACCAGACCCGAAGGACAATGGCGAAGCTGTTGACGAAAAGAATCAGCGCGATCAGCACCGCGGCGCAGCCGAATTTCATCAAATCGGGCATTTGCGAGATCTGGGTGGAAATGATATTCAAGTGCATCGACATGGCCATGAACGGCTCGCGGATGTTGTAGGGAAAAATTTTACTCCACCCGCTGTCGGTCACCCATTTGAAGAAGGTGGCGCCGGTAAAGAGAATCGGCGCCGTCTCGCCCGCCGCCCGCGAGATGGTCAGGATGATGCCGGTGAGGATCCCGCTGAACGAGTTGGGCAGCACGATCGTCCGGATGGTCTGCCAGCGCGTGGCGCCGAGGTTCCAGCAGGCTTCGCGGAAGGCCATCGGCACCGCTCCGAGCGCTTCGCGGGCGCTGGTCACGATGACCGGAAGGTTCATCACCGCGATGGTCAGCGAGGCCGTCAGCAGGCCTCCTTCCCATTTCGTTTCCGAGTCGTTTGGGTCTGCGAACACACGGTTGATCGCCGGGAGCATGGTCAACACAAACGCACCCAGACCGAACAGACCGTGCACGATGCTCGGCACGCCGGCCAGGCTGGTCACGGTGATGCCGATCATCCGGTTCAACCACCCTTCCTTCGCGTACTCGTTCAGGTAAATCGCGGCGAGAATGCCGACGGGCGCGACGAAAATCAGCGATCCGATCACGAGATAAAACGTGCCCAGGAGCGGCGCCCACAAGCCGCCCGCTTTGCCTTTGTTCACCGGGTTGTCCCACAAATAATGGAACGAAAGAACCGGCGCAGCCTTGATAAAAATGTGAGCCAGGATGGCCAGCAAGGGGGCGGCCAGCACCACGCAAAAGCCGAACATGATCCACTTGTTGCGGGTGACGCGCCGGCTCTTGCGGCGCTCCAATTCACTCGCGGCAAAAGGATTGGCTTCGTAGGGGGCGGCACCGGCCGGGGCAGCAACATCGCTCATATCACGCCTGGTTGGCTTTCTTCACGCCCTTGACGATCACATCCGAGGCCACGTTGAGGCTGCAGGTGATCACGAACAACACAATACCCAGGACGAACAACATGCGGTAATGCGGCCCGCCGTTCACCGTCTCGCCCATCTCGGCGGCGATGGTGGCGGTCATCGTCCGCACCGGATCGGTCAGGGCGTGCGGAATGCGCAGGTTGTGGCCCGTGGCCAGCAGCACGGCCATGGTTTCGCCGATGGCACGCCCCATCCCCAGCAGGCACGCCGCCAGCAGACCGTTGCGCGCGGCGGGAAACAAAACCCGGCTGACCATCTCCCACCGGTTTGCCCCCAGCGCGACCGCCGCTTCGCGAAACGAATCAGGCACGGCGCGCAACGCATCTTCCGACAACGACACGATCACCGGCACGCTCATCAAGGCGAGAATGACCCCGCCCGTGAGCAGGTTGGTGCCCTGGGCGGCGCCGGTCTCGGCGCTGGCCAGATGGAGCGTGACCATCGCGTGACTCCACCAACTGCCCGGGGTCGCCGTGAAAATCGACTTGATGAGCGGCCCGATGACCATCAACCCGATGAAACCCCAGACGATGGACGGGATGGCGGCCAGCAGTTCGATGACAATCTTGAGCGTTTCCTTGACCTTGCCCTTGGAGAACTCGGAGATATAGACGGCCGCGCCCAACCCGACCGGCACGGCGATGATCAGCGAGGTGAATGTCGTGGCGAAGGTGCCGACCAGGAGAGCCAACGCGCCGAAGCTGGGGGCATTGCCCTCCCCCGGGTTCGGAATCCACCGTGGATTGGTGAAGAAATATATCCAGTCCAGCTTCGGCAGCATGGGCGCCGCTTCTTTCAGAATGAACACGAAGATGGCGACGATGCCGATAATGCTGCTCCAGCCGCAGAAGTGAATGATCCACTCGATGGGCTTCTCCAGCGCATCCAGAAACTGGCCGCGGTGGCGCGCCGGGGCTGTTGACCGCTTTGGCATGGGCGCGCGCAGTTTTCCTTCTTCCCGCCGACGCGCCACCGCCTCGGCGGCCGAGGCCGCAGCGCGGTTGCTGGGTGAAGCCGGAACGCTCATCTCACTTCAGCGGGACGAAGCCTTCCTGCTCGACGATCTTCTGGCCCGCCGGCGAAAGGATCCAGTCGATGTAGGCCTTGACCTCGCCCGTCGGTTCGCCGGCGGTGTAGAGGTAGAGCTTGCGGGCAATCGGGTACTTGCCGTTGCGGGCCACGTCAATGCCCGGCTCCACGGGGGATTCCCCTTTTTTGTTTGAGACTTTCAACCACTTCACCTTGGGCGTCTTGTAACCCATGCCGCTATAACCGAGCGCGGTTGGAGTCTTGGACACGTTTTCGACCACTTCGGCCGACCCGTTCATTTCGCTGATGCCACCTCGAAACTCGCGCTGCTTGCCATCCTTCTTGCCGCAGACGTGCTCGCGGAAATAGTCGTAAGTGCCGGAATTATTTTGCCGGCCAAAGAGGGCGATTTTGCCATGCATCGCCGGGGTGAGCGGTTCCCACGTCGTGATCGTGCCGCCTTCGGCCCAGATTTCCCGCAATTCCTCGACGGAGATGGCATCGAGCGGATTGGAGGGATGCGCATAGACGGCGAGCGCGTCGTAGGCCACGACGAACTCTTTCACATCCTTGCCCGTGACGCTCTTGGTCTTCTCGGCCTCTTCCTTCTTGATCTCGCGCGACGCATCGCAAATGTCGCACGTGTTGTTTTGCAGCGCGGCGAAGCCCGTGCCCGTACCGCCACCGTCGGCGTTGACAAAGACGTTGGGTTTCACCTTGCGGTAGGCTTCGGACCAGGCCGTGGCCAGTTGAATCATGGTGTCGGATCCCTTGGCCCGGATTTCAACGTTCTTGCCCTTCTTCTCGGCGGCTGGCGCGGATTGACCCAAGCCAAAGGTCAGCGCGGCGACGGCACCCAGACAGATGCCCCGGAAGAGTGTGGTGTGTGTGTTCATGCGTTTTTTGGTTTTGTTGGAGTATGGTGGGCGTGCTTGTTTTCGTACGTTGGGTCAAGGCCGATCGTTTCCGACGATGGCCTCGACGAGGTCGTGGATGTGCGCCTGGATTTCCCGATAAGCGGCTTCGTAAGCTGCCCGCACTTCCTGGGGCGTGCCCTTGGCCTTCGATGGATCCGGCACATTCCAGTCTAAACAAACCGCTTTATGCGGCGGCTTCGGGAAAACCTTCTCTGCTTCCCTGGCCAGGGCGATGATGATGTGGTAGTGCTCGAAGTTGGGAATCTGCGCGACGGCCTTGGAAGTCTGGTGCGAGATATCAATGCCTTTGTCGCTGAGAAAACTGCGCGTCGCCGGATCGATCGGCTTCGGGTCGAGCCCGGCGCTGGAGAAGACGAACTGGGGGCGATCGAGGGAATGCCCGATCGCCTCGGCCATCTGGCTGCGGCAGGAGTTGTGCTCGTCCACAAAGAGGATCCGCGTGGCTTCCGCACCCTTGTGCTTGGCATACTCACCCGTGCACATGTACAGGGTCTCCTCGCAAATGTTCTTCGCCTGGTCGGAGACTCGCTCGAAGCGCCGGGCCACCGTCATGAGCGGGTTGAGGGCTTCGAGAGGGATTTTGTTGGCCTGCTGAAGCTCGAAGAGTTCCGAGTTAATCTTGCTCTTAAGCGTATCCACGATTTCCTCGGTCGCCATCGTATCGCGCGCCAACTGGGCGTCCTGGGTGACGAAGGCCAGCACCGCGTTGCGCAGCATCGGGATGGAGAGGTCGGCGATTTCCACGAACCGTTCCGTCGGGAAGGCGAAGTTCAGGGAACTGATTTTGAGAATCTGCCGGGCGATGCTCTCGGCGTAGTCGCCCACGCGCTCCAATTCCAGGTTGATCTTGATCGTGGCGTAGGCAAAACGCAGATGGGCGGCTACCGGTTGTTGGCGCACGAGGAATTCCAGGCAGAGCCGGTCGATCTCCTGCTCCAGTTCGTCGATGCGCTGATCGCGCAGGATGATGGCATAGGCCAATTGACGGTTGCGTTCCAGCAGGGCCTTGACGCAGGCCTTGAGCGCGCGTTCCCCCAGTTCCGCCATGCTGGAGACCTTGGCGCGAATCCGGTCGATGTCCCGTTGCAGACTTTCTTCCAAGTGCGTGGCCATGAGTAGATGATCTATTTGTAGAACCCCCCTGTTACGGGAGAATGGCGTGAGTGCGACAAATCAGTGACAATTTCTCCCTCGCGTCGCCGCGCGGCGTCCAGGCCGCCGCCGCCGGCGCCTTTGGAGAGGCCGCTCGCGCTCGCTGTCGTAACCGGGGGTGCCGCGTTCAACCGCCAGGCCATGTCGCATCAAGTAGAGGTTCATCTTGGAGTGGTTTGGCGCTTCGCCCGGAGACAAGGCAGACCGTCGCCGTGCAGCCCTTGTTCCAGCGGCCAGAAACAGTGCAGACGATCGCCATGCTTCAAGCAGCGGGTAATCTGCGCGGTCCGGTCACGCAACAACCAATGCCGGAAACGGGCCAGCGCCTGGGCGCGCCGCTTTGCCGCGCGGGCGTAGCGGTCGAGCCGGGCGAGGAACACCTCCGTGTCCTGGACTTCGCCCATCATGGATTGGAATTCCTGCATGGCGCTCAAGCGGTCGGGAGTGACTTCGGGGAAGATCGGCTGCAAGGCCTCGACCATGTAGCGAAATCGTTTGAAGGCGATGCGCGTGCGGTGAATCGTCTCCGCCATGCCGGGGTCCATCTTGCGCTGGAGTTCGACGGCCCGGGCAAAGGCGGCCTCCACCGCGTGGAGCACGGCCTGGCGATGGCGGGGCCGTTGGGCGGCGTCCTTCCGCAGGTTTTTCAATTGGCGCGCCAGCGAGCGCACGACATTTTCGACCCGCTGGACTCTGACGCGACGCACGTCGCGGGCGGCTTTCTTGAGACAGCGCTTTTCCCGCAGCGCCAGGGCGCGGTGGAACGAACGCGTTTCGGGGAACTGGCGGCGATGTTTCTCGAGCAGGAGCAATTGGACTTGCGTGTCGCGCAGCGCATCGAAGACGTCAAGGTGGCGCTTGAGGGCGCGGCGGGCTCTCTTGAGGTGACTTTCCGCCAGGAACACCGCGAGCAGCTCGATGAGGGAAAGGAGGCGGCGCGTCTGGATGCGCGAGTCGTGCACGGCCTTCTCGGAGAACTCGCGTTGGCAAGCCTTGAGCGCCTGGCGGTAGCTTTTCCATCGCTGCTTGAGCGAGGCGGCCAAAGTTGCTTCCCAGTCTTTCACCGGGCGCGATCGGGGTTGGGCGGCTTGGGCAGATCCTCGAGCGCGGCGGGGCGGGAGGCGAGACGCACTTGCGGATATTTCGACTTGGAGCCGACGCGCGGCGGCAGTGGCGTGTCCAGATCCTCGGCCAGGCTTATGAACTCGAACTGGCTGCGGTGCGGCGTCTCACCCCGGGCGGGACGCGCGCGGCGATAAGTGCCGTCGGATTGGAGGAGGCGGGCCTTGACGTTGTCGGCCAGCGAGGTCGCCAGCACCTGGGCGACGATTCGGTCGGCCAGCACGCCGTCCTCGATGGGGAAGGCGACTTCGATCCGGCGAAAGAAGTTGCGCGGCATCCAGTCGGCCGTGCTGATGAAGACCCGCGGCTGGCAGGCGTTGGCGAAATACCAAACGCGGCTATGCTCGAGGAAGCGGTCCACGATGCTGCGCACCGTGATGTTCGCGCTCAAGCCGGCCAGGCCGGGCCTCAGGCAACAGATCCCGCGCACGATCAGGTCGATTTTCACGCCAGCCTGCGAGGCGCGATAGAGCGCCTGGATGACCTGTTCGTCCACCAGCGAGTTCATCCGGGCCACGATCCGCGCGGGCAACCGCTGGCGGGCGTGCTCGGCCTCGCCATCGATCAGGGCGATGAGCCGGGCGTGGAGCTCGAAGGGCGCGACGATCAGTTTGCGCATGGGCTGGAACTGGCAGATGCCGGTCAACAGGTTGAAAAGTTTGGTGGCGTCCTCGCAGAAATCCGGCCGGCAGGTGAGCAAACCGAGATCGGTGTAGAATCGGGCGGTGGAGGGATTGTAATTGCCGGTGGACAAATGGAGGTAGCGGCGGATGGCGGGTTGCTCGCGGCGCACGATGAGGCAAAGCTTGGCATGGATCTTATAGCCGACCAGGCCATAGACGACGTTGACCCCGGCTTCTTCCAGTTGACGGGCCCACTGGATGTTGTTGGCTTCATCGAAGCGCGCACGCAACTCCACGACCGCGGTCACCTGTTTGCCGTTGCGCGCCGCGTTCATCAGGGCCCCGACGATGCGTCGGTCGCCTCCGGTCCGGTAAAGGGTTTGTTTGATCGCCAGCACGCGCGGGTCGTCGGCGCTTTTTTCCACGAACTCGACCACGCTCTCGAAGCTCTCGTAAGGGTGATGGAGCAGGATGTCGCGCTGGCGGATGGCCGCGAAAAGGTCAGGATGATCGCGCAACCGGGCGGCCCGGGGCGCCAGGAACGGCCGGTCGCGCAACTCCGGGGAGTGGTCGCCTTCGCAGATGGCCATGAGACGGGTGGGATTCAACGGCCCGTCGATGATGTAAAGGTCATCTTCGCCGAGATGGAATGTCCCGAGCAATGCCTTCCGCACATTGGGCGGACAGTCGTGCTCAATCTCCAGGCGCACGGCGTCGCCTTTGCGGCGGTTGTGCAGTTCGATTTCCACCGCCTTGAGCAGGTTGCTCATTTCCTCCTCATCGATATAGAGCTCGCTGTTGCGCGTGACCCGAAATTGCCAGTAGCCAAGCAGGGTTGTGCCAGGAAAAAGGTCGCCGAGGAAATGGCCGATCAAGTGGGCGAGGAAGACGTAATCCTGGCGGCCATCTTCCCGCGGCAGCTTGACCAGCCGGGGCAGCACGCGGGGCACCTGCACGACGGCCAGGTGGCGGATGGGCTGGCCAGCGCCTTGCATCTCCAGGCGCACGATCATGTTGAGGGACTTGTTGAGCAGGAGCGGAAACGGATGGGCGGGGTCAATGGCCAGCGGAGTCAGCACCGGGCGGACCTCGGAACGGTAGAAGTTTTCGAGCCAGGCCAGGTCGGCCTGGGTGAGGTCACTGATGGCCAGGAAGCGGATCCCCTGGCGAGCCAGGGCCGGGCGCAGGACCGCGCGCCAGCACCGGTAGAGCTCTTCGACCATCCGGCGAACACGCCGGGTCACCGCGCTGAGCGTCTGGGAAGGCGTGAGGCCATCGGCGCTGCAATCGACGCTGCCGCTTTCGATTTGCTGTTTGATCCCGGCCACGCGCACCTCGAAGAACTCGTCGAGGTTTGAGCTGGCGATGCAAAGGAATTTGACGCGCTCGAGCAGCGGATTTTTTGCGTCGAGGGCCTCATCGAGGACGCGCTGGTTAAACTCCAGCCAGCTCAACTCCCGGTTGAGGAAGTGGGCGGGCAACGATAATCGGTCATTGGGTTCCGGGTCAGGCAACGCGTTCACGCTAACAAACCCAGGGCGCCAGCTAAAGTTACGATTTGGTGAATGGCGCCGGCGGGGGCGGCCGGGCGGCGGAACCGTGACACGGTTTTTACGTGCCTTTCCATCGCCGTCTGCTAAGGAATGAGTATTATGTTTTCGTTGCAAAAGGCACTCGGTCAGGACGACCGGTTTTTTGAGCTCCTGGAGGCCAGTGCCACAGAGGCTCGAGCCAGCGCGCAGGCGCTCCGACAATTCTTCCAGACGGCTCAGCCGGTGCGCTCGCTCGATGAGTTTGCCCGATCGCGCCGTCAGGAGAAAGTCATTAATGCGCAGATCGTTGAATCGTTGGCTACCCAGGTCATGACCCTCTTCGAGCGGGAGGACATCGAAGCCCTTTCGAAGGCGCTCTATAAGATCCCCAAGACCGTCGAGAAGATTGGCGAACGAATCCTGCTGGCGCCCCAATACCTGGAAGGAATCGACTTGTCCAGACAGGTGGCCATGCTGGAGAAAGCCACCGACACGTTGCTGCTGATGATCCGGGAATTGCGCCGCGGCACGGCCGTCGACGAGGTCAGGCAGCACAATGCGGAGCTGCAGCATATTGAAGGGGAAGTGGACAAGATGATGAACGAGCTGCTCCGCGGGCTTTACCTGCAGCAGACCGGGGTTGGTCGCGCGCTCTTTCTGAAGGACCTCTTCGAATTGCTCGAGCGGGTGACCGATCGGTGTCGCGACGCCGGCAACGTCATCATCCAGATCGTGCTCAAGAGCACGTGAGCGACGCGGCGCTCCCGCTTTAAAACCCATCGCTGCCGCGATCCATTTGCCGTCCCAGGTCGAGCCGGCTTACCGCCGCGTCGAGCAAACGGCGCTTCAGGCCGGCCGGCAGGAAAAAGTCGCCCAGCCGTGTTTTGATCGCCCGCTTGAACAGCTGGACCAGGCACCATTTGAGCAGGCCGCGATTGTCCCGTCGGAACCGGCTGAGGGAATTCGCGTCCTCGGGTACGTGGCTGCCGCAAATCGCGCGGAAATCCGCATCACGATCGCAACGCCGGACGATTTCTGCCGAATCGTAAACTCCGGTCGCATAGGCATACGTGAGCAAGCAGAGCAGGATCTTCGGCTGGTAGGCCGGGTGTGTCCGCAAATATTCCACCAGTTCGGGGTTCGACCAATTCAGCGTCTCGACCGCCTCCGCGATCCATTGCCGCAACAGGGCGGACTCGAACCATTCGGTCAAGTCCCACGGCAAGGCCAGCTCGTCGCTCGGCGGAATCGGTTGCACGTCCATTTTCGAGGTACCCAGTGTCTTCATTTCCCGTTTCGTCTCCAGCAAATAAAGATAGCCAGGAATGTGACGAAGCGATGACGGCCGTTTGACGTTTCGGATGAATCTCCGGTGAAAGTATTCCCGTGACACGGCAAAACGTCCGGATTACGGGTGCGCGCCAACCATCAGCCACACCGCCAGGGGCTCCTCAACTCGAGGAGCCGGGCGTGCGGCCTGGGGAACCACCGTTTCACCTCGCGCTGGCTTGAATCACGGGCTCTGTCTTGGTGGATTCCACGTCGAAGCGGACGAGGAATTTCCCCGGGAACCCATTGGGTGGCGGACGGCTGACGGCTTTGGTGGCGGCCAGGGCTTTTCGGACCGACGCGTCCCAGCGGTCGTCGCCGGAACCGCGTTTCCATTCGTGGCCGGTGATCCGGCCGGCGGGATCCAGTGTGACTTCCACTTCCGCCAAGAAATCTGAATCAGCGATGTCCGTCGGGCGATCCCACTTGGCACGAAGGGTCGATTCGATGTGTTGCTTGTAGTGAACCACCGGGTCGCTGCTCGTGATCGCGTGTTGGTCGAAGACCGTATCGCCGAGACTGATGACCGGGGGCGGGGGCGCGGCCGCGGCGTCGGCGGCCGGGGGAGGCGGCACAAATTTCGCCGCCGGCGCCGCCGCCGCCTTCACCTGCTCCACCGCCCTGGCTTGTTCGATTTTCTTTGGTGCGTCACTCTTGGCTTCCTCCTTCTTGGGCTCCAGCTTCTTTTCCTTGGGCAACAAGCCAACGCTCAGTTCCTGCAGTTTCTTGCCGAGGACGCCTTCATGGGCGGCCCAGTAGGCCCCCAGGGCGAACAGCAGCGCGTGGATCACCACCGAGATGGTGACGTTGACCCGGGCGGAATTCTTTTTGCGGGACGCGTGATGCGTATGTTGGATTGGTTCCATAATCAGGTTCAGTTGAGGTTAGGTTGGGCGGCAGCGGACGGGAACTCGGTGGCTAGCCCCACTTTGGTGACATCCGCCCGCTGCAGGGCGTCGAACACATTGACCATATTCTGGTAGCGCACGGAATTGGTGCCATACACCACCACGGTTGTGTTGGTGTTCTCCCGCTTCATCTGGACGAGTGTCGGGTAAAGGGCGGGCAATTCGATTGGCTTTTGGTTGAGGAGAATCCGGCCATCCTTTTCCACGATGAGGAAGTACGGTTTGTCCGAAGGAGGTTTCTCGGCCTTGCTTTTGGTCGGCAGATTCAGGTCCAGATCATTCACCATGGGAGTCGTCGTGATGATGAAGATCACCAGGAGCACGAACGCCAGGTCCAGCAACGGCGTGATGTTCAGCTCGTGCATCGTGCCGTGGTGCGATTTGGAGAATTTCCTCATGGCCATCGTTCAATTCGGTTTGGCGCCAGCGGTGGGTTCGGTGGCGAGGCTGACTTTGACCACGTTCGCCGATTGCAGTACTTCGAGCACGTTGACCACGTGCTGGTACTCGATCCCGCTATCCCCGCGCACGATGACGCTCAGGTCCGGATCCTTGGTCCGCAGATCCACCAGGTTTTGGTAAAGGCCGGTCAGGTCCAGCGGCTTCATGTTCAGGAAGAGGTTTCCCCGCTCATCGACACTGATGTAATTGGGTTTGCGGGGCGGATCCTTGGGCCGGGCAGTGGCGGTCGGCAGGCTGAGGTCCTTGTCCTGCACCAAGGGGGTCGTCGTGATAATGAAGATGACCAACAACACGAAGGCCAGGTCGAGCAACGGGGTGATATTCAGCTCGTGCATCGTGCCGTGATGCGACTTCGAATATCGTTTCATAGACGGGCGATGGTGGCGGATGGCGCCGGGTTGCGTTTTAGCTGCCGGTGAGCGACGCCCGCGCCATGTGGGTCGTTTGCGGGCTGGATTTCAGATCCTCGCCGGAGGTCTCCGCGTCCAGGCCGAGGATCGACGTTTCATGAGAGTCAGACCGCGGATCGACGTAAGTGTGGTCCAATTGCGTGGCAAACTCGGTGGCAAAATCGTCCAGTTCCTGCGTGATCCCGCGCACCTGCGTGACCATGAAGTTGTAAGCGAACATGGCCGGGATGGCCACGAGCAGGCCAATGACCGTGGCGATCAACGCGCCGGCCACACCCGGCGCCATCGCCGTGAGCGTCGCAGCGTTCGCCTTGGCGACGCCGGAGAACGTTTCCATGACGCCCCAAACCGTTCCCAGCAGCCCGATAAACGGTCCACCCGCCACGGCCGTCGAGAGGATGATCATCCCTCTCTCCAATCCCATGCCTTCCGTGCTCACCGCGCGCTCCATGGCGACACGAACGAAATCGAACGCCGGCCGGCTGATCCGGGCCCGGCCGTTGAGCTGGACCGGGTTGTTGTTCAGGTGATAGCTCAATTCCTCCGCCCCCGTGCAGTAGACTTCATAGGCGGGCGCACCATCGAACGCCTCCTTCTTGCGATGCAGATCCAGAGGATCGCGGGTGGATCGATAGGCCGCGAAAAACTTCTTCGCCCGTTTGCGCGCGCGCCAAAGTTGCCGCGCTTTGCTGATGATGACGGACCAACTCAACATGGAGACGATGGCCAGGCAGCCGATGGTGATCTTGCCTTCGGGGGTTGCTTTCTCGAACGCGAACTGAATCGCGCTCAGTGCGAACATGGGTTGTAATAGGTCCATAAATTGAGTGATGGGGTGATTATTTTGTTGGTAAAATGACGGTCACACGGCCGGTGGTTTTGGCCAGGACAGGGGCCTGGGCCGCCGCGCGCTTTTTCTTCTCCTCCTCGTCCTCGGTGTCAGTGGCCGCGGTGATGGCCTTCTTTTCGGATTCGGTCGTGGTTTGCTGAGCGACGGGCGCGGCGACGTTGGCGAACGCGCTGGCGCCGCCGGAGCCGCTGGTCGAAATTATGGTGGCGTCAATCGTCCCGGCGCCGGTCGCGGTCGCGCCAACGCCGCCCACGATGTTTCCAGAGATATTACCGCCCGCACCAACATTCGCGAGACCGCCAGCCAGCGCGGTGACATTGACGTTCTGCTGGGCGGTGATCCCCAAGTTCCCTCGCGCCACGATCAAGCCATCGATGTTCTCGCCGGCGTCCAACTTCACGGTACCGCCGAGGATGCCCGATTGGTTTGCCTTGATGTCGCCGTTGGCGGTGAGCGTCACCTTGGCCTCGCTCTGGTCCGCGGCATTGAAGGCGAGCTGCAGGATGCCGCCGGCGTTGGCGATGATGCTCCCAATCCCCGTGACTTCTAGCTCAGGATGCTCCTCATCGTGATGGGCCAGAGGATTCTTCATGCCCGCGGAAACCGTGATGTCGCCGACCTTCACGTCGGAGTCCGGACGAGTGAGGGCCACGATGCCACTGCCGAAGAATTTGTCGTTGCGATCGGCGGGCAGACCAGTGAGCGGGTCGAGTTGGGTGGTCGTGACCGTAAAGAAACCCTTGCCGCCAGAGCCGGCATCGATGTTCCCGTGGTCGGAGGTCACCTCAATATTGCCGCCGTCGTAGCTGGCAATGCGCGAGCCGTTGATGTCGATGTCGCCATCGGCCTGCACGATCACGTGGCCGCCGTGGCCTGTGTAAATTCCCTTGGGCGTGTCGTCGCTCGTTAATTGCTCCGACGAGCCGACGTTCAGCTTGCCCGCGGCTTTCACGTCGATGTCGCCGCCGCTGAACGAGGCGATCTGGGAGGAAGCCATTTGCAGGTCGCTCCCTAGCGTCAGGTCGAGGTTGGCGCCCAGATAGGAAACTGCGGCCAGGGCGTGGTTCAACTGGACACCGACGGAGCGGATGCCAGCGCTGATGCCCAGATCCATGTTGCGCGCGGTAATCTCAAAGCTGCCCGGCCCGCCGATTTGCAGACCGTTGCGCGCGAGCGGCGAAGTCGGAATGTCCTGGCTGCGTGCAAATAGATCCTGGATGGCCGCGCTGTCGGTCGTAAAGGGCACCGGCCCAATAATCGGATTGCCAGACGCGTCGAGGGCGACCAGGTGCGTTTTCGGATCCAGCTGATAGGCCACCGGATGGAGCAGAAAGTCGCGCTCCGCAGCCGTCATGACTCCCTGGAAGATCAGCTGGCCATTGTTGTACGTCAGCCGCCCGCCCAGGTCCGGGTTGACCGCTTGCAGTGGGTCGGTGAGGAGAATGAAGTTTTCCATTTTTAGGTCTGTCGGTGAGACAAACGTCCGGTCGCTGCGGCTGAAGTAATCCTGATCGATCTTCAGGGTTGTCCGGTCGTCCGGGGACAGGTTTTGTCCCTCGAAAGTGAAGTTGAGGGCGCCACCGTGCACGGTGATGTCCGCCTGGCGCGGCACGCGCAGAAAGAGATTCTGGATATCGCCGGCAATGTCGAGATTCACCGCGTCGTCGTGGCTGTTGAAGTGGAGCGGCGTGCCAGCCGCATGACCGGAAACGAATTCCTTGTAGTTCAAACTGCCGCTGTCCGACATGACGAGCTGATAAAAGTTCCGCTCCGTACTGCGGAGCGAGCCACCATCGGTGGTGGAGATGCTCAGGCTCCCGAGAGCTGAAGGAGCGAGCACGAGGTCGTTGCCCAGCACCACGCCCCCGGCGCCGGCCTTGATGTCCAGCTTGGGCGCGTAGATCGCCGGGCGATCTGAATTGCCAAACAGGTGCGCGAGGTCGTTGCCCAGCAATTGCACGGAGTTGCCGGCGCTCAGGTTTGCGTAGGCATCAGGCGCGTAGTCAAACTGAAAGGCCTGGCTTCTCGGGCCTCCGAAGGCGTTGACGTGCTTCTCGTTCAACGACCCATTCGGGTTGAAAACTTCATCCAGGTATAGGTCGCCCTGCCCTCGAACCACCGCTTGCTCCGTCGCGTCCCAACCAGCGGCCACCGTCCAGCCCCCGCGCGTCAATCCGAGACTGACCGGTGACGACGCGCTGCCCACGTCGCCACCGGCGTGCACCATGCCGGCGCCGTTGCGCAGCATGAAGTGACCTTTGATATCGTGCGCGGCCGTCAGGTTCACCTCGCCCACGGCGTCGCCCCCGCCGAACAGCCCGCCCGGAGCGAAAGTGCCGATGGGCGCGATGAACGCCAGAATGTCGCGGCCGGAATGGATCGTCACGTTCCCCCCCAACGTCGTTCCGATGCCTCCGAGGTCGCCTTGACTGATCGTGTAGCCGCGCGTGTTGAAATCGTAGGTGTGGTAGATGTCGTGCCGCGTCCCGGCGTCCACGTCGCCGTCCCCGGTCGTAATCTCGATGCTGCCGCCGGCACTGGTCCGGACAAAGCCGCTGCCCACCAGGATGTCGTGGCCGGCTTCGAGGCTGATCGCGCCGGCGAACGTTTCAATCGCGCCGCTGCCGTCGGGCTTCGCGCCGTTGGCGTCCGGTGGGCCACCGTTGAAATAGATGCTGCCAACGCCTGGCTTGACGGCCAACGTCGGAGAGGAAAAGTCGACGCCGGCGGCGAGACGCAGAGACCAGCCCGAGCCGGCGACGATGCGCGAGTTGTCGCCGAAGACGATGTTATGGCCCGCTTCCAAGGTGAGCATCGATCCCGGATCGCTTTTGCCCGTACTGTCGTTGAGGTTCCAGAGCGTTCCCGGGTCCAGCGAGATGTCGTGCGTGGCCTGGAGATGAATGGTCGAAAAATTGGCGAACGCGGTGTTGACGTTGAGCCGCAGGGAGGAGGGCGGATCGCCGGCGTTGATCGTCCCGGAAGGAGTCGAGGTCGCATCCTCTGCCGTCGTAAGGATGATGTCGGCGGGATCGAGGAACAAGTCCCCGCCCTTCCAGTCGGGCGCGGCGTGGCCATCGAGCTGTGAATGCAGCGACGCCATGGATGGGGCGGAAAGCTCCACCGAGCCGCCGTTGCCCCCTTGCGCGCCGACGCTCACGTCAATCTTGGAACCAGCCTGGTCTGCAAAAGTGCGCTCAGCCTTGATGCGGATCGTGCCACCGTCGCTCACGCCGGCGGCGTCGCCTTTGGCTTGCACCAGGGAATCAGCGCCGAGCTCGACTTTTTCGCTGGCCACGAACTCGATCGTGCCGTTTTGGGCACGCACGGAGTTGGCCTGGACAAGGCCGTTGTTGTTCACCACCTGCGCGTGCATCGCGATGGTCCCGGCGTCCGCGATCAATTTGCCGGTGTTATCGATGCTGCCTTCGGGCAAGCGCACGCTGGCGCTGAGCCCGCGGGCATCGGGACGTTCGGAGATGAGCACTTCCTTGCCGGCATAAAGACCGAGGGTGCCGTCGGGAGCGGAGAGGACACCGTGGTTTTCGATTTTTTCGGCGACCATGAAGATGGAACCGCCGGACTGGGCCTTGATTTCGCCGTAATTGACGATACTGGCGAGCGGCGGAGTGCCGGTGAACTGCCACATGCCGGAGCCCATGGGAGCGGGCGGCGAGAACGCGGCGGTGGTGGCGACGAAACCGCCGACGTTGATCGAGGAGTTCGGACCGAAATAGAACCCGTTCTGGTTCATCAGCACGACGATGCCGTTGGCGTTGATCGACCCCCAGATTTGTGACGGCTGCGTGTCGAGAATCCGGTTCCACACGACGGAGACGGCGTTGGGTTGGTGGAAGTTGACCGATTCGCCGGTGCCGATGTTAAAGCTCTGCCAGTTGATGACGGAGTTGTGCGAGGCGTTGATGTCGAGGCGCGACCCATTCTGCGCTGAGCTGACATTGCCTTGTTGCACGCTCATGCCGTGCGGCCCGCCCATGGCGTTCAAGCCGGAGAAGCCGGCAAGCAGCCCGGTGAGGAAGCGGCCAAGGCGCCCCGTAGTTCGGGTGCCTTTCCACCGGCGATCTCTCAGCCAATAACGGCGAGTGCTGGCGATGCTGCATTTCATCTTTCGAGCCTGCTTGTGTTTGTCAGATTCAATTTAAAGTCTGCGTCGAGTTCCTGAAAGAAATGTAGTGTGATAACTCCGCGTCGGACGTGTGTCGGCCACGTGACGAGAAATGGCCGGATGTCTGAAAACTATAGTGCAGAACCAAAGCAGACTCGTGCCTCCAAACTGAGTGGCAACGCCAACAGACTCAGAACTGCCCGCCGACCGCGAAGGAGAACCGCGGTTCTCCCGACTGCGCCCCGGGCACACTGACCAGCGGAATCCCGATGGTCACACGGAAATCGAGGTGCTCGCCGATGTTGCTGTTCAAGCCGCATCCCGCGCCCCACATCTCGGTGGTCGCTTTGCGGCCGGCCGGTTCGAGCAGGTAGCCTTGGCCGTAATCGATGAAGCAAAAGAGGCGCACGTACATCGGCGTTGTGCCGTCCACCAGCCCGAGGTTCCAGAGTGGCGTCCGCGGTTCCAACTGCACCCGCCAGCCCGTGTCGGTGTAAATCTGGCCGTCTCGGTAGCCGCGCACGCCCGCGTTGCCACCGCTGCCGAACTGTTCGTTAGAGATCAACGGTTCCGTGGCGTACTGGCCGTCGGCGTGCAGATGCAGACTCCAATCGTGCGGCAACTTGTGGTCGCGCGTCAGACCGAAGTTGCCAACATAATAGGTGCCACTGACGTTGGTCGACCCGGACACGGCGCGAAAATCATCCCGGTTATCGAAGATCCCCGACCAGTTGAACGTGTTGTTGACGTTGAAGAACGTGGTGCCGGACTTGTCCGCGATGGAACCTTCCCAGTTCAAGGAGAGCGGCAGGTATTGCACGGCATTGGCGACGTGGTGCGAGGCCCGCGTCGGCGGCGACTTGAACGTGGTGAACGGCGGGCCGACGGAACCGTTCTCCGGCACGTAAATCGTCGCCTGGAAAACCCGGTCCTGGTCCGAACTGGAGTGGTACTTCTTAAAGTCCGGCCCGAGCGAAAGCGAGGAATGGATGGCCCCCAAATCACGCAATGGCTGCAACAGACGGCCGCCAAGGCTTTCGTTGATGGTGAGGGTGCGGTTGAGGATTCGATCGCTGACCTGCAGCGCGCCTGCCGGCGGGATTGTTTTTGGGGTGAGCGTCGCCGATACCACCTGCTCGCCAGTGTCCGAAGACGAGCGCGAGGCATAAAAGAGCGCCTCGGCCACGCCGGAAGCCGGAGGCGGACGAAAGCGGCGGCTGGCTTCATCGTAGCCAAACTGACTCAGGTCGTACGGGGTGCGGCGGGGCGGGCCATTAATGGGGGAAAGCGGCATGCGGTAGAACGCGCTGTAGTTAGCGATGAGCGGCCGGTCATAAATGGGATATGAACCGTCCTTGAGCTCTTCCGGGGTGAAGGAGTATTGCACGCCGAATTGGTGCTCCCGCTGCCAAAGGTTGTTGTATTGCATCGCGAAATTCTCGCGCAGATCGGGGGTGGCCGGGGTGGAGAAATTGTTCAACTCGAAACGCCCGTGCAGGGGCAGGCGATCCTTCACTTTGAGATTCAACGCGGTCGTGCCGGGGTCGGGACCCGGGCCGATCACCGGGTAAATCTGGCGGTCGCGATTGTTGTTAGCGCGATCCAGTTCCTGCTGGAAGACCAGCCCATTGAGCACCGTATTCGTGCGCAGGGTCGGCAGCGCGCGGATGACGTTGTTCGAGCTGAAGTAGCGATTGCCCGTGACGTTGATTTCCGACAGTTTGCCCTCGGTGACCTGGACCTTGACCAGCCCGTTGGTCAATTGCTGCGGCGGCAAGCCGACCGACGCGGTCACGAACCCGCGGTCCCGATAGGCCATCTGAAAATCCGCCAGCGCTTTGCGGATGGTATCGAACGTCACGGCCGATCCGATGGAATTGGTGAAGATGGGCTCCAACACTTCGTAGGGCAGCAGCGTATTGCCACGAATCTCGTACCCGCGCACCTCGAAGGTCGGGACTTTGTTCGTGACGGGAGCCGTCGCCTTGCCGGCGGGCTTGTCGTTCTGCGCGGGGAGAGGATTGGTCGAGGCGCTCACGCGATCGTGGTACGCGGAAAAAGGCGCGTCGAGCGTGTTGGTTTCCGAGGCGTACCCGCCATAAACGCTCATCGACCAACCCAGGAGTAACAGGGCGGCCACGCACCGGATCTTCGGGTTTCCAAACTTTTTGGCATGCTTGCGGCGCCACTCCGTCGGCGTCATGCCGAACGCCTTTTTAAACATCACGTTGAACAGGCCGAGACTGCGGTAACCGCTCTCCATCGCCACCTGGATGATCTTCGAATCGGTGTCCATCAGGAGCTGTCGCGCCATGAGCAGGCGAAGTTCGATTTGCTTGGTGCGAAGGGAGACGCCGAAGTAGCGCCGGAACAGCCGGCCAAAATGCCGTGGACTGCAACCACAAAGCTGCGCGAGTTGTTCGGGTGTTTGATTGAGGATTTCCTTGTCGGGCATTTGTTGAATCAGTTCCCGGAAACGGTGCAGGGCGAAAGTGCTTTTGGCTTGTGGCGGCTTGTGGCGCGTCAGGTCTTCGGCGAAGAACGTCGCCGCCAGATAAAGCGCCTCACAGCGTTGGAAGAGGCCGTTGCAGAGGGGAGGCCAGACGACCAACTCGGCAAACCGCTGGGCCGCCGGATGACCCGAGGGCACAAATTGCACCGCGGGCCGGTCGCGGGCCACCACCGCCTCGAGAGAGTGCCTCTCCGACAAAGTGAGAAATCCGCCCAGCAACTCGGGGCAAAATTGGAAGCAGTGAAGCTGGGCCTGGGAAAGCTGACTGGCCCGCACCGAACCTTCACCGGACGGCGAGATCACGACCACTTCACCTTCCGACAGCTGTTTGTTCGCCGCGGGACTGAGCCAGTAGGCCACGCCACGGCTTAGGCGCAAGAAACGCCAACCCGGTGAGTTGTCACTCCATTCCGAGGCCGGAGGCAGATTGATTTCGTCAAGAAACAAATGCCGGTGAAATTTCATGAACGGGCACAAGTTGCCAGCGTCCTGTTACGGACAAATGGCGCGCGGGCAACAATTCTGAGAAATTGAAAGTGCGCGATGCCCGGGTCAGGAAGGAGCGCTATGGAAGAAGGCCAGCGCCGTCCTGCCGGCGCTGACCCGGGTTGGCTCAGCGGGGATTGTTGTCAGACCTGCAGGACCATGTTGCCAGGCCTGTAAAACCACGATGGCGTCGACTGAAACTGGCGCCGTCGGCGCCGCCGCTTACGGAGATCTCAACCGGTAGAACGCATTCGACAGCGTCGCCGGGATGATCAATCGCCAGCGGTCCTCCAAGGCCACGGGAGAACCGCCCACCGCCGACCAGGCGCCGCCAGGCGATTCAATCAAGATCAGAGTCTGTTCCAGAGTGAAGTTGCGGCACGCCTGCGGCCAGGAAATCAGGACGTTGGTGCCGACGGGCATGATGGACAGCGTGACCTGACTCGCATCCGCCACGGTGAGGGCGACGACGCTGCTTGTGACCGAGCCGCCAGCATTGCTCACCACCACTGAGTAATCACCCGCGCTGGCGAAGGAAACGCCCACCAGCGCCAGCGTGTCGGCGGTTGCTCCGCCGACCGAGGTTGTCCCGAAATACCACTGGTAGCTCAGCGGACCGTCGCCCGTCGCGCTCACGCTGAACATTGCAGTGCTGCCACAATCAGCGGCCTGGCTTGCCGGTTGCACGACGATAACGGGCCGGACGACCCCTGCCGTGAAGCTTAGGCTGCCATCGGCCGTCATCGTGAAACTGCCCACTTGCGTGGCCAACGGCTTGGGATTGGCCGTGCTCACCCGCAGCTCAATCAGCCGCACGTCCCCGGGCACCTCCTGCTCGACCGGAAATGGCGCCGTCCCGCCCACCGTGCTCACGTCCAACAATCCGCCGTCACTGGCGATGAACGTGTAAGACCCCGGATCACTGGGCGGCAGCACCAGAGACTGGTTGCTCGAATTCAAATACGACGTGGCGCTCGACCCCACCGCGCTGATCCGGCTCCGTTGCGTCGTCCAACGGCTGTATGTCTCATCCTGCGGCGCCCCCGACAGGTCACCGTCGCTCAACCATGCCCGCAGCGGCGTGCCGTCGGTGAACGAGGGTGTCACCGCCATCAGCACGTACTTCACTCCGCTCAGGCTCCCGCCGAAGTTGGCCAGCACCAGGTTCAGGTCGAAATTGCCCACGGGCGAGATCGTGCCGCTGGCCTGGCCGATGAAATTGCTCACGTTGCCCAGGTTGAACAACACATCGTTGAACGCGTCCTGGCGGAACACCAACAGCAGGTCGGTGTCGTGATACGTGAAGCCGGGCCGCACGGTGATGGAGACCGTTGCCGTGGCGGACAAGCGGCCATCGCTGACCCGGAAGGTGAAACTGTCGGCGCCGGAGAAGTTCGCCGCAGGCTCGTAAGTCAAGTTGGGCGCCGTGCCGGTCAGCGTTCCGTGAGCCGGCTGCGTTGCCACGGTGAAGGTGAGAGCATCGCCATCGGGATCGCTTCCGCCCAACGTGAGGTTTACCGACGAGTTCCAGGACAACGAGACGGATTGCGCTTGGGCGATCGGCGGTTGATTGACCGTCAGCACCGCCACGGAACTGGTCACCGAGCCGCCGGCATTCGACGCCACAAAGCGGTATTCACCCTGGCTGATCTCCTGGACGTTTGAGAGCACCAAACTCGGATTGGTCTGCCCCGGCAAGTCGACACCGTTGAAGCGCCATTGATAGCTGATGGGAACGGTGCCAACCGCGCCGCCCAGGAGGGTGACAGTTGTCCCCGCGTCTACCGTCTGAGTCGATGGTTCGGTGCCCACCGCCGGCGCAACGTTGCCGGAGATGACGCTCATTGAGCCGTCAACGATGAGACCGGAGCTGTTCCACTTCAGACCGTCGTGGAGCGGGGGCAGGTCGAAGGAAGCAAACGCGCTGACGTAGTTGTCCGCATCAAACAGTTTGAAGGCGGTGCCGGCCGTAAAGGCGTCACCGCTCGCCAACAACTTCAGTGCCCCGCCGTAAGTCAGCGTCGAGACGCCGGTGATGCCATCGTTGGTGACGGTCGAGCCGTGTTTGTTGACATCCATGAGAGTCGTTCCGCCCAGATTGAGCGGGCCGTTGACGGTGAGGGCTCCAAAGGAGGTGCCCGGCGCCAGGGTGCCGTTGGCCTGCACGGTCAGGGAACCGTTAATCGTGCCATGGCCGTTGAGAGTGCCGTTGGCCACAACCAGCGCGCCCCCTTGCTGGGTCCCGTCAAACGTCACGACGCCCGTGCCCGCGGGCAGGCGCAGCGTGCTGTTGCTCACGGTTGCGTCTTTCCACGACGCCTTGAGCGTGCCGCCCGCGTTGACGAGGACCGTTTTGAAATTTTGTAACGATTGCGTCACCGTCAGTCCCGCCACCGTGTCGATATGCAGGATGTTCGTGGCGATCGCTGAGGGTGTGATGTCGCCGGCAATTCCCGAGTCGTCGCGCAGGTAAAGGTTGTAATTGTCCGTCGCGACCGCCAGGCCGTTCGAAAGCGAAGCTTTCGCCCAAAAGATCGTGTTTGGCGAGAACAGGGTGGCGTTGGTGTAGTCGGCGATCCCGCGGCCATACTGGTCGCGATACGCCTGCGACTTGGCTAGCGCGATGCCGTTGGCCACGGCGGTGAAAAAACTCAGCGGCGCGCTGATCACGTTGGCGTCGCCGTTGGGCGAGTTGAAGGGCGACCCGCTTAAGGTATCGTCCCACACGATCCGGTCGCGCAGGTAGTCGGCCCAGTAGAACTCGACGAAGTTGATGTCCACGCTGCTGCCTGGGGCGGACTTTTTGTAGCCGGCGATCTTCTTGCCCGCGCTGTCGGTGGCCGAGACGACGATGGCGTCCGCCAGGCCCCAGGTCAGGCTACGATATTTGCTCGGAGTCATGGCCACCGCGCCGTTCGTCGTCAGCGTCGAAGGGGTGGTCGGCATCGGCAGCACGCTCGGAAGGATCGGTTGCAAGGCGCTGTAATTCGGCTCGCCCGGCAGGGTCAACAGGTCTCCATTCGGGCCGTAAAGCAGGGCATTGTTCTCGGCGGCGCGGGCCGTCCACCAGGCGTCGGTCACCGGCTGCGGGCCAGCCATGGCATCAAAGTAGTTGGCCACGATGTGACCGAGAATGACGCGATTCTGGCCGGCCACCAGGGCGCGCACCGGGCTGAGCGGCGCGAGATAACCGGCCGTCGTGTGGTGGCCATCGGTGATATAAGCCAGCCCGTCCGGCCCGATCACGACCGGGACATCCTTGCTGACCCAAAACCCGACGGTGTTGGTCTTGTTGAGTGTATTGGACTTCGCGGTAACCGAGGCAACGTTGGGTCGCGCGCACCGGGCTGCCCGCCGCCGGGTCGGCATCGACGAAGACCGACGCGCCACTCGGGAGATCGGTCCGAAACGCATTGTAGGTGTTGGTGGTGACGACTACCGTGACGGCCTGGCCTCGAGCCATGCGCTGGCCGCAGCTGAGTAAGACGCCGCAGAAAAAAGCCGAGAAGAGAAAGGGTGTTGATTTTTTCATGGTCCTGTCCTGATCTGAATGTTCCACGGGCGCCCCAGGCGAACCCCGCACACGACGCATCCGAATTTCCTAACTTCCAACCGCACGCCAGACGAAACACCGAACCGGCACTTAAAACGGCCGGCGCCCTGAACTGCCAGCGCCGGCGCTGATATGCGGCTACGGCAAATCGCGAGTTAGAAGAGGATCGACGTAATCGTGCCGCCGTCCGTGCCACGCTCGACTTCCATGTCCGACAAACTCACGAAGTTGTCGCTGTAGACTGGAGTGGCCTGAAAAGCCGCGTCTGTGATCGCGGCGATGAGCGCGTTGCGCACCGAGACCTGGTTGGCGCTGAGCCCGCCCGCGCGGTTGACGATGTGCTCGTAGCCCCAGATCGGGTACTTTCCGCTCGTGACCGCTGCCGGGCTGAACGCGACGCCTTCGTAACTGATGGCCGAGACGGAAGCACTGACGACCAGCAAGTCCGCGCGACCCAGATAACCGATCGCATCGGATTTGGCGGCGATGGTCCCGCGTTGCAGGCCCCCCGAGGAATAACCGTTGGTTTGCACGTACATGCCCGCACCGTTGGTCGCCCAATAGGTCGGCAGGCTGTTGAAGCCAACGTCCTTGTGCACGGTAATGCGCGTGCCGGATCCCGGGTCGCGACCGATGAGATAGACTGGGTTCGAACTCGAGCCGCCCAAGTAGGTGGCCGGCATTCCGCCCTCACCCGAGGCGGTGAACAACAACACCGCCTGCTCGCGAGTGATGTTGACGATGCCGCTCAAGGCATTGTTCTTCACCCACAAGAACGGAATAACCCCGAGGATAGCCCGGTTGAAACTATTATCGCTGATGGGCGGTGTGGCCGAGCTCGGAAAGACGTCCGACAACGCCAGGTCCGGGATCTTGTTCACGTTCACCCCCGCAGTCTCGGCGGTCGACACGGGAGTGGAATTCTTGACCGACAACATGCCGGAGGCCGAGCCCGAGAAGCTGAGCCGGACTTTCACCGGAGTGCTGCCGAGCGAGGCGACCTTGTTGGACATCGTGCCGCTGAAAGTAATCAGCCCGGTCGTGGCGTCGTTAGTAATCGAGCTGCGCGAACCGGCATCGTAAAGCGCGGCGGAGCGATCGATGCTGATCGAGCGGAAGGCCGTGCTGCCAGTGATGGTAATTTCCACTTGCGCGTGGGCCACGCTCGCGGCCAGCGAGCCGCTCAGGAGAGCCAGGAGTGTTTTGGTGTTGTTCATATCCGAGGGTAGTGTGTTGTCCGAGGGTTGGTGTGTTGTGTTCGTTGTTCGCTTGGAATGGTCTTTCGCCTGGAGTCGTGGTCATGGAGGCGCAGGGTCACGGCGCCGCCTCCACACTGTAGACGCGTTGCGGACCGCTCGCCGTGTCGGTAATAGTCTTGGTCGTGCCGTCGCCGGTCACCGAGGTCGAGAGCGTCGTCCAGGCGCTGCCCAGGACATCGCTGAACCGCAGCCGGTAGGTGGCGCCGTTGGTCGTGCTGAATGAGACGCTGCTCGTGTTGGCCGCGCGGGTGATCCCGACAATTTGCGGCTGCGGGAGCCCGGCCTGAAGCGGGCCGGCCGTGAAGGTCAACACGCCGGTCGCTTCGAGTGCGAACGAACCAATGACCGCCGCTGCTGGTTTCACTGCCGTGTTGCTGACCTTGAGTTCGTAGAACAAAAGCGTGGCCGGGTTTTCTACATCGACGACGAACGGGGCCAAGCCCCCGATCGTGCTCGCGTCAACCAGCCCGCCATCCGACACGATGTAGGTATAAGAACTCGGATCGCTGGTCGCCGCGAAATAGCTTTGCGTGGCATTGGTGAGGGTGATGGCGGTGGCTTCGCTGCCGACAAACCCAATTTTGCCCCGCAGGGCGCCCCAGCGACTGCCAGAAAGATCCGTCGGCGGCGTCGGAGGATTGAGCCCCGCGCTCGTGATCCAGGCCCGGCGTAGCGGGTCGGTGCCTGCCGTGGCGGCCACGAGCAGGAACTTCACGCTGGCCAGGCTGTTGTTGAAATTCGTGCGGACGCTGAGGAAGTCGCCCACCGTCAGTTTGGTTCCGGCGGCCTTGCCAAGATAATTGCTCACCGAGCCCAGGTTGAATTCAGCATCCCTGAAGCCATCCTTGCGGAAGACCAGGAGTAAATCGGAATCCGAATAGGTGAACGCGCCTGCAGAGTAGGTCGCACTGGCTGCAAGCACGGCAAAAACAAAATGCGCAATTCCTTTTATGCCTTCTGAGGGTTTCATTGGACCAAGTCTAGGACGGACCAGGCCGATCTACTCCCACAACTCGGCCATGCGCTTTCACTTTCCAGCCACTTCGTCACAATCAGCAAAGCGCTCTGGGCAAGGCGAGAGAAGCCCGTGTTTACAGGTCGCACAAGGGGGATCGCCGCCGCGTTTCGGAATCGTAACTGCCGTCCAGCAGCAGGGACGATGACGGACGCACCGGCCTGTCAGCGATGTCCCTGCGTTGTGACGTTTCACCGTTTTGTAACATGGCCGACCTTTATTCGTAACACAGGGGACTTAAGGTGCGGCCCGACCACCGTATTCACATCACCTCAACCATGAAACAAACTACACTCAAACAGGCCGCCATCGCTGCTGGCGTGGCGGCTTCCGCGTTGTGCAGTATCAGCACTCAAGCGCAGTCCGCCGACGCGCTGCTCGACAAGCTCGTGGAGAAGGGTATCCTCACCACCAAGGAGGCGAACGACCTCAAACGTGAGGCCGACCAGGGCTTCACCAAGGCCTACCAGGTCAAAAGCGGGATGCCCGACTGGGTGACCAGCCTCAAGTTGAGCGGAGACTTTCGCGCGCGCTATGAAGGCAACTACTACGAGAACGATGACCCCTCAACCCGCGGCTTTTCCGTGCAGCGAGACAGGTATCGTTACCGACTGCGCTTCGGCGCGGTCGCGACCCTCAAGGATAACTTCGAGGTGGGGCTGCGGTTGGCCTCTGGAGATGCCGCCTCCGGCTTCTCGACGGCCAACCCGCTTTCTGCCAGCAGCACCTTTCAGGACAACGGATCGAGGAAGGGAATCTTCGTGGACCTGGCTTACGCTAAGTGGACCGCCTTGAACAATGCCTCGGCGAACGCCACGCTCACATTCGGCAAGATGGAGAGTCCCTTCGCTTTTTCCTACAATGTGTTTGATCCCGATTACAACCCTGAGGGGCTTGCCGGCCAATTCACTTACAACCTCAGCTCCCAGCACTCGATTAAAGCCATCGGTGGGGGATTCGTTCTGGATGAGTTTAGTCTCAGTACTCACGATCCGCTGCTGGTCGGGGGCCAGCTTCTCCTTGACTCGAAGTGGAGCAAGCAACTTTCGTCCTCCCTGGGCGCCGGGATCCTTGGAATCAAGAGTGTGCAGTCGCTGACGAACAGTGTCGTACCCAACATCAACCGCGGGAATACACGCAGCCCCGGCAACGCCGGCGGCTACCCGACGTTCCACTTCAATCCCATCGTGGGCGACGCGTCGTTGACTTACACCCTCGATAGCTTTCCCTGTTACCAAGGGCCGTTCCCGGTCAAGCTTTTGGGCGAATACCTGAACAACCCGGCGACGAGCACGAAGAACGAGGCTTTCATGGGCGGCGTCGTCTTCGGCAAGGCCGGCAAGAAGCACACCTGGGAACTCTCCTATCAATATCGCTACCTGGGCGCCAACTCCTGGTATGAAGAACTGCCTGACGACGATTTCGGCGCGTTCTACGGGGCTGAGCAACCCAACGCCGGGTTCATGAACGCCACGACCAATCCGACGGGCGCCGGTTTCGGCGGCGGCACCAACGTGCGCGGGCACGTCGCCAAGGCCACCTATTCACTGACCGATTCCCTGGCGTTCATCGTCACTTACTACAACGCGATCCTCATCAACGAATTGCCCGCCGGCTCCAAGAGTGGAACAAGCCACTTGCTGGTCGACCTGGTTTGGAAGTTCTAGATCTCACAGAATCGTCACCGGCTTGTCGCACGATCGACATAGGGTCTTGCCACAATGCCGGTGGAACGAGACTCTATGCGAAGAGTGAATCAGCGCCTTGGCACATTACTTCTTTGCTTGGGCCTGGCTGCTCCCGGCCAGGCCGCCACTATCACGATCAACGGCTCCGATTCGCTCGTCAGCCTCGCCCGAAAGTGGGCCGAACGTTACACGAGCAAACATCCCGCGACGAAAATTCAAGTCGCCGGCGGAGGCACCGGTGCCGGCTTGGCCGCCTTGCGAGACCATTCGGCTGACCTCGCGGCCGCTTCGCGCCGCATCAGCTTCGAGGAGATGGCCAGGTGCCTCGAATCCTTCGGAAAACGCCCCACGGAATCTAAAGTATGCCTGGAGGGCCTTTCCGTTTATGTCAACGAGGACCACCCGGTCGAGGCACGCACCTTGGAGCAGCTCAGACTCATCTTCACCGGAGAGGTGATCCACTGATATTGTCGCGTCATGAACAACCGGTCCAACACGCACCATTTCGAGGAGCAACTCGCCGGCCTGAAGGATCAGCTCGTCACCATGGGCAGCCTGGCCGAAGCGGCCGTTCGGCGATCCATGAAGGCCCTGGTCGAGCGCAAGGATCTGCTCGCCCGCCGCGCCAAGGAGGAAGATGAGATCCTCGACAATCTGGAAGTCGAGATCGACGAAATGGCGATCAACCTTCTCGCCAAAGCCCCACTCGCCAGCGACCTGCGCTTGATTACCGTCGCCATGAAGATTTCCCAGAATTTGGAGCGGGTGGGGGACGAAGCGACCACCATCGGCCGCCGCGCGCTCGAATTGAACGCCGAGCCGCAGCTCAAAGCTTACATCGACATCCCGAAGATGGCCGACATCGCCTTGCAGATGTTGAAAGAGGCCCTCGACGCTTTCGTCACTCGCGAACCGGCCCGCGCGCGCGACCTCATTCCGCGCGACAAGGAGGTGGATGCGTTGAACAAGCAGTTGCACCGCGAGTTGGTCAGTTTCGTCATCGAGGATCCACCGTCCATCAGCCGTTGCCTCAACCTGATGGTCATCTCCAAATGCCTCGAGCGCATCGCCGATCACGCCACCAATATCGCCGAAGAAGTTGTCTACCTCTACGAAGGGCGCGACATCCGCCATGCCGGCAAAGGCAAGGCCAGAGCGGGCCAAGATCACCGTGCAACCTAACCCCACCATGAGCAGACGAGATCCCGGCACTTTCGGCATGAAGCCCAAAATCCTGGTGGTCGATGACGAGCCCGATGCTCTCGAACTGGTCCGAGTCAACCTGACTAACGCCGGCCTGGAAGTGGTCACCGCCAGCAACGGGGAAGCCGCCTTGCAAAAGGCCCGCTCCGCTCTGCCCAGCTTGATCCTCCTCGACTTGATGCTCCCGGAAGTCGATGGCCTCGAGGTCTGCAAAATCCTCCGGCGCGACCCCACCACCAAGGACATCCCCATCATCATGCTCACGGCCAAGGCCGCGGAAATCGACCGGGTGCTCGGACTCGAACTCGGGGCCGATGATTACGTGACGAAACCTTTCAGCCCGCGCGAATTGGTCCTGCGTGTGCGCGCCTTGCTCCGGCGCAGCGAACGGCAGGCGGAAAGTTCCGGGCAACTTCGCATCGGCACCCTCCTCCTGGATGTCCCCCGCCATGTCGTCCGCGTACAAAACAAGACGATTGACTTGACGGCCACAGAATTCAAGCTGCTCACCGTGTTGGCCCAACGCCGAGGTCGCGTGCAGTCGCGCGAGCAGTTGCTCCGCGATGTCTGGGGCTATGACACGCCCATTGACACGCGCACGGTGGACACTCACATGCGGCGTCTCCGCGAAAAACTCGGCCCTGCCGCCCGGTACCTCGATACCCTGCGCGGCGTGGGCTACCGTTTCGTGGACGAATGAGCTGACTTCCCGACTTATGTGGTCCGTCGTCGCCTGCCTCGCCGTCGCGGCGCTGCTGGTGGCCGTCGGTTGGTGGTGCGTCGACCGCAGACGCTGGCGCCAGGAACGGGATCTCCTGCAAAGCCGCCTGGCGCAATTGCGTGGAGAAAAGGAGGAACTCACCGCGCAGGAATCCATCCGACTGCAGACCTTGTTCAACGGGATGATCGAAGGCGTCCTCCTGGTCAACGAGCAAGGGCGCGTGGACTTCCTGAATCTCTCGCTGAAGCGGCTGCTGGGGCTGACCCGGGACATTCGTGGCCAGTCGCTGCGCGAAGCGTTGGGCCGGCCGGAACTCGATGCCATGCTCCAGCGCGCCGCCGTCGAAGGCCAGACCGTCGGGCAGGAACTGGACTTCCCCGAGCCGGCCAACCGTTGCTTGCAGGTCAATGCCTCCATCTTCGCCGGGCCCGACCATCGTCAACAGGGAACGATTTTCGTCTTTCACGACTTGACCCGGATGAAGCAGTTCGAGGCGACCCGGCGCGAGTTCGTCGCCAACGTCAGCCACGAACTGCGCACGCCGCTTACCCTGATCAAAGGCTTCGTCGAAACCCTCCTCGCCGCAGCCAACGACGATCCGGAGCAAGCCACCCGCTTCCTGCGCACGATCGAAAAACACACGGACCGCCTGACCTACCTGATCGAGGATCTCTTGACTATCTCCCGACTGGAGGGCGGCGAGGCTTCGATGAACCTCCAAAGCGTGGGGGTGCGCGAAATCGCCCAACGCGTCCTCGACGATCTGCAAAAGCCCGCGGCCGAAAGCCGCGTCACCCTGGAAAACCTATTGGCCGACGACCTGCGGGCCCTGGCCGACGGGGATCGCCTGGAGCAGGTCTTTTACAACCTCGTGGAAAACGCCATAAAATACGGGCGCCCGAAAGGCCATGTGACGATCGGCGGCAAGAACCTCCCAGACGGCAAAGTCCAGGTCTGGGTGCGCGACGACGGCCCCGGCATCCCGGCGGAGGCCCGCGAGCGCGTCTTCGAGCGCTTTTACCGCGTGGACCGCGCCCGCGCCCGCGCCACCGGCGGCACCGGCCTCGGGCTGTCCATCGTCAAGCACATCGTGCAAGCGCACGGCGGAGAAGTTTGGGTGCAAAGCGAACTGGGCAGCGGCTGCACCTTTTTCTTCACCCTGGCCCAGGCGTCAACCTGAACTCAGGGGACTTGGGGTTGGCCGTTCAGATGAAACGTGAAGCGGACCGCCCGGACATCTTTTCCGACAACTCTCTTCATGGCCGGTGGCCACTGCGGAAAAGGGGCGACTTCGATGATGGCGCGTTTGCAGAGCTCCTGAAGACGCGGCGATACGTCCTGTGAAACCGTGCGCCAGCCATAAACGAAGCCTTCCGAAGTAAGATTGAATTCCACCGCGACCTGGCCTTCGCGCGGGACCGACGGTTCACTTTTCAGCAAGGCCATCCAGCGATCATAGACGGATTGAGCGACGCGTTGATCGTAATCGGGAAAAGGCGATGGGCTTCCGGCGGCTGTCGCGGAAGCGTTGGTGCGTCCGGTTGACCCAGGAGCGGCCCAGGCCGGCACAATCATGACGTTGGTGGCCGGATCCCCTGAATATGCCAGGTTCCCTGCCAAACTGGCGGAGTCCGGCACTTTTGGCGAGTCGGGATGTCGGCAGGCAACCACACCGCAGACCAGGACCAGGCTAACGCCGAACATGACTATTCCAGGCCATCTCCTGGAATCCTTTCCGCGGCAACAAATCATATGTCCCTAAAACATTGCCTGGCTCGGGGGCGTTCCAAACCGCTCTCGGCCGCGACAGTCGATGATTGAGTTCGATTGAGTTCGTTCGATTCAAACCAAAACAGGCAACGAAAGTGTGGCGGGACCGTGACAAATACGAAACAATTCTTGCGAGAGCTGCCCGACTGGCTCTTCATGAACCGACTTGTTACTGGTAACTGGCGATTTGCAGAAGCTCATCCCGAGTGTGATCTTGTTTTCAATTTCCATTTACCAGTTACCAGCTACCAGTTACCAGTCTGAATGGTCCCCGGCCCGAATGCGCGGTCAATAAACCGTGGCGGCTTTGCACGAACCGTGGGTCTGTCGTCCCTGCTTTAGCCGGTCCGTGCCGCCTCAAGACGGGACGACCAGCGTCGCGCCGGGCTCAATCCGGGTCGCCCGCGTCGAGTTTGCGCCGGATTCTCGCCGCATGCCGCTCCAGCTGATGTTCCACGCGTCTCAGCAGTCCGCGCAAGCCTTTGCCAGTCCCGAGTCGCGTTTGACCGAACGTAGTGGATGCCTCCCGGGTGAAGAAAGTGGAAAAGCAACCAGCCGACCAGACTCTTCGTTGCCAGTCGGGTCGTTCCTGGACCTGCCAGATAATGTCTGCGCCCAACCGGTCCCTCATCAAAGGAGCTGCAACCTTATTGTAATCCTGGAGGACCGATCTGCTGGGATGCCACCGCACGTCTCAAGGTCTCATGGCGTCTGGCCTTCGATGGCGATGAGAGCGTTCGTAGCGGCTTGGCGCACCATCAACCATTCGTCGCCCAAAAGCATCCTAAGCTCAGGACCGGCCTCACGGGCGACGACGCCCAGCCGGCCGAGCGCTTCGGCCGCCTTGGCACGATAGCGTTCATTTTCCACGTGCAGCACGGCTATCATCGACGGCAGAATGCGCGGGGCTTCTGAGCGGACGCAAGACAGCGCCTCCAATGCCTGCCAGTAAAAAACCAAGCTTTTCGCCTGAACACTGCGGTTCAATTCTACAACCGAGTTTGAAGCAATGGCCGCGGCGAGACGGGCATGGCGTCTGCCACGTGCCAACCCGGCCAGAGCGGCCTCCGTGTAATCGCCGGTCGGATCAATGCGCAGCAAAGCCTCCGAAGCGATTGCTCCATTGTAACGGTTCCCAGGTTCAAGGCTGACAAGCAACGCTGGAATGGCGCTGGTTGCTGCGAGACCAATTCTGCCGAGCGTGGAAGCGATCTCCTGCTGCTCAAGGGAGAGGGAGACGCTCAAAGCCAGGGGAGTATAAACGGTGCGCTTAGGCAGTGCCGGGACCGGGCCTTCGTACAACCGGACCAGCATGCGGACCGCAGGAGCGGCGGCAGGTCCCAATCGGCCTAGCGTCAGGATCGCCGCACTCACCAAGCGGTGGCGGTTTGTCGGAACGGGCAAGAGTCTTTTCATCCTCTGCGGAGCCTTGCCGTACCACTCCTCGTATCGATCTCTCCAAGCTGAATGCTGTTGCTCGATGAACCGCATCAGCGCTGGTACGGCTGCCTTGGCGCCCAGCGCCTTGATTTCAGCATCAATACTCTCATTCGAGTAGGAGCTCGCACCCAAAATGCGAGCGAGATGATCCGTGGCGGCTCGGTCGGCGGCGCTCGGCCCGATCGCGCTGCACAGCCACCAAATCACACCGGAAATACACAAGCTCAGCAGGGCTGCCACCTTGGGCCGCCGGCGAAAGAAGCGGAGCATGTGGTTCACTCGTTGCGGAGTGCGGCGAGCGGCTCCAGGCGCGCAGCCCGCCGCGCCGGAATCCAACATGTGACCAAGGTAATCGCCATGACGGCCGCGACCATCGCGCCCAGGGTCAGCGGGTCGGCCGGGCCGACCCCGAACAGGAACGTCTTCAGCCCTGTCGCCAGGGCGACCGCGACGACGAGGCCCACTCCCACTCCGAGCAGGGCCAGGCGGAGGCCGTCTCCCAAAATCAATCGGAGCACGTCACCGCGCTGGGCTCCCACAGCTATGCGAATCGCCATCTCGGTCCGCCGGGAACCAGCCGCCATCGAGACCACGCCATAAATCCCCACCGCCGACAGCAGGCAAGCGACCAGGGCGAAACCGACGAGCAACTTCATGGTGAACGTTCGTGGCGCGACGGAGTCGGCCCGGATCTCCTCCAGCGTTTTGATCTGCTCCACCGACACGGTCGGATCGATTTCCCGCAATTCCTGCCTAACCGTAGCCATCAACGCCCGGGGGTCGGCGAGCGTGCGCAGCACCAGATGCTTTGAAAATGCCCCCGCCTGCCAGAAGGAGAAATATAGTTCGGGCCCGGCCACGTCCGTCAAGGCGTCGGTCCGCGCGTTGGCCAGGAGCCCGACGATTTCGATCAGGTTCGTCCGATTTCCTGGAAATCTCAGCTTCCGCCCGACCGGATCCTGTCCTGGAAAGTAGCGGTCGGCGAGAGCTTGGTTCACAATCGCGACCAACGGAGCGGGATCGGCGTCGCTGGCGCGAAAGCCGCGACCTTCAACCAGGGTCAACCCGACGGCGGCGAAGTAATCAGGGGTCACAGAGCGTGTTGGCAAGTTGAGCTGGTCCTTGAGACTGCCGGTCTCGACCTGGCCATCGATCTCGAAAGTTGTGTTCCACTTGTTTCCCGTCAAAGGCACCCCCCAGCAGAACGCTGCGGCTCTCACGCCTGGCAGGCGCGAGACGCGTTCAATGGCCCGCGTATGGAAATCCAGCCAGTTGGTGCCAACCGCGGTCACGCTCATGGTCAGAATGTTCTGCGTGTCGTAGCCCGGCCGCACCTTGGCCATGATCCTTACCGTTTGAATCAACAGGCCGGCCCCGACGAGCAACGCCAGCGTCAAGGCGATCTGTAATGACGCCACTCGGCCCAACCAGCGACGCTCGGGACGTCCCACGCTGGCAGTTCGGCTGCCGGCCTTCAACTCGTTGGCCGGAGCGCGTCCGAGCGCTCGCCAAGCCGGGAGCGAGCCCGCGATCAGCCCGGCGACCACGGCGGCGCTCAGACAGAACCACAGGATGGACCAGCCCAGTCTCACGGCGTCCAGACGGGGAATGCCCGCGCCACCGAGGAGCTTTAGGCCGGCCACACAAATGGCGTCGAACCCGGCGCCCGCCATACCTCCCAGGAACGCCAACAACAGACTCTCCGCCAGCACTGGGCGACAGAGTTGAAAGGGCCGCGCGCCCAGCGCCGAGCGCACCGCGTATTCGTGCTGTCGTTGCAGCCCCCGCGCGAGCAAAAGACCTGCGACGTTGCCGCACGCAATCAGGAAAACCAGCGCCACCGCCCCGGCCACCGGCAACAGGAGGCGACGCCCCTCCCGGTTCATTTCCGTATCGAGCAACGTGAGTTTGGCCGTAATGCCCTCAAACTCCGGGTCGTCCTGCGACTCCCGGGCGGTCAGCGCCGCGATTTCCGCCTGCGCGTCGGCCAGGCTCACGCCGGCTCGGATCCGGCCGATCACGTTCCAGTCCGGCTTTTTCATCCGCTGCGGCGAAGGCCGATCGGGAATCCAATAATCCACTTTGGCATCCACGTTGTAATTGGGTTCCTGGGATTCGGAGGGAGAAGGCAGGAAGCGAACGCCCGGAGGCATCACTCCCACGACGGTCAACGGTTGCGCGTGGCGGCTAATGCGGACGGCCTGGCCTATAATTCCGGGATTGCCGTTGTAGCGCCGCTGCCACAGGTCGTGGCCGAGAAGGATCGCCGTCAGCGGGCCGTTTGGCGTGTCGGAATCGTCGAAGGCCCGTCCCAGCGCCGGCTCGATGCCTGCCACTTTGAAGTAATCCCGCGTCACCGCCATTCCTTCCACGGACTCGCTGCCATCGGGCAGCACGAGAAAATTGAATGTCCAATTGTAAGCAGCGATCGATTCAAACGTTTTCGAGCTGGTCTGCCATTCCTGCCACTGCGCCGCCGGCCAGCCTCGCGTGTATCGCTGACCATCCCGGCGGCTCGGACGGATCAGCACGAGACGGTCAGGCTGCGGATACGGCGGCGCGGTCAGCAATACTCCCTGAATCAAACTGAACACCGCCGAAGTGGCCCCAATGCCAAGCGCGAGCGTAAGCACGGCCACGGCCGTGAAGCCGGGGTTCTTCACCAACTGGCGTAAGGCGAACTTGAGGTCATGCATAACTCCGAACCGCCTTCGCATTCATCCGTCTCATCGTCAGGTGGAATTGTTGCTCTGAGATTACGGACGCCGAACGCACGGTCAAGCCGGGACACACCGGCGCTGACCCATCCGGGGAGCGAACATACCCTTCGCTGCCGCACCGGTCCGTGGCGATCTCGAAATGAGGATTGACAAGCCGGGACAACTGTCCTATGTGTCTATGACAGTAAGCAGCGCCCGAGCATGCTCATTCAACTTAATTTCAAGTCCGGCAAGCCCGTTTACCTGCAAGTCGTCGACCAGATCAAGGCGGCGACGGCTTCCGGCGCCCTCCGCCCGGGCGAACCGCTGCCGTCCATCCGGCCGCTGGCAGAGCAGTTGCGGCTCAACCGCAACACCGTGGCCAAAGCGTATGCCGAGTTGGAGAGCCAGGGAATCATTCAGTCAACCGCCGGCAAAGGCTGCTTCGTCGCAGAGAACCATTCGCCGTTCAAGAAAGCCGTCCGCCAGAAGATGCTGGCCGACGAGATCGACGCGGCCATCGTGCAGGCGCACCATTTGCAGGTGAACGAGAAGGATTTCCTCGACCTGGTCAAGGAGCGGCTGGAAACCTTCCGGCGGAAAAGCCAGGGCAACGCCAATCCATGATCAACCAGGACAATCCATGAACACTGAATCCCCCGTCATCGAGATCGACCATCTGGTCCGCAGATACGGCCGGGCCGACGCGGTCAACGACCTGAGCCTGCGCGTCCGGGCAGGGCGATGCTACGGGTTCTTTGGTCGCAACGGCGCCGGCAAAACCACGACCATCAAATGTCTGCTGAACCTGCTGCAGCCGTCCTCCGGGACGGTCCGGGTCTTTGGCCTGGAACCGCGACAGAAGGAGGTGGAAGTGAAATCCCGCCTGGCCTACGTGCCCGACCAGGTCGCGTTTTATCCGTGGATGACCGTGCGGGACACGCTCGATTACCTGGCTTCGTTTCGACAACGGTGGAATCGGGAGACGGAAAAGGAATTGCTGGGGCAATTCCGCCTGGACGCGGCCAAGAAAGTCAACGCGCTCTCCAAAGGGCAGAAGACGCAGTTGGCGCTGATCGGGGCGGTATGTGCCGAGCCGGATTTGTTGGTTCTCGATGAGCCGACCTCGGGGCTGGACCCGATTGTGCGCCGCGAATTCATCCAGACGGTCATTGGGACATACCAGGAAGCCGACCCAGGCCGGCGGACGGTATTTGTTTCAACGCATCTCATCACCGAGTTCGAGGGGTTGATCGATGAATTTACGATTATCGAAGAAGGCAAAGAGACGCTGACGCTGGAGGCAGACGAAGCCCGGTCCCGTTTCCAGAAAATCCGCGCGCGATTCGCCGGCGTTGCGCCCGCGGTTGACTTTGTCGAGGCAAAGAACCTCAAGCGGGAGGGAAGAGAGTTGGAAATCACCGTGAACGGAGACGCGGAGTCGGTGTTGGACCGCATCAAATCCATGGCCCCCGAATCGGTCAGCCTGGAAGGTCTGACTTTGGAGGAGATATTCGTAGCGACGCTCAAATGAGGAGGACGACGGGTGAACCCAAGGATAACAAAAGAGTTCAGAGTGCTGCGGCCCGCCTTCGTGTTGACCCTGTCGGCCGCGGTCCTGCCTTGGTTAATCGGACCGAACAGGCACGAGGTTGCGGAGATTTGGATGGAGCTGTGGTTTTTCCTGGGTTGCCTCATCATGGGAGCGGAGTCGTTCGGAAATGAGTTTGAACAAAAAACCCTCTCCCTGTTGTTGACCCAACCAATCCCGCGAACTTCGATTTGGAAGGACAAGATGCAGGTTCTGGGAGGGGCGCTGGCCGTTGGGACCGGAGTGTTTGGGGTTACCATGATGTTTTTTCGCCAGGAGGCCTTCTCCACAGGTCATGACTTGATCTTCCATCCGATAAGTTATGCCCTGATCGCGCTTGGCGTTCTCTGTACGACACCGTATTGGACGTTGCTTTTTCGAAGCACATTAATTGGAGGACTGCTCACGGTGGTGGCGCCCGGACCGGTTCTCGGTGTGAATAGCTACCTGCACTACCAATGGATACAAAGTGGATATTCCTCCTTCAACTGGTGGTTCGTGGGGAATGGCTACCTGCATCAGCAATGGATTCACGACCCGACCGCGGAGGAGAATTCCGTCGTCACTCTCCTTATTCTGTATTCCGCGGCGTGCTGCTGGCTTGGATATGACAGGTTCAGAAAGCTGCAAGTGGTGGACGCGCACTCGATGGCGGCTTCCCGGGAGCTGGGCTTGCCGCCGCGAATCGAGGCGCTGCTGCTGCGGCCCTGCAAAACGCTCTCCGCCGGGTTCACCGGGCCTTTGGCCAGCCTGATGAAGAAGGAATTGCGCCTCCAGCAATTCGCTTTCCTGTTTACAGTTTTATGCTGCGCCATCGCCATCGCTGGACTCATCCTGCGCCAGTGGCACTTCGCGGTGCGCGCTGGACACGATTGGGCAATGGCGCTTTTCCTCGGCGGCCTTCTGTTCACTCTGCCCGTGCTCCCATTGATTGCGGGCGCCGTCTCGGTGGCAGAGGAGAAAGCCTGGGGCGTCGTGGACTGGCACTTGACCCTCCCGCCGTCCGCGCTGAAACAGTGGTCGGTGAAGGTCCTCGTGGCGCTGGGCACGAGCCTTGTCCTCGGGTTGGTGCTCCCGGTTGCAGCAGCGGTAGCGGGCACCGCGCTCTTAGAGACCAACTCATTGCCACTGCCACTCCTGCGCGATCTTCGATTGGCATTGAACCTCCTGCTCGGGGGGGATGGTTTCTCGCTCGCGCCGATGTCGGTGGCACTCGCGTTCCTCTTCTGCGTCGTGCTCGGCCAGATGTTGCTCACGAGCGTCGCGATTTATGCAGGTTCCATCGCCACCACCACCGCGCGGGCGTTGGTGCTCGCGCTGGGCCTGCTGTTCGCCACCGGCTGTCTGGTAAAACTTGGCTCCCGGATCGCCTTTGACCACCCGGATCTCACTCTTCAGTTTACCTGCGTACTACAGGAACTTATCCACAGTCAGTTGACTGCAGTCACTCTAATGGCGGCGGCGCTGTTCCTTCCCCTCTGCCTGGTCCAGTACGTCGCCTATCGCGGCTACCGCACTGGTGGAATGACCTTCCGGCTCCTTGGAATGCGGCTGCCGCGGACCGTTCTTGTTGCCTGCTTCCTTGCGATCGCTTTCCTGGCTGTCGGCGGAATCATACGGATTCTCAACGAAGGCGGCGCCATGGACGACCGGCGCCCGGTTGCTGGACAACGCGCGCCGCGCTGGTGAGTGGAACGGCATGAAAAAATTTCTGAAAAGCCGCGCGTGGAAAAGCATCATCATTTTTGTCTGTGTGGTCTTGGTCGCGCTCGCCCTCGCCACGCGCAAGTCGGTCCTCATTGCTTACCATCGCAATGCCATGGTGGGCATTTGGCAGACCGCACTCGGCATATCGCCACGGAGGACTTTGGTCGACTCGATTTCCGATTACCTCGGGCTCGCACTGCCATTGCGCAACCCGGAAGCTGCCGTAAAAGCCTTTCCACACCGAGAGGCCTTGTTCAGGCTTGGCTACTTTACCAAGCGCACCTTCTCGCTCAGTCCGGTGATGGTCGGCACACAGGCTTACCAGCAATTGTGCAACAGAGTGGCGGCACAAACAGGACAACGACCGACGGCACAATTGGAGTATGATCAAGCAACTTCGCCGAGCAAAGTCTTGGGTCTGACGGTCTATGCCACGCCGGAAGACATGGCGCAGTGGGAAGACTTTGTGACAGATATTGAACGTCGGCGGTGAGTTGAGCGCAAAAGGCGTGCCCTCGTTTCCCCAGGCCTGGTGCCGGACGACGTGGTCCGACCACGCAGTCACGCAGTGCCGCAGTGACTACTTTGGACTCGCGCGGAGCGTCCACTGGCTGTTACACTTTAGGGCAGTGATGAGGTTGAAGAAAAATCTTCCCGGGGCAGGCTGGGTTTCTCGTGCTCCTGGTTCAATGACGCCTGCCAAGGCGAGGGGGAGATGAACGCGCAACAAACGGGTTACCTGGTGGGCCAGATAGGCGTCGTTCTCGCGCTCCTGGCGGGCGCCTGGAAATGCTGGAGGCTCTCCCGTCGGCCCACGGCCAATGCCAAGTGTGTATGGTCGCTCATGCTGCTGCTGCTGGGATGGGCCTTGGCCGGCGCGGTGGCTGGGATGGGCCGGTGGTTCCCTCCCGTTCTCATGGTCACTGTCCTGGTCGGATGGCTCATGCTGGGAGGCCTCTCGGCGGCTGTCGTGCTGGCGATCCTCGGCTTGAGGGAATGCGCCCGGCACAAGGAGCTGTACCAGCAGGGACGCGCTCAGGCAGTGTGGACGCTGGTGATCGCGGTCGTCTTCGCGGGCTTTGGCATTGTGGGCTTCGCAGGTGCCCGTCAGCGCGCATGGTCCTCGCGCTCGCAGCCGCCAATGGGAAAGCCGTTCGTCTTCGAGGACTTGAATTTCAAGTATCAGGCGCCGGGCCGGCCTTGGGTGCAGCTTGACGCCGGCAAAGTCAATCCTGCTGCCAAACTCGCGTTCATGCGGAGCCAGCCGACGCTGAACTGCGTGGTCATCGCCGAGAAGTCGACGATGACCGATTTCCCAAACGAGCGGTTTGTCGAGGTTGCCCTCGGCCATGTGCGTAGTGTCGCTGACTCTGTGGAATTGAGGCGGCGTTCGACCCGGCGGGTGCATGGTTTGGACGGCCTGCTCCTGGAGATCGACGCGCAGTTGCACGGCCAGCAGATTTCCTTCGCGAACTGGCTTTGCACGACTAACGGCTGGGTCTACCAGGTCGTGTTGTCGGGACGAAGCGAGGATCGCGCCGCGCTCAGGCAGAGCGCCGTGGAAATGATCCAGAGGCTTGATTTGCTCGATTATCAGCGCCATCCCGTGTTCGCCGGTGCCGTGCCGAAAGCTGATTTTGTTTCGAGCAACCTCCAGTTCCGTGTTCGTTGGCGGGACTCGGCGTGGTTTCCATGGGATGATCTGGCGAAAACGATGCCGATGACCGCTTTCGGCGCCTTGCATCGTGAAGACGCAGCCCTCGTCGTGAGCGGAGTCTGGCTGGACAAATTGGAGCCGCACGCCGACGCGATTGAGCGTGGATTACTGGCGAGTCTGAATATCAACCTCGACTCGGATCCGATCTCGCGCCGCCGCGGAATATCCGAGAAGGGTCGGACGGGATTGGAGCTCGAACTGGTGCGCAAACCGGACAAAGAGAAGGAGCTGACCTATCGAGTGAAAGTGCTGCACGGGGGCGGCTTTGCGTGGCTCATCGCCGCCTGGATGGTCACGCAGAGCCCGCGACGCGACGCCATCCTGAATGATGCTTTTAGCCGAGTGGAATTACTCGAGACGCCCCGGCCGCAACCGGACCTGACGCGTCTTGACCCGACCGAACAGCGCGTCCAGCGGTATCTGCTCAATCAAATCGGGCTGGTCTATTTCAAAGCCCGCCAGTTCGAGCGAAGCGCACCGTATTTCCAAGCCGCGCTGGAGCTGGACGGAGACAAGCCCGACTTCCTCTATCTGGCCAACCTGGTGGAAGCTTGGGTCAACGCGGGCAAATATCGCGAGGCCCTGGACCGTTTGAACCGCGGTTCACCCGCCTTGGCCACCCAGCCGACTCTCGCCGCCCAGCGCGCCTTCTTGCAAGGCCGGCTTGGACAGTCAGAGTTGGCCCTGACGAACTACGCCAGATTGTTTGCCGACGGTTTCCGCGACGAGAGCCATTTCAAGGAATACGTGGGCCTGCTGGCAGAGTCGAAGCAACTGGATCACGCCGCTGCCGAAGTAGGGAAGTTCCTCCAGGCTCAGGACTCAGTGGAGATACGCCTGCTCCAAATCACGGTTTTGAAGCTCAAAAAGGATTTCGCGCAGGCCGTGACTGGCCTCCAGGAGTTGCGCCGGAAACATCCGTTCAATGCCAAGGTTGCTTACTCTCTGGCTGACGCTTATCTGCAGACAGGCCGCTTTACGGATGCCCTGGAGCTGAGCCGTGAACTGGTGCGGGACCAAAGCGACAGCGCCTACTCTCTTTACCTGAAAGGCCGGAGCGAGTTTGCCCTCAAGTGGTATCGCCAGGCCAAGGATTCTTTTGAGCTGGCCGCCAAAAAGGCTCCGGCGGACAATGAAATCAAGAGTTTCCTCGAACACGTCTCCGGGTTGCTCGGCGAAGGCGCCAACAGCGCGATCAAGGAGGAAATTAGCGCCGTCCCGGTTCCCCCGTCGCTGCTCGCACCGCTGCCGGCCCCGCCGACGAACTATGCGCGCGACTACGGTGCTTACTACACGCGGCGGCTCACGGCCGTCTCGTTCGAGAAAGGGAAAGAGTCGAAGACCACCGATTATTTCCAGGTGCAAACCATCACCGCCGCCGGTGTCTCGGTCGTGAGCAGTTTCCAGATCGGCTTCGATCCGTTGGCCGAGGCTATCTTCGTCAATCGCGTCGCCGTGCAGGATTCCGCTGGCATTCTCATAAGCACCGGCCAGGTCTCGGATTACTACGTTCTCGACGACCGGACGAGCACCTCGGCCAGCCAGAAGAAGGTACTCAATATTCCCGTGCCAGGATTGCAGCCGGGTTATTCAGTCGAATTGACGATCACGCGGCGAGAGTTGGGGAAGATCGAGGAGTTCTCGTTGTTGACCTCAACTTTCTCCCGGGGCCTGCCGGTGCGAGAGAGCCTGGTTTTTCTGCGGGGCGACACCGGCGCGGTGCAATTTGCCACTTCGCCGACGATTCCCCTGCGGGTATTGCCGGAAGGACTGTGCTGGCGCGTGGACGAACCGATGGTCTATCGCTGGGAGTCTTTGCAGCCGAGAATCGCCGACTATCTGCCAACACTGTGGATTGCGGACAAGGCTGCCCGCTGGCCCGAACTCGTCACCAATTACCTTGCCAACATCCGCGACCGGACCGAACTGCCGTCCGCGCCGCGCGAGTGGGCACGTTCCCTGCGCACCGGCGTAACCAACGAACAGGAGAAAATCGCCGCCATCGCGCGTTACGTGCAGACCAATTTCTCTTACAAGGCCATCGAATTCGGAAGGCGGGCGCGCATCCCGCTTGCTCTGGCCGACACGCTTCGCAACCGGTACGGGGATTGCAAGGACCACGCGCTGTTTGCCCAGCAGTTGCTGCTGGCCGCGGGGGTGCCAGCCTCGCTGGCGCTCGTCAATGGCCACGCGCCTGTTTGGGCGGACTTGCCCTCTCTGGATCAATTCAACCATATGATCGTCTTCCTGCCTGACTCCAATGGCGGGCGCTTTCTCGATTGCACAGACAAGAGCAGCGATCTCGCGCGCAGCGCCCCGGTCGGCGTAGCGGGATGCGACGCGCTGGTGCTGGACGCCAGCGACCCGCGCTTCGTGCGGGTTCCGGATCATGCCCGCGACGCAGGCGTGATCCGCTCGAGCCGCCACGTCGCCATCACCAACCTGACCGACGCCCTGGTGGAGGAAACTCTCACCCTCGAAGGTGTGCACGGCACGTTCATGCGCGAATATTTGGCGAACGTCTCCCCCGCCTCACACCGCTCCTACCTGCTCGGCCTGTTAGGCACGGGCGTGGATTTGGTCGAGTTCGCCGTCGAAAATCTGGAGCAAGCTCAAGCCCCGCTTTTGCTGCGGCTGCGCTACGCGTTGAAGAACCAGTTCCGCTTTACCGACCGCGAAACAGTAGGCGCGCTGCCCATGGTGTTCGAGCGATCCTGGCTGGCGCCCGAATCCGTCGAGAAGCGAGTCACGCCATTCCACTTGGCTGTACCGATCGACTTCGAGAGCACGATCACACTGGCGGTACCGGCGGGCTTCCGCACCAAGGAAGTAGCCGGGCCACCACGCGAGCGGAATGACCGATTCATCTCCTGCCAGATCGCGACCGAACGTGGAGCCGATTCACTGATCTCCCGGTCGAGGATCGTACGGCCCGCAGGCCGCCACAGCGCCGCTGAATACGGGGAATTCTGCGGCTCGATGAACGGGACGCTGGCGCTGCTCGACGAGAAGCTCGTGATCGACAAGAAGTAGGGCGCTGGGAGCGTCACCAAGTCCGTCGTGACTTCACCCGCTCTTGGCGCAGGGTGGCCCGCAACTGCCCCCCTCGCCTATGATACTAATCTTGGAACCGCTCACCCGTGTCGGCGGAACTGGAATTCGGTCTGGACCTTCATCGCCTTGCCATTGATTTCCAGCACGGGATAGGCCAGGAAATTGATCGGCCCGGAAGCAGGCTCCGGCTCGACGACCAGGTCGCGGCCCTTGCTTAACTCGAACCGATTCGCCGGGTGGTGGCCGAAGTAGTAATCGGTCAGACGCGAATTCTTGTTGGCTTCGCTGACATCCACCGGCACCCACTTTCCGTCCGCGAAGAATTCCGCCCAACAGTGGTATCCGTCAATGCCGCCGTCATTGCGCTCGGACGGGATGGCTGCGCCGATGGCGAAGCGGGCGGGGATGCCGATGGCTCGCGCCAGCGCGATGAAGTAAGCGTGAAAATCGGAGCAATTGCCGGTGCGGGCGTCGCAGGCGTAGACGGCGTCGCCGCGGCCCCAGCCGGGACCGTATTTGGCGTAGCGCAGTCGTTCGATGACGTGATCGTAGAGTGCCCGGGCGCGGGCCAGGTCCGTGGCGCGGCCTGCACGAAGAGAACCTTGTTCCCGTGCTCTCGCTCATCCAACTCCAGCCACCGTCCCGGCGCCGTGATGCTCTTGACTTCAACGCGCTGAAACGTGTCCGATGTGGCCAAGGGCAACCAGAGTCGCGCGTCGCCGGTGATGATCGGCAGTCTTACCCGGTAAACGAACTCAAACTTGTCGGTGCCGTTGATGACGCCGAGGAGACGCCGGGATGCCTTCTTGACGGGGACCTTGCGCCAGGCGCCACTGCGCTTTTGTTCCCAGGCATAGAGTGGCTGGCCATTGACTTTATGCACGCTGGTTTCCGTGACCGTCATGGCGCCGGGCGGACCTTTCATGAAAAAGTCCACGTCGTAAACCGGCCCATCGAGGCCGACGAGATCCACGCACGCGAAGCAGATGCCGCCGCCGAGATCGGCCAAGTACTCCAGGTGAACCCGGACAAGCTGGAGGCTCAACTCTTCCCGGTTGTGCTCAAGCTTGAAGTATCCGCCGCTCGCCGCCGATTGATCGGCGATGTACTTCTCGATTCCGACCGCAATCTCGTTGATGCTGGCCGATGGACCAGTCGCGCTGTCCGCCGCCACGGCGGCCTCAAGGACCATCAGCGCGGCGGAGCTAATCAGCCACCCTAAAGCAAAAGCGCGACGCTCAGTCATGGTTGGCCTTTCCCAGAGCCGTGACGAGTCAACGAATCGACCGCGGCAGAGCCCGCTTCGGCGGCTAGGGATTCCGCGGAGGCGCGTTGGTCGTTGGATGCTCCTTGCTCGGATGTTCGTGCGCACTCTTGCACGCCGAGAGCGCCAGGACCCAAACAAAACATATCGCCAATAGACATAACAGCTTCCTATGGGTGGTTTGATTTTTCATGTGATTCCTTCGAGATGCGGCGGATGACCTGGGTTAGCCAAGCTCACCTCCTGCGCGGTATGAGGCGAATCGACTGAGTGACTTTGGTTCCATTATTTTAGTTAGTCACTGAGCAGGCTTACGCATCCAAGCGTGTTGTCTCGCGCTGCGAGATGGCAAACTCCATTGCCACTGCTCCATTCGTGCCCTGGCGCCAGCGTGAACGCAAGTCCTTCCTTTGCGGAGGCACCGTGCCCACCGCGGCCAGACCGCGAATTCGTTGCTTGCGACCGTCGAATCCCTTCTTGTACCTTGCGCTCCCATGCTGGCGAGCGTGCACAGATGGAGTGTTGGAGTTGCCTTGGGTTGCCTTGCGTTTCATGAGGCAGCACTAGCACAATACCTGGCGCAACGTCGGGCTGAGTCGCTTAGTTTATACCTAAGTGGTTTACGACAAGGCTGCCCCCGTAGCTCAAATGGATAGAGCAATTGTTTCCTAAACAATGGATTCCGGTTCAATTCCGGACGGGGGTACCAGCATTTTGCCCCAATCAGTCAGAACTGGCGGTCGAACGGGCTCGAAGCTCGCTTGGGTTGCCAATAGCTGCCGGTGTTGTTGGCCCGTTTCAGGCCCGTTTCAGGCGAAGGAGATCCTTGCCCAGGAGGCGAAGCAACAGGCCCAGCGGCGTGAGGACGGCCAGAAAAAATATCGTCAATGCCACCCAACCCATCACCTGGCCCACATGAAAGCTTGCCGTCATGCCCACACGGTAAAAGCCGCGAAACCATCGCGGACGGAGAGCGCAGAGGAGCAGGGCCAGCGCCAACAGCGCGCCCGCGGCCAGGACCACGTTCCAGCTAACGACCCTTTTCCGGCGCAACAGGAACAGCCCGGCGCCGGCCGCGGCCACCATCACCGCGGTGAACTTCTGCCATTCAATCGGCTGTTCCTTCAGTTTAAGTTTCATGCGGTCAATCGGGTACAGGCTCGAAGGTGGGCGCGGCCTTCCGGGTCGGTTGCGCCGCGCGATCCAGCAGGAAATTGCCGATGACAAGATAATCCATCTCGGTGTTCACGAAGCAGCGATAGGCGTCGTCCGGTGTGCACACAATTGGTTCGCCGCGCACGTTGAACGACGTATTGACCAAAACACCACATTGCGTGGCGGCTTCCCAACGCTCCAGCAGCGCGTAAAGACGCGGGTTTTGCCAGGGCGCCACCGTTTGGATCCGCGCCGAGTAATCCACATGCGTCACGGCCGGAATGCTCGAGCGAAGCTCCTTGAGTCGCCCGAATCCGCTCAAGGATCCCTGCACCGGCCGGCGCAAAGATTCCTTCACGGGCGCCACTAACAACATGTAAGGCGAATCGGTATTCAACTCGAAATAGTCACTCACCCTTTCGCGTCGCACCACGGGCGCAAAGGGTCGAAATGACTCCCGGAACTTCACCTTGAGGTTCATGACGGACTGCATCTTCGGGGAGCGCGCGTCTCCAAGGATGGACCGGTTGCCCAAGGCACGCGGCCCGAACTCCATTCGCCCCTGCACCCAACCGACAATTTTCTCCTGCTGCAACAACTCCACCGCGCGCCGCAACAAGGTCTCGTCATCGAGTCGCTGGGAGACGGCGCCGTGCGACTGGAGCACCGCTTCCACCTCCGCCTCGGAAAACTCCGGGCCGAGCAAGGCGCCCTGCATCGAGTCGACCTCCAACTCTCGACGCCGGGCGGAGGGAGCAGGCTTTCCCGCGCTCTCCGCCGGCGTGTTCCGGCGCCTGGCGTCGGCCGCGACTGCCAAGGCCGCGCCCAACGCCCCGCCGGCGTCACCCGCCGCCGGCTGGATCCAAAGGTGATCAAACACCTTCTCCCGAAGAATCCGTCCATTGGCCACGCAGTTCAGGGCCACCCCACCAGCCATGCAAAGATTCTTCAGCCCCGTCACCTCCCGCGCGTGCCGCGCCAGCCTGAGCATGATGTCTTCGGTGACCGTTTGGATGGAGCGCGCCACGTCCATGTGCCTTTGTTCGAACGGCGACTCGGGTGCGCGCGGCGGGCCGCCAAAGAGCCTGTGAAATTGCTCGTTCGCCATGGTCAAGCTGCGCAGGAAGGCGAAGAATTTCATGTTGAGCCAGAAGGATCCGTCCGCTTTCACGTCGATCAAGTTGTCGTAGATGGCGGAGACGTATTTCGGTTCCCCATACGGCGCCAGGCCCATCAGCTTGTACTCTCCGGAGTTGATGCGGAACCCGCAGTAAGCGGTGAAAGACGAATAAAGCAACCCCAGCGAATGCGGGAAGCGCAGTTCCTTGAGGATCTGGATCTGGTCTCCCCTCCCCTGCCCGATCGTCGTGGTCGCCCACTCCCCCACTCCGTCCACCGTCAGAATCGCCGCCTCCTCAAATGGCGATGGATAGAACGCGCTGGCCGCGTGCGCCTGGTGATGCTCGGTGAAGAGAATGGGGCAATTCTGCCTCACCCCCGGCAGTTCCTCACGGATCGTCTTCCGCAAATTGAGCTTCTCGGCCAACCAGGCCGGCAGCACGCGCGGAAACGTGCCCACACCCCGGGGCGCCACCGCCAGGTAGGACTCGAGCAGTCGCGCAAACTTGGTGATCGGCTTGTCGTAAAACACGACTGCATCCAACTCATCCGGTGCCAGGCCCCCGTGACGCAGGCAAAACTCGACGGCGCGCTGCGGGAAACGATCGTCGTTTTTCCGGCGGGAAAACCGTTCCTCCTGCGCCGCCGCGATGATTTCCCCGTCACGAAGCAGGGCGGCCGCTGCGTCGTGGTAATAAGCCGAGAGGCCCAGGATATGGCGCATGGCCGGTCACATGAAGGGATACATCAGTGGAGCCAGCACGGAACCGGAACTGAAAATAAGCAGTGCTCCAAGCATGAGCAACAGAATGATGAGCGGGACCAGCCACCATTTCTTTTCCTGCCGGAGGAACAGCAGAAATTCTTTGCATAACTGCCACATGCTTCAGCCGTTTTTAGCCCCGCCGCGCCCCCGTAGCAAGCCAGGACCACGGGTTGCCCGGAAGATTTCCCGCCCGCGGCCTTGACCTTGACCCCCCTTTGGGGGGCGCCTACTATGCCGCCGCTTTCGCAAATGAGATCGGTCGCACTGACTGTTTTGGCCCTGGCGCTGGTTCATTCCAGTGCGCCCGCCGAATTCGAATTGAGCAACGGCATCGCGGCCGTCGCCAATGACTCGGTCATCACCCACGAGGACGTCCGGCAGGCCTCCGCCGAAGCGGTGGAGCTCTACCGGCGGACTTACTTCAACAACCCGGAACTCTTCGAGCAAAAGCGCATCGCCGCGATGAGCGAAGCGCTGGAACAACTGATCGATAAACAACTCGTCCTGCACGATTTCAAGAACCTCGGCGGGGTCTTGCAGGAGAGTTACATCGACGACGCGATCAAGGAGCGCATTCGCGAGCGCTTCGGCGATCGGGTCACTCTCACCAAGACGCTCCAGGCCCAGCACATCACTTACGAGACCTTTCGCCAGCGCACGCGCGATGAAATCATCACCTCGATCATGGAGAAAAAATACGTGCGCGAAGCGATCCTGGTGTCTCCCGCCAAGATCGAGCGCTACTATCAAACCAACCTGCATCGGTTCAAAATGGGCGACCAAATCAAGCTGCGCATGATTGTCCTGAACCGCTCGCCCGCTGCTTCCGCCGACGACATCCGGCAACTCGCCTCCGAGATCAAATCGAAGATCGATGAAGGCGCGCCCTTTGCGGAAATGGCCACGATCTACTCGGAAGGTTCGCAACGCACACAGGGCGGGCTTTGGGGCTGGGTGGAAGAATCGAAGTTGAAAAAGGGGCTTTCCGAATTGGCTTTCGCCCTCAAGCCTGGCCAGTGCAGCAAGGTCATCAGCCTGGGCAACACCGGGGACGGCACTTACTGGATTTATCAATATGATCCGTCCGGCAAACTGACGGTGGGCCGAAAGTTCACCGAGCGCGACGCCTTTCTTGAAGAAAAGGCCTTTCCGAGCGTAACGGGCCAGGAGGATCTGCCGGCCCAACCGCAAGAGTTCTATTTGCTCTTCGTCGAGGAAAGGCAGGTGGCGCGCACGCGCTTACTCCAGGAGGTGCGCGACGAGATTGAGAAAGACCTGCTGCTTCAGGAACGGGCGCGGCTGCAAAAAAAGTGGATCGAGCGACTCCGCACCAAGTCGTTTGTGGTCATTTTCTAGACACTCTAACCCGGCACGGCGCGCCTGCCGCTGGGCAAGGCCCGCTCCAGCCGTGCCATCGGGCTGGCGTTTTCTGGCCCGTCGGGATCGCGCCGTGGCTCGTCTCCTGGAAAAATTCAGCCGTATAATTTGACGATGGGAAAAGTCGATTTATATTAGCCCAAGGCACAATGAAATTAGGTAGCAGCGCGCGTGTGAGAATGGCCGGCGACGGCCCCCTGGGTTTCAGCTCGAGAGGTTGAAAAAGGACGTGCCTTAATGCCGCCCGCCGTCGCTGCCAGGCGACGGTGATGAATGTTCAGTTTAACTTTTTAGGATCTGAAGCAGAGCGAAGGAGAATTCTTCTCCCCTCGTCCGCTTCACGAGCGCCCGTGCTGCCCCCCCGCAAGCCGGATCGGGTGGTCACAGTGGCCGCGCTCTCGGATCGGGTTCCAGACCGATTCGTTGCGGAAACCTTCTCGCACACCTTGCGGGCCGAAACAGGATGCACGGTGTTGCTGGTGCACCTTGAGCCCGTCGGGACGCGCGTTTCCCTGCAGGATTGGGCGACCGTCCAACCCCTCATCAACGGCGAGTTCGCCCTCGGCCGTCACTTGGAAACCACGGAAGGCGGCGTCGCGATCCTCCGGCTTCAACTGGTCGAGGCGGCGGCAAACCCGTCTCGTCTGACCTCGCTGCTCACCCACTGCGGCCAGCACTTCCAATACGTCATCCTGCGCGCCAGCGCACCGGTCCCGCTCCCACTGCTGTTGGAATGCTTTGCCCATTCCGATCGAGCTTTCCTGTTGCTCCAGCCCCGGGGTGAAGATCTATACTATCGTGACCTGCTCTTGCGCGAGATTCGCGAGCGTTCCCCAAAGGAGAAGGCCAAACTGCGGACGATCATCTGCCGTGAGAAAGGCGAAGAACAATTCAACGAACTCCTCAAGAAGATGGGGCAGGAAGTGCACGGCTTCGTCCACGGATGTCCGACCCCCGCGGCCGCGGAGGGCCTGCGCCGGTGGCCCGACCGCGATTTCAATGCCGATATCCGCCGGTTGGCCCGTGAGGTGGGACACCGCCGCGTCGGCCTGGCGCTCTCCTCCGGAGGGGCCCGCGGACTGGCCCACGTTGGGGTCATTCAAGTTTTGGAGGAGCACGGCATCGAAGTCGATGTCGTCGCCGGCTGCAGCATGGGCGCCTACATCGGCGCCGTTTGGGCTTTTGGCCATGACGGCGTCGCCATGGAGCGTCTGGCTCGCGAAGTCGAACATCGCTGGGGACTCTTCGAACTGATCGACCCGTTCATCCTACCTCGCCAGGGCTTCCTGCGCGGCGAAAAAGTCAAGAGCCGCCTGAAACGGTCCATCGGGGATGTGCATTTCTCGGAGTTGGTGCGGCCCCTGCGGATTGTGACCACTCACCTCGCGTCACTCGATCGCGTGGTCATCTCGGCGGGGGAAGTCGCCCAGGCCGTCCACGCCAGCAGCGCCATCCCGGGGGCTTGCGTCCCGGTGAACATCGACGGCGAACTCTACATCGATGGCGGGATTGCCGACCCGCTGCCGGTGGATGTGCTCGAGGAGATGGGCATCGAACGCATCATCGCCATCAACACTATTCCCACGCCCGCCTACTTGCGCGCCAGGCTCGAACTGGAACGCGAACGCGACGCGAGACGAGGCAGGAAAACCAACCGCTTCCGCAGGTTCGTCAACCGATACCTCAATTACTTTGCGCCCGGCAACGTGCTCGACACCATCCTGCGCAGCTTCAACGGCGCCCAGATGCAGGTCGCCGAACATGCCTGCCAGTTTGCCGACGTGGTCCTGCGCCCACTGTCGTTCGATGGCCGCTGGCACGATTTTCGACGGCCGGGCAAATACATCGCCATCGGGCGCCGGGAAGCGGAGGAACATTTGGAGGAAATCAAAGCCCTGGTCAATCGAAAGGAGCCGACCTATGAGATTCAATCTGCTCACCACCCAATGGCAGCACCTGTCTAAGGAGGTTGTCCTCCGGCTCCAGGCCGAGAAGCTACACCGCTACCTGCGGGACGTCGTTGTCCCGTTCTCGGCCCATTATCGCGAGCTCTTCCACCAGCACGGGCTCAAGGCCGACTCCATCCGTTCCCTCGAGGATCTCGAGCAGATTCCGTTCACGTCGAAGGCAGACTTGGTGAACACGCCGGATAATCCGCAGCGAGCCAAGGATTTTGTTCTTATTCCCGATTCGGAGGTGCTCGCCCATCGTCCCTCCACCATTTTCCGAGCCCTGGTGCGTGGGCGGGAACGGGTCCGGCGCGCTCTCGAAGTCGAGTACCGGCCCATCTTCATGACCAGCACGACCGGCCGTTCGGCCGATCCCATCCCCTTTCTCTATACGAACCATGACCTGGATCACCTGGGCGTCGCCGGCCGCCGGGTGATGGAGATCTGCAACGCGCGCCACGATTTCCGGCTGTTGAACCTGTTCCCTTACGCGCCGCATCTGGCCTTTTGGTTCACCCACTATGCTTCGACTGAATTCGGCGTCTTTAACCTTGGCACCGGCGGCGGCAAAGTGATGGGCACGGAGGGCAATCTTCGACTCCTTCAGAAGATCAAACCCGACGTGCTCGTCGGGATGCCGACCTTCCTCTATCATGTCCTGCAGCACGCCGTCGAAGAGGGCCTCCGCTGCGAGAGCCTCAAACGCCTCGTGCTGGGCGGCGAAAAGGTCGCCGAGGGCATTCGCCGCAAGCTGCGCAATCTCGCGGCCAAGCTCGGCTCACCCCAGGTCGATGTCGTCGCCACCTACGGCTTTACCGAAGCCAAAATGGCCTGGACGGAATGCCCCTTCCCGGTCGACGAGGCAGCCGCTGGTTACCATCTCTACCCGGATCTCGGAATATTCGAAGTCGTCGATCCCAAGACCGGGATTGTCCTGCCGGAAGGCGAGCCCGGCGAGCTGGTCTTTACCCCTCTCGATGCCCGCGGCAGCGTCGTGCTTCGCTATCGCACCGGCGACGTCATCGATGGCGGACTGGTTTACAGCCCCTGCCCCCACTGCGGGCGCACCTTGCCAAGACTGATCGGAAAAATCTCCCGCAACTCGGAAATCAAGTCGATGCAGCTCGATAAAATTAAAGGCACGCTCGTCGATTTCAATCAACTCGAACACGTGCTCGACGACGCCCCGAACGTGGGTTCGTGGCAATTGGAGATCCGCAAATTCAAAGACGACCCGATGGAACTCGACGAACTCATCCTCCATGTCCAGAAGCTCAGCGAGGTGCCCGAGGACCGGCTCGCCCGGGAATTGAACAATCGTTTCCTCGAGCGGACGGAGATACGCCCGAACCGCATCGTCTTTCACGGAGTCGAGGAGATGCGCCAGTTGCTTGGCGTCGGTACGCAGCTCAAAGAGCAAAAGCTGGTGGATCATCGTCCGAAAAAGGCGCCCCAGGAGAGCGTTGCCCTCAATCATTCCGACGCGCTCCCCCCCACCTCCGCCCCCGCCGTCAGCCTCGGCTCCCAGGAATCCGCCGATGCCAAAATCAGCTGAAATCATCGTCCAAGTAAAATCATGAATACGCCACGCCTTGTCGTCATTGACGGTGTCCGAACGCCCTTTGGCAAAATGGGCACAGACCTCGCGCGCCTCGGCGCCGAAGAACTCGGCCGCATCGCCGTCAATGCCCTCCTCACCAGGACCGGGCTCAACCCCTCCCTCGTCGACGAAGTTATCTTTGGGTGCGTGGCCCAGCCGGCGGATGCCGCGAATATCGCCCGGGTCATCGCCCTGCGCGCTGGCATCCCTGAAGAGGTCCCCGCCTTCACCGTCCATCGCAATTGCGCCTCCGGCTGCGAAGCGTTCACCCAGGCTTACGAGAAAATCATGGCTGGCCGCGGAGAAGTTTTCATCGTCGGCGGGACCGAGAGCATGTCCCAGGTGCCCTTGCTCTACACCCAGGCCGCGGCGGCGAAATTTGCCAAGCTCGCCCGCGCCAAATCGCTTTCCCAGAAGCTCGGCACGATCCTGGCCTTTCGGCCGGCCGACTTCAAACCGCGCGTCGGCCTGCAACTCGGACTGACCGATCCCGTCTGCGGCTTGAACATGGGTGAGACGGCGGAAGTGCTGGCCCGCGAACACGAGATCTCCCGCGAAAAACAGGACGCCTACGCCCTCGAGTCGCACGCCCGGGCCACGGCCGCCCGCGAGCGGCTGGCGGAGGAAATCTGCCCGATCTATCCGCCGTGGACCAAGACCGTGCTCACGGCCGACAACGGCCCGCGGAAGGACCAGACGTTGGAGGCGCTCGCCAAACTCAAACCCGTCTTCGACCGCAGGAACGGCACCGTCACCGCCGGCAACTCCTCGCAGATTACCGATGGCGCCGTCGCCTTACTCGTCATGAGCGAGCAGAAAGCCGCGCAGCTCGGCTTCTCCCCCCTCGGGGCAATGACCGGTTACGCTTACGCCGGATGCGACCCGCAGCGCATGGGACTCGGTCCCGTCTTCGCCATCGCCGAAGCCGAGCGCAGGACTGGGCTGAGCCTGGACCACGCCGATTTGATCGAGATCAATGAAGCCTTCGCCGCCCAGGTCCTGGCCTGCCTGCGCTGCCTTAAGTCGGACGAATTCGCCCAAAAACATCTGAAACGCCCTCAGCATGTCGGCAAGGTGCCAAAGGACATCCTGAACGTGAACGGAGGCGCCATCGCCCTCGGCCACCCGGTGGGGGCCACCGGCGCACGCCTCGTTTTGACCAGCCTCAAAGAACTCGCCCGCCGCCAGGCCAAACGCGCCCTCGTCTCCCTTTGCGTGGGTGGCGGCCAGGGCGCAGCCATTTGGTTGGAGAGAATTTAATTTATGACCTCAATCCAGACACCCGTCCCGAAAATTGTTCCTCGCGAGGAACCGACTGTTAAGGTATCCGGTGCTGTGTCGCCTATGCCGGAACTCATCCGACGCCACGTCACCGACGAGCTCATCTGCGTTCTGACCTTCGACCGGCCGGACTCGGCCGCGAACGTTTTTGACAAGGCCACCCTCGCTGAGCTCAACCACCAACTCGATTACATCGTCGGCAATTCCAGCCTCAAGGGCCTCGTTCTGACCAGCGCCAAGAAATCCATCTTTATCGCCGGCGCCGACCTCACCCAACTCGCCAAGGCCAAAACTCCCGAGGAGTTGAAAGAAATGATTGAACTGGGCCAGTCGGTCTTCAATCGGCTGGCCGCCCTGAGTATTCCGACCGTAGCCGCCATTCATGGGGCCTGCGTCGGGGGCGGCTACGAAGTCTGTCTGGCCTGCGACTACCGCATCGCCTCATCCGACAAGGTCACGAAGATCGGTTTGCCTGAAACCCAATTGGGGATTCTCCCGGCCTGGGGTGGCTCAACCCGGTTACCCCGCCTCATTGGCCTGCCCAAGGCGCTCGATGTCATCCTGGGCGGCAAAACTCTCGCGGCCATTCCCGCCCTCAAATGCGCCATGATCGACGAAGTGGCGCCGCGGGAATACCTGGTGGACAAGGCCTGCCATCTCATCCTCAAAGCGGGCCCTCAACTGCGTTATCGCCGTCGGAACCGGTGGATTTCTCTGACCAATAATCGCCTCGCGGCCTGGTTGATCGCCGGCAGGGTCGAAAAGCAGGTTCTGGGCAAGACGCGCGGCCATTATCCGGCCGTGCCCAAGGCGCTGGAAGTTGTCACCCGCGGCCTGGGCAAATCACTCGCCGCCTCTCTCACCCTGGAGCGCGACGCCATCCTGGAATTGAGCGGCTCGGAGGTCGCTCGCAATCTGATCCGAATTTTCTTTCTGCAGGAGCGCGCGAAGAAGCTTTCCGGCCCGCCGGCGGCCGCGCCTGCGCCGGAGAAAACCGAACCGGCGAAGCGCGTGGCGGTGATCGGCGCCGGGGTCATGGGCGCCGGCATCGCGCAGTGGGCCAGTTCCCGGAACCTCTCCGTCGTTCTCCGCGACATCAACCAGGAGGCGGTTGCCAAGGGACTTGGCAGCATCGCCAAACTCTATGAGCAGGCCGTCAAACGACATGCCTTGACCAAGATCGAAGCCCGGGCCGGCTTGGATCGCATTTCCCCTGCCGCCACTGAGGTTCCTCTCAAGCAGAGCGACATCGTCATCGAGGCCGCCGTCGAGAAGATGGATTTGAAGAAGCAACTGTTCGCCCGGCTGGATGAGCTGGCCGGAGCCGGAACGATTCTCGCCAGCAACACGTCGGCCCTTTCCATCAGCGAAATCGCCGCCAGCACCAAGCACCCCGAACGCGTCGTCGGCATTCACTTCTTCAACCCGGTGCACCGGATGCAACTCGTCGAGGTCGTCGTCGGCCGCCAGACCCATCCTGAGATCGTGCGTCGGGCGGTCAAGTTCGTCCAACAAATCGGCAAGCTGCCCGTCGTGGTGAAAGATAGTCCCGGTTTCCTGGTCAACCGCATCCTCATGCCCTATCTGATCGAGGCCGGGCACCTCTTCGAGTGCGGCGCCCGCGTCGAGGACATCGACGAGTGCATGCTCAATTTCGGGATGCCAATGGGGCCGCTACGCCTGATCGACGAAGTGGGCATCGATGTCTCCCACCACGTGGCCGCCGACCTCGCCGGCAAGTTCCGGGACCGGATGCAGTCCCCCGAAGTCCTGGCCAAGATGCTTGGCGACGGGTTGCTCGGCAAGAAGAGCGGCAAAGGCTTCTACTTGCACCATAAGAAAGGCCAGGAACCCGACGTCAACCCGGACATCGACCAGTATCACAGCAACGCCTCGTGCGCCGGCCTGGGACGGGAGACCCTGCGCAGCCGCATGGTTTTGCTCATGGTCAACGAAGCGGCGCGTTGTCTCGAAGAGAACATCGTGGCCGAACCGGCCGATGTCGATTTCGGGATGATTATGGGCACGGGCTTCGCCCCGTTCCGCGGCGGACCCCTGCGCTTCGCCGACCAGGTCGGCGTGGGCCAAATCGTCGACGAGATGAAGCAGTTGGCCGGCAAGGGCGAATTGCGCTTCACCCCTTGCAACCTGCTGCAAAGCATGGCGGCCGGTGGAAAGAAATTTTATGAGAGCTAGAAAAGGAACCTCTTTGCCCGCCGGGCCAATGCTTCCCGGAACCGCTCTCACCCGCCCCTTTGTCACCTCAACCAACACTGAACCATGAGTCCCATCAAAACTGCTCCTCCCGAGCCTGAAAACAAACCGCCCGCCGAAGAACACGCCAGCGTCATCGACACTTCCAAGATGACCGAAGGCCAGCGCGCCGCACTCGAATTAACGGAAGCAGCCCGCGAAGTCGCCCAGGAGAGAAAGAGCTTCGTCGGCGGACTCTTCATGGGCACATGCCACCTGCCAGCGGTCTTTCCCTTCCCGGAACAAAGCCCGCTGGACCGCGATCAGGGCGACGCCTTTCTGCAACGACTCGAGCAATTCCTGCGCGCGAAGGTGGACCCGGACGAGATCGATCGCACCGGCGAAATCCCTCCCGAGGTGATCGAAGAGCTTGGCCGCATGGGCGCGTTCGGCATCAAGATCGCCACGCAATACGGCGGTCTCGGCCTTTCCCAGACCAACTACTCGCGCGCCGCGATTCTCCTGGGCAGTTACGATGCGAACCTGACGGCGCTGCTCTCCGCGCACCAGTCGATCGGCGTGCCGCAGCCGCTGATTATGTTCGGCACGGAGGAGCAGAAAAAAAAGTTCCTGCCCCGCGTGGCCAGAAGCGAGATTTCCGCCTTCGCGCTCACCGAGCAGGGCGTCGGTTCGGACCCGGCCACGATGACGACGCGAGCCGATCCAACGGCGGACGGAAAATATTTCGTGATCAATGGCGAGAAACTCTGGTGCACGAATGGCGTGAAGGCCGGCGTCATCGTCGTCATGGCCAAGACGCCGCCCCGGATGGTCAACGGGAAGGAAAAGAACCAGATCACCGCGTTCATCGTGGACATGGATACACCAGGGGTGGAAGTGACCCACCGCTGCCACTTCATGGGACTGCGCGCCCTCTACAACGGCGTCGTGAAATTCAGCAACGTCATCGTGCCCCGTGAGAACATCATCCTCGGCGAAGGCAAGGGCCTGCGCGTGGCACTGAGCACACTGAACACCGGACGTCTGACCCTGCCCGCCGGCTGCACCGGAGCGGCCAAACGCTGCCTGAAAATCGCCAGGAAATGGGCCAACAACCGGGTCCAGTGGGGCGCCCCGATCGGCAAACATGCCGCCATCGCCGACAAAATCGCGCGGATGGCCGCCAATACTTTCGCCATGGAGTCAATGACCCTCCTCGTCGCCAGCCTGGTGGACAAAGACAAGAAAGCCGATATCCGCCTCGAAGCCGCCATGGCCAAGATGTGGGGCACCGAAGAAGCCTGGCGCATCGTCGATGACACCATGCAGATCCGGGGCGGACGCGGTTACGAGACGGCCGATTCCCTCAAGGCCCGCGGGGAAGAGCCGGTGGCGGTCGAGCGCCTCATGCGCGATTGCCGCATTAACACCATCTTCGAAGGATCCAGCGAAATCATGCGCCTGTTCATTGCCCGCGAGATGCTCGATCCGCATCTCAAGGTGAGCGGGGCGGTGCTGGATTCCCGCAAGCCAATGGCCGAGCGCCTTAAGGCAGCGCTCAAGGCCGGGCTCTTTTATGCGCGGTGGTATCCCAAGCAATGGCTGCCCATCGGGCCAGGAGTTCCAGCAGGCATTCATTCGAAACTGGCCAGGCATTTGCGCTACGCCAGCCGGACCAGTCGTCGGTTGGCCAGGCGCCTTTTCCACGCGATGGTGGTCCACGGACCGAAATTGGAGCGTGAACAGGTGTTGCTCGGCCGGTTCGTGGAGATCGGCGCGGAACTGTTCGCCATCGTGGCGAGCTGCTCGCGTGCGCAAAAACTGATGCAGTCCAGTCCCAAGGACCAGGCGGACGAAGTGCTGCATCTGGCCGACTATTTCAGCGCCTCCGCCCGGTTGCGCATCGAACGCAACTTCGATGGCCT
>WNFZ01000139.1_pt1 | contig 63944 bp, 46 predicted proteins | sample 5400081 | NCBI WGS metagenome assembly WNFZ01 (sample SAMN13153365, study PRJNA577476) | soil metagenome | isolation source: 80 cm soil or saprolite under grassland replicate 1 | place: USA:California | collected 2016-06-15
TACCGCTGGCAGACCAGGTGCCGATCGATGGCGTTCCAACTGGACCACGGAGTTATCGCTGGCGCCCGACCGAGCCCGCGACTCTTGTTTGGGTCGAAGCACTCGACGGAGGAGATCCAAAGAAGAAGGTGCCGCTTCGAGATCGCGTGTTGACGTTGAAAGCTCCGTTTACTGACCAGCCAACCGAATTGATAAAGACTGAGCATCGTTTTGCCAGCCTGCAATGGGGCGAGAGGAACGGTATGGTCATGGTAAGCGACTTTGATCGTGACCGACGTTGGTCGAGAACAATGATGTTAAATGCCGACAAGTCCAGCGAGACGCCCAGAGTGATCTGGAGTCGCAACATCCAGGATCGTTATAACGATCCGGGAACGCCTCTCAGCCGTGTCCTGGCTAACGGACAGCGCGTCGTCATGCAAAACGGAGACTGGATCTATTTGAGTGGCACAGGCGCCACTCCCGAAGGAGATCGGCCGTTTTTGGATCGCTTAAATCTGCAAACCCTCAAAGGAGAGCGTCTGTTTAGATCTGATGCAAACAGTTACGAATCACTTGTCGCGGTCCTCAGCGATGACGGCCGTCAGATTGTTACGCGGCGCGAAACTCCAAATGACCCACCAAATTACTTCGTTCGTGGTACAGCTGATTCGAACACGGCCGGCAGCACAGTGGGTGATGGCTCGGCCACTTCCATGACCCGGCCATTGACCCAGTTTCAAGATCCAACGCCACAGCTAAAAGGAATCAAGAAACAACTCGTTACCTACAAACGTGCGGACGGGGTGCAGTGCTCGTTTACGCTTTACTTGCCACCGAACTATAAGGAGGGAACACGATTGCCTACCGTAGTATGGGCTTATCCTCTGGAATTCAATGATGCCAATACAGCCGGACAGGTGACAGGATCGACACAGCGCTTCACTCAGATTCTTGGCCCATCTCATCTCTTCTTTCTGCTCGAAGGCTATGCTGTGCTCGACAACGTCACCATGCCAGTCGTTGGCGATCCGCAAACCGTTAACGATACCTATATCGAACAGATCGTCATGAGTGCGAAAGCCGCGATCGACAAAGCCACAGAGATGGGTGTGACCGACCTGGATCGCGTAGGAGTTGGCGGTCACAGCTACGGCGCTTTCATGACCGCGAACCTGCTGGCTCACTCAGATCTGTTCCGGGCCGGCATCGCCCGAAGCGGCGCCTACAATCGCACGCTTACGCCATTCGGTTTTCAGAATGAACGGCGAACCATCTGGGAAGCGCCGGAACTCTATCTGAAGGTCTCGCCATTCATGAGCGCGAACAAGATCAAAGAACCAATCTTGATGATTCATGGTGAGGCGGATGACAATTCAGGAACTTTCCCGATTCAGTCGGAGCGCATGTATCAGGCCTTGCGAGGCAATGGCGCGACGGTGCGACTCGTGACGTTGCCGCTGGAAGCTCACGGCTATGCCGGACGCGAATCGATTGAACATGTTCTCTTCGAGATGATCAGCTGGTTCGATAAGTATGTGAAGAATGCGCCGCCACGGCCGGCTAAGTCGCAAACGGCTGAGAACTAGCGAAGCTGCTAAGTAACGCAGAACACCCATCCGCGGCTTAGTCGTAATGCCACTCTTTGCTGGGGCGTTTCTTCAGTTGCGCATCGGTCCAAAAGCTGCGCAGTAACTCGATCTGCAAGCCGGTTGCCTGGCTGTCACTGGGGGGCAAGACTACTGTCACCACATCAAAACGGTAGGCCTCGGCTTCAAGACCAAACCTTCGTCGATAAGCGCGCGCCGCCCGTGAGACTTGTCGTTGCTTGCGTCGATCAATATTTACCTGCGGCGGCGCATACCAATCCGACGAGCGTGTTTTGACTTCGACGAAGCAGAGAACTGGACCGTCGTAAGCAACCAGATCGATCTCAGCGGTGACCATCGCGCCCCGCAAATTCCTGCCTACCGGCAAAGTAAAATTTGCCCCTACGATCCGGTACCCTCGCTGTTCGAGGAATGCGCGAGCGTAGGCTTCGCCCTGCTGGCCTAAATCTAGATGGTCAGGTTGAGGTTTGGTACGTGAGGTTTGTGGTTTAGAGGAATCCACAGTTCGGGAAGCTTACATCGATCTTCGGATGTAAGCCAGAGTTGATTCCTTTTTGTGGAACTCTCATCGGGCGGCAAAGCCGTGCCGCCTGCTTGAGAGATTTTGTCGATCCTCTGTATCGTGTGACTCCGCTCCTCTATATAGAGACTGTGCGAAAACTCCGAAATCCCACCCACGGGAGTAACGGGAGTGGGTGGATGGTTCAGATCCAGCCTTTTCGTCCGCGAGCAAACGCTTAGAATCCCCCACACGGCAGTGTGGGAATTGTTCAGATCCAACCTACCAGCTGCGAGCGAACGCTTATGAATCCCCCACACGGCAGTGTGGGGATTGTTCAGATCCAGTCTATCAGCCGCGACCAAACGCTTATGAATCCCCCACATCTGGATTGTTCACAGCCAGCCAACCTGTTCGTTTAGGTAGAAGGGCCCATGGAGCTGAACTCGCTTTTGAATTCGGGTCGCCGCTTTGTGTCGGAGGCCGGATCTGAACAATCCACCCACGGAAGTTACGGGAGTGGGTGGATGGTTCAGATCCAGCCTACATGCGAGCACGCACCGCGTTCCTGAATCCCACCCACGGGAGTAACTCCCGTGGGTGGGATTTCGGAGTTTTCGCACGCTCTCTTTAGTTCCAGATCATTGCTGCTTATCGGCCAACTGCACGATTCCGGCAAGGGAGTCCCTGTCACCGATTACCCTCGATGAGTGACCCTTGCCGGTGGTGTCTTCAACTTGCACGATGCTGCCCGGACCAAAGTGTCGAATCTCGCCGTCGCTTGCCTCTATTTCCCATTCGCCAGAGATGACGAAGAATAAGTTTCGAGCGGATGAAGGATGCCAGTCGCTTTGCCATCCCGCGGGTGCACCGAGAAACCCCGCCTGGATCGCCGGGACGAGTTCTGAAAGATTCAAGGGTGGCGTTGAGGGAGCGAAGTTGGTGGGGGTGAGTCTTGCTGCTACATCTTCGAAGTGGGATTCACCAGCGCTGTCGGCGTAAAGTCGGACGAAGGTTACCCTCATGATTGGTAGCTTAACCTGCAAAAGTTCTCGCAATCAGATATCGCGATCGTACGCGACCTTGAGCCAATGTTTCACTTCATCGTCAATGTCAGCCAACGATGTGATTGGAATGCGGTGAGTAATACGATCCTTTTTGGCAAATCCGCCGGTATCAATCAGCCGTCCGGACGCTTTTGTGTCACCGAGGGCGAAACCCATATCGATACGAGTCTGAGTCGTTGGTTTTATTTGCGCAAAGACATGTTTGCGATATAGCGGAACGATAGTCTGACACGGACAAGCCTTGGCCTCTTTTCCCACTTTGAGCCCGAGTTTTAGTAGTTGATCATAAATCGGGCGAAGCGCGGCCTTTGCTCCGGAGAACATTTCCTCAACATATCCCTCGGCGGCCTTAAGATACTTGTCGGGGTCGTCAAACTCGGTTCCTTTTCCGTCGGCCTGTTCAGCGATCCACCCCGCTGCGTTTGTACCGAGTCCGTGCTCTTGCTTGAGCCATTCACGCCGACCCTTTTCATCTTTAGGACCAGACTTCTTGACGAAGCGCAGCCACTCATCGAGCGAGCGGCCGGTTTTCTGTTTCAATTCTGCGACCCATTTCTGCGTGATCAAGACGCCAGGATGCACGCCGTAGATTGACTTCCTTTTTGATTGCGTTGCCATTTTGGGCATGGGGTGAAACTCCTTTCGAAGGGCAGTAAACCGAGTGGCGGATTTAAGGTGAAATACACACTCCGCGCTTCTTCAAAATTGCTATCGTTCAGTCAGTCGCGAAGATTGGCGGTCGGCAAAAAACGTGGTGGCCGACGTGCTTTTGTCGCTTGTTCGAAAGCATAAGCGATCTTCAGCAGTTTCGGCTCGCTCCACGCTGTCCCGAAAAATGAGATTCCCACCGGCAGCCCAAAAACAAAGCCGGCGGGCACGGTGATATGCGGATAGCCCGCGACGGCCGAGGCCGAAGAATAACCACCGGTGAAATGATCCCCATTGATCCAATCAGTTGGCCAGGCTGGGCCTCCCGTTGGCGCCACCAGAGCATCCAGACGATTCTTATTCATAACAAAATCTATTCCCTGAGTGCGTGAGAGCAGATGATTCTTGCGCAAAGCCTGCAAATACTTCGGACTTGTCAATGGTCCTTTCTCTTGCGCCTTGACAAAAAGATCCTGTCCAAAGAAAGGCATCTCACGGTCGTGGTTCTTTTCGTTGAAGTCAATCACATCCTTCAGCGAACGCGCCGGCGCGCGTGGCCCAAGCCGGGCCAGATAGGCGTTTAGGTCTGCCTTGAATTCGTAGAGCAGAACTTCCAGTTCCGAATCATCGAACTTGCCGGAGGTAGGAATATCAGCCGGATCTACGATCACTGCGCCGAGTTGTTTCATCACATCGATCAGGCCCTTCATTAGCTTATCCACCCGATCATTGAAACCGAAGTGTTTTCTCGCGATACCCAGTCGAGCTCCGCGCATGCCGTTCTTATCCAGAAACTGAGTGTAGGGGGCAAAAGATTTTCCCGCACTCAGCTTCGTCGTGGCGTCATTTGGGTCGATGCCCGCTAAAGCGCCCAAGAGAATCGCGGCGTCAGTAACGGTTCGTACGATTGGGCCGGCAGTATCCTGTGTATGGGAGATGGGAATTATCCCGGACCGACTTATGAGTCCAACCGTTGGCTTGATGCCCACTAGGCCATTGGCCGACGAAGGACACACTACTGACCCATCAGTTTCTGTGCCGACAGTCGCGGCGCAAAGATTCGCTGCGGCAGCTGCTCCCGATCCGGAACTGGAACCGCAGGGGTTGCGGTCGAGCGCGTAGGGATTTTTCGTTTGTCCACCGCGCCCACTCCAGCCGCTACTTGAATGATTTGAGCGAAAGTTAGCCCACTCGCTGAGATTTGTTTTGCCCAGGATTACCGCGCCTGCTTCTCGAAGTTTCCTGGCCACGAAAGAGTCTTCGGGCGGTCGTGATCCCAGCAGAGCGAGTGATCCGGCTGTCGTTGTCATGCGATCTGCCGTATCGATGTTGTCCTTTATAAGAACAGGTATTCCATGCAACGGCCCGCGTGGACCTTTATCTTTCCGTTCTCGGTCAAGCGCCTCGGCGATAGCGACAGCCTCCGGATTAATCTCAATCACGGAGTTGATAGCCGGCCCTTTCTTATCGATATCATTGATACGCTCGAGATACTTGCGAGTGATCGACTGCGAACTGGTCTTGCCCGCTCGCATGTCATTCTGAAGGTCGGAAATGGTCACTTCATCGAGTTCGGCAGGAACCGGTGAATACGGCTCAAAGGTCTTTAAGGCTTCAGTTTCACGAGCAAATAAGTCGGGCGCGCTACTGAGTATCAGTGTCGCGCCCAGTCCGGTAGTCTGCAAAAAATCTCTGCGTTTCATTGCCGGAGTCTCCCGTCGTTAACGGTCTTATTTTATTTTGTTACTCAAAACCAGGTCAGGACGTTTCCGCTCAATGGAGTTTTATCTGGAAGGAGTCAAAAAACCGCGCGACACTCGCAGAATCCTCCTGTCCCTTAGACGTACCTGCGATCAATTGATAAGGGCGGCGTCCAACTAGGTAAACGCGGGATTTGAAAATCGTTTCGGGTGTTTCAGCAGTAAACTCCAGCCCTGGATTTCCATTCAGCGCAATCTTGGTAGTGTTTAGCAACGTCGCCTTTACACCCTTTACAAAGTTATCGCGGTTCGCCTCGAGTTCGCTCTGCACGCTAAAGTTGAAGGAAGGATCGTAATCAACCCAACCGACAAGAAAGACTCCTTGGGTTGTCTTCACGATGAATAAGTGGGTTGTATAAGGTCCGTTTGGACTTGAGTTGGTCTGTGTCTGGTCGGTGACCAGTTCGGGCAGCAGGACTGAAAAGCGTCCCTCGTCGGAATTGAGTTTTACCCAGGAGCTTACGGGTCCCGGTGAACTGGAGCGGGAGGTACTGGAACTGTGCTCTTGTGCCGTTACGGCTACAACAGTAATCAGCAACATCGAACAAATCGCCAGAAACTTTGTCATGGTACACACCTCGGAGAAGTCGAAGAATTACAGTTCGGCTTATACCTCACCATTTCGAAAGTAGTCAATCTTCATAATAGTCGCTTATTTGCGGAGCCGGTTTGGGAGAAGTCTTTTAATTCAGTTTGGGGTGCTCGAGACCAGCTATGCGATGTGTTGACCTGGAGGCTTGGCAAGAGTCTCCAAATTCCCTACCGTGTGTAGGTACTTCCGACCTAACAAATGGCTATTAGCGGAGAAAAACTTGCAAGCGCTACGAGCGGGAATCGAGAGTTGCCTCTGGTGGCTATCGTAGGACGTCCGAATGTGGGGAAGTCGACCATCTTCAATCGCCTCACTGGCCAACGAAAAGCAATAGTTGGCGACGAGCCCGGGATTACCCGCGATCGAATCTATGGTGAAGTCGAGTGGAGCGGACGCTCCTTCGCCATTGTGGATACAGGCGGGATCGTGCCTGATGACCCAGACTTGATTCCGTCAAACATTCTCAAACAGGCGGAGGTAGCGATTCACGATTCGCAAGCCGTCCTACTTGTAGTCGACGCGCGCCTGGGTATAACGCCGCTTGATGAAGAGCTCGCAAAGCTGTTGCGGTCAACTGGGAAGCCGGTATATGTCATCGCGAATAAGATCGACCATAGAAGGCTCGAGGATGAGGCCACGGAGTTTTACCAATTCGGCTTTGCGGAAGTGTTTCCAATATCAGCAGAGCAGGGAATCGGTCTCAGTGAATTACTCGATACTCTGATGGAGCTGTTGCATGAGGGATCGACTCCAGCACCAGTCACAGACGAGGAAACGAAGAAAGAACTAAATCTCGCGATTGTTGGTCGTCCGAACGTGGGCAAGTCGTCGTTGTTGAACCAACTAATGGGCGAGGAGCGCGTTATTGTTTCTCCAGTCGCAGGCACCACCCGCGACGCAGTCGACACCATCCTGGAAACTCCCGAGCTACGCTTTCGAATCATCGATACAGCGGGAATCCGTCGCAAAGGCAAGACCGAACAAATGACAGAAAAGCTATCGGTTATGATGGCCAAGAGAAGTCTCGAGCGTGCCGACGTCGCGGTTGTCGTGATTGACGCGCTGGAAGGTGTAGCCGCCCTTGACGCGCATATAGCCGGCTACGCGAACGACGCCGGATGTTCGATTATCCTGGCTGTAAACAAATGGGATGCGATTGAGAACAAAGAGACTAACAGCGCCTCCAACTTTGAGCGCGAACTGAGAGATAAGATGAAGTTTCTCTCCTGGGCGCCCGTGGTGACGATTTCTGCACTGAACGGGCTTCGTATGGATCGAATCCTTTCTCTTGCCCAACGCGCGCAGGAGGCGCGGTTCCGACGCATTCCTACTTCGCAGTTGAACTCCTTTTTCGAGCGCGAGATTGCGCCGTCACAGGCCGGCGGGACTCCAGCGCCGGCAAAGGGCGGGATGTCTCGACTTCGAGTGCAATACATTACTCAGACTGGAGTTGCTCCCCCGACTTTCGTCATTTTTACCACCGGCGGGCGTCCGGGATTGCATTTTTCTTACGAGCGCTACTTGTTGAACCAGCTGCGATCAGAGTTTGATTTTTTCGCGACGCCACTGCGAATTATTGAACGACACAAGAAGAACAGAAAGAGATCGAAATAACTTCACAGTACATGGACCAACCGGCAGTTAGTTTTGAGGTCGTCGCGCAGGATGGCGACGCACGGGCCGGTATTCTTACAACTCGTCGCGGAATAATCGAGACGCCCGTGTTCATGCCGGTGGGTACCGCCGCCACCGTAAAAGGCATTCGTTTTGAAGAACTGGAATCGCCCGATCTCGATCCCAGAATAATCCTCGCGAACACTTATCACCTGTGGCTTCGTCCCGGGATGGATACGATCAAGGCGTGTGGAGGGCTGCACCGATTCATGGGGTGGCCGCGTGCGTTGTTAACCGACTCGGGCGGATTTCAAGTTTGGAGTTTAGGGGCGCTGCGAAAGATAACTGAGGAAGGGGCGGAGTTCCGTTCACACCTCGACGGAAGCTTCCAATTTCTGTCGCCCGAAATATCAATGGAAGTACAGGCTGCTCTGGGTTCAGAGATTGTTATGGTCTTCGACGAATGTGCTGCTGGAAAGGCGACGTATGACGATGCGGCTAGAAGCATGGAGTTGACGGCCCGCTGGGCAAGGCGATCACGCGTGCGCTTCGATGAACTACAGACCTCAGTGACCTATAGCGGCAGGACCAGACCTCAGGAACGGGTAAGTGGCGCCCAGGCCTTGTTCGGAATCGTGCAAGGAGCCGGGCATCCCGAGTTAAGACGAGAAAGCCTGGCCCGTACTACCGAGATTGGTTTCGAAGGTTACGCAATAGGAGGTTTGAGCGTCGGTGAAGAGAAGGATGTCATGTTGGAGATGCTCAACGTTACTGCACCACATTTGCCACCGCATCGGCCGCGTTATTTGATGGGCGTGGGAACCCCCGAGGATCTTGTCGAAGCCGTGGCTCGCGGGATTGACATGTTTGATTGCGTCTTGCCTACAAGAAACGGGCGCACCGGCCAGGCTTTTACTTCCAGAGGTAAGGTTAACGTTAAGAATGCCCGATGGGCGCACGATACGCGACCGTTGGACGAGTCATGCGGCTGTTCAGTTTGCCGGCGGCACTCTCGAGCCTACCTACGACATCTTTTTATGGCCGGGGAGATGCTGTCCAGCATCCTTTTGACGCATCACAATCTGGCGTTCTTCCTTGACACTATGCGACGGGTCAGGCAATCTATTCGGTCTGGCGATTTCCCGAAATTTCGGCGAGAGTTCATAGAGGGTCTGAGCGCGAACGGGAACTGAAGTCCTTCGCGTTGGGAAGCCGACGCCTCGATTATCGGCCAGGTTAAAGGCTTACAACTTCTCGCCAATCTGAAAGCATCGAATGATTACTCTGTTAATGCTTTTCCAAATAGGCGGCTCAAGTTTAGTGCAGTTCCTGCCCATCGTCCTCATCTTCGCCGTCTTCTACATGTTGCTCATAAGGCCGCAACAGAAACGACAGCGTGAACTCCAAGAAACTATCTCGCAGTTAAAAGCGGGAGATCGAGTCGTGACTACGGGAGGCGTAATCGGAACAATAACTACAGTTAGAGATACGAGTTTTCTAATTCGCAGTGCCGAGAAATCCATCTTGGAAATAGCGAGGACTGCCGTGGCCGGCATCGAACAGGAAGAAAAGAAATAACTGATTTACCTTGCTTTACATAGATGAAGAAAAAGAATCTAATCCAACGCTCCGTCATTATTGCCGTTGTTACTTTACTGGGTTTTTATATAGTTATCGGTCCTCGCCATCGCCCGCACCTCAAGGACTTTACTTGGGCTGGTATCAAGTCGACCCTTCAGGACAACATACATCTAGGTCTAGATCTTAAAGGTGGCTCGCATTTAGTTATGCGCGTCAAGACCGACGATTTTCTTAAGGCGTTGACCCAGGGCAACGCGATCGCGGCTCAGAACGCAGCGAAAGAGGGTGGCTTCCCTCCAAAAGAAGTTAAGTCCGAGACCGAGAATGGTACCTACCGAATTATTCTGACAGCGCCGGACGGATCGAAGCTGGGTGACGTCGAAGACGCGGTTAAGAAGAAAGTTGACTTATCTGAATGGTCTTCGTCCCCCAGCGGAAACACAATCACCTGGACGCTGACACCCACCGCACAACGCACTCTCGCCGACCAGGCTACAGAACAGGCTGATCGAATTATTCGAAGCCGCCTGGATGCTGTCGGAGTCGCTGAGCCCCTGGTACAGAGGCACGGCTCGCAGAGTTCCCACCAGATTCTGGTACAGATGCCTGGGATTCAGGATCCGGAGCGCGTGAAGCAGTTGCTCAAAGCAGAATCAAGGCTTGAGCTAGCTCACGTGGTCGGTCCGCCTAGCCCTTCACCTGTTCAGACATATAACACTGAGCAAGAGGCCAAAGCGTCGCTAGGCGGAACGATGCCGGCAAATCGGAAGGTGGTTCCCTATCTTGAACGAAATGAACCAACGGCTGCGCGTCAGACCGCCGATGAAAGCCAAAAGCCAAAGAAGTGGGTAGTAATTGAAACCCCTGCAATTGTCGATGGCAGCGAACTCCGTAATGCCTCGGCCATCCAGTCTCGCGCCGGGGCTGATGAGTATCAGATTAGCTTTGCTCTCAAACCAGGCGGAGCCGAGAAATTTGGGGCCTGGACCGGCGCGAATATTAACGAGTACATGGGCGTGGTGCTGAACGACGAAGTCAAGTCTATTGCCTACATCAAATCGCAGATATTCGATTCGGGCGAGATTAGCGGAAGATTCACTAAGCAGTCGGCAGATGATCTGGCGCTAACACTAAGGTCTGGCGCGCTTCCGGCTCCAATCGAATACCAGGAGGAACGCACTGTCGGTCCCAGTCTGGGCGCCGACTCTATCCGCTCTGGAGTGAGGGCGTCGCTCGTCGGACTGCTGCTGGTAGTGGCGTTTATGCTCTTCTACTACCGTGGCGCGGGAATAAACGCCGTGATCGCGTTGCTTCTAAACATGATCCTAATGCTTGCGGGATTAATCATCTTCGGAGCTACTCTGACGCTACCCGGAATCGCCGGCATAATTCTAACTATCGGTATGGCTGTCGATTCAAACGTCCTTATCTTTGAACGCATTCGTGAAGAGTTGCGCAGTGGCAAGACCATACCTTCCGCGGTCGAGCAGGGGTTTGCCCGCGCATTTACGACAATCATTGACACTCACGTGACGACGATTGTCTCTTCCGCTTTCCTGTTTGTATTTGGCACGGGCCCTCTTCGTGGGTTTGCAGTAACCCTGGTACTGGGTCTGGTGATAAATCTATTTTCCGCCGTGTTTGTTTCACGCACGATCTTTATGTGGGAGTTGAGTCGCAAACGGCGTCTGGAAACACTTAGCATCTAGGTGCATGGTTTTGGTCAACATGCCCTGGATTTGTTGACTTTATTATATGGTTCAAATTTTTAGAGACGTTAAGATCGACTGGCTGGCGAATCGCCGTATATTCATCGCCATATCGGTTCTGTTGATGTTGGCTGGACTTGGCTCGGCAGTTTTCCGCCAGTGGAAGCATCCGCATGGAACTGAAGCGTTCAACCTCGGTGTAGATTTCAAGGGTGGAACTGTCGTCACTGTCAGATTCAAACAGCGACCACCCGCGGAAGCTATTCGCGATGCACTGTATAAGGTTGGCGAGACGGAAGCCGTCATACAACCAGTCACAGATAAGCCGGATACTGTGCTGATCAAAATCCCGCTTGAGGGGGGAGCCGAGTCGCAATCCCAGGTTGAAGGTGGACGAGCTAAAGTTCGGGACGCTCTTCGCGCTTTTGGGTCTGAGGCACAAGGCGAACTCACCTCCGATCCAAACGCGGCTTTCAAAATTGAGGCCACGGACGCGGTGGGAGCAGTGGCAGGTGCGCAGCTTCGCAATAAGGCGATAGCTGTGACTTTGGCGGCCCTGGTTGGCATGCTCGTCTATATTGCTTTCCGCTTTGAGTGGACCTATGGAGCCGCGGCGGTCATTGCTGTGTTTCATGACGTACTGGTCACATTGGGATTCTTCTCTATTTTTCAGTGGGAGATCAGCCTCACGGTAATTGCGGCCTTGCTTACGTTAGTTGGTTTTTCGGTTAACGACACAATCGTGGTGTTTGATCGCATTAGAGAGAATCGTAAGCTTCGGCGGCGAGATTCACTTTATAAGGTCACCAACGATTCAATTAACCAGACCCTTTCCCGCACGGTTATCACATCCGGATTGGTCTTCCTATCTGTGCTCGCGATGGTGCTCTTTGGTGGTGAGGTGTTGCGCGGGTTCTCGCTGGCGTTGTTGATTGGCGTTGCGTTTGGCACGTACTCATCAGTCGCGATCGCCAGTCCGATCATGGTCTGGTGGGAGCAACGCCTCGAAGCCTCTAACAAGGCTGCCGCAGCAGCTTTCGCGCGAACCACTCCCGGTCCGCTTCGAGCGCCCGCGATTGGTCCAAAGCGCGATGTTGCTTCGCCCGGGGCTGGAAAACGGTCACGGAGAGCCGGGCGGGCATAGATGCCAAACAGCTGCGAAGAAGTCATCTAGTGAAGTATCAAAACCCTAAGTTTGCGCTTGACTTTGCCAGCTAAAGCGGCATAAACTGCGGACGTTGCTGGCCAATTAATTCTCAGAAGTCGACCCCGCGTTCGAAGGAAAAGAGGTTGGATGCGCGGCAGTCTGTTGAGCGGGCCGGCGAGTTTTTTCTCGCACAGCGGCTTTCATTCTGTTCGGTGTGCTCAATATCACAGAGCTGCTGTCTTCCCCTTCAATTCGGTTATGCAGAACTCAAGCGGGCACCCAGTCGTCGTTTGAGAAGCGCTTCTTTCTTCTAACGATTTCGCACCCCTGATCCATTTGGCACCGGAATAGGGAGGATAGAATAAATGTTCGAGAACCTTGTTGAGTCAACCTCGCATAAGGACGATCTTTCGCGAAAGGGCTCATTCATTCTCGTGACGACCCTGGTGTACTTGGTCCTCGGCGTCGCATTCTTTGTGGCTGGTGTTTACTGGTATGACAACCATCTGGGAGAACTCGAACTCGAGCTCACTACGCTGGTTGCGCCTGTGCCAGTCCCTCAACAACAGAAAGAACCGGACAAGCCTCAGGAAGCGAAGCCGGCCAAGGCCGAGCCCAACGTCGACGTCAGAAGAGAATTGATTGCCGACGTGACTCGTACGGAGCTTGTGCCAAAGGAAGTCTCCGCCAAGGCCAGTGACGTTCCGCCAGTCAGGCGCGGGGTAACTACTGTCCAGGGAACTGCAGACACCAACTCCGCCGCGCCAATAGCGGCAGGGTCGGGAACCGGGACTACAATTGGGGTACCCACTAAAGTGGAGGTTGCTGATGCGCCGCCACCACCCCCCGCGCCGACGCCTCCCAGGGCTCCGATTTCTGGCGGCGTGCTAAATGGAAAAGCGATCAGCTTACCCAAGCCGCCCTATCCGGCAATCGCCAAGCAGGCGCACGCCTCGGGAACGGTCGTGGTCCAAGTCACCATCGACGAGAGTGGCGGCGTTATGGCAGCTCACGCAGTTTCCGGGCATCCATTGTTGCAGGCTGTGTGTGTTGCTGCAGCTCGCCAGGCGAGGTTCTCGCCTACCAAGCTTTCGGGACAACCCGTTAAAGTAACGGGAGTCATCACTTACAATTTCGTGGCTCAATAGCTGTGAAGGTCTTTGCGCAGCGTCAGCTTCAATTTGGGGGGCTTGACTCTGCTACTTCGCTGCTTGCTTGAATCTAAGAAAACCTTTTGGAGGGGTTTACCGTGACTATTCTAATCAGCCTTTTAGGCACAAAAGCACTCGGTCTTCTCATATTGTTGCAGGAGGCCGCTCAACCCGGTGCGAGTCCTGCTGGCGACGCCGGCGCAAACACCTTTACCATTACCGAAATGGTGAAGAATATGGGCAGTGTAGCCATTGCAGTTGTGATCGTTTTGTTGATCATGTCCGTGTATTCAATCGCGATCATGGTCGAGCGTTATCTGACCTACTCAGCCGCCAAGAAGCAGTCTCGCGAGTTCGCTCCGCGGGTGGCTCAAGCGCTGAAGAACGATCGCATCGAAGAGGCAATCAACATCAGCGATAAGCACCGCAAGTCGCATCTGGCAATGGTTGTAAGCAGCGGCTTACAGGAGTTTCGCGCGCATGAGCAATCGTCGGAGATCTCCGGTGATGAAATTGAAGCGTCGAAGAGGGCGCTGCAACGCGCGATTGCCATCAAGACCGCGGAATTCAGACGGGGCTTGTCGGGTCTGGCAACGATCGGTTCAACCGCTCCGTTCGTCGGCCTCTTCGGAACTGTGTTTGGCATCATCAACGCATTCCGGGGAATGAAGAACGCCGAATCAGCTGGTATCGCAGCCGTCGCCGGTGGTATCTCGGAAGCGCTGTTTACGACTGCACTTGGTTTGCTTGTTGCAGTGCCGGCAGTTTGGTTGTTTAACTATTTCACTGGCAAGGTGGATGGGTTTATTGTGGAAATGGACAACTCCGCCTCAGAACTGGTCGACTACTTTATTAAGAATCGCACCAAGCAGCTGAAGCCATAAAGCTGTCGAAGTAGACAATAAGGTTTTGTTGCGCGCGGCGTAGTGCTGAGCGCTGATCCTCTGGCAAGCAGAGTGGAAAGGGAGAGTTGTTATGGGAATGGGAAGTGGAGGGGGTGGTGGTGGCCTCCAGTCAGAAATTAATGTCACGCCGATGGTCGATATAATGCTCGTGCTGCTGATCATCTTTATGGTGGTCACACCCTTCCTGCAGCAGGGCATCACGGTATCGATACCACGCGAGTTGAAAAACCCTGATGTGGACCCCAACATCATCAAAGAATCTTCGATCGTGATCTCGATCCCGAACGATGGTCAATACTTCCTCGGCAAGAAGGCGGTCGCAAAAGAAGAACTTGCCGATAAGGTCGACACGATGCTCAAGGGCATTAAGAAGGATGAAGATCGGATCGTTTATATAAAGAGCGGCGTGGGCGTGAGCTATGGCGACGTCGTCAACGTTATTAACGAAGTGCGAAAGCTGGGTGTGGATAGAATCGGCCTGGTGGCTGACAAGAAGAAAAAGGGCATGGCCGCAACCGTACCCGCAACCAGCTAGGCGACATCCGCCGAACGGTTTTTAGCCGAAATCGACGAGTGAGGCTTTGTAGTAAAGAGGAGCTAAAATTATGTCAATGGGTGGTGAAAAAAATGACAAGAGTAATCAAGCTCAGCCGTACATTAACGTCACACCGTTAATCGATGTGCTTTTGGTGCTCTTGATTATCTTCATGGTGGTAACGCCTCTAAAGCCTAGCCGGTTCAAGGCTGACATTCCTACGCAGCGGGATCCGAACGAGGATCTCAGCAAGTTGAAACCGAATCCCCTTACACTGGTCGTTTCGATCTCGCCCGATCTTCAGTTAAAGTTGAATCAGGACAACATCGGTTCTGTAAATGACACCACTCAGCTGTCCCAAAAACTGACCCAGGTGTTCCAGGAGCGAAAGTCTCAGCGTGCTTATAAGGTCGGAATGGAAACACGCACGGATTTACCGGAAGACGACCGGATCGAAAAGACTGTTTTCGTTAAGGCACCGAGGTCGCTGAAATATGGTGAGGTCGTGAAGGTTATCGACGCGATCAAGGGAGCCGGTGCTAACCCAGTGGGATTACAGGTTGACGATCTGCCTCAGTAAAATAGTGCTGGGCTGACTGCCATGGGCTGATTTTGATTAGATCGGATCAGCAGTAGTCGCCGACCACTTAAATGGGAGTCACGGATAAATGAAACTCTCTCAAACCAGGATCGCCATTGTTTTGGCGATCCTTGTTATCACCAATTCCAGTTGTGGAGTTATCAACCGGATCAGGGCCAAGAACGCATTGAACGAGTCCGCTCGCGCTTATCGCGAAGGCCACTTTGAAGAAGCGGAAGGGTATGCACATCGAGCCCAGCAGCTTGACCCTGACAATAAGACCGCACCGCAGTTTATCGCTCGCACAATCCACGCCCAGTATCGTCCCGGAGTTCAGACTCCCGAGAACCTTGCCAAGGCCCGTCAGGCCATAGAGGCGTACCAGAAGATTCTAGAGAAGAATCCCAAGGACGAAGAGGCGTATAAGGCCATCGCTTACCTTTACGGTGCAATCAAAGAGGACGATAAGCTGAAGCAGTGGATTGCTTCTCGCGCGACAAACGAAAATGCGGAACCGCCAAAGCGCGCCGAGGCGTATGTCGTGCTCGCCAGCAAAGATTGGGATTGTTCTTATAAGATTACTGAGCAGCCTACCAACAAGGTGACAACTATCGATGCCAACAATAAGGCGACGGTTTCTTACAAGAAGCCGAAGGAACAGAAGGACTTTGACACTGCGCAGGTGTGCGTGAAACGTGGTCTGGAAGAGATTGAGAGTGCGGTCAAGTTTGACCCCAACAACGAGTCGGCGTGGTCATACAAGACGAACCTTTTGCTTGAGGCCTCAAAGCTCGCAGAGATGGACGGCAAGACTGACGCCAAGGCTGAGTACAAGAAGCAGTACGAAGCGGCATTGAAGAAGACTACCGAACTGAGCCAGGCCAACCAGAAGAAGAAAGAGGAGGAAGTCAAAAAGGCAGCTTCGCCGCCGAAGACCTAATCTCACCATCGACTCTCTTTCGTTCAGCACAGGTGATGCTCGGCTTTCGAGCCGGGCATCGCCTTTTTGTTATAATCGCTTTTGCCTCTTGATTAGCGGCGCTAGATGATCAGAATTGAGGAAATTGTCGACAAGGTTGCTACCAACCACCCGCTGGCGGACCTGGATCTATTGAGACGCGCTTATCTTTTTTCTGCCCGAGAACACAAAGGCCAAAAACGAGCTTCAGGCGAGTCCTACCTGGTTCATCCCCTTGAAGTAGCCAACATCCTGGCGGAAATGAAACTCGATGAAGTCTCCGTCGCTACCGGTCTTTTGCATGACGTAGTCGAAGACACCCTTGTGGACCTCGACACCATTCGCAATTACTTCGGCGAAGAGATCGCACACCTTGTAGATGGTCTAACCAAGATCGCGCAGATCAGCAATATCTCCCGAGAAGAGCAACAGGCCGAAAACGTTCGCAAGATGCTGCTGGCGATGGTTGATGATGTAAGAGTAGTTCTCGTAAAGCTCGCAGATCGTCTTCACAACATGCGGACATTGCAATACCTCAATCCGGTGAAAAGGAAGCGCATAGCCGAAGAGACGATGGAAATCTTCGCACCCATTGCCCACCGTCTGGGTATGGGTAAACTGCGCGGCGAACTTGAGGACCTGGCGTTTCGTCACCTGCATCCGGATGATTATCGCGAACTGGCCGAACAACTCGAAAAGCGCAGACCTGAGAATGAAGCGTTCCTTACTGGCGTAACTGCCAGAATAGAAGAGAAGATGCGCGAAGCCGAGGTTCCCTTCGTCAGTGTCGAAGGCCGAGTGAAACGACTCTACTCAATTTGGAAAAAACTCAGACGACAAAGGATTAGCCTGGACCAGGTTTATGATCTTGTAGCCGCTCGCGTTATCACTCCTAACGAGATTCGGCATTGCTACGCCGCCTTGGGCGTAATCCATTACAACTGGAAACCAGTGCCGGGACGCATCAAGGATTGGATCGCCACACCCCGCGACAATTTGTACCAGTCACTGCACACTTCCGTTATAGGTTCGAACAGCCAGTCTTTTGAGGTGCAGATCCGCACCGAAGAGATGCACCACATTGCGGAAGAGGGAGTGGCCGCGCATTGGAAATACAAGGAAGGTAAACGGGGCGCGCGCGAAGACGATAAGGCGTTGCAGGCCTTGCGATCTCTGGTTGAATGGACACAGGAGGTTAAAGATTCTCGCGACTTTCTCGACTCGCTGAAACTTGACCTCTATCCAAAAGACGTCTATGCGTTTACTCCCATGGGCAAGGTTATCCAACTTCCACGTGGCGCAACCCCAGTCGACTTCGGTTATATGATTCACTCTGAGGTAGGCAATGCCTGCACAGGCGCTCGAATCAATGGACGAATGGTGCCGTTGCGAACGCAGATTCAGAACGGAGATGTCGTCGAGATCATTACGACCTCAAACTCCCACCCCTCCCGTGATTGGCTGAACTTCATTGTCACTTCCCGGGCTCGGAATCGTGTACGCCATTGGGTGGCCGAACAGCAGAGGACCGAGTCGATTGAGATCGGACGGAAGCTGTTTGAAAAGGAAGCCGTTCGCTTTCAATTGTCGGTAAGAAAGGTGCTTGGGGACGGTGACAAGGACATGAAGCGAGTAGCCAGCGACTATGGCTACGGTAGAGTCGACGACCTGCTTGCCGCAATCGGCTATGGCAAGCTGGTGCCCCGTAATGTAATTGCCAAATACCTCGGCCCCGAGCAATTTGAACAGCTCGATAAACAAAAGGAGTCGCGTTTAAGAAGCGGGGTTCGAGCGGTCAAGCGTCTTATTCGCCTGGGTGACGACTCGATCATGGTTCGGGGTGTTGATGATTTGATGGTTACGAGGGCGCGCTGTTGCAATCCTCTTCATGGCGAGGAAATTATCGGCTATGTAACTCGCGGCAAGGGTGTAGCAGTTCATACAAAGCGCTGCAAGAATGTGAACCAGTTAATGGTCAACCGCGAACGGATCGTCGAGGTTGAGTGGGCGGGACGCCCTGAGACGACTGCTTATGCAGTGAAGCTGTTAGCAATAACGGAGAACCGTACCGGAATGATTGCCGGGATTACGGGAGCAATTTCCGACATGAAAACCGGAATTCGCGATGCTCGCGCCTCCGTAGCTCCTGATGAGAAAGGGCACATTGAGGTCACAGTGGAAGTTTTTGATGTCAAACATCTCGACAAGGTGATTAGCTCGATCAAAGGTGTTCCGGGGGTTCTCGACGTCGAACGAATGCAAGGTGCGGTTTAGACTGCTAGTCACTCAACTTCAAAAGTAAGACCGACCCTCGCTTCGCTACTCTTATTTTGTCCTCGCCGACGTTTCTGCTAGAATCACGCCTTTGTTTTGACTAAGCCGGCAAAGAGATTCGTATCCGTGAAGCGCATAATCCAAACTGCTCACGCCCCCCAGGCAATCGGCCCGTATTCGCAGGCGGTCGAGGCCAACGGCCTAATCTTTGCCTCAGGTCAGATACCCATAGACCCGGTGACGGGACAGTTCGTTCAAGGGGGAATAGCCGAACAGACCGAGCGAGTGCTGAAAAACCTCGCGGCAGTACTGGAGGCGGCTGGAAGTGGACTCGACCGCATAGTCAAGACCACGGTCTTCCTGGCCAGCATGGAAGAGTTCGCGTCGATGAATGAAGTATACGGAAGGTTTTTCGATGCGGATCCGCCGGCTCGCGCAACCGTGCAAGCTGCACGCTTACCACGCGACGCCAGAGTAGAGATCGAAGCAATTGCGCTGAAGAATGAGGTTTAAGAACTTTTGAATCTTGGATTGCGGATTTCGAAGAGGGCCGGTTCCAATGCGAAATTCGGGTTCTGAGGCTGAAAAGTCCTTCAAGCCGCCTTGGCAATTTTGCCAGCCTTAATACAGCTGGTGCAGACCTTCATTCGCCGAGCTCCGCCTTGAGGGAGTTGGACGCGGATTGACTGCAAATTTGGATTAAATCGGCGAGGTGTTCGGTTGTTCGCATGGGATACGTTATTACCGAATTGAGGTCCTTTGCCACACACTTCACAACGTTTTGCCATTTATTTATGCAACCTCCAAAGCTCTTGGATCAACAAATTCTCCCGGACCGGCCTGCACAGTGAACTGTTTGGTCCGAGTGTGAAACAAAAACTTATAGCAAACGAATTTCTACGTCGTCAAGCGGCGAGGGATTAGAACAACTATCGACCCTGCGCTCAAGGCAATTTTCTAAAGGAGCAAAACCCAAAGTGCATAAAACCGCAATATCATTTTTCTCTCTAACACTGGCACTCCTCGCCCTCACTTTTAGTGCCTGCAGCTCAGGTGCCTCGGACGCAAAGGAAAGCATGGTTGCGGCCACAGTTAACGGTAAGAACATTATGTTAGCTGAAGTAGAAAGAACCGTGAGTCAGCAGGCGGGTGGGAAGCAGTCCAAACTTTCCCAGCTCGAATTGGCACAGGCCCGCTTGCAGGTGCTCGGTAGCTTGATTCAGCGAGAAGTGCTGTTTCAGAGAGCTGAGCGAGAAAAGTTGTTACCTACAGAAGAACAGATCACTGCAGCCATTAATCAGCAGAAGCAGCAAAGTGGAATGACGGACGAGGATTTTAACAAGACCCTTAAAGAACAGAGCATTTCAATGGAAACGTTGCGAGAGGAAGCGCGAAAAGATCTCGCAGTTCGCGGTCTCCAGGATAAGTACAGCGGCAAAATCAGCATCAATGATAAAGAGGTCGAAGATTTTTATAAGAATAATCCTCAGCAGTTTGTAAGTGCTCGCGGCGCGGCCCTGGCTGTAATCATTGTGGACCCGGCAGACAACAGTGCAGCGGGAATTCAAAACGATGCGAAGACCGAGACCGAAGCGAAATTAAAGATCGATAACGTGTATCAGCAATTGAAGGGTGGGGCTGATTTCGCAACCGTAGCTCGCTCAAAAAGCGAAGATGCGCAGAGTCTTGTGAAGGGTGGTGATATCGGATTTTTCACGGAAGATGGCATGAAGCAAGCCGGTCTTCCCAAGGAGCTCAGCGATCTCTTTATGGGTTCAATGCAGGTGGGCAGCTTTACCGAGCCGAAGCAGGTCAACAATCGCTGGTACATCTTCAAACTTGAAGAGAAGCGCCTGCAAACAGAGAACCTGACACTCGAAAGTCCAGGCGTACGCCAGCAGATTACTCAGGCGCTGGTCAATCAACGCAAAGACATTCTGAACGCGGCTTTACTTGAAGTTGCGGTAAATGAAGCGAAGGTCGTAAATAATCTCGCGGCGAATATGCTCAACAATCCGGGCAACCTTGGTCTGCGTCCAGCTTCGCCTGGAACAGTGGCTACGCCAAGTGCCAGTCAGCAAAGTACCGCGACACCGCAACCGGCAGCGAGTCCTGCGGCTTCAGCGGCGGCCAGTCCGAAGGCGAGCGGTTCGCCCAGGTAATGGGCGCGAGTCAACCCAGTTAGGCAGTCCCAGTGCGGTCTTGCGAAGGAAGGGTGCGGAGAGTTTCTGAGGCCGCACCCCTCTTGTTTTAGTGATTGAACAGTGCTTTTTCGTCTCTCAGATGTTCACAAATCGTATGGCACGCAGGATGTTCTGCGTGGTGCATCGCTCCAGGTTAATCCCGGTGAACATGTCGGTTTGGTTGGCCGAAACGGTGCGGGCAAGACGACCGTGTTTCGACTTGTTTCGGGCGAAGAATCCCCTGACCGCGGTGACGTGGTTCGGGCTCGCGGCGTTCGGCTGGGTTTGTTGGCGCAACATGTGCACTTTGAGGCAGGAGCAACAGTGCATGAATCGGCGCTGGCGGCGTTCGGCCAGCTACAGCGGATCGAACATGAAATGCATGAGCTAGAGCATCGCATGGCCGAAGCCACCGAGGATCTTGAGAAAGTTCTTGAACGCTATAGCGACCTGCAACATCAATTCGAACGCGAAGGTGGATTCGAATACGCTGCTAAAGCTGAATCGATTCTGCAAGGCTTAGGATTTGAGCGCGAAACCTGGGAACTGGGGACGGAAAAACTCTCGGGTGGTCAGCAAAATCGCTTGGGCCTGGCTCGCCTGCTACTGGCTCAACCAGACGTACTATTGCTCGACGAGCCCACCAACCATCTTGACGTGGCCGCGGTAGAGTGGCTGGAGGAGTTTTTGCAGAGCTACTCTTCGGCTTATGTCATCATCAGCCACGATCGCTATTTTTTGGATCGTGCGTCTCATCGGATTGTAGAACTCGAAAACGGACGCGCTACCAGCTATACGGGCAACTATTCCGACTACCTGGTTGAACGAGAGGTTCGCCGTGAAGCGCAGCAAAGGGCTTACGACAATCAGCAGCAGTTGATCTCGAAAACGGAAGAATTTATACGTCGCAACCTGGCTGGGCAAAAAACCAAACAGGCGAAGTCGCGTCGCACTATGCTGCAACGATTGGATCGAATCGAAGCAGTACCTACCGATCGAGCCTCAGGTGATTTTAGACTTCAGGCCATTGAGCGAACGGGAAATCATGTCTTGATGGTTAATGAAGCATCGGTTGGTTACCCCGGCAAGGTCCTGGCAAGCAATATCTCGCTGATTCTACGTCGCGGTGAATGTCTCGGCATCATTGGACCAAATGGTTCAGGAAAGACAACCTTTCTGAAAACGATTTTACAAAAGGTTCCCAGCATTGAGGGCGAGATTCGTTGGGGCAGTAAGGTTCAGATTGGGTACTATGCACAACAGCTCGAAGATCTTGATGATCGCAATGAGATCATCATGGAATTGCGGCGTGTCGCTCCATCGGCTGCAACTGCTGGAGAGCTGCGATCTTTTCTCGCTAAATTCCTCTTCACCGGCGACGATGTCTATAAACATGTTCGCGATTTATCAGGCGGTGAAAAGGGCAGGTTGGCTCTGGCAAAGCTAATTTATTCGCGCGTCAACGTTCTAGTGTTAGATGAGCCTACAAACCATCTGGACATTCCTTCGCGCGAAGCGCTTGAGGAGGCGCTTGATGCCTATGAGGGAACAATCATAACGATCAGCCACGATCGGTTTTTCCTCGATCGAGTTGCAACTCAGATTCTCGCACTTGATGGTCAGGGCGGCTCCGAGCACTACGATGGCGACTACACTGAGTATCATGATTGGAAAGCGGGAGGGGGAGCGCATCCGAAAATCACAACTCAGGGTGACGGTACTTACGGATGGAATGGAGAGAGTCTCTCAAGCGAAGCTGAGGCTGAATCGCATACGAACGCTGCTACTCAAACGAAAGCTGAATCAAAGAAGAAGCCGCCTGCGGCCAGCGGAAAGCCCGGCGTTAAGGTAATCAAAAAGACAAAGACGGAAGTCCGTGGGCAGCGGTTGATTGAGGCAGAGATTGCGGCGGCCGAAAGGAAACTCAGCGACATCACCGCCCAGATGGCCCAACCCGAAATAGGGCGTGATGCAAGCCGGTTAATGGTGCTGACCGAGGAGTACGAGCGGACTGACGCTGGTCTTCGCCAACTATACTCCGAGTGGGAGCAGTTGAGCGCCGAGGCGACAAATGCTTAGTTCAGGCGATGGATTCTTTTAGTTGAGTTCGAAACTCGCGGAAATCCGCACGCAGGGTAAGCATTTCAGCACGAGTTTGATTGGTCATGCTCTCGATGCGATCCAGCCGAATGTCGATCTCGCCTCGAAAGATCTGAAACTCATTGCGGTGTGAATTGAAGTCGCTGCGGAATAAGGTGGAATCGCTGCGGAATGAGTTAAATTCGCTACCGAGTGAGCTAACGTCGGTGCGGAGTGAGCTAACGTCGGTGCGGAGTGAGCTAACGTCAGTGCGGAGTAAGCTAACGTCGGCGCGAAGTGATCCGATCTCTTCAACGACCATATCTCTCAGCGCGTTAATACTTTCGAGAATGGTTCCTAGAGTGGGCTTGGTCACCGCTTCATCAGAATTCTTGTCCATCGTTACAACTCCTTAGTGAAGATGAGGTTCTATATTGTCCGAGTATAATCCACCCAAGGCTCGCGGTAAATCCTTACCTACAGTCGGTAGTGGGTCATTTACAATGTTGAACATATTGTTGCTCTACTAGATAGTTCCAAACAGACTGCCTGCCAACAATGAGGCGCTTAATAACCATAATCAAAGTTCTACTCCTTGCACTGGTGCTTGAGACAACGAAATACCTCCTCATCACTATACGTGCCGCTCCGTAACGAGTTTGTGGCTTTCTTGTTCGTAGTTTCTTCTACGTGGCCATGCTCCCCGTCATGCCACTAGGTGGTGAATTTGGGGCGCGTTCTATCGCAGGTAAAGTGGCTTTGTTTTGCGGCGGAGTGGGATGGAATATGCTTGTTATCTATCTTCTCACGCTTGCTTGGCAACGCTTCAATAAAACCAAAGCAAGTTCTGTCCAACAATGTAAATGACCCACTACCTACAGTCAGTTAGATGGTTCTACCCAGCCGAGACTGACATTGCTGGACAACGGACAACGGCGTTTTATTGATCACGAGACCCATCACTCCGGACGAGTGAGATGTTTATAGACCGGCACCTAAGAAGTCCTAGGCGCGGTTCGGAGGGCGGAATGAAACTAGATTGGTACTTGTCAAGTTGAGTTCCGCCCCTCCGAAACGCGCCGGAGGAGATCGGGCCTTCGAGTTATGAACACATGTTACCCCCTGCGGGGTTAAACCTGCCTCTCTGACAGCGATAAACACGTCGTCTTTCAGGCTTTTGTTCGCCAGACTCCTAGCGCGGTGAAAACCGATACCGTTTGCTACGCGATAAATGTGTTGCGCCGTCTTATGGTTTCCGGACAGCTTCCTTCCAGGTAGCCAGGCAGCGCGAATTACTGTCCTCTGATCGGGTTATGTTTTGAAAACTTCCTCTGATATCTTACGTTTGAGTCATTGCAATTAATCCTTTCTGCTTAAAGACCGAAAAAATGGCTGCCGCTGAAGCTATTCTGAAAACCAATGTCAATGATGCGCGCAAAGTGTTGGATGCGTGGGTTCGTGAAGTAATTCAATGGCACTTTGATCCCAATACCGGCAGCCCCTTCTGGCTCGACTTCGCTGAGAAGCTCACCTGGGATCCTCGGAGCGAAATTCAGACTTATGACGACCTGGCGCGATTCGGTTTCTTTGAGGATGAATGGCTGCGTGGTGGTCCGGTGCGCCGCTGGGTGCCGAAAGGTTATGCCGGACGGCCTGTCTACACCTTCGAGACGGGGGGTAGTACAGGCGTCCCAAAATCCCGGATAAATATCGAAGACTTTAGACTCGACTATGAAGCCTTCAGTGCCACTCTGCCCAATGAGTTCTTTCCGCCAGGCGCCGATTGGTTATCTTTAGGACCAACGGGTCCCCGGCGTTTGCGCCTTGCCGTAGAGCATCTGGCCCACTATCGGGGCGGGATTTGCTTTATGGTGGATCTCGATCCGCGGTGGGTCATCAAGCTGCTGAAGATGGGGCAGATGGCGATGGCTGAGCAATACAAACAACACGTGGTCGAACAGGGTCTGACGCTGCTCCGCGCACATGACGATATTCGCTGCCTGTTCACGACTCCCAAGCTTCTGGAGGCCCTTTGTGAAAAGGTGTCGCTCAGGAAACTGGGCATAACCGGAGTATTTTGTGGCGGAACGGAAATGACCCCACAGTTCCATCGCTTTGCTGTGGAGGAGTTGTTGGATGGAGCGTACTTCGCCCCAACATACGGCAATACGCTGATGGGGTTGGCGGTCCATAAGCCGCGGGTCGCGGAAGATAACTATGCAATCATTTACTACCCGCCGCATCCGCGCGCGATGATTGAAGTGGTCGATCCCCATAACCCGGACCAGGTTGTGGATTACGGTGAAACTGGCCGCGTTCGTCTGACCACATTGACGAAAGAGTTCTTCATGCCACGGTTTCTAGAGCGCGACCAGGCGGAAAGAGAAGCGCCCTACGAGCTTTATCCATGGGACGGCGTGCGCAATGTGCGACCGTTTTCAAGCTTGCATACGACAGTTGTTGAGGGAGTCTACTGATTGCCGATTGCCGATTGGCGATTGCCGATTGGGCTCTTAATTGTCTTGATTCTGTAAGTCCTTGAGGGTTTATACGGTTCGGAAGTCATGTAATCAGCAATTGGCAATCGTCAATGTTTCACATTCCCATACTGCGCAAAGGTGAGCCATACAAGAGTCTGGACGTCGCGTCTGTGCCGCATCACCAGACTGGTGAGATGTTTGTCGAAGTGAGCCAAGCTAACGGCGGATTGATTCGGCGCGACTTACTTGAGCAGCAAACCGCCAGAGCGAAGTTAGCAAAACTTACAACTGCTGAGCTCGTCGATATATGCGCGCGCGCCGCCGTGCATTTTCTCAGCGATTCGCTTTCCCTGGGGGATGAGGTGCAGACACCCGACGATTATATATGGCAAGTATCAGCCACTACTGGACTGCCACATGTCCTGGCTCGCAAGAACATGATGAAGATCCGCACCATGCTGGCCGAGATGCGCCACGTTCTTGACGGCTTAACACGGAACCTCGATTGGCAGATTCTGGATCGCGGATTTGGTGAGATTGAGAATCACGCCATGAGCTTTTTCGCGCGTGGCCAATCCTTAGGTGTGGTGCTGCCAAACAATTCCCCTGGAGTGCACTCCATTTGGATACCGGCAGTGCCACTGAAGATCCCGCTGGTCCTGAAACCCGGGAGCGCGGAGCCGTGGACTCCCTATCGAATAATTCAGTCGTTATTACATGCAGGAGCTCCGAGGGAGGCCTTCAATTTTTATCCAACCGATCACAACGGCGCGGGAGTGATACTGCGAAATTCTGAACGGGGCATGGTTTTTGGCGACTCTTCATCAGTAGCTGCATGGCAGAACGATCCCCGTATCGAACTTCACGGCCCTGGTTACAGCAAGATTGTTATCGGCGCAGACTGTGCCGATAACTGGGAAATGTACCTGGATGTAATGATCGCTTCTATTGTAGAGAACGGCGGGCGGTCGTGCATCAACGCTTCGAGTATATGGGCCCCCGCTCATACAGAAGACATCAGCGAAGCATTGTCTGAGCGCCTTGCGCGAATCGTCCCCCGGGCCGCAGAGGACGAAGAAGCACAACTCGCACCCTTCACCGATTCGAATGTTGCAGTTCGCATCTCGCAGTTGATCGATCAAGGATTATGCGAACCAGGGGCAAGGGAAGTTACTGCTGCGCATCGTCAAGGTCCACGACTAGTAAAATGGAATGGTTGCTCATTTCTGCAGCCGACTATCGTGCACTGTGAGACAGCCGAACATGCCCTCGCAAACAAGGAGTTCATGTTTCCGTTTGCCAGCATTGTGCGGGTTAAACAAGAGCATATTCCTCAGGCGCTCGGCCCCAGCCTCGTGGTGACTGCGATTACCAAAGATCCTAAGCTGATCAAAACACTGGTTGATTCTCCGCATGTTGATCGATTGAATGTCGGGCCATTGTCTACGAATAAGGTTAGCTGGGACCAGCCGCATGAGGGAAATCTCTTCGAACACCTTTATGGTCGGCGCGCTTTTCAACGTGCTGCTGTTTAAATGAGAAACGGCGTTATCAGATCGAACGGGTGCCACTAAATCTCTTTCCAACACCACGGCTTAGTCGGAAATAGTCAATCCACCGCCGAGGGATAGTGTCCTTGCAGGGCCAGTTTATCTCTCCCTTCCACACAGTCCGGCAAATTGAATCCCAAAACCTGGTCTTGCTCGGCCTATCGGATAGCGGAACGATCTGTCCTCTCTTCAAGTTAAAAGTGGTCGGGCCACGCTTGAAGCCGAGGATTGAACAGGGGCGTCAGCCCGCCGGTCGCAGGATCGAGTGAGGCGATGTTCGATCCCTTAGACCGAAACAAGGAGGCCCAACTCTTCAAGGTTCTCTTAAAAGTGAGTTGAACTGGATGCCTACTGTTCTGGGTTACGCTGCTGGTAACTCCAGCCTTCAAATAAAAGCTGCCGGTGACAAATGGAATAATCTTCCCAACCGTTTTGCCTGAGCCTTGCTTATCGCGCGCTTGCCATTGACGGCCTCGGACACTCGACTGCGCGAGCCGAACACTGGCAGTAGATCCACCTGGCGCATTTCCGACTCCTCGAGTAGTGCCTTTAGCAGTTCGTGAGGCTTAGAAGTGGGAATGAGCCTTCGCTCTCGTTGATAATCGTCGATCAGTCTAAGGACAAGGCGGCAGATTTCTTCTTCCTCTGCTGTTCGGCCGTCTCCCTTGTCCAGCAGCGGTTCAATTCCTCTCGCGAGACGCTCAAGCTCTTCCGGAGTTTCGATCAGTCGTGGCAACGTTTCAGCCAGCAACGCTCCGTACCTTTTGCGGTTGATGCGCCGCCTAACAGTCTTTTTTCCATCCGCCCCGGTTGTATTCCGTGTGCGAGAGGAACCGCTTGAGAGTGACAGCTTGTAATCCATAATCGGTGAGGATCAACATTCCGGTGGTCGCTTTCTACGAAGAATGTTACCGTCCTGGTAACAATGCGTCAACGTCGATTTGGTGGCAGATGCGAATCTTAAGAGATAGCTGCAGATTTTCGGTTTCTTGGTAACCTTCTTAAAGAAGACGCTTGGTCAGCAAAGTATCCTGCCGTTCCCCATTGCTTTCAGAAAATGTTATAAAGATTCCAGTTCCGCTTAAGTCCAGGACCATCGATGATCGAGCTCGTGGTTCGCAGCACAACGGTGTCCGATAGCCTCCGACCAGTTCGCACGGCGCCGCTTTCAGCAGGAGCGTTCTGCAAGTGAAGATTCTTTATCTCACAGGCGGGGCAGGGCAGATGTACTGCGGGAGCTGTTTGCGCGACAACGCTCTCGCGACAGAACTTCTTGCTCGTGGCCATGAAGTCACGCTGCTGCCTGTTTACACACCGACGCTTACTGACGAAACCAACGTTAGTCAGGACCGAGTCTTTTTTGGTGGCATTAGCGTTTATCTGGAACAGTATGTCCCGCTTTTTCGCGACACTCCTCGCTGGCTTGATCGTCTGTGGGATTCCCGCTTGATGTTAAAACTGGCTTCGCGCCGCTCGATCTCGACTAGTCCGAAGATGCTGGGTGAGATGACCGTCTCGATGTTAAAGGGCGAGGAGGGTTTTCAGCACAAGGAGATCGAAAAACTCGTCGAGTGGCTTAGACAGGAACCACTGCCCGATGTCGTCAGTTTACCCTACTCACTCTTGCTCGGATTGGCGAAGCCGATTAAAGAAGCGCTGAATCGTCCAATCTGTTGCACGCTCCAGGGCGAGGATCTCTTTCTCGAAGGTCTGCTGGAACCATATCGAGGCGAGGCGCATGATCTGATTCGCAGGCACAGCGGGGATGTAGATGCTTTCATTGCGGTCAGCGATTATTACGCTGAATTCATGCCTCGATACCTGGGCATCCCGCGGAACAAGATTCACGTCGTGCCGCTGGGAATCAATCTGCAAGGTTACGAGATAAGGAAGCCAAGGGTCGGGCAGCCATTTACAGTTGGGTACTTTGCGCGAATCGCTCCAGAAAAAGGACTGGACGGTCTAGCAGAGGCTTACAAACTTCTGCGAGAGAACGACAGTGTTCCTGAAGCTCGTATTGAAGTCGCAGGTTATTTGAGACCCGAACACAAGAGTTATCTGAACGCTATTGAGCGGAAGTTAAAAGATTGGGGCCTGGCCGGAGAGTTTCATTACCATGGGGTCCTGGATCGTCGGCAGAAGATTGAGTTTTTGCGGAACCTCGACGTACTTTCGGTTCCCGCAAAATATAAGGAGCCGAAAGGGGTTTTCCTTCTCGAAGCAATGGCGTGCGGAGTGCCGGTCGTCCAACCGAGACATGGGGCCTTTACTGAAATAGTCCAGAAGACTTCGGGAGGTCTCCTGGTTGAACCGGATGACCCGGCAAGTTTGGCGGCTGGTATTTTGCGGCTCTTCAAAGAGCCCGCGCTGGCTGAGGAATTAGGCGCGAACGGTTTTCGCAATGTGCGCGAACACTATAGCGTCGCGCGCAGCGCCGACCGGGCGCTCGAAGTCTACGCCAGCGTATTGAGTAACACAGCGCGAATGACGGAAGACATCGCTGTACCAGCCGCCATTTAGGCGGCTAACTGAATGCTTCAACCCAACCCATTGTTTTGGTTGCGGCCAAGGCCGCGCTGCGGAATCTGCCGCTAGTTTCGGAGGGTCAGTAATTTGCTGAGAGTCGAGAATGTTTCCAAGGAGTACCCGACACCTCGCGGTACGCTCAAAATACTATCTGACATCTCACTTTCTTTGTCGCCTGGAGACGCGGTGTCAATCATGGGGCCTTCGGGCAGCGGCAAGAGCACACTGCTATATATACTCGGCGCCCTTGAGTCGCCGACAACTGGGGTTGTTACCCTCGACGACCGGAACCCGTTTCTATTGAAGCCGAAAGAACTAGCGGCGTTCCGGAACAAAGAGATTGGTTTTATTTTTCAGGATCACTGTCTGCTGCCCCAGTGTTCGGTGCTTGAAAACGTCTTGACGCCGACTTTGGTTTCCGGCAGCGGGAACAATTTATTAAACGATGCGCGGTCGCTCCTCGAGCAAGTGGGCCTCGCGAACCGTCTCGAGCACAGGCCGGCCGAGCTATCAGGTGGTGAAAAGCAACGTGTCGCGCTGGCGCGCGCCTTGATTATGAAGCCGAAACTTTTGTTGTGTGACGAACCGACAGGCAATCTGGATCACAAATCAGCGGAGATTGTTGCTGTGCTCCTGCTCGATCTTCATCGGCTCCAAAAGACCATGCTTGTTGTTGTAACGCATAACCCCGAGCTGGCGAATCGTTTCCCCGGACGCTTTGAATTGACGGACAACCATCTGCTGTCCTTGTGATGACCACCGTCCAACTTCTTAGACGCAATCTCACCTACTACTGGCGCACCAATCTATCTGTCGTCATCGGCGTGGCGTCGGCGGTTGCGGTGTTGGCCGGCGCTTTGCTTGTCGGCGATTCTGTACGCGCCAGCCTGAGCGATCTGTTTTTACAGCGACTCGGAAAAACCGAGTATCTCGTCTCGGCGCCCACGTTTTTTCGAGATCAGCTTGCAGGCGCCTTAGAGCAAGACGAACAGTTCAGAGCGAGTGGATTCAGTGGCGCCTGTTCCTTAATAGTATTACGCGGCACCGTGTTGCATGAACAAAGCCGCAGGCAGGGTAGTCAAATTAGTGTCTATGGAGTCGACGAAGGGTTTTGGAGATTCAACAATCAACAATTAGCCGGTGGCGCGCTCGGCAGTCGCGAAGTCCTGGTAAGTGAGGGCTTGGCTCGTGAGTTGAGCAGTCGCGCCGGTGATTCGTTACTGCTGAGAGTAGAGAAGCCTTCCGACATTCCTGTCGAGTCTCTTCACGGCCGCAAAGAAGACCAAGGTCGCACGCTGCGTCTGACAGTGCGCGAAACGCTCACCCCTTCGGCTCTCGGCGAGTTTTCTCTTCTGCCTCAGCAAGGGGCCGTGCGCGCCATTTTCGTATCGCTCAGTCTGCTGCAAAAAGAGCTGGGTCAACCCAGTAAAGTCAATACGATCCTGGTTTCTGAAGCCCAGGAGTATCGAACAGCGAACGCGAACGAAACCCAAGCGAGGCTCGCGTCCCTTGAAAGCCTTTTGCAGAAAAAAGCATCACTCGAGGACTTTGGCATCAACCTGCGCATTCTGCCCCAGCAAATCAGCATTTCTTTGGAAAGCCAGAGCAAGGTTATCAATGACCATCTGGCAGCGGAAGCAGTCGCCGCGGCAGGTAAGCAGTCGATGCGTTCCTTTCCAGTTCTTTCCTATCTTGCCAACAGCATCAATTCTGGCGGTCGTTCGATCCCCTATTCACTGGTTACGGCGCTTGACCAGGAGAGCCTGCCGAAAGAAGGGACGGAGGGAAACGGAGAAACGGAGAAAGGGAGAGGCGGAGATGTAGGACCGTCTGATAGAAATAGGCTGCGAGCGCAAGCCGTCTCACCGTCTCCCAATCGCCCTGTCTCCCAGACTCCGTCCGGGCTGCCTCCCCTGATTCTAAACACGTGGGCTGTGCGCGATCTCGGCGTCCGTCCTGGCGAACCGATCTCGTTGGAGTATTACCTTTGGAATGAAGACGGCCGGCTGGAAACCAAGACCGCACAGTTTCAATTGACGGCTGTGGTACCGATTGCCGGAATTGCTGCTGACCGAGATCTTGTGCCTGAGTATCCGGGAATCACGGGAACACAACACCTTTCTGATTGGGATCCACCTTTCCCGATTGATCTCGGCCGCGTACGCAAGCAGGACGAGGGCTACTGGGAGCAGTATCGCACGACGCCGAAAGCTTTCATTCCCATTGAGCGAGGCCAGGAGCTCTGGCAGTCGCGCTTTGGCAAACTGACTTCAATACGAATCATCGCTCCCAGCGGCCAGCACATTGAAGAAACCAGAGATTTATACAGCGCGCGGCTGCGATCTGCCTTAGCTCCTGCAGACATGGGTTTTCAGGTTGTCCCCGCGCGCGCGCAAGGGTTCGAGGCGTCACGCGGGGCTACTGACTTCGGCGAGTACTTTCTCTACTTCAGCCTTTTTCTTGTCATCTCGGCTTTGCTGTTGACCGGACTCTTTTTCAAACTTGGTGTCGAACAGCGTTTGCGCGAGATCGGAACGCTCGAAGCCATCGGTTTTCCACCTGGTAAAATTCGCAACCTGTTCCTTAGCGAAGGAATTATTCTGTCAGTGTTAGGAAGCCTGTTCGGTCTGGCGGGCGCGCTCGCTTACGGTTACTTGCTCATGCTGGGTCTGCGCACATGGTGGGTCGATGCGGTGGGCACGAAGATGCTAACGCTCCATGTCTCCCGGGCTTCGCTGATGATCGGTGCAGCGGGCGGAGTGCTCGCAGCGCTCATTTGCATTGCGCTGACTTTAAGACGACTGGGAAGCGTTTCCGCCCGCAGCCTCTTGATGGGCGCAGCGCTTTTAGAGGGGGAGCGAGAAAGGGAGAAGGGGAGGGGTTCAGGCGTGGGCGCACGTTTGATTACGACAGCGAGGCTGGCTTTTATCTTCAGTTTCGTTGGCGTTGTTTTCCTGATCGCTGCAGCGCTGAAGCAGGTTGGCCAGGTCGCAGGTTTTTTTGGCGGAGGGACTCTGCTGCTGGTCGGGTTGCTCTGCTATCAGGCGGCCTGGTTGCGTCAGGGAACAGCAAAGCATATTCACGGAACGGGTTGGTGGCCGGTTTCCCGTCTGGGATTCCGCAACGCAAGTTACCGTCCGGGTCGCAGCATTCTATGTATCGCGCTCATTGCGTCGGCGGCATTTATCATAGTTGCGGTGGATGCGTTCAGGCGTGACGATAAGAGCCTGACGAATGACAGACGATCTGGAAGCGGCGGTTTTCCACTGCTCGCGGAGTCACTGCTGCCGCTGATCCATGATCCGAATACGCCTGAAGGCCGCGAAGCTTTGAACTTGACTGACAGCGGCGAAAACGCGTCAGGTTTAAAGGATGTGAGGTTTGCGCGTTTTCGCGTCCGAGCCGGTGACGACGCCAGTTGTTTGAACCTTTATCAGCCACGTAATCCAAGGATAGTGGCAGCGGACGATGACTTTATTCGCGGCAATCGCTTCACCTTTCAAGATTCCCTCGCGCAGACGCGTGAAGAAAAAGCAAACCCATGGCTGCTTTTGAACGGGATATCCGCAGACGGCGCAATACCGGTCATCGGTGATGCCAACTCGTTGACCTACGTGTTGCACCTCAAACTCGGCGACGAAATGGTTTTGAATCGGAGCACTGGAGCGGTGCGGCTTAAAGTCGTTGGCGCACTGGCTGACAGCGTTTTTCAAAGCGAGCTCTTAATGGCAGAGAAGAATTTCTTGCGCCTCTTTCCGGAAGAACAAGGACACAGGTTCTTCCTGATTGAAACGCCCTCCTCCGCTCGTGCGGGCGATATTGCTGCGATTTTGGAGGATCGGCTCTCGGACTACGGATTTGACGTTGTACCTACGGGCGAACGCTTGGCTGAATTTCACCGCGTCGAGAATACTTATCTTTCCACGTTCCAACTGTTAGGTGGCTTAGGCCTGGTGCTGGGGACAATGGGACTGGCGGCAGTGTTGCTGCGCAATGTTTTGGAAAGACGGCGAGAGCTAGCTTTGCTGCGAGCAGTTGGTTATAACTCATCGCATTTCGCTTTGATGATAATCGCGGAAAACGCCTTTTTGCTTTTCTGCGGACTTGCGACCGGAACTCTTTGCGCGCTGCTGGCTGTCGCCCCTGTTATCTTCGGGCGCGGCGGCCGGCTACCAAATGTTTCACTTGGTCTATTGCTTCTGCTGGTTTTGATCTCGGGTTTAACTGCCTCGCTAGTGGCGACGTTGGCGGCCTTGCGTTCACCGTTGATTCCAGCGCTTCGAGCGGAGTAAAAAGATAGGCGGTAAGGTCAGCCGCAGTTTGGCAAAGTGCGGCATTCGCAAAGGCAAGACTCTCGGAACTTGGGTGGGTAACGCCGTTAGCGCGGAGGAAGCGGCCAAGGAATTTCAGAAGGTCTTCGAGCTGCTCGCGGGGCTTACGTGAGAACAGGGGCTCGGCCACCTCAATCATCTTTGGATATACATTGATCAGGCCGCTAACAAAAGCACCCGCTAGCCAGTTGTCTTCAATCGGGCATCGTAGCGGCACCCAATGTCTGGGTTAGCTAAGTGGCGCATTCATCAGTCCAGTGGAATTTGGCCTCCCATGCGGATGAAGCCATGGCCCCGTAGGGGCCCAGATGTTTATAGCCGCGGACCTCCCCCAAAGCTTAACGAGGCCCTTTAGGGGCGGAATGTGATGTTAGCTTTGAGTTTATTGGATAAGATTCAGTTCAACAAATTCGCTCCTACGGAGCTGTTTGGGTCTATTCTTGGAACATATCTATAAACATTCGGCTCCTAACGGAGCCCAAGCAGCACAGCCTTTCGTACATCAAGTGGCAAAGCCGTGTGATTTGAAAGGACGCCATAATGAAGAAGTTCTCAATTGATCGCAAAACGTTTGGTCCATTCACTTTAGTCCTTTTGTTGCTTTGTATCTTTACCCAGGCCGATGCTCAAGCCGAATGGCCGCAGTGGGGCGGATCCGGGCGCAATTTTGTCTCTAAATCCACCGGCCTGGCTGCCTCATGGTCCGAGAAGGGCCCGCGCCAGCTTTGGAGCCGTGCACTCGGCGAAGGTCACTCCTCAATCCTCGTCGACGGCGACATGCTGTACACAATGTATAGCAGGGGCGAGCAAGAGGCGGTCATCGCGCTTGCGGCAAGCACAGGCAAGACTATCTGGGAGCTCAAATACGACTCGCCGACGGCCGGCGTTAACTATGAACAGGGATTCGGACCGCATGCGACACCTCTTCTTGTTGGTGATCTACTCTACACAGTCGGCTCAATTGGGAAACTGCACGCGATAGACAAAAAGAGTGGAGAGGTCGTCTGGTCTCAAGACCTTTATAAAGATCTCGGCGGCAGAAAAATGGGGCGCGGCTACTCGTGTAGCCCACTCGCTTACAAGAACACAATCATCTTAACGCTGGGAGGACCGGGACAAACGTTTGTTGCGTTTAATCAGAAAGACGGCAAGGTCGTCTGGAAAAACCAGAGCCTGGAACTATCTCCCGCGTCGCCGATCATTATCAACGTAGATGGGCAGGACCAGCTTGTTGCTTTCATGGGTAAAGAGGTAGTCGGACTTGATCCAAACAATGGCGAGTTGTTCTGGAGTCACCCACATGTTACCGAGTGGGGGCTCAATATCAGCACGCCAGTTTGGGGTAATGACAATCTTCTATTTCTTTCGTCCGCATATAATGGGGGTAGCCGCGTCCTCAAATTAACCAGGAAAGACGGGAAAACTATCGTAGAGGAACTATGGTTTCATCGTCGACTTCGCGTTCATCACAGCACAGCCATTCGCATCGGGGATTTCATTTACGCCTCGAGCGGTGATTTTGGCCCGGCGTTCTTCTCAGCCGTAAACGTTAAGACTGGAGAGATTGCTTTTCAGGACCGCAGCTTTCCCAAGAGCAACTTCGTTTACGCCGACGGAAAACTAATCATCCTTGACGAGGACGGTAATCTCGCGTTGGCAACTGTCTCACCTGCCGGACTGAAAGTGATTTCAAAGGTGAGCGTCATGAAAAATCTTGCTTGGACAGTACCCACGCTGGTTGGTACTAAGCTTTACTTGCGCGATCGCCGTACAATTACAGCACTCGATTTAAGCTGAAGCGCGCAAGGTTAGTAGAGCGTCCTAAAGCGGGAATCCATGATGCTTGAAAGGTTTAGACTCTCATTCTCACCCTGCTTTAGCTGGGTGTTAAGCGCGTAATATAAGGACAACCGTTTCAACGGTTTTTCCTTTGATAGTTACGGCATCGTACGTTACGCCGGGAAACGGTTGAAACGGTTCCCCATCTTTGCCCCTTTTTACACACCCAGCTAAAGCAGGGTGTGAATGAGAAAGCAACGTCCTTGAACTTGTGCGTGAATACGAGCAAATCACTCCGAGGTGTGCAGTTTTCGTGTGTTGCAGCCCACTTGAAAGCAACTCTCGACAGGAGGAAAGCCATGCAGATGCGTACCATTCACCTTTGCGCCGTCGTCATTCTCTTGTCTTCATTTGTTTATGCCGATAATTGGCCACAATGGCGCGGCCCCAACCTCAACGGTCTCAGCAACGAGAAAAACCTTCCCACGAAATGGACCACCGAAGAGAACGTTACCTGGAAGCTGTCGATGCCGGGATGGAGCGGTTCCACTCCGATTGTCTGGCGTGACCGGATCTTTCTAAACGTCGCCGACGGCAACGACATCTACCTCTGGTGCGTGGATCGAGCCAAAGGCGACCTTCTCTGGAAGAAGTTGCTGGGAAGTGGCAATGTAAAAATGCGCAAACAGAACATGTCGTCCCCCTCGCCAGTCACCGACGGAAAGAGCGTTTACGTGATGACTGGCACGGGTCTCCTGAAAGGTTTTGATTTTAATGGGACTGAACTCTGGTCGCGTGACATACAGAAGGACTACGGCAAGTTTGGCCTGAATTGGGGCTATGCGTCTTCACCCCTGTTGTTTGAAGATTCCCTGTATGTTCAAGTGCTTCACGGCATGAAGACGGACGACGCCTCGTACGTGATTCGGATAGACCGAAAGACCGGAAAGACAATCTGGAGAGTCGAGAGGCCGACAAACGCTATCCGCGAATCACCTGACTCTTACACGACGCCCGGACTACTGCGCTACGGAAAAACTGTGGAGATCATTATCAGTGGTGGTGATTGCGTAACTGGCCACGACCCGACCACCGGAAAAGAACTCTGGCGAGCGAATGGCCTCAATCCTGACAACGATCCGTCGAATAGGATCGTTGCTTCGCCCGTCGTGTTCAATGACATCATCTATGCACCCTCGCGAGTGCGACCGTTGCTCGCGCTGCGTGGCGGCGGGCGGGGTGATGTGACCTCGTCACACTTGATGTGGTCCACAACTAACGGTCCTGACGTGCCGACTCCGGTTACCGATGGCAAATACTTTTATGTCGTCAATGATCGCGGCATCGTGTGGTGTCTGGACGCTAAAACGGGTGCTGAAGTCTTTGGTCACGAGCGCATCAAGCCGGGTACCTACAGCGCTTCACCAGTGCTCGCCGATGATAAAATCTACATCACAAATGAAGATGGCCTGACAACTGTGATCAAAGCGGGCCCAAAATTTGAAGTGTTAGCGGAGAACGCTTTGAACGATTACTGTCTAAGTTCGCCCGCGATTTCCGATGGTCAGATTTTCATACGGACTGCGCAGCATCTCTACTGCATCGGCAAGAAGTAAAACAGGCGGCTATCGCCTCCGCGCCTCTGAGAAGTGTGAAAACTCGATTGATGCCCCCGGCTTATCCGGGGAAGACTCACGTTGGATGCTACTAAAGGCAACTACAGCGTTTTGAAGATGCCACGGCCTTGTGCAGTGGAGTTTCACGCTTGCTGCTTTTCGGTCAGCCCATCCGTTCACCAATAAGCGGAAGCCTCCACCAGACAGCCGGGGGCATCAATGTCTTGGCTGTCTCGAGAAAACGTCGGTGTCAATTAACTAGACCGAGGTGAAAACAATGCGGCTCCTACGACCTCAGGACGTGATCCAAATCCTGCTGCTTATCTTGACGCTCGCTTCAAACGCGAGCGCCCAAGACTCACAACTGGGCAGTGTTGAATTCAAGACCTCCGGTTCGGAAAAAGCGGAAGCGCATTTTCTGCGTGGATTGGCTGCGCTCCACTCCTTTTGGTACGAAGAAGCGCTGGAGGCTTTTCGCGAGTCAACCAGAATTGAACCCGATTTCATGATGGGCTTCTGGGGAGAGGCCATGGCGCAGAATCACCCACTGTGGTCCGAACAGGACACCCCCGCTGCCCGTCAGGTTATCGCTAAGATCAAAGATACACCGAAGCTGACGGCACGGGAGCGTGCCTACCTCAAAGCAGTCAAACTCTTATATGGTGAAGGCGACAAGCGGACTCGCGACGTGGCCTATTCCGATGCCATGAAGAGGATTTATCTGGATTACCCCGACGATCTGGACGCAGCAGCGTTTTACTCCTTGTCACTCTTGGGACTTGTAAGATCCGAGAATAAAAGCTACCGCTTGCAGGCTCAGGCAGGGGCGATTGCGCTTGCTGTCTATGAGAAGAATCCGAACCATCCAGGCGCGGCCCATTACATCATCCACGCCTTCGATGATCCGGAGCACGCCATCCTCGCGCTACCGGCCGCGCGGCGATACGCGGCAATTGCCCCGGAAGCACATCACGCGCGTCACATGCCTGCGCACATTTTCCTGCAACTGGGAATGTGGCCGGAAGCCGCTTCGTCAAATGAAGCAGCGTGGGAAGTCTCTGAGGCCTGGATGAAGCGCAAGAACCTTTCGCCCAGCGTTCGGGATTACCACAGTCTTCATTGGTTGCTTTACTGCTATTTGCAGCAGGGCCGCTATAGCAAGGCTGAACAACTGTTGGCGCTCATGAAAGGGGTGATGTCTGAAACAACTTACGAGAACAAACTACGACCCGGTTACTACGAAAACAACTATGCAAACATGGCTGCGGCTTTCGTCGTCGAAACTGAACGCTGGGAATTGGCAGCAAAACTTTTTCCCGCATCGGCGACCAACAATCAAAAGGCTGGCGAGGACGCGGGCATGAATGGTCACGGGCACAGCGGAACTTCGGCCACATCAGGCGACGGATCTATCACGGTCCCTGCCTCAAGCAGCAATCAAACTCTGCCCCTTTTCGTAAGAGGCCTGTCGGCGGCCATTAGCGGTTCCGCCGAAGTGGAACAAAGTATCAATGCTCTGAGAGCAATGAGCTCGGGTCGGGACCTCGCTGGGAAGAGAACATTCGAGATCAGGGAGTTGGAAATCGCAGCACTCTCTGCCTCGGTGAAGGGGAACCATCAGAAGGCAATTGAAGTAATCAAAAAAGCAACGGTCCTTGAGGAAGAAATTGGGCCGCCTTCTGGGCCACCCGGACTGATCAAGCCCACCCACGAGTTGTTTGGCGAAATATTGCTGCGCGCGCAACAAGGTCGAGCGGCGGCGGAAGAGTTTAAAGCAGCACTGCTGCGGCAACCGAACCGAGCACGCTCTTTGCTGGGCCTGGCCCGCGCGGCAGCGCAGAGTGGAAATGTGAGTGAGGCGACTTCCGACTATGCGAAGTTGATGGACCAATGGAGACAGGCTGATGAAGGGTTGCCGGAACTTCGGGAAGCGCGAGAATACTTGAAACAGGCCAAACCTTAGACCGGTTACGATGAAAACTGGACACAGCCGGGTATGAAGATCCGAGACAGGCTGGGCATTCTTAGCCTCTTTCTTCTTCTGGCACCCGTGGCTTACTCGACGATCTTCAATTCATTTTTCCTGTCCGATGACTTCGTGCTAATAGGTCGAATCCTCGAAGGTGATCATTCGGTCACCTGGGGACTGGCGCAAGGTGGCTTTTTCCGGCCTCTGCTCATATTGTGTCTGTTTATTGACAGTGCGCTTTGGGGAACTGTTTCCGCGGGCTACCACCTCACTAATATTGCACTACACGGATTGAACTCCTACGTCGTTTTCGTATTGACCTCCAGGTTGACTAGAAATCTGGGGCGCGAATCCGGGCTGTCGCTCCGGGTCTCAGTCCTGGCCGGCTTGATTTTCCTGCTTCTCCCTTCGCATACAGAAGCCGTAACGTGGATCTCCGGTCGAGCTGACTTGCTAGCAACTTTCTTTGCCCTGATGGCCCTTGTCTCATTTGTTGCTTACAAGCGGGAAGGACGCAGACGCTACCCTGCTTACATCGTCATTCTGTTTATGTTCGCGCTCCTGTCCAAAGAGTCGGCCATTTGTTTGCCCCTCATTGTCATTGCCTTTGAGATCTATTACGCCGTCCAACAAGGCAAGACCTTTGATCTCAGGGCATTGAAACTGAGCGGCTTATTGGTCCTAACTCTATTGTTCTATCTGCTTATCCGCTACGCGTTACTCGGCACATTGGTCGGGGGTTACGGCCCGAGTCACTACTTTAATTTCAAAATCTCATTGCTCTGGGAGCGCTTACCGAAATTTGCTGTTAGGTGCGTATTGCCTCCGTTGCCGGAGCAACTGTCCTCAATACTAACGAAGCCTTTCAAATCAATTTGGTTCATAGTCTTCGCTTTTCTATGTGTCGTATTCACTACAACCCTGCTCGTTTACAGACACAAGTTGATGTCGCCAGCAGTCCGAAAGGCGCAAAACGCATTTCTTGTTCTACTTCTTGGCTCATTCCTCTGTTCTTTGCTGCCTGTAATTACAATGGGGATCAGTCTCTTTGACACTTTGGGTGAAAGATTCGTCTACCTGCCATCTGTCTTCTCCTCAATTGCCGTCGCATACCTGTCCGTCGCCCTCATCCCAAAGGTCAAGCGTTGGATGGTGCTGGTCCTTTGTTTGGTGATTTTCTATTCGGCCAGTCTTTACCGAAGCAACAAAAACTGGAATGAAGCCGCCACGCTTTCTCAATCCATCCTTCAAGACCTCGCAGGATTATCCAGGCACGACGAGATTCTGATCCTCAACGTTCCTGGTAGTTTGCGCGGCGTGCCTGTCTACCGGAATGGGTTGGAGGAAGCACTCACAACCTTTCAACATTCAAAACAGCTCAAGGGCATCCAGGTTGTCGCCTATCACGACGTGCCGACTTTGTTGAGTGAGATAGACGTGACGAAGAGTTCGGACGACGTTCTAATTCGTTTGCTGAATGAGAAAATGGAATTCACGCAGGTCAACAATACAGTTGAGTGCGCGGCAGTCGTAGAACAATCCAGGAAACTATTAAGAATCAAGCTCCAGGATTGTTTTGTGGGGAAAGATCTATTCTTCTTCCAACACGGAAGGATGATTGAAGCCTCCAATATTCTCAGTACACCGTCTGTGTTCTCTGTGCCTCCTCCGTGATCAAAAAGCGTCTGAAAGCATTCACCATGGGAGGCACGTGACCACCAAGCCTAACCCCAAAACACGATCCACGAAATAACACGAAGTGAAACGCACGAACTTCACAAAAACAGTTCGTGTTAGTTCGTGTAAGTTGGTTCGTGTAGTTTCGTGGATCGATTTGTCCACCAAAAAAAACTTGCTCAAGGAAACAAGAAGTTCACGGTTTGTTTCACGGAGACCGCAAGAGGTGTTGAAATTAGGACTCTCTCCGATACACTTCACGATGGCGGTTTGAAATACAACACCATACCCGCGCCGGCTGCCGCAAGCACAAATCCCGCATATAACAAAGGATTCGGCGCAGTCTTGGGTGGGTGCAACCACATCGAGAAGAGGACGTTGATCAGCGGCGCGCCGGCGAACACAAGTGGCATCACGTAGGTAGGGAGCCCGCCGGATTTGAAAGCGAAGATGATGCAGACAGCTCCTAGTGCTCCGAGCGCTCCTCCAACCGTGGCTGCTATAGAACCCTCTGTCGTAAAACCTCTCAGCTCACCTTGATATGAAAGAGTGGCGACCGGAACCAACACCCCGATTAGAAAGTAAGCGATGCCAACGCAGAGAAGCGCGCGCATCGGGCTGCCGAGAGCAACCTGACCTTTATGAAGCGCCGGTCCGTATAAGCCCCACGATACGGCAGCGCCCAGCGCAAAAAGAATCCAAATCATTAGTGGCCTCCGAAACGGGTAAATAGTAAATCGTTAATGGTAAATGAATCGGCCCTTGAGTGTCGGAAACTGAAACTCAAGAAGGACTTTTGCCGTAACTCTCGTGTAGTTGGCGCCAGTCTCGCACTTTAATACGGCGGCATTCTAACAGTCAGTTTCCGACTTTGAATAGACCAATTGTCACGGCTGAACGTGAGATCCAAGTAAACTAGTGCGGGCCTTCGTCAGAGATTTCGGCATCGTGGTAACATCAAGCTAATAGCGTCGTCCGAACTTTCGTGATTCCATTCATAATCGTGCAGGGAGAATTGATTTTGAAAGCTACTCATATAAGAGCTTTTCCGGTGCTCCTGCTACTGTTGTTGTCTGCGGCCACCTTCGCTCAAACGTATAGGGCTTCCGTGCGCGGAACAGTTTACGACCCCAACCGCGCGGTGGTCCGCGGAGCTGAGATTAGAATCATTAACAAAGAAACAGGCGAATCAAGATCAACCACGAGCAGCGCGGACGGTGAGTATACGGTTTCATCTCTCCGGCCCGGTTCTTACCGGTTGGAAATCGCTGCATCGGGATTCGCAACTTTTCCACAGGAGTTCTCCCTCGCAGTAAATCAAGGGTTGAGAATCGATGCTGTGTTGGTGGTGGCCGGTGTAAGCGATCCCTACATGATGATCTCGACGCCGGAGGATCTAAAGAAAGACTCGGCGTCGATCGGCACAGTCATCGAGAACCGGCAGGTTGTGGGGCTACCGCTCGACGGTCGCAACTTCTACGAGTTGAGTCTACTTGTCCCCGGAGCCGTTCCGCCGGCGCAAGGATCCGCTGGCTCGACGCGAGGTGATTTCGCTTTCAGCGTTAACGGCGCACGGGAAGACGCTAATAACTTCCTGCTTGACGGTGTTTACAACGTCGATCCCAAACTAAACACGTTCGGCGTGCGTCCGTCCGTGGACGCCATCCGCGAGTTTGAGATGCTCACGAGCACCTATGATGCCTCGTTTGGTCGCAATCCCGGCGCGCAGGTCAACGTAGTTCTCAATTCTGGCAGCAATGATTTTCACGGATCGCTCTTTGAGTTTCATCGCAATGCCGCCCTGGACGCGCGCAACTATTTCGCTCCTTCCGGAGAGGCAAAACCCAAGTACATCCGTAACCAGTTTGGTGGTTCGCTAGGGGGCCCAATCAAACGCAACCACACCTTTTTCTTTGGTGACTATGAAGGCACGCGTTCGCGCGAAGGAATCACTCGCGTTACAAATGTGCCAACGGCGCTGGAGCGCGCGGGTGATTTCTCGCAAAGCCTTTTCGGCAACCCCATCGACCCATTCACGGGCCAACCCTTCATAGGCGGATTAATCCCCACGGATCGCATTAGCTCCGTAGGCCACGCCATCGCCGCGCTCTACCCTTTGCCCAATCGCAACGTTCAATTTCAAAACTTCGTCTCTTCGCCCACGCAACGCGACGACAATGACAGTTTCGATGCTAGGCTCGATCAGCGGTTAAGCAGTCGCGCCGATCTCACTTTCAGGTACAGTTTCGGTAATCGGAATCTGTTCGAGCCATTTACCGGTTCCTCATTCGCGCTCGTGCGCGGCTTTGGTGATTCAGTCAAGCGGCGCAGTCAAAACGTGATGGGCGCTCTCACGCTCGTGGTAAGTCCGACGCTAGTCAATGAAACGCGTTTAGCCTTTAGTCGCGTAGCTTCATCCGTGACACAAGAGGCCGGACGCCTCAACCAGGATGTGGGCTTGCCGGCAATCTCTCCGCGCGCTCGTGACGCGGGCCTCAGTTTTGTTACGGTGACGGGTTTTTCACCGCTCGGTGATGAAGGCAACAATCCCCAGAACAGCGTGACGAACGTTTATCAAATTCTCGATAACGCGAGCTACGTACACGGCAATCATCTGATAAAATTTGGGGCCGATCTGCGCTTTTCTCAACAGAACGCTTTTCGCGATGTCGAGTCACGTGGACGGCTACAGTTTTCGCCATTTGCGCAAATCTCCGGCAACGCCCTTGGCGACTTGTTGCTGGGTTTCCCTCTGCTCACCAGCGTCGCGCGTGTCGACAACCCACAACAGATTCGCACCGAGAGCTACAACTTCTTTGTCAACGACAGTTTTCGTGTAACGCCAAGCCTAACGCTCACTGCCGGCTTGCGGTACGAATACAACTCGCCGCCTGTTGATGCTGAAGATCGTGCAAGTGTCTACGACGTCGCAACGGGAAGTCTAGTGCCGGTTGGCACGAATGGCGTCCCTCGCAGCGGGTTTGCGCCGGACAAAAACAACTTCGCGCCGCGCGTTGGTCTCGCCTGGACACTTGGCAAAGCTCAAGGCACGGTTCTGCGCGCAGGTTATGGCGTATACTACGATCAGTCGCCTCTCGCGCCGGCAGAGGCGCTCTACTTCAACTCGCCATATTTCGATAACAACATTTTCTTTTCGCTGCCCGGCTTGCCTCTGACCCTGAGCAATCCGTTTCCGGCTTTCTTCCCGTTCCCGTTGCCCGATTCGGCGCTGGCTATTCAGCGGGACCTCCGCACCGGTTACATGCAGCATTGGAACATGAACGTGCAACGTCAACTCGGTAGCAAGAGCGTTCTGGAAGTCGCCTATGTCGGCTCGAAGGGAACCAAGCTATTGACGGCGCGCGACATAAACCAGCCGCAGCCAAGCGCGCTACCGCGGGGATTACCATTCGTGCCACGCCCCAATCCGCGGTTTGATGACATCGATTTGCTCGAGTCCCGCGCTAATTCGAATTACAACGCCCTTCAAGCTCGTTTCCAGCAACGCTTGTCCCGGGATTTTTCAGCACTTGTCTCCTACACCTGGTCAAAGTCGATTGACGACGCTTCAAACTTCTTCAGTAGCGCAGGCGATCCAAACTTCCCGCAGAACAGCAACAATGTCCAGGCCGAGCGCGGTCGATCGAACTTCGATGTTCGTCATCGCTTGTCGGTAAGTTATTCGTATGATCTTCCCTTCGGAAAAGGGCGCGCCCATCTGGCAGACTCCGGATGGATCACGGCGATCTTGAGTGGCTGGCAAAGTTTCGGCATCGTCACTCTGCAGACCGGACGGCCGTTTACAGTTGCGCTTCTTCCGGAGATTGACAACAGCGGTACGGGCCGCTCCATTCTCGGGTTTGGCGCTAACGATCGGCCCAATGTCGTTGGAGATCCGAGTGTAAGCCCCCGTACCCTCGAGCAATGGTTCAACACCGCTGCCTTTGCGTTCCCGCCGCTTGGAAGTTTTGGCAATGCCGGAAGAAATATTCTCACTGGTCCCGGTTATCAGAATCTGAATGCTTCACTGCTGAAGAACACGCCTCTTTCGGAACGCTTCAATCTGCAGTTCCGCGCTGAAGTTTTCAATCTCTTCAATCACCCGAACTTCAACCTACCGGACAATTTTCTGGGATCGCCAACTTTTGGTCGCATCACATCAGCCCGGGAACCCCGACATATTCAGTTTGGGCTCAAGTTGTTGTTTTGAGGCAGGACGTTGTAGGGGCGTCCCTCCGTGGGCGCCCCAAGTTCCGGTGCCACGGACTGACAATGGAAGTGGGGCGCCCACGGAGTTCACCAGCCAGCGGCATTGTCGGCAGATGTCTAAGGGAAACCAGCAAGTGGTTTCTTGGGAGGGACGCCCCTACAAGTGGTCAATCTCCTGATTCCTGAACAATCGGGCGATCCTCGAAGTACATGTACTTGGCGGAAAGAATCTCCTCGGGATCCGGCTTGACTAATGTTTCGAGATCGGGAGCCGAGCCGTCGAGCGCTTCATAGAGCGGCGGCGGAATTACAGCAAAATCCGCCATCGGACCATACACTTCGTCTACTCCGTCCTTGAAAACGTCGCCGATCAAGAGATTGATGATGTTGACGCGCTGTTCCGGATACTTTCGCAGGAACTGAGCAAAGCTGAACCCTTCGTTATAGAAGGCGTACACGAGCTTGCGCATTGATTCAATGCCCCGGTCCAACTTCGACTGAAACTGGCCGAGCCGCTGGGCAGAGAAGTCATCATTGCTAAAGGAATCGTGGATTGCGTCTGCAGCTAGCTCTGCCATTTTGAGGGCCAGCAGGACGCCTGAGGAATAAATCGGATCGAGAAAACCATAGGCATCGCCGATGATAATGAAACCATTACCTGCGCACTGTTTCGAGCGGTAGGAATAATCCAGAATTGAGTAAATCTTGTCTACACGCTCTCCCTCGGCTACGCGGCGATGGCACGGCTCGCACTTCTCGATCTCCTCCTGAAAGATCTTTGCCAGATCCTGGCCGCGATCCTTAAGCAGATACTCGGGATTAGCGACGATGCCGACACTCGTGATGTCGTTTTCAAGCGGGATGTACCAGAACCACCCTCCGCTCCCCGGAGGCGTCCGCAGTACCAGAGTAGCGCCGCCGTTTAGATCGGGCTCGCGGTGCGCCCCTTTGAAGTACGAGTAAAGCACGGCCTTCTTGAGCTTTGGATCGCGGACTCGCCAGCGGAACCTATTCGACAGCATGGCAGTCTGTCCTGTGGCATCAACCACTACCTTGGCGTAGAAACTCTGACGCGAGCCGTCGCTCATCTGAACTTCGACGCCGACGGCCTTATCACCCTCGAAAAGCACCTGAGTGACTCGTACACCCTGATGAATTGCCGCGCCCTGCTCAGCGGCGTGTTCGATCAGCATCTGATCAAATACCGCGCGGGTGACTTGCCAGGTCACGGCGCTCTCATGGTGAACAGCTTCGAAGAAATAGAAGGGACGCGACTCTTTCCCCGCGTGATTCGCAAATTGAACACTGTACTTGCGGACAAAGGGACTCTCTTTGAGCTTCTCGAGGAGGCCCATGCGCTGGAACGTCCGATAGGTGTCGGTCATCAACGATTCACCGATGTGATGACGCGGAAACACCTCTTTTTCGAAAAGCACGACGCTCCGGCCTTCGCGCTCGAGTATGCTGGCAACGGTGCTCCCGGCAGGACCACCGCCCATCACGATAACGTCATAATTATTTGTTGTCATGCGTATCGAACGGTTCTCAGTTCAGGTTCAAAGAATTCTAAGAGAAAGTGATCGACCTCAAGAAGACCTCGGCGCGTCAACGTGATCGTTTTCTCCTCGCGGTCGAGCAAACCCTGCTGCTTTAGTTGCTCATAAACAGGCTGAAACTCTTCCCATATATTCGCACCAAATTTCTGGCGAAAGTACTCGGTGTCCAGTTGGCCGGTCTTAAGTTGCAGGACCATCTCGCGAATCAATCTCTGTTTTGCTGTCAACGAAACGGCCCGCAATAGCGGCAGTCGGTCAGAATTAAGGATGCGCAGGTACTCTTCGAAGTTGTGCGCGTTCTGGAAATTCACGCCGCCGAAATGCGAGAACGATGAAACGCCGAGTCCGATCATGTCGCCGCCGTGCCAGAGAGCATCCGTATAAATGAATCTGCAAGGCTTCTTTCCCGTGGCCAGCGTATATGTACTAGCGATTTGGTAGCCGTGCTCTTGAAACTGCTCAAAGGCGTAATCGAGCCAGTGCCGCTTCGTTACCCAGTCGGCGATAGGCGATTGAATGCCGTCCTTGAGAATTTCCTGCGAGATGAGGGTGTTATATGGGAGCTCCATCTGATAAATCGTCACCGAGTCTGGCTCCAGTTCGATGGCGCGTCTTACCGTGTCGCGCCATTTTTCTTCCGACTCACCCATCATCCCTGAAATGAGATCGATGTTGATCTGCGGGAAGCCAATCTCGCGGGCCCAATCGTAGGCCCGGTAAATCTCCGGCGAAAGGTGCGCCCGCCCGTTCGCCTCCAGGATCTTGTCATCGAAGTGTTCAATGCCGAGACTCAGTCGCGTCACGCCGATTTCCTTAAGGGCTTTCAGCTTTGACTTTTGCAGAGTACCTGGTTCGCACTCAAAGGTGACCTCCTCGGCATTTTCCCAACTCACATGGCGATTAAGACCGGCCACGAGATAGTGGAGTTGCTTTTCGCTGATGTAGGAAGGTGTGCCACCGCCGAAATAAGCGAATCTTAGCTGACGACCCTGGAAAGCGCGTGTAAGGCTGTAGAGTTCGTTCTCTTTAATGAGCGCATCGAGATAAAGCTCGATCTCGGAAGCATTCTTGTCAGTATAGACTTTGAAGTAACAGAATTTGCATCGCTTGCGGCAGAACGGGATGTGTATGTAAAGACCTAGTGGTTCGTCTTTCCGGGAAGGCTGCTCAAGGGCGCGGATCGCTTCGGGAACGTACTCCGGTTTCCACTGTGAGAACGGCGGGTAGTTCGAGACAAAATAATTGCCGACTTCGGTCCTGGTTGGGGGGGTGCCTGTCGTCATTGGCTCTCTTTAACCGACGCGCATTCGTGCCAGAAGCTCCTTAAAAACCCCGACACTCGGGATTTTCTTCCAGTAAATAGGATTCTGAGCAGCTGATGTTTCGTTTCCACCACCATGATTCAAATTACCATCAATAGAGCGGGATGATCAAACGACTCTTCCGCATGAAAGTGTCTGGTTTCGTATTGGTCCATTTCATAAGAAGATGGTAATCAATGCCTATGTTCCCGTTAACGATTGAGTATCAACCAATTGGCACTGACTAGGCTCCTTCCTCTAACAGACTCTAATTTAGGGGAGAACCATCCAGTTCCCCATTCATCTCATACGTGTTGTATCGATTAACCGTTTCTGATAATAGCTTCTCACTCCATTGAAGATCTTAGTCCAGCACCAGGAAAACAAGGGAGAGATGAGCCCATTGATTGCATCGAGCCCTTCGACCATCAGGAAATATCTATTTTATGTCGCACTCCTGACAGTATTTGGCGCGGGGCTGTGGCTCATCCTAGCCTCAGGTTCCCGCGTTGGTTCAGATCGGATTGTGCGTGGAATATCTGGTCAAGCATGGTCAATCTCTCCATCAGCGGAACAGAGCCAGCCCGCGACTCGTAGTTCTTATGCCAGACACATCTTGTGGGAAAACCTCAGAAGTCCTTTGAGCATCTTGTTCCTGCAGATAGTCGTTATTATCATTGCGACCAGGCTATTTCGTAGACTCTTTCAAAAAATCGGACAACCTCCTGTGATGGGGGAGATGGTGGCAGGAATTTTCTTAGGTCCTTCTGTGTTGGGCCTGCTGTCTCCTGAAACAATGGTGTTCCTTTTTCCCGACTCGTCGATGGTGACGCTGAGATTGCTCAGCCAAATCGGAGTGGTCCTGTTCATGTTCGTAGTGGGCATGGAACTGAACGTCCAACATCTGCGCGACAAAGGTCCTGCTGCGATCATGATTAGTCATGCCAGCATTGTCGTTCCTTTTTTCCTTGGCGCCGCCCTTTCCTTGTTCCTCTACACGCCTTTAGCCCCGGCCAACACGTCCTTCAACGCGTTCGCCCTGTTCATTGGCGTCGCAATGAGCATAACTGCCTTTCCTGTGTTGGCCCGCATCCTCGAAGACCGCGGAATGTCGCAGACATATCTCGGTAGCATCGCCATAACGTGTGCGGCCGTTGACGATGTTACAGCGTGGTGTTTACTGGCACTCGTGATTGCAACAGTGAAGGCAGGTGGGATTGCTTCATCGTTCGTCACCATTGTTCTTGTCTCGGTTTTTACTTGCGTCATGATTTTCTTGATCAAGCCGCAATTGGGTCATCTGATTAAGGACCGCGCAGGTAACGAAAAACATAGCAGCGGACTTGTCGCAGCTACTTTAGCATTTGTGTTGATCTGTGCTTTGTTCACTGAGGTGATAGGCATACATGCTCTTTTCGGCGCTTTCGTCGCCGGCGTTGTTATGCCTTCAGTGCCCGGCTTTCGAGTTTTCCTCAAAGAGAAACTCGAGAGCTTTAGCTCTTCTGCGCTGCTTCCGCTCTTTTTTGTATTTACAGGATTACGGACGCAGATCAGCCTGCTCAATGATTGGTATAGCTGGCTACTGTGCGTCGTGATAGTCGCAGTTGCGATCGTTGGAAAGTTCGGCGGTAGTACTCTGATGGCACGCTGGACAGGCATGGACTGGCACGACTCGTTTTCACTCGGCATCTTGATGAATACTCGTGGCCTAATCGAGTTGGTTGTGCTAAATATCGGCTATGACCTGGGTATTCTTTCGGGGCGCATTTTCGCAATGATGGTGCTTATGGCGCTCGCTACTACCTTTATGACGGGCCCACTTCTTTCTCTGGCCAGATTCAAAAGGCAAGATGCGATAGCCATGAACCCGCAGTGACGCGACAGATCAATACCGGAACGTATCAGGACGGTCGCTGCGTTGAGAGAGATCGGTCATTCAGTACTGACTTGCTATTGAAGCTGAGAGTTATGAGGCAATTCGCAATGAAAGCATTTCGTTTGTGGTTTAAGCTCGAGGTCCTATCTGTCGTCGTTCTTGCGACGCTTACCGCAGCAGCGGCGGATTGGCCGCAGTGGCGGGGTCCCAATCGCGACGGCAATGTGTCTGACGCCAAAATTCCGGCGGCTTGGCCCAAAGCTCTGAAAGAAGAATGGAAAGTCACTGTTGGCGTCGGCCATTCATCTCCAGTCGTAGCCGATGGGAGAATTTACATCTTCGCAAGGCAGGGTGAGGAGGAGGTCTTGCTTTGCCTGGATGCTTCCTCGGGAAAAGAGGCGTGGCGCTCGGCTCAGCCGATCCCTTACGAAATGAATCCCGCAGCAAGCGGCCACGGCAAAGGTCCTAAATCGACCCCGGTGGTGAGTAACGGGAACGTCTACACCTTCGGAATCTCAGGGGTCCTCTCCTGTCATGACGCGCGCACGGGAAAGCTAAAATGGAGACGCGAGTTTTCAAAACAGTACCCGGCGACCTCACCACTTTATGGGACCGCAATGTCTCCCCTCGTGGATAACGGACTCTTGATCGCTCACGTAGGCGGACATGATAAGGGTGCTTTGACAGCCTTCGACGCCGAGACAGGCGCGGTCAAATGGTCAAATGATTCAGATGGTCCTGCGTATTCTTCGCCGATTATCGTCACCCTGGCGGGCGTGCGGCAGCTGATCACGGTCGCACAGAAAGACGTGATAGGAGTTGACGCCGCGAGCGGTAAGCTCCTTTGGAAGCTTCCCGCGAAGTCTGAGTACGAGACAAACTCGGTCACGGCCGTAGCCTACAAGGATATGTTGATCCTATCGAGGGAAGAACAGGGATTGATATCGATCCGTTTGGGCCGCAGGGGTGCAGAACTCGAGCCGCAGGAAGTATGGACTAACAAAGAAAATATGTTGTACCTCAATTCACCGGTGTTGCAGGGCAGCTCGCTGTTTGCGTTCTCAGTGCGGAACAAAGGTCAGTTCGTTTCAATCGATGCAGACACCGGCAAAACTCTGTGGCAAGGTCCCGGCCGAACAGGAGAAAACGCAGCGATACTCAATCTCGGTGGGAAAGTGTTGCTGATGCTCACCAACGACGCAAAGCTTATCGTCCTGCCGGCGACTGCTAAAGAATTTGCCCCGATCGCGCAGTACTCCGTGGCTGAGAGTCCAACCTGGGCCCATCCGCTTGTCATTGGCAATCGCATTTTGATTAAGGACGAAACCAGTCTCAGATCTCTGACCTTTTAAGAGGAGCTGACGCGATGAAAATCCTATTGGTCTGGGTTTTTGGTGTATCAGTGGTCGTAAGCCTCGGACTCACACCTCCGAAGCCAAACTTTGGCGGCACTTGGACAATGGACCACGGCAGAAGTCTCGGGCTGCCGCCTGACGTGCAGCAAACGATGATAATCACGCAGGCAGATAATAAGATCGATCTCGAGACCAGAATCACCAACTCTCAGGGAGAGAGTTCGATTCGCGACAGCTACATCGTCGACGGTGAAGAACGGGAGTTCACACCTCAGAGCCCGACTGGACCGGTAGCGGGCGGCAAAGGCAAACGCAAGGCAACCTGGTTGCCTAATGGTCGCGGGATCATAGTCGAGGAAGAGACGACTTCTCAGACTCCGAAGGGACCTGCTACGGGCCATCTTACTCGCAAGTGGACTCTCTCCAACGATGGTGAATTGATCATAGACCTTTACATTGATGACCAACGTGGATCTTTCGAGACGAAACGAACCTTCATTAAGAAGTAGGGTTGAAGCTGAAGTTTGAATTCTAGACGTTCGGAGGATTTAAGAAATGAAGAACTCGACATTCAACGTGTTTACAGGTGCTGTTGTCCTCCTCGTGTGCCTTATTGCCGAAGCGTCGGGCCAGACCCCAGGTGAATGGCCGCAATGGCGTGGTCCGAATCGCGATGGCATCTCGAAAGAGACGGGCCTGCTTAAGCAATGGCCTGCCCAGGGACCTCCATTGGTGTGGAAAATGGCAGGCGCCGGACGGGGTTATTCGTCGATGGCAATCTCCAACGGTCGACTGTTTACCATGGGACTGCGCGGAGATCGCGAGTTTGTCATAGCCTTTGATACTGCTACTGGTAAACAGGCTTGGGCCACTCCGAACGGCAACGCCTTTCGTAATGACCGTGGCGATGGTCCGCGCGGCACACCAACCGCGGATGGTGACAAAGTGTATTCACTGGGAGGCGAGGGCGATCTTTCATGCATCGAGTCAGGGACAGGACGCCTGGTCTGGTCGATTAACGTACTGAGAAAGTTCGGTGGTTCGAATATCACCTGGGGCATCAGTGAATCTCCCCTCGTGATCGGAGAAAAGGTTCTCGTCAATCCTGGTGGACCCGGCGCTTCGATCGTAGCACTCAACAAAAAGGATGGCTCTTTGATCTGGAAGAGCCAGAGCGACACGGCGGGGTACTCATCGGGTGTTGCTCTGGAGGCTGGAGGCGTAAATCAAGTCGTGTTCTTTACGTCGCGTCGCGCTGTGGGACTTGATTTGCGAGATGGCCGCCTCTTATGGGAATACGAGCGCCCGTCAAACGACACGGCAAATGTGGCGACACCAATTGTGCGGGCAAACCGTGTTTTCATTTCTTCTGATTATGGGACCGGCGGGGGCGTTGTCGAGATCAAGCCCGGCGGCAAAGGGTTTATGGCTCAAGAGGTCTATTTCACAAAAGAGATGCGCAATCACCACAGCAGTTCCATCCTCGTCTGTGATTACCTCTACGGTTTTTCAAGCTCTATTCTTACGGCAATGCGCTTCGATACGGGAGAGATTGCCTGGCGAGACCGCAGTGTGGGAAAGGGATCGATCGTCTATGCCGATGGTAATCTCTACTGCTTTAGCGAAAACGGTGTAGTCGGACTTGTGGAGGCAACGCCCCAGGCGTACCACGAAAAGGGCCGTTTCCAAATTCAGCAAGACTCGTTGCCGACCTGGACTCATCCAGTAATCGCTGGAGGCCGCCTCTACATCCGTGATCAGGACACAATCTACGTTTTCGATGTAAAAGCGAAGAGTTAGCAACCTTCAAGCTGCGGCTCAACGGGTCAGTACCACCGCGCGCTAGCGGGTTTTGTGAAAACTGAAATCTCACCCACGGGAGTGGGTGGATGGTTCAGATCCAACCTACATAGACGGGCTTGCCGAATTTACGAATCCCACCAACGGAAGTTGGTGGATTGTTCAGATCCAACCTTGTTCCTCAACATGGTAGGGCCGTCCATGAAGACCGGAGCTCATTTTTGAATGCTTTCGGCCGCTTTGTCTCGGAGGCCGGATCTGAAACATCCACCAACTTCCGTTGGTGGGATTCGTAAATTCAGAAGCCTACCGCCGTAGGTGGGATCTGAATCATCCACCAACTTCCGTTGGTGGGATTCATAAATTCAGAAGTCCACCTCTGTCAGAAGCCGGCGATCAGCTCCTTCGTCTCAGGGAAGGGTCCGTCGATCACTGTCCGCTTCCCTCCAGAAAATCTGACACGCGCGCCCTTCGAGCTCGGGTGAAGCCCCTCACCCGCCAGCATCACGCCCGCCTTCACCAGCTCTTCGTTGAACTTCCCCATTTCGGTAAGGAGCTGCTCGCTCGGGAGAACTCCTGCCTCTGACTCTTTGCTCGCCTTTATCAATCTGCGTAATCTGTGGATAGATGATCGTTCACCTGATCGACGGCACATACGAACTGTTTCGTCACTTCTACGGTATTCGGCGTTTTAAGAAAACCGATCCGCCGTACGGCGCGGTGGCGGGCGTGCTTCGTACGGTTGTGCAGATGCTCGAGGACGGAGCGACGCATATCGGAGTTGCGACTGATCACGTGATCGAATCGTTCCGCAACGGTCTGTGGCCACAGTACAAGACCGGCGCCGGGATCGAGCCAGCGCTGCGCGCCCAGTTCCTTCCGCTCGAGGAGGCGCTTGCCGCGATGGGCGTGGTTGTGTGGGCGATGATCGAGCTCGAGGCCGACGACGCGCTCGCTTCCGCGGCTCACCTTGCAGTCCTGGATGAGCGAGTGCAGAAGGTGTGCATCTGGACGCCCGATAAGGATCTCGCGCAATGCGTTGTTGAAGAGAGCGTGGTCCAGGTGGATCGGAGAAGCGGTCAGATTCGTGGTGCAGACGTTATCCGCGCCAAGTACGGTGTTGCACCGTCGTTCATCCCCGACTATCTCGCTCTGGTGGGTGACGCTGCGGATGGCTATCCGGGAATCGCCGGCTTCGGAGCAAAAACAGCGGCCCAAACAATAAATCGTTACGGCCGGCTCGAAGACTTCCCTCCGGAGATTCTCAAGGAGCATAACCTGGCGAGCGCACTGCTCTTCAAGAGGCTCGCGACCTTGCGAACAGACGCGCCGCTCTTCGACGATGTGGAACAACTCCGCTGGCGCGGAGCGACGGCTTCTTTCCAGGCGGTGGCTGAGAAGATCGGTGACGCACGCTTAGCGACGCGCGTGCTTGATCTGGAGAACCGACTCAGAGAGCAGAGTCCTACCTGACACGCGACTTCAAGAGGGCGGCAGATTCCGTATCAAGATAGATGGTTGTTCGTGGATGCTGTTGAAGAATAGAGGCCGGGCGCAGGGGGCTGACTTCCAACTCGAAGCAGTCTCTAACGGCCTGCGCTTTCCTCCGATCGGGTACGACACAGAGCACGTTTTTGGCTTTGAGGATCTGTTGGACAGACATGGAGATGGCCTTCCGCGGGACATCATCAACAGTCTCGAACCAACCTTCGCCTACCTGCTGGCGCCGGCATGCCTCATCGAGTTCGACAACAAGATACGGTTCCCGCGTCTCGAAGTTGGCTGGCGGGTCATTGAACGCCAGGTGCCCGTTCTCCCCAATGCCAACGAAGGCCGCGTCAATTACCTGGCGCGAGATCAACTTGCCGACGCGCACACACTCTGTCAGGGGATCCGGATCATCGCCGTTGACGAAGTGAAACGCACCGGGTCGGACGCGATCAACGATCCGGTCCTGCAAGTATCGTCTGAAACTGGCCGGGTGCGTGGCGGGAAGATCCACATATTCGTCAAGGTGAAAGAAAGTAGTCAGCGCCCAGTCTATATTCTGTTGCCGAACAAGCTCATCGAGAAACTCGAACTGCGATGCTCCAGTGGCGGCAATTAGATACGCTTGCCCGCGTTCGGCGATTGCTTCGTGGATAATCTGCGCCGCAGCGTCAGCCGCCGCCTGCGCCATTTCCGCTCTTGATTCAAAGACCTCTACGTTCATCTCAAAGTAACCCTTGTTTCCGCTGTTGCTCCCGTAACCACGTCCGTCGCCCGGATCAAGTATGTCCCTGGGGGATCGTTCAGTGCTGATGGCAGAACGAAGTCGACGGCTAGATTGTCCAACAGCAAGTTGCTCGCGTACACGGGCAGCATTGAACCGTCGGGCCCGAAAACGTGGCAACGTATGAGCCTTCGTCCTGGAACTGGGGAAGTGATGCTAAACGCCGGATGTTCTCCACGCGCCGAGGTGGAGGGGCCTCGGAGCGTAAGCACGTTCTCAGTCGAACTCAAACCCAACACGACGGCATCGCCGACAAGTACAGAAGAATGGACCACGTCCGTGTAGCCGAATCGTTTGCCAGTGCGCACGTCAGTTACATAGACCTTACCGGGCAACTTGATCGTGATCTCTTGTCTGGCGACCTGCCCGAGAGCAGCATCGTTGTAGATTGTGACCCCGTCACGCCCAACAATCCCCGCGACGGCGATGTTGTCCTTAACGATCGTCAGAATTTCTGAGTCGCCGAAGCGATAGCGGGCCACCTGAGCCCGGTCCAGGCGCTTGTCGTCAGCCGACAGCACTTGCACTTCGGTCCGTACACCTGCGTGATCAAGCAGCGCGTTAACGAGAGTACGGTAGTTTGCGCCACCGAAGTTTTCCGCGCGCAGTTTCGGATACTTGTCGAAAAGCGTGTTCAGATAGATGGTCCACCCTTTGCCAATGTGGCGGGCGACAACGGCATCAGTTTCACCTATGCGGATCAAAGGCGTGCCGCCGCCAGCCGCTCTAATATCAGGCTCAGCAGCCGCAAGACCGTTAAGATCTTTGGCGACGAGTCCCCATTGCGTGCCCTCCTGCGTCGCAGCAACTGACCCAGCGCCAGTCTTAAGAGCGCGCTTGTCGGAAGCTGCAGCATTGATTCCGAACAATTCGTCAATCGTGCCGTTCTGCCGCCACGCGCAATGATCGTCCATTAACCCTGTGGCGGCATCGGCTATTACAACGCCGCCCGCCTGGACGAAGTCTTCGATACTCTTTGCCTCTACTGGCGAGAGCGCGACTGAGAGCGGAAGAATCAGAGCTTTATACTTGCCGGAAGCCAGGGCGGCCCGCTCTATTTGTTCGGAGGATACGAAGTCGAACTGCAGCCCCAAATCTTTGATCGTTCGCACCCAGCCGTCGCGGTTGGCAGGGAAACTTGGTGATGTGTCCTTCGGCGCTTCGTCGTCGTCGCCGCTACTGCGCTGGTGGTACCCGAGAATGCTGGCGCCGTGCACTGACGGCATGGAGTAATGAAGGGCAATGCCATCCCGTTCGCGCGTTGACTCCATCAGGAGTTTCCCCACGCCCTCAAATTTGAGCGACTTGAAGGCCGCGCCCATATCGCGAGCCGACTGCGAGTAGGTCATGTCGGGATCGAGGAACGAGTACATCCAGAAGATGTTCGGGTGTAACACATTGTGAACCGCGGCAGTCCAGATGGCGTTCTGTACAGCCAGACCGTGAGAGCCGTAGCCGGTCCAAAAGCCGATCATCGCATCGGGCTTGGCAAACGAGCGGTGCATATCCCACTGGTTGCCGCCATCATAAGAAAGGAAGTCGTCGATGACGCGGTCGAGGCGCGACCAGTCGGCGCCGTCATATGCATTGGTAGCTTGCGTGCCGGAGACCGCGATATGCGCATCACTATCACCTTGTATTACTGCATCGCGCGCCGCTTGATAAGTCCGCGCGAAAGTGATCTCCATGAAGGTGCGGTGGTCCGCCCAGGGAGCGAAGTTTCGGCTCTTCCGCGCTTCCTCAGTGGTGTAGGGCAGAACATCGCCCCACTCTTTGAAATCAGTTCGCCACTCTTTATTAAGTGCAGGCAGTGTTCCGTATTCCCGCCTCAACCAGTTGCGGAATTCGGCAAGTGCTCCCGGACTCCAATCGAAGTCCACCGCGTCGCCGTAGGAGGTGAGTGAGCCCTCGTCGCCGACGAAATAGTAGTCCATGTTATAGCGTGCCTTGTTGCGTGCGGCGGCGCGCACGATGTCCGAGAGCGTCGTTATAAACGTCAGATCGTTGAAAGAGGGCGTGCGTCGCAGGAACTTTTTATCGCCGGTTCGTTTGAAGAGTTCTTTCTTTGTCAGGTAGCCGAGTGCTTCAAAATCCTCTTTGTGTTGATATTCAGCGACCGCTTTGTCCAATCCCTCGGGCGTGGTAGGCCCGCGGTCGTACCAGTAGACACCGAACGTGCCGCGCGGAACGTTGAGCGAGTTGTCCACATCACCGCCCCATGTGAATCCAGTGTCGGCTGCCACGCCGCGCACCATGCGCATCTGCGCATCTTGTAGGTAATGCTTGGTGCCGCCGAATGAGACGAGAGCCGTGTATTCCTTTTGACGGCGCTTGTCCTGCACGACCATGACGGGTTTCGCGCGGACTTGATCCACCACCGCACCTTTCTCGTCGATTAGTTCAGCAGTGACGAGAGCAAACTTGCCGAGAAAGTCTGCCAGGGGGTAAATGAAGGTCCGTTCGCCGCGCGCGGGCCTGGCGATCGTGCTGAGTTGTCTGCCCAGATCGTCTGCTACCCGCATTCGCATTTGCAGGCCAGACAAATCGCCGGCCGCGCGTAACACCGCGCTCAAAGTTTCCCCGCGCTTGTAAACGTCCACTGCCGGTTTCGCCGCCGTCATCATCGCGCGTTTAGGCGATTGGAAGGTAGCCGCGCCCCAATTGAGTGTTGCGCTCGACTGAGGGTCACGAATGATGACATCAAGAATCTGCCGGCCCCCAGGCCAACCAGTGTCTGGCCGCAGAGTGTCGGCCGGTATCTCGATCGAGTTGTCGCCTGCGATGAGGGCCTGGGACTGCCGTTGCGAACCCAGCGATTGACCAAACTCATTCTTGCCGGAGATATCGATCTCGACACGGCGAGGCTTGGGTGTATTCAGAAGGAGCTTCACGGACTCAATACCCGCGGTTAAGGAATTGATCCGCAGGTCCGGCTCGCGACCTGATGCCCAGAGGATCGAACGTGCAAGCAGCGAGTATTGATACTCCCAGTAGCTCCAGTAGATCTTCGTTTCTACCGGGTCGACGCTGTGTGGTGTGAATCCTTCCTCTGTATAGCCCAGGGCGACCACGCGACCCTTGCCGTAACTCTTCGCAGCCACGACCGGGTTGGCGCCTGACTTGATGAGCACTTCGCCATTGGCCTGATACTTATAAAAATCGCCGCCGATGTTCCCCTCGGGCAGGAGATCGAGTGGTAACCCTTCTGTGATGAAATGTTTCTGCGCGACTTCCCACTTGCCCTTGGTGACGGCGTCTTGATTGATTTCAGGGTAGCCGCGCTCGTTTACGGTGTCGCTTGGCACGCCGACGAGGGGAGAGATGTCCCAAATGCGCTCATCGCCTACGGGCTCGTCTCCTTTGAAGGGATGGCCCTTAACGTCGCCGATGAACGGGTGGAGGAGGACGAGCCCCGCTCCTTGTTGTACGCGGCGCAGAATTGCGTCGCGAGTTGCGCGTGTCATCCGCGACCACCCATTTAAACCCGGAATGACCAACACCTCGAATGGCGCGGGACCGGTCAGGTCTTTTTCGACGTAGCCGTAGACGATTTGAAAGTCATCACGGTCGCCGCGATATTCATGCCCGTAATAGTCGCCGATGCCCCAGCAGCTGATGTCCCACTGGCTATCAATCGACACGGTGGTCGGCCGCAGCGAGAGGCGCTGCATTAGCTCGACCATGTCGCGCCCGTATTGGACGGAAGGGATAAAAAACGAATTGATGGGACCACCCGGCAGCGTCGTCGCCCACTTGACATGGGGCGTCACAACCTCTGTCGAGTAACTTATGTCGTTTTTGTGAAATTCGCTTCCGCCGACTCCACCCTGTTGCCCGTGGCCGAGCAGCGCGAAAAAGAGGACGACCAAAACGGATGAAAGTCTTTTCATACAACTCCCCAATAGTTCGCCTTTGAAAAGGGGCAGAACTTCCTACTTTTTGAACAATATTTGGACGAAAGGGCAAATCGCCGAAGCTTTGTTATTTCCACGTCGTTTGTTCGGAGCTGGGTTTCACCCCGTTAGGGGTGAGATGTTTATAGTTCGGAAAACAAGACCCCTCCCACCGCCGTTCGGAGGAGCGGAATGAATCTGGAGTGGTGAAGCTCTAGTTTGAATTCCGCTCCTCCGAACGGCGGTGGGCCCGGCGTTTGGACTCCAACCTATAAACATCTCACTCCCAGCGGAGTGAAACGCAGTCGAGCTATGAACCTTTCGGTTCGTCAGCTGTGTTCTGTTCATCGTCATATTGCGGATCTTGCCCGTGCGCCGTCACCGACCAGTAAAGGCTTTAAGCCTGATCACGCAGTCGTATCTCTGTTACCCCCAACTGATTCCGCAATGGAAAAACAGATCAGCGCTGATGGCAGGATGTCTTCAACGGACGGTCGAGGGTGCACACCCGTTTTTAAAGCTCGCACAAACTCAACCACTTCTTCGTATCCGCCGTTCCTCAGATCTTCTGGCTCCGCGTCCGATGAATAATTTTCCAACTCCAGTTGTCCCCCGCGCCAACACTGCAATGAGCGTTGCGGACCTGAACCTGCGGTCACACGCGCGCGAAATCCTTCGCCAAACAACTCGTAAGACTCTTCGACCATTCCGGCTGTCGGTAGGACTTCTATCCGTCCGATCGTACCACTCTCAAAGCGAAGCGAGACGACGTACCAGAGCGTGGAAAGTCCGGACTGACGGTAAACCTCAGTGTTAAAGTCTTTGATCTCGCCGGCCAGGTGGCGGAGCGCATCCAGCACGTGAATTGCTGTTGACCAAATGAAGTCCGGTTCGTCGCGTGCGTGTCGTACCTGAGTTGCCCGTACATATTGCAGTGGTCCAATCTCTCTGGCCCACGATAGCGCGCGATTCAGGTAGGGCATGAAGCGACGGTTGACTGAAACCATATGTGGGGTGCCTGTCTCACGGGCCGCGGTTGCCAATCGCTTCGCCTGCTCGGTCGAATTGCCGAGGGGCTTTTCGATTACGCAGGGAATCTTCCGCTCAAGCAGCATCACACTCAATTCCGCGATGCGTTCGATCGGCATGATGCTGATGCAACCATCAACCCGCTCCCTGGCAAGCATCGTTTCTGCGTCGGTGTATGCGCGTGCGAAGCCAAACTCGCGACAGAACTCGGAGACGCGTTCGAGATTCAGGTCACAGGCGGCAACCAGTTCGATTTCACCCGGATGCTGCGCCGCATACCGGGCGAGAGGTGCGGCGTGGCTGACTTTGGAGTGTTCCCCGCAGCCCAACAGTGCCAGTCGTATCATCTCGCGCCTCCCTAAGTCTGACGCGCCAGCTGTGGTAATAGTTCTTCACTCTGTAGGAGTGAGATGTTTATAGCCCCGAGAACCAATACCCATCCGGCGCCGTTCGGAGGAGCGGAAGGAATCTTGACTAGTACCAGCCCACCTGACTTCCGCTCCTCCGAACGGCGCCTGGTTTTTCTTATGCTCAGGTCTATAAACATCTCACTCCTCCGGAGTGAAGAACTCTGCTGACCACCGAGCCATATTGCGGCTCAAATCGAATAGATTCATACCAACTAATTGGAGGCTATTTTTGATAGCCGATTCAGCGTTTCCTCTCCTCGGCGACTTCGCGCGCCTTCGTGGCGTTGAGGCGTGCGAGCATATGTTTGATGTCGGCGCCGCCTTTGATGGCGACGTAGACCGTTATAGTGGAGTACCAGACAACGCACGCCATTGTCACTAGCCACCAGAACCAGTGTTTAACCATCACGCCACCTCCGCTAGTGAACCAGTCCTGGACCCCGGTTTTAGTAATGAACCAATGACCATTGCCGCGAACGCAAGCACATAGGTGGCGATGCCGGAGTAGTACGGCCCAATGCTCTTTGCGAGTTCGGCAGTGGAGGGAAGTTGTTCCATGACGAGATAGCTAATCGGTATTGCGGCGCTGATGAAGATCGCAGCTCCCGCACCCCAGCTGTTGGCGCGCTTCCAGTAGCAGCAGGCGATCAGCAACACGGACATGCTCGCCAGGTAGATGGTGCCAGTCACGCCGAGGTACGTCCACAGGTCTCCTTTGAGCGGATACCAGAGGCCATAGAACAGCAGGAACACACCGATGAACGCAATGATTGAGCGGTTCCAAAAGAGACCTTTTTTCTCGGACCAGTGTGTCTTTCGAAAAGGGGCCATGATGTCGTTGTAGATGACGCTACCCCAGGTCAGCATATAAGAGGAGTCGGTTGACATATCGGCCGCCAACATTGCGGCGATGAGGAGACCCATCAGTCCTGGTGGCACGGCCGTGCTCAGATAGCGCGGCATCGCCTCGAGCGTGTTCACCACCGGCCCCAGGGTCGCGAGCGCCGCGATGCCCCACACGCCCGGAATTAGGAACCGGCACACAAAGAAGAAGCTGGTTCGCGTGTAGACCTTGCGGCCCGTCTGAGTGTCTTTCGCCGCGAGCACACGCGCAATCGTCGTTTGCCAGGTCAGCACGGCAGCTGTGTTCAGCATGAGATTAAAGAGTACGTACTGCCAGCCCATCGTCGGATTAATGAAAGGATTGAAGCCTCCCGCTCCGTAATGCATCTCCACGGTGCTGACCATGTTTCCCCATCCGACGTTAATCAGAATAAGGATTGTGACCACAATCAGACCTGCGCTCATCACGATGAATTGCATGTAGTCCGTTACCAGCACGGATAACATGCCGCCGAGAATTGTGTAAATGGCCACGCCGACGAGTAACGCGGTCATCATGATCTCCAAATACTTCACGTCAAGACCAGAAACCAGCACCAGGAACTCTCCGCCTGTCCGCAGAAAAACGCCCATGTTGAGCAGCCCACCGAGCACGATGACGACGCCCGCGGCCCAGCGGATGCGCGGGCCAAATTTCTTTTCGAACAGTTCGGGAATAGTCATGACGCCGGAATTGCGCAGCGGATTGATGACAAATCCCGTCAGGCCGACGACCAGCATAGCAACGGCCATCAGTATGCCCGGCGTAGCACCAGCGAACCCCTTCTCATAACCGTTCTGCGCCGTGTACATGCAGGTGACGATGCCGAACTCAGTTGCCGCCAGGGAAGCGATTCCGAGATAGACGTCCATCTCGCGGCCCGCGACGAGAAAGTGTTCGACCTTGCCCACATATTTGCGCACCATCAGACCGGCGGCCATCGTAGCGATTAGGTATACGCCGACGATGCTCCCGTCTAACAGCCAGTTGAAATTTGTCATGCGCTTGTTGCCTTTCGTTTTGGCTTTTCCCGACCCTTTACTACTGACAACAGATTAGAATTGTCGCCAGCAAAATCTAGCTCGCTCGGGCTTATGCTGAGCTTCCTTCACGCCAATGCAGTGCGTAATAAGCAGCGCCGAGGGTGCCAGCCAGATCGCCGAGCGCAGCCGGAATGATTTGCACGCGCTGTCCCTGGGGTCGCCACTCCACCTTGTCCATAAAGTATATGAGCGGATCAAAGAGCGCCGGCCCCGCTTGAGCAATCCCTCCGCCGAGAATAATCACTTCGGGATCTATAGCGTTGATGATCGACGTGATCCCTGCCGCCAGATCATGAATAGACTGCAACCAGATCTCAGTTGCTCGTATATCACCGGCCAGATGTGCATCGACGAGCTGGCGCGTGAGAGTAAATCGTCCACTGGAACGAGCCGGCAGCGTGCAGTTGCCGATCATCTGTTCAAGACTGCCGGGTGTGCCGACGATATCGGGTGGACCATCAGGGTTCAGGCAGAGGTGTCCGAGATGTCCGGCTCTACCGATGTGCCCTTTGTAGAGACAACCATCCGCGAGGATTGCGCCGCCAACACCGGTACCCAGTGTCAGCAACACTGCATTGCGATAACCCACGGCGGCACCTTTCCAAGCTTCACCCAGCAGCGCCGCATGAGCGTCGTTGAGCACCGGCACGGGATGCGTAGTTTGTAAAAAGTCTGTCCAGTTAAGGCCTTCAAGTCCTTGAAGTCGTCCCTGCATATTGCCTATCGAAAGCGCATCACGCGCCGCAAGACCAGGCGCGGCCAGTCCTATCCAACGCGCCGGCTGACCCTGGTCATTCTCCAGCTCTCTGATCTTTTGTTTTATTCTCTCAGCCCACGAGGCAGTCGCATCATCAGCCGTTTCGCACGTTGACTGCTGCAAGATTTGGCCGTCTTCTGAAACGACGGATACTTTTATGTTCGTTCCACCGAGGTCAACGCCGATTGCATAACTCATTCATATGCCCTTTCGCTATCTTGTATCGTCTCGTCTAATCAACTGTCACCAGAACGCCACCCAAAATCGTTAATAAAATTGCGTCTGTGCATCGCTGTTCGCCCTTGATTCCGATCTTCAGTGGCTGCGCCAATTTCGACTAATTTGGAGTGCGCTGGCCTGGCAGCGCTTTGGCCTACGTTCGCCGCGCGTCTCCCGGAGCGAAATGCTTTGCAGAACCCTTAATTCGCAGTTGAGTGTCAGCAAGAACAGGCCAAAGCGGCGCCGGGCCGCCGCACTCCAAATTGGTTATGCCGGCACTTGAGTGCTCCTGGTCCCCTTGTCGCGGATAAGCAGCAGAACGAGTACCATGCGACGAGTGGACCAGGCTAGCGGCTATCAAAATTGGCTCGAAGGAATAGCGCTTTGGCCTACGTTCCGCCGCGCGTCTCCCGGAGCGAAATGCTTTGCAGGACGCTTAATTCGCAGTTGAGTGTCAGCAAGAACAGGCCAAAGCGGCGCCGGGCCGCCGCACTCCAAATTGGTTATGCCGGCACTTGAGTGCTCCTGGTCCCCTTGTCGCG
>WNFZ01000249.1_pt1 | contig 63387 bp, 48 predicted proteins | sample 5400081 | NCBI WGS metagenome assembly WNFZ01 (sample SAMN13153365, study PRJNA577476) | soil metagenome | isolation source: 80 cm soil or saprolite under grassland replicate 1 | place: USA:California | collected 2016-06-15
CCGCATCCTCGCCACTTACGGCCGGTTATTTTCTATGTCGCTCAGTTAAAGATAGCACACGCGCGCGGCATATTTGACTCTTTCGCAACACAATCATAACGCGCCGCTAACACCTACCTAACTCCAACTGAAGACGCGCCGTGTATCTTTTCGCGCGAAGCTATAAAAGCATTGACCAGACCCACTTCACCCTTGAAATTTATGATCACCATAATTCAAAAACAGATCGCACTGTCGATTCGCGTCGGGGACCTCGAAGTCAAGCTCGCGTCGAATTTGACTGAGCTCGACGCCGCGATGCGGCTGCGGTTCGAGGTCTTCAACCTTGAGCTTCAGGAAGGGCTGGCCTCGTCCTACGGTCGCGGCTACGACACGGACGCTTACGACGCTTACTGCGACCACCTGATCGTCAAGGACACGACGAGCGGCGAGGTCGTCGGGACCTACCGTCTGCTTCGCGGCAGCCAGGCCGAAAGACACATCGGCTTCTATTCCGAGAACGAATTCGACCTGAGCAATTTGAAGAGGCTGCGAGGCGAGGCGCTGGAGCTGGGGCGCTCCTGCATCGCCTCCACGCATCGCTCATACGCTACGCTCAACCTGCTGTGGAGCGCGATCACGAAATACGCGATCGACCGCAATCTCAGGCGACTGTTCGGCTGCGCCAGCCTACACGTCTCGGAGCCGAGCGAGGTTCAGCCGGTCTACTCTTATCTGCGCGCGAATCACTTCGCGCCGGAGAAATACAGAGTCTACCCGGTCGAATCCTGCCGGATGACGATCAGCGACTACGCCGAGGAGGGCGCCTCGTCGCGCGCGACGCTGCGCAAACTCTCGCCGATCCTGAAGGGCTATCTGCGGGCCGGCGCGATGATCTGCGGCGCGCCGGCTTACGACGCGGAGTTCGGCACGGCGGACGTCCTGGCGATTCTGGAGATGGAGAAGATGGCCGGGCGCTACAAACAACATTACGCCGTCGGGGCGGAGGGGCGAGTCAACTGATGAGGCGCGTCGCGAGGCTGGTCGGGTTTCTCGCCGTTTGCCTGTTCTATCTGGTTTCCGTAGCCGCCGCGCATCTCGTCCTGCTCGGCTTTTCCGGACCGGCGCGGATGCGGCTCATGGCCGGGAGCGTCAGACTTTGGGCGCGGGCCTGTTTGAGGATTCTCGGCTTAAATATAAATCTCCACCGGGGCAGACACACAGGTCTGCCCCTACACGGCGATCTTCATTCAAACCGGCGCCTGCTCGTCAGCAACCACCAAAGCTATCTGGACGTCGTTATTATCGCCTCGGTCTTTCCGACGCTGTTCGTCGCGAAGACCGAAGTGGGCCGCTGGCTGTTGTTCGGATGGCTCTCGAAACTCGGCGGAACGATATTTGTCGACCGGGAAGACCCGCGCAGCGGCGTCAGGTGCGCTTACCGCGTAAGCCGCGCGCTGCGCGACGGCGTCAACGTTCAGGTCTTCCCCGAGGCCACGACCGGCGACGGCTCGACTGTTCTGCCGTTCAACGGATTATTCTTCGCCTCGGCCGTCCGCTCGCATACGCCCGTGCTGCCGCTGACGATCAAATTTCAGAGCGTGAACGGAAGGCCGGCGGACAGAGAAGCGCTAGACACGGTCTGCTGGTACGGCGAGATGAATTTCGCGCGCCACTTTTGGAACTTATTGAATATCGAATCAGCGGAGGTCTCATTGATGATCAACGAACCAATTAACCCGGCGCGCGCGCAGCGGGCGAAAGTTTTAGCCCAGGCGGCGCGCGATAGAATTTTCAGAAGCTTCGCGAACGCCGACGCCATCTCGGCCGCGCGCGCGGAAGTCCCGGTCGAATTCGCCAGAGCCGAAGCATGTCCTCAGCCGGAAGAATGGACCGGAAATGAACCCGCGACGGCGGAGGATTACATAGTCAGCGCGATGCTCTTCTCATTCTTCGCGCCCTCCTCATCGGGCCCAGGCGAGCCGATCAGGGAGGCCACGCCGCAAGGCGAAAATGAATGATAAAATGAGTGAGGTTGGTACAGCGCCGCGCGCGTAAGCGAGCGGCCGTTTTACCGATCAACCGCTCGCCTACGCGCGCGGTACTGTTACGTTGTCCCAATGGAGAGAGTGAAATGGCTAAACGAATCGAGAACGAATGCGCTTTTTGCGCCGAGGAAATCATTGAGGGCGAAGAGGTCGTCGGCAAAGATTGGAAAGTCTATTGCAGTGAGCTATGCGCCGAGGAGGGCGAGAAGATGTCGCTCGAAGAATGGCGGAAGGCGATGGGAAGTGGAGAGCAGAACGGGGAGTGGGGAATGGGAAGCGGGGAGTGGGGAATGGGGAATCAATGCGTAATTTGATTCCCCATTCCCCACTCCCCACTCCCCATTCCCCGTTTTTTTACGCGGAATTTAACGCTGGCTAACGCAAGGTTAAGATCGAAGGTTTATAAGCTTTAGCATTCTTAAGCCTAGTCCTGTGTCTCACTGGCGCTTCCGCTCGCTTGAACGGAAGCGCCCCTTTCTTTGCAAAACAGTTGACTTCATACGGGACCCGCTTCCTTACGCGCGCGGCGTTGTCCAATCAGAAGCCCAAAAATAACCGAGCCTTTACCCGGATTTAACTCAAACTTAACCTCCCATTCCTAAAATCAGTTTTCACAAGACATGATATTTCGACGTGCGCCTTTCCCCCTTGCGCTTGTTTTTCGGAGAATCGAATGGCAGATTTCTACATTAGCAATAGTCACGTAGGCGGGCCGCCGCAATCTCTTACAGCGGTGGGCGGGGGACATTTTTTTCCAGGTGAGAATATGCGGAATTTGCCGGAATCGGCGTTGAATGAACTGCGCGATCACGTGCTGTTGATGGGCGGCGAAGTCGAGAACGCCATTGACCACGCCACACGGGCGTTGATCGAGCGCGACACGGACCTGGCGGAGCAGGTGCTGAGAGACGACGACCGCGTTGACGCGCTGGAGCTGGAGGCCGATAGACTCTGCGTTCGATTGCTGTCGATGCATTCGTCGGAGGCGAGCGATCTGCGGCTGGTCGTCACGGCGATCAAGATCACGCCGATCCTGGAACGCATCGCCGATCACGCCTGTAACATCGCTCGCGCGGCGATCTATTTGAATGACGAGCCGCAGCTCAAACCCTATTTCGATCTGCCGAAGATGAGCTGGCTGGCCTGCGAGATGCTGCGACTGTCGCTCGACGCGTTCGCCGCCTCGGACGCCAAAGCCGCGCGCGCGGTGATCGAGCGCGACGACGACATCGACCGGCTCTACGACCGCATCTTTCACGACCTGCTCGACCGGATGTCGCGGGACGCGGCGGCGGCCGGGCGCGCCGCCCGGTTGCTGATGGTCGCCAAACACCTCGAGCGCATCGGCGATTACGTCACAGACATCTGCGAGCTGATCGTTTATATGGCCGAAGCTTTGGTGATCAAACATAGTCAGATAGCACGATGAATTGCGGATTGCGGATTGCGGATTCTCCGATCGCGGATTGAAGACGCCGTTTCAAATCCGCAATCCGCAATCCGCAATCCGCAATCGAATATGAAACCCTTTATACTCATCATCGAAGACGATCCCGACATCGCCGAAAGCATCCGCTACAACCTCGAACGCGACGGCTCGTTCGTAGCCCAGGTCGCGCTCACCGGCGAAGCGGGGTTGAACATAGCGCTCGGCAAGGGGCAACCTAGACAGGCGGGCCAGATGGGCCAGATAGGGAGAACGGGCGAACTGCACAGTTTGACCCCTGATCTGATCGTCCTCGACCTGAATCTGCCCGGTATGAGCGGGTTCGAGCTGTGCCGCCGCTTTCGCACGGAAGAAGAGACGAGGCGCACGCCGATCATTATGCTCACGGCGCGAACCGAGGAGGGCGATAAAGTCCGCGGCCTGGACCTCGGAGCCGACGACTACATCACGAAGCCCTTCGGCGTGCGCGAGCTCGTCGCCCGCGTGCGCGCCGCGCTGCGCCGTTCGGGGTACGAAGAGAGGACGCCGAAGTCTTACGACGACGGCCAGCTCAAGATCGATTACGCCGACTTTTCAGTCACATGCAAGGGGAAGAGCGTCAAGCTGACCCGCAAGGAATTCGCGCTGCTCGCCATCCTCTCGCGCAACAAGGGTCGCGTGGCGCCGCGCGAACAACTGCTCGACCAGGTCTGGGGCCTGGAATATTACGGCGAGGCCCGCACGCTCGACGTCCACATCAGCGGCCTGCGAAAGAAGCTGGGCGCCTGCGGCGGTTGCATTGAAACGGTCATCGGCATCGGCTATCGTTTCCGTCCGGGCGCCGAATCTGCTGAAACAAGTGGTTGAACGGAAGGTTTTTAGCCAGCAATTTAGAAAAAGGATTTCAGCCACGAATGAACACGAATGAACACGAATCTCTTTCTTGATCTTGACCGCCCGCTTGTTTCTCCTTTTGTCGCCATTCGTGAATATTCGTGTTCATTCGTGGCTGAAATTCTTTATTACGCACAGCCTTGATGACGGCTCAGACAAAAAAGATCACTCTCGCGACCATTGCGGCAGTCACGTTTTTCGCGGCTTATGAGACCGTGAAGACCGTGATCTTTCCGCAGATGGGAGTCATCGCTTCGCACGTCATTTCGACCATTCTTGTCGGCGTCACGACAGTCTTCATCGCGCGATACGTCTTCAGGCAGCAGCTCAGCCTGCTCGGCGAGCAGGAACAGACCAACCGGCGGTTGCAGAACGCGCTGGTCAAATCCGAACGCGACGAGAATCTGTTGCGCTCGATCGTGGCATCGGTCGCGGAGGGGCTGCTCATCACAGACCGTGAGTCGAACGTGTTGATCATCAACGACGCGGCGCGCGAGTTGTTGGGCGCGGGGCGACGCCCCGTCATCCGGCTCACCGACATCAGCCGCGACCCGCAATTTCACAAAGTCTTTGCGAGCGCGTTGGCCACGGGCGAGCGCGCCGAAGCCCGCGTCGAAACGCGTCCGATTGCGCCGTCCGCGCAGAGCCAGGCCGGGTCGCAAAATCGCCGCATATTGAGACTGCATGCGGCGCCGCTGCGCCTGTCCGACGACCGCGCCGGCGGCCAGATCGACGGCGTGGTCTGCGCGTTCACCGACGTCACCAAACTCGAAATGCTGGAACGCGTCCGGCAGGAGTTCATCTCGAACGTCTCGCACGAACTCAGAACGCCGCTGGCCGCGATCACCGCTTACGCCGAAACGCTGCTCGACGGCGGCATTGACGACGCTGAAAACAGCCTGCGCTTCCTGCACACTATCCAGCGGAACGCCGAGCGCATGAAGGCTCTGGTAAACGACATTTCAGAACTGTCGGCTATCGAATCGGGCGCGGTCAGCCTGTCGATCGAGCGATTGTCGCTGCGCCAGGTGGTCGGCGACGTCTTCAACGGCCTTTCGCATCGCGCGGCCAAACACGGCGTCGCGCTTCACAACCAGGTCGCCGAAGATTTCTACGTCGACGCCGACCGGAGGCGGCTCGATCAGATTCTGATCAACCTCGTGGACAACGCGGTCAAATTCAATCACCCCGGCGGCGCCGTCACAGTGCTCGCCGAGGACTCCGAAGGGGATCAAACGATCAAGGTGCGCGACACGGGGCCCGGCATCCCGCCCGAACACCTGCCCCGCGTCTTCGAACGCTTCTACCGCGTTGACAAGGCGCGTTCGCGCGAAGCCGGGGGCACCGGACTCGGACTGGCCATCGTCAAACACCTCGCGCTAGCGCACGGGGGCGAGGCTTACGTCGCAAGCGAGGTCGGGGCGGGAAGCGAATTCTCGATCAAACTGCCACGGCGCGGCGCAGGCGCCCAATCCGCCGATCAAATGTCTACAGAGACCGTCAGTTATGCGGCAAAACACTGATCCAACTTCATCCGGCGCGCCCCTGTTCGATTTCAACGTCAAGGTCAAACGGATTCACCCGGCGGCCAAACTGCCCGCGCGCGGGACGAATTGGTCCGCCGGCGCCGATCTATGTTGTCTGGAAGCCTTCACGCTCGGACCTGGCGAGCGACAACTCGTCCCGACGGGGCTGGCCGTCGAAATCCCCCCGGGCTGGTATGGACGTGTGGCCCCGCGCTCAGGATTGGCCGCCAATCATGGCGTTGACATGCTCGCCGGGGTTATCGACAGCGACTACCGTGCAGAGTTGAAAGTGCTGATGATCAATCTCGGCGACGCGCCGGTGAGCTTCGACGCGGGCGAGCGGATCGCGCAATTGATCATCGAACGCGTCGCCGTCTGCGATTATGTCTGGGCGGATGAGTTGAGCGCGACCGAACGCGGCGACGGCGGATTCGGCTCTACAGGTAAGTAATTGAAGACTGTGCGAATAAAAGCCATTTGAAATCCATACATTGATTTGCGCAAGCCTGGGTACGCATCGCTTCCAGCGTGCAGTCTTCGGCGGGAGGCGCATTGATTGGAATCAAATGCGCAGGAATACGAATCGGCTCCAGGCGCTGCGGGTCCTCCCAATGTACTACGATCCACGCCTGCACGCTGGTCAGGGCCTTCAGCCTCAAGGCTACTAGGGGCTGGTTGTTCCAACCTGAAGCCCACAGGGGCGCAAACATAATAGTATTCCACCGCCGAGACGCCGCAGAACGCCGAGGCCTCGCAGAGAGAAGATGAAAGGGAAAGAGAGAGTTCTCCCTCTCTCTTACTCCACTCCTTTCATCTCTGCGAGGCCTCGGCGTTCTGCGGCGCCTCGGCGGTGAATGGCGCTTGCTAAATCACCAACAGCGAATGTAGCGAAAAGTCACAACATAATTCGTATCGAGCAGGCGACAGATTTCTATTGCGCATCGCCTCAAGTCGCCGTAATATCCCGCTCCAGCTACACCCATCAACGGCTTGCTGAGATCGCTGATTGAAACGAATGAATTGACCACGGCGACTCCGGCCTGTCTCTGGGCCGCTTTGCCGGAAATAAACTTTTCAACAACAAAGCCTACTTATCGTGATTTCCGCGCGTCATGACGCGGATCCGTGACTTCACAAAAGGACACCGCTATGAAACTCCGCCAAGCATTTGTCTTCGCCCTGCCCCCCACGACCTGTCTCCTTGTTTACCTGATGTTCTTAGCCGTTCCGGCGCAGGCTCAAATTCTAGCCTGGAAGCCCATAGACCCGGAGCACCTGGCGCTCAAGGCGCCGGTGGTCGAAAAAGACGCTGACGCCGAGGCGCTGCTGTGGGAGGTTTACATCAACACCGCATCGGATAAGGGCACGGACTTCACCCACTACGTCCGCGTCAAAATCTTCACCGAGCGCGGCAAGGAGACGCAGAGCAAGATCGACATCCCCTATCTCTCCGAAGTTTCGGTCAGGGACATCGCCGGGCGCACCATCAAACCTGACGGGACGATCATCGAGCTGAAGAAAGACGCCATCTTCGACCGCGAGTTGGTCAAGTCCGGCAGGCTCAAGTTGAAAGCCAAATCCTTCGCGCTGCCCGGCATCGAGCCTGGCGCTATCATCGAATACCGCTGGCGCGAGGTTTACGGCTACATAACAAATTACGTCAAGATGGAGTTCCAGCGCGACATCCCGACGCAGTTGGTCCGCTACTATCTCAAGCCCAACCCTGCCGTCATCGACCCGATGAAGACGATGACCTTTCAAACCAATCCGCTGCAGTTCGTCAAAGACAGGGACGGATATTTTCGCGTCGAGTTGACCAACATGCCCGCCTTCCGCGAAGAACCGCACATGCCGCCGGAGGATCAGGTGAAGTCCTGGATGCTGGTCTATTACTCGCCGGGCGAGAAGAAACAGCCGATGGAGTTCTGGAAACAGGAAGGCAAGCGGATTTATGAAGACCGCAAAGGCGCTATGAAGATCAACGACGACATCCGCCGGGCCGCCGCCGAAGCCGTCGGAGACGCCTCGACGCCGGAGCAGAAGCTCGAACGGATCTTCAACTTCTGCCGCGCAAAGATCAAGAACGTCACTGACGACGCGTCGGGGTTGACGAGCCAGCAGCTCGAAAAGCTTAAAGAGAACAGGTCGCCCGCCGACACGCTCAAACGCGGCTACGGCAACGGCCTGGACATCAACTACCTGTTCGCCGCGCTGGCGACGGCCGCCGGGTTCGACGCCCGCTACGTCAGGATCGGCGACCGCGGCCGCAAATTCTTCGACGCGAATTTCACCGACACTTATTTCATGGGCGGCTACAACATCGCAGTGAAGGTGGGCGACCAATGGCGATTCTTCGACCCGGGCAGCGGCTATATACCGTTCGGCATGTTGCGCTGGCAGGAAGAAGGCATCCTGGCCCTGGTGACCGATCAGAAAGAGCCGCAGTTCGTCCAGACGCCGCTCTCGCCGCCCGAAAAATCCGTCAAGAAGCGAACGGCCAAACTCCGGCTCAACGAGGACGGCTCGCTCGAAGGCGAGGCGCGCATCGAATACACGGGCCATTTCGCCGTCGAGATGAAGGAGGATAACGACGAAGAGACCGCCGAACAGCGCGAAAAGAAGCTGAAAAATTCGGTCAATGAGCGACTCGGCGGCGCGGAGATTTCCGACATCAAGATCGAAGGCGCCAACGACCCGATCAAACCCTTTGTCTACTCCTACAAAATCCGCGTGCCCGGCTACGCCGAACGCACGGGCAAGCGCCTCTTCCTGCAGCCGGCCTTCTTCCAGAAAGGCGTCGGGCCGCTGTTCCCGACCAGCGGGCGCCAGCACGACGTTTACTTCCATTACGCCTGGACGGAAGAGGATCAGGTAGTGATCGAGTTGCCCGAAGGCTACGCGCTGGACAACGCCGATAGGCCGGGCGACCTCGCCTTCGGGAACCTGGGCTATTGCAAGTTCAGAATCGGGGTGACTCAAGACCAGCGGAGTCTCGAATACAACCGCAGCTTCCAGTTCACAGGGATGCTCTTCGGGAAGGAGCATTACCCGAACCTGAAGAAGGCCTTCGACGCCTTGCACCAACAAGATAATCACTCGATCACGCTCAAGCAGAGCGCGGCGGCTGCCGGTAAACAGTGATCGGGTCGCTGTCGTGGGACAGACTTTAGTCTGTCCGAGCTCACGGACAGACTAAAGTCTGTCCCACGTTTACTGAGGAAAAAACTATGCTGAAGAGATTGATCGCCTGCCTCGCCTCGACGTTATTGATGGGCGCCGCCGCGTTCGCCGACGAACCGCCGCCCTGGCTGAAGCAGGCCGCCTCGACAGAGTTGCCGGCCTACGGCAAAGAGGTCCGCGCCGTCGTGCTTCACGACGAGTCGCGCAAGACGGTCGGAGACGACGGCAAAATCGTCACCGCAACCTGGCGGGCGGTGAAAATCCTCTCCCGCGAAGGGCGCGGTTTCGCGCGGGCGAGAGAGAGTTACAACACCGGCTCCGGTAAGATCAAGGAGATGCGCGCCTGGTTGATCAGGCCCACCGGCGAAGTCAAAGCCTACGGCAAGAAAGAAATAGTTGACCTTGCGGAGGTCGACAACGACGTCTACGACGACAGCCGCCAAAAAGTGATCTCGGCCGCAGACGACGCCGACGCCGGCTGCGTTTTCGGGTACGAGATCATCACCGAAGAGCGCGAGGTCCATTCGCAGTTCGTCTGGTACTTCCAGTCACTCAATCCAGTCGTTATGTCACGCCTGACTGTAGACATGCCGCCGGGCTGGCGCGCCGACGCCATCACCTTCAACCACAACAAGATCGAACCGGAGGTCAGCGGCGCCAACTACACCTGGGAGCTTCGCAACTTGCCACCAGTCGAAATCGAACCGGCCAGCCCCAGTTCCAAACTCACCGCTTGCATCGCCGTCAATATCTTCCCACCAGAGGGCAAAGCGACGATGCTCAGGAGTTTCGCCAATTGGAAAGACGTCTCCCGCTATAATAGTGAGCTTCACGACCCGCAGGCCGGTTTCAACGAATCGATGGCGGCCAAGGCGCGCGAACTGACAGCTAACGCCAAGACCGAGTTCGAGCGCATTCAGGCCGTCGGCCGCTACACGCAATCGGTCAACTACATCTCGATACAAATCGACATCGGGCGCGGCGGCGGCTACCGCCCGCACTCGGCCGCGGACGTCTTCAACAAGAATTACGGCGATTGCAAAGACAAGGCGAACCTGATGCGCGCGCTGCTGAGATCGCTGGGCGTCGAGTCGTACCCGGTTTTGATATTCTTCGGCGACCCTAACCGCGTCGAGCCCGAATGGCCTTCGCCGCAGCAGTTCAACCATTGCATCATCGCGGTCAAGGTGGGCGAAGAGACGCAGGCCCCGACGATCGTCAAACATCCGAGCCTCGGACGGCTGCTGATCTTCGACCCGACCGATGACGACACGCCCGTGGGCGACCTCCCCGATCGCGAGCAGGGGAGTTATGCGCTGATCGTCGCGGGCGACGCGGGCGAGTTGATGAAGATGCCCGTCACGCCTCCGGAAGCCAACCGCCTGGAGCGCGCGGTCGAGGCCGAATTGAGCGCCGACGGAACGCTGACAGCAAAGGTCAGTGAACGTTCGTTCGGCCAGGCCGCCGTCGAGGAGCGCCGCCTCTTCAAAAGCGCCGAGCGCCCGCAATACGTCAAACACCTCGAACGCTGGATTACGCAGACCGCGCCGAGCGCGAACATCTTGAAGTCGGAGCCGAACGACGACGCGCGGGGGGGCAAATTCGCGCTCGACGTCGAATTTAAATCGCCGAACTACGCGCAGTTGATGCGAGGCAAACTGATGGTCTTCAAGCCGGCTGTCGTCTCGCGCCGCTCGTCGGTCTTCCTGACCGAGGCCAAGCGCAAACACCCTGTCGTGCTCGATTCCGAAGCCTATGACGAAACGGTCAGGATCAAATTGCCCGAAGGCTTCGACGTCGACGAGATGCCCGACGCCGTGGATGTTAACCAGCCGTTCGGCAATTACGCTGCGAAATGCGAGGTGAAGGACGGCCACCTGATCTTCCGCCGCTCGCTGGCGCTCAACAATACGCCTCCGTCCGTGGCTTCTTCGAGCGGATACGCGCGGTCGAACAGACGCCGGTCGTGTTGGTAAAGAAATAAGCGTCAGAACTGACGCCAGGACACATTACACATCCGAAGGCATACGATTGCAACGTAACCAACTTGTTTCCGTATCGGAAAGTTTTGGTGTCTTTATTATTCGTAGTTCGGCCGCTTGACCCTCGAATAGGGAAGGGGAGGTGATACATGCCAGCATCTTGCGTACGGCGCCGCCGCGGGGTTCTGCTGTTGTCTCTGCTGCTGGCCCCGCTCTTCTCCATGTCGCTCAGCCAGGCTGCCCCCCCACGTCCACAGCCCGACCTGAAGAACCCCGGACCTCAAGATCTGCATTACGTCCTGGAATTAGCGACCGGCGGCGAGCGCCCTTTATTTCATGTCGATCTCTACTTCCGGGGCAATGTCGACGGCGCCTCCGAACTGCGCTTGCCCAACGGATGGGACACCCAGAACCAACTCTACAATGCGATCCAAGACCTGGGTGCGACCTCGCCGGAAACAAAGATTGCTGAAACGATCCGGCCGCACGTCAAGACAATCACGTATCCAGCGAACCAAGTCGTTCACGCTCAATACAACGTGATTCAAGACTGGCCGGGCGCCGCGGTCCGGCGCGGACTGTTCAATCGGGTCATCCTTCAGAAGGACTATTTCTACGCTCTCGGCACAGCGCTTTGGGTTCTTCCCGATTGGGAGTGGAACCGGTCTGTAAACGTCCAAGTTCAATGGAAAAACCTCCCACGCGAATGGACGCTGTGCAATAGCTTTGGCGCGAACGAGGCCAGCCAATCATTCCAGACGACGCTCGGAGCATTCCGAAAGGGCGTTTTTCTCGCGGGTGATTTCCGTGTCCACGTCCTGTCTGTCCGGGGCAAGCCCTTGCAGATCGTGACCCGCGGCAAGTGGAGATTCCCCGATACCGAGTTCCACTCCCTTGTCAAGAAGGTGACAGAGGCCGAACGGTCGTTCTGGAACGACGATGACTTCCCGCATTTTGTGGTCGTGTTGTTCCCGACCGACGACTCAGCCGAAGTCGGCGACGGCGAGGCGCGAACCAACGCTCTTTCCCTGTACTTCTCCAAGGATGTGGCTGATACGTCGCAGATGAAGCTCCTCCTGGCCCACGAGATGTTCCACACCTGGAACCCAAACCGGTTAGGGGGGCTCAAGGACGATAGTCTGTACTGGTTCTGCGAAGGGTTCACTGATCATTACGCTGCGCTGCTCCTGTGGCGCGCAAAGATCATTTCCCACACGGAGTACATCCAGCACTGTAATGACGTTCTGCGGCGGTGCTACACCTCGCGGTGTCGCAACTATTCCAATGAGCGTCTTCAAGCAGAACGCGACAGCAACGGCGAGGCGGAGCGTCAGTTGTACGTCCGTGGCAACGTGCTGGCTCTCCACTGGGACGCATCGATTCGCTCCACGACGGGAGGGAAGCACTCCCTGGACGACCTGATGCACGAACTGTTCCGGGCTGCGCGGCGCGAGGACTTCTCGCTATCGAAGGACTCCGTCGACAAGGCGGCCCGCCGTTACCTGAAAGAGGGAGTGCGCCAGGACATCGACCGCTACGCGGAACTCGGAGAGACAATGCCTGTTCGCGCCGAACTGCTCGGACCGGAAGCCCAGGCGTCTATGATCGAGGTCGCAGCGTCCTTCGATCCAGGATTTGACTTCGATGCGTCTTACGCTAAGCGGATATTCACAGGAGTGAAGGAGAACGGTCCGGCGTACCGCGCGGGCTTGCGCAACGGCCAAGAATGGGTCGACGGCGGTCTGGTCTTCGACCCGACTGTCATGGCCGAGTTCATTGTCGAAGACTCCGGAATGCGGAAAATTATAAAGTACTACCCTGCCAGCGACGAGAAGGTCCGTGTGCCGCAGTACAATCTCAAGGCGCTGCCAGAAAAGAAGGATTGAGCGTTATGGTCACTCAAGCAGACGGCGATCGAGAAATCTTGTAGGATGAAGACCGTTATGCGCGTCTGAGAGCAACAAAGACATTGGAAAGGATTGGCGGAGAGAGTGCGGCCGCCGCTCTGCTCGAAGCCTTGAAAGATGAAGACCGCGATGTGCGTTGGAGCGCGGCAGAGGCGCTGGGCGGGATTAGCGAGAAGGCCGCGGTCGCTATTTCTCGCGCGACTCAAGCGGAATCTCCATCGCCATTTCTTCGGCTTTCATTTCGACGCCGCGAAACCAGACCTTGCGGTTGAACTTCAAATCACCGGCGTAACCGCAATGACGCCTATCAACCTCGCGATAGTGGGCGAAGTTTCTGATCTTCGGATCGAGGCAAACCATCCTGGCTCGCGATTGCGCCAATTCGATCACCGTACGCGGCACCCGTGGCGTCAGCAAGCCCTTGTCATAATCAGAGATGATCGCGGCGTCGGCGTTCGACAAAGCCTGGTTGAACGCAGTGATGACCCGATCTTCGATGCCGCTTGAGATTGGCGAGCGGTCTTCGCGGTCGGCGCGAACCATCTGCTGGCTGTGCGCGACGACGCGGGTCTTGCGCGTAGTCGGGCGAGACGAGTCGGTGATGATCCCATCAATCCTGGCGTTCCGTTCAACGAAGCGGTCACGCAACATCTTCGCCGCTTCGTCGGCCCCGACAACTCCAATGGGAATCGTGACTATCCGTAGGCCGGAGAATTTGCTAATGATTTGTTGAGCGCGTTGGTAATTCATTAAGGTGGATGAATATTTGATAGTGACAGCCATGCCCTCCCTACACCTTTAGGCTGCCAGACGCCGATGACACGAAAGCCCGGCGGAGCAGCGCGATCGATCGTGGAGCTTCCTGCTCGAAGTCACTTGCGCGCGCTTCGACGCTGATCCGGGCCGCATAACCGATCCAACGCAGGTTCTCAAAGAAGGAGGCGTAGTCGTATTCCTCCCAGCTTAAAGGAAAACCCCTCCCGACGGGGTTGGCTATATGAAGGTGTCGGATGTGTTCCCTGCCATCACAGATGATACGCGGGTCTTCATTCTCAGCTGCCATGTGGTAGAAATCCACCAACAACTGCACATTCGGGTGGCTGACGTCCCTGACAAGTTCCAGACCTTCGCGGGCGGTATTGATGATGTTGCACTCCTGCTTGCGCAGCGGCTCGATGACAACAGTGATCCCGCGGGCTTCAGCTTCGGGGGCTATCCGGCGGCAAAAGCTCACGAGCTGTTGAAACGCCATTTCCTTGGAAAAACTATTGGGGACCTGACGCGCCCCGCCGCTGCCGAAAACGATGATGCGGACGCCCAGCCGCGAGGCGCGATCGAATGCCCTTCTGACGTAGGTCATCTGCTGCGCCTCATCAACCAGAGGACCTGTTACCTTAAGGTCTCTCGGGATGAAAGTGTTCGCCGCTGGCGCTACGATGCCAAATTGGTTCAGCCTCTCCACTAACTGCTCGTAAGAGGCGTCCGGCAGAGCCGCAACTTCCGCAGCGCGTATCTCGACGTAATCAAATCCCGCGGCCTTGGCGGACGCGATCTCACTGATCGCGGCACAATATCCTACCTGGACATGAGGCCGATTCGCGGTCTCATTTTTGACAGGGAGTTCGTCTGGAGTATTAAACATGGCAGTATAAGAGCCTTTCTGAAAAGTTATTCCGACGCCAGTCTGCGCAGCATTTTCTTGGCAGTAGCGATATGCCGATGCAGAACCCATCGCAACAAGTCTATTCACGTCGTGTAGTCATAATTAGATACTTGGCAATGCCGCCTCGAGTTCGTGGTCCCAGGGCGCACGGTAGTTTTTAACCAACAATTTCGAAGCTTCACGGTCGCCAATGATCTCCTCTTTCGCGTCATCCCAACAGATAGTTCGACCGACCTTGAACGCGATATTGGCGAGATGGCAAGTAACAGAAGTCTTATGACCGCTCTCCACATCAGAGATAGGTTGTTGGCGGGATTTGACGCAGTCGAGGAAATTACGTACGTGGGGCTGGAATTGATCACGGGCCTGTTTGTAACCATCTTTTTTCATGGCCGTGGTCCGCAATTGTGGGAGCGAGGATGAGGGGATGCGCCGTTCAGTAAAGCGGGGGATCTGGTTTTCAGCGGGTATCAGGCTGTCGGGGATGACTTCGATTCCGCCCCGGCTGAGCCTCAATGTCCCCCGCGTCCCGCAAAACTCCATCCCCCCCTGTTGTCCCGCCCAGATTTCGCTGTCCGACCAGTTGACTATAAAACCCGGGTTCGGGTAATCAAAGATCGCTTCAAAAACATCTGGAGTCTCACCGAATCCCTTAAGTGAATAACGGCTGCCCATTGCGGCTACTGAGCGCGGCATCGCGTTCATTGCCCATTGGACGATATCGATGTCATGCGAAAGAAGATTGGTCGTCTGGCCGCCCGAATAGTCCCAGAACCAGCGGAAATGATAGATACAGCGACGATTGTCGAATGGCTGATCAGACGCGGGACCAAGCCACATTTGCCAGTCAGCCGGAGAAAGTTTTTCAGCGCCGACAGGTTGGGTAAAGCCGGGGTTGATGTTGCGGAAGTTCGCAATCCGGACATTGCGAACTTCACCGATATGACCTTGACGGATCAGTTCGATTCCTTGTTGATATTGTTCGCCGGAGCGTTGTTGCGTCCCGACCTGGACGATTCTTCGATAGTGTTTTGCAGCTTCAACCATCCAACGGCCTTCGCGCACGAAGAGAGTGAGAGGCTTCTCGACGTAAACGTCCTTGCCGGCGGCGCAGGCCAGGATTGTCATGAGTGCATGCCAGTGATCTGGGGTGGAAACGACGACCGCGTCAATGTCTTTGCGGTCTAGCATCCGGCGAAAATCTTTGACCCCTTCAACCTCGTCCCCGGATTTTTCAGCCACAATAGCCATCCCTTCGCGCAATCGAGGTTCGTATACTTCGCAGATGGCGCCTACCTCGACGTCTTGACAGTTGAGAAAATCTAGGAGATGGCGTTTCCCGATCAGCCCGATACCGATGAAGCCGACTCTCACTCGCTCATTCGAACCCGGAACATTTCGATATGATGCTGCGCTCAGGATCCCGGCCTCTGTAGACTTGGGGGAGTCATGTCGATAGTTCATTTTTTCCTCCTTGGTTAGCAAAGATTGTCGGGATCCCAGCAGAATAACGTGAAATCAAGACAGCTGCCTTTCTTCATCTATGAATCGAAGATTTTGCCTGGTTGATTCCAATCAAATGAGAGGGAGGAAAGGGCCGCCAGATGGAGAAGACATCGAATGGCACATTTTGCTAACTGCGTTGCCGTGGTTCATTGAGGATGGCAAGCTGCTGTCTGAGCGCCATAATTCCTGCGGCGAGAGTCAGACGCGGCGGAATCAGAGATCGAAGAAGTAGAAAGAAAGCCGATAGAATGAACACATGATTCTGACGCCAGATTGACGCGCGACCTTCAGCAGCCGCGCCACGACGGCCGCTATCGTTTCGCTCTTCTCGACGAAGGTCGCGGCGACGATCAGGCGCTGCTGATGCTCACGCACACTATTGGCGGGAGGGGCGTCGGCAATCATTTGGGCTGTCTGCTCGATAGTCGTTACGACTCAACCATTTATGACGACCTGCGCTTAGCCCCCGACTTTGACCGCTCTTCCTTCATTTGCCGAAGCGTAAAGCGCAGCTACAATCTCCAGCGACTTCCTTCCCTCTTTCCCATCAATCATCGGCGCTCGATCTTCAATCACAGCCTGCATCATATCTTCGATCTGGCGGCGGTGGCCTTCGTTTGGAACCGCAGCCGGGTTGGCCGAGCCGTCGGTGATTTGCTCGCCATCGTTAGCATCTTCGCCTTCGCCGTTAATCTCCCAGTAACTGATCGCATCGCCATCCAGGATCACCGTTCCGTGTTCACCTGAGATTTCCACGCGGCGTTTGAAGCCAGGCTTCGCCGAGGTCGCGGCCTCGATCACGCCTAGCGCGCCGTTCTGAAACTGGAGGCTTGCGACCAGCGTATCTTCACCTTCGATGTGCGGGTAGCGCAGCGCAGATTTCATAGCAAATGCCGTATCAACCGGCCCCATCATCCAGCGCAACAGGTCAACGGTGTGAATCGCCTGGTTGATCAACACGCCGCCGCCTTCGAGCTCTAGCGTGCCATGCCAGGAGCCGGCATAATATTCCGGCGCCCGGTACCACTTTACGTAAGCGTCGCCGATCATCAACCGACCCAACCGTCCTTCGTCAATCGCGCGTTTGATCTTTCGCGCGGCGGACAAACAGCGCGTTTGAAAGATCACGCCGAGTTTTACGCCGTTGCGGTCGCAGGCTTCGATCAGCGCGTCGGCTTTCTCAAGAGCGGTCTCTATTGGCTTTTCGACCAACACGTGTTTACCGACACGTGCGGCGGCGATACCATGTTCCGCGTGCAATCCGCTTGGCGTGCAGACGTTAACAATCCGCAACCCCGGATGATTCAGAAAGCGATCGTAATCAGTGTATCCGGTTGCGCCAAACTTAGCCGCGAATTCGGCCACGCGATTGTTATCACGGGCGCACACGGCGAGGAGGCGCGCGCCCGGAACTGAGGCGATGGCTTTAGCCTGAACTTTGCCTATCATTCCGCAACCGGCGATGCCGAATCCGATCTCTGTCATCATCTTTTCCCCCAGTAAAATTTTGAGATTTGAGGCTTGCGATTGCACAATCACGGCGCATAATCACACAGACGGAAAACAATACGCCAATCACCACCTCTGGTTTCATCGCGCTGGATTTCTGGCGACCGACATTGAACGCTCAGCGAATTTTTACGAAAATACCCTTGGATTGAAAGCCCCGCCGCGTCCCGATCCGGTCTTCCCCGGTCGCTGTTACGCTCTTGGCAATGGGCAGTAGCTTCACCCGATGAGCGTCGCAGAGTTACCCGGCCGCGCCGATCCGCCGCGTCACGACCGCCACATCGCACTATCTGTTCCCGATGTTCGAGCTACCGAACAACAACTGCGCGAGATGGGCGTCGCGATCAGTTATGGCGGCGGGCGCGCAGACAATCCGCAACTCTTCATTCGCGATCCGGAAAGCGGGTTGTTCCACTCTCGGCCTCGCTGCGCCGCGCTTCATCTTCACGCTGAGCAGCCTGCCCGCCGATAGAACCAGGTCGGAGGCCATCTCAACACGCTTCTTGTTGATTCGGTGCCAGACTTTCTTCGGTGGTTGGGCCTGCAACGTCTCTTTGACTTGCACCTCCAGCTCCTTCATCCGCTCAGGCTCCGGCGAGAGCGCCGCATTGAGATGCTCGCGCACGTATTGCCCGAAGGCCCCTGGGCCAGTTCCAGGCAAGCGCCTTCAATGATGATCCGTCTGACGGAGGCGTGGCAAAGAATCCCCCACGCTCTATGGTCTTCAATCTTATTTCCATCAATCCCCAACCGGCAGATGAGCAAGCGCCAATTCAACGATGGCGGCACGGGCTTGTTGACCGAACTGAGGGCTTGTAATGTCTAGATAACGCTGACTCATCTATGACCTTCAGAGTGTGATTTTTAACTTGGAGATCAAGACATAAGTCGGTTGTTTTCTTACAGTCACTTATTTCTCATTTCGTGATCTACCGATAGAGGCTACGCTCACAGCTTCTTGATCAACACTTGGTGGGCTTTGTGCAGCAATTGGAGCTTGCGCTGATAGATGTTCAGAAAGGCGTCTATAGCCAGCTTCGGCTCAAGCCAGGGATCTTGACGATAACGCCATCCATAATCATCGAAGATCATAATCCCGCCCGGCTTGAGCGTGTCGAAGGCCAATACGGCGTCGGCTAGTACGTCGGGCGCTGTGTGGGAGCCATCTACGTATACGGTGTCGTAGTGATTGAGCTGCAGCCCTCTGATGACCTCCTGAGAAAGTCCCTTCAGCTTGTGCACCTTCCCGACGGTCCCGGCCGTTCTGATATTGTGGTCGAAGTTTTCTTCGATGCCAGGGACCAGAAAGGGGTCTATGCAATCTATGGTCGCGGTCTGGTGCGTTAAGATGTTACCCAGCAACCATACCGTCGCACGGCCTTCGTAAACACCAATCTCAAGGAAGGTCGCATGCGGTCTACCTGCCAATTCGCCGAGATAGTTTTGCCAGACCGGGATATTCTCGCTAAACCAATCCGCAGTGAATCTGAAAGCTTCAAGAGTCGCCATCTCCATCATTGTCGCGCTATAATGTATTTGAAAATAGTAGGCGAAAAATGTAACAGCAACGTTGTTGACTGTCGGGTCTCAGTGTACAACTACTGATTTTTAAAGGTTCGCGTAGAAGGCTTAAGCAGCGCCCCGAATTGACTCACCGACAGGTCTCAGGCTCACAAGTCATTTGACGATAACACAGCGATTCCTTAGTGTTACATTTTTCTTCTGTATACCGAAACGCCATCCCGCCCAGTAGTACCCTGTGGAGTCTACCAGCGCTCAAACTCTTGAACAAAGGACGTCGCTTTCACATCAACGACTTCAATTTCGATGAATCGGTCGGCCAATTTGCTGGTCTCAACATTCCGCCGAAGAAGTCTTTTGCGTCCCAATACTCGTATAGCACGGCGCGTGACCATCAGCAGAAGTTGCTTGCGGCTTGGAGTCGCGAGCGACCGACACTGTTTTTGTCAAATAAAATCAGAGAGCGCGCGCGATCGCCTATTGTCCGTTACGCCGGACGCAATCGCGTGGAGGATGCTTCGGGGATCAGCATCAACTTCTTTCACCTTGATTGTCCGCCCAGAGGTTTCATTGTCCGGGAAGGCTTCGATGATTTGCTGCGCCGCCCATTCGGCAGTCGGTTTTGCTGTCACATTGAAGTGGTAGACTTTCCGCCGATCGTTGAAGCTTACGGCACGAAGACTTCTGACTTGTGAGAGCGTGAACCATGTAATCGTGAAACAGCGCCGGCATGCTGCACGTAGGAATGAGGGGCGGCTTCGGGCCGTAGTCCCTTCGAAGCGAGAAAACGCGCCCAGCGAAGGTCATAACCCGGAGGAAACAGCGACTTAATCTGTTCCCAATGATCCGTCAAGATTTCTACGGACTTCCGTGGGAACAACAGACACTGAGTCCCGTAAAAGTCTTCGGGTCTGATATGTTCGCAACCGTAGCCATCGCCCGGCAAATAGAGAGAAACAAATCCGGTCTGGGAACTCAGTTTCAGCTCGCCAACAATTTCGGAGAACCTCGATGACAAGATGATGTCGTCCTCCATAAACAGGAACGCAGCTTCCTCAGGGTATTCTTCCAATGCCCGCGCAAGCCCCCACGTGGCCGCTTCCTGGACCGAGTAGTACACCTCCATGTCCGGCTCCGGCGGATGAATGTAAACTGCTTTAGGTCGCAAGAGGGTAACAATAGTTTTCAAATATTCACTGTTTAGCCTGAGCGAGGCGCTCGTATCTACCGTGACCACCGGGGGAAGGATGTCGGGCGCGTGGCGATTGAAGGATGCCGCAAACTCGCTGGTAATTTCGGGATTTTGATCGCACGTAAGAATTACAGGAACTACGCGCATAATCTTCACATGAGCCAAGAACTTTTGAGCATCTACTTAGACAACAAGTCTTCTTGTGTCAAGACTGAGACCTCACCAAAGCCGGCATCCTGGAATATAGATTCGAGCCTTTTGCTATCACCACTAATCAGCCACGTCCACCCGTCCGAACTGAGGAAAGTCCTCGCAGCGTTAGAGATATCCTTGACCGTGAGCTTCTGCAACTTCTCCGAGTCTTTCCCGTAGCCGCCCATGGACTCCAGCCGTGCGTAACGGGTCACATATTCGAGAAAAGCCTCTGTAGTCTCAATCGTACCGGGAAAGCGAGCTTCACGGGTACGTTTCAAGGCATCGAGGTCATCGTTGGAGGGAGGATGCTCCGAAATGGCGAGCAATTCTTTGCGGATTAGCCTGCACGCCTCAAGTGTCTTATCTGTGAGAACCTGAGTTTCAATGATCCATATTTTGCGCCCATTGTGAACTCTCGTGCCAACGGAAGTTCTATAAGCCCATCCCTTGCCCCGAAGCGCGTCGTTTATCCGGTTGGCCAGCAAAGATCTGAGAACGTCGAACGAGCCCTCTGCCTCGCTCTGGTCGTCAGGTATCATTTTTCCAGCGGCGATAACCGATTGAGTGGATCGTGGACGCTGAATTAGGAGCACGCGAGGTTTCGCAGGTCCTATTTGAAGCTCGGGCTTGGAGGGAACACCGCTCTTATTCCAGCTGGCCAGTTCCCGCTTCACCGAGCTCAGAACATCATCTCCGGCGACATTTCCGGCAACGACCAGGAAGGCGTTGTTTGGCACAATCCACGTGGTTCTGAAGGAGTGCACTTGATCGGCCAAAGAGCTGCCGGAACCATACCAATTCGCAGGAGTGGTTGTAGCTTGCACGGTCAGATAAGGAAGGATGTCCTTAGCAAAAGAGGCGGGATTCGATTGTCCTTCGGAAAGTGTCGCTTGAAGGTTCCGGTATGCGTTGGCGACGGTGTGGTTATCAAAAGGAGAGGTGTGGATGGCTTCCGAAATGAGACGGATGGCGGTGTGGAACTGTTCAGGTGAAGCGATGATGCGGACGCCAAAGGCTTCAGAGTTCGCTTCCGCCAAAAAGTGGATCCCTAAACGTTGCGTTAATTCCCCCAGCGCCTCGCCCGATTTCGTACGTCCCTGTTCGTTGATGAGTTGCGCAAAGAGCTGGCCTGTCGATGGGGTGAATGGTTTGGTGAACGGCGAATAAATTGGAATCAGCAGCTGGACCGCGACTTTTGTCGATTCGGTTCTGGGTGCGACCACAAGCGTGAGACCACTCGACAAACGTTCCCTCTGTAGTGTCGGCAGTCGAAGCTTGCGAGCAGGCCCTATGCCGGGCATTTCCGGGGGTAAGCGCTTGGACTCTGCCGCTCCTGCCTGCCCTTCATTGCGAGCGGCGTCAGAAGCCTCTAGTTGTCGGCTCCTGCCTCCGATAGTAAGGACTGTGGCAGGCTGTCCAAGCCATGTTCGCGCAGCCTGCTTCACGTCATCAGGTGTGGCGGACGCCAGCCGATCAAGCGCGCTGTGATAGTGATTCGTATCACCGCCCAGCAGTTTAGAGATTGCGAGAAGGTCAGCCTTGCCTCCAAGTCCTCCGATGCGCTCGAAGTCACCCAGCAGACTACTGATAAGCGCCTGCCGAATACTCTCTAACTCATCTCGCCCGGGGCCCGAGGTCGAGAGGGTGACGATTTCTCGGTCGATTACGTCCTCCAGCGCCGTCAGGTCTGAACCTTTCTGGCCAGTTACCTCGATCTCAAACTGACCGGACAATTCCCAGGACCGCAACCTGACGTTCGCTGAAATGTCGCTCTCTTTGGACCAACGTTTCACCAATCGCCTCTTTAACACCTGCGCGAGTAGATCCAGGTAATCGTTGACCGGGGCGCGGTAGGGCGGCGTCAACCAGATCTTATAGAGAATCGCTCGACGCCCGAATGCCTCCACCATGCGGCGTTGCGGGTAGGTTTCAATTTGCGACCGAAATCTTTCATCAGCGGCGATAGCCGGTGAAGGCAGGCCCTCGAAATAACCGCGGATGGTTTCCTTGGTCGCCTTGTAATCGATCTCACCGGTGACCACGAGGACCGCGTTGTCGGGCCGGTAGTACCTGGTGATCCATTCCCGTACCTGCTCAAGTGACAACCTTCGCAGTTCGGCATACGAGCCCAGAGGCATCCTGTGGTAAGGGTGACCAGGTGGGTAAACCGTCTCCGATAGAAGCTTCGCAATGTCTCCTTCGGACTTATTCTCCGCCTGTTCAATCTCGGTTCGCACGATGTCCCGCGCCTGTTCCAGCGCCGGCTGGGTTAAAGAATCAGCCAGGTACGCCATGCGCTGAGCCTCGATCCACAAAAGCGTGTTGAGAGCGTTTGCCGGCGCCGTCGCGCAATATCTGGTGCGATCTCTATCGGTTGTTCCGTTGTAGTCAGTTGCGCCGAGTCGCTCAAGGGTGGCGAGGATGTCTTCCTTCGAGTTCTTAATCCTCGAGAACATTAAGTGCTCCACAAGATGCGCCAGACCGGCATGGCCTGGAGGATCGTTCTTCGATCCGACGTGATACCAGACATTAACTGTAATCAAGGGGAGCTTGGTGTCCTTGTGCAGAATTACACGAAGCCCATTTTTCAGGACAAACTCTTCGTAAGAAATCGCGGGTTCCGCGGCTCCGGCATGGGCGATGCAAAACAGCCATAGGCACAACAACGCCCCAACCTTGTTTGATCTCGACGTCAAAGGCATTTTCTTTGGACCTCCATTACACGAATTTATTTGCGATATTTAGAGCTTATTGTTCGCGCGAATGAAGCTAGATTTCCTGTCATCGCCAAAGGCGTTTTCTTCTTTGTGGCCATTTGTCGATTGTCCGCCGCACGCCCCGCGCGCCGGAATCAGAACACCTAAATACAGCAGTCGCGCAAGAAGGTTTATATTGTCTTTCAAGATGGCGTCCGCAGAACCTTGGATCCGCTCCGCATAGCCTTGGATGGCTGTCAGTAATTTTGGCGCCTCAGCAATGACTTGCAACAGCTCCCATTGCGGGAGGTTGATTTCGGTGGGCTCAGAGAGCATATCGTAAGGTGGCATTAGCACTATCGTTGTTGTGGTTTCCGAACTATAAACTGCTTTAAGCGCAGTCAGCCCTGGCGCAAAATTCAGTGGCGACGCAAGGAGAGCGTCAAGCCCTTCAGCCAGCAGATCACGCACAGCCAGCATCGTCCGAATGGAACCGCCCGAGATTCGCTGCCACGAGCTAATAGGCGCGATTACTGAGTCTCTCCATTCGGTTCCCGAACAACGCTTTTGGACAACGATGAGAGCAGGGTGCAGCGATTTCAGGCCAATTTTCTCCAGATGCTCCCTGCGACCAGTTACTCTCTTGTCATATTCCTCAATTTGCATGGCGCATTCCACTGAAGAGTAGCGAACGCAATACTCGTCCATATCCATCGCCGGACAAATCAGGAGAAGAGCGTCCGCTCCTGGTCCCACGGTTCGCCGAAGGTATTCGATAGGGCTTTCATCAAACACTGGCAGGTCTGTCAGGACCAGCGCCAGACCGTTGGTGGATAGATATTCCGGTATTTGAAAAAGTACCTGGGATAAAATGCCATCGCCACGCTCTCCCCCATTTAAAAACACAGCCGCGTACATGGCTTTTGACGTAGGTACAAACGGAGGCTGATGCACGATCAGATCAAACTTTATCCCTCTGACCAGATCAAACAAGTTACTCTCTCTAACCTCTACATTCCGAACATCGTTGAGTTGGAGGTTGATCTTCGTTAGGCTGACTGCACGTGGATTAATATCCGTGGCGATCACCTTGTTCGCGATGGGACTCAACGCGAGCGCGTTTGAACCAGCCCCACAACCCAGATCCAGAGCCAAGTCTACCTGATCAACGGACGCGCTGAGACGGCAGAGAACACCGGTTGTGGATCCCGGTCCCATAACCGCATCACCGCCATGGAAGAGATGGTCACAAATCACGTAATAATCAGCGATCATCCGCAGATCGAAATTGGATATGACCCAGCCTTGCTCGTCCGTGGTGAGAAAACCGCAATCGTAAAGAAGGTCCGTGAGAGCATGACCAAAAACCGATCGAGCGTCATTTTGTCTTATCGGCAAATTTGCCATCAGCAAAGTGAACGCTTTGGCGGAAAGTGAATCCTGCTGATTTAGATTCCAAACGAGCAGCGGCTTTTGGGGCGCCTGCCATGGACGGCCACCAAGGCGTTGTAGCGATGCTGCGTATTGCTGCGAGAGGCCGATGGAACGGAGGCGATCGGAGATGGCGCGCCATTGTTCGCTGGTTATTCGCAGTAGTCCGGAAATGTCGGGCAGCGGCATGTCAGATGTGGTCCTCCAATACTGCGCCGGCCAGCGCAGTCTGCGAACTTGAGGATTGTCTCTCGACCGTTTCGGAGTAGATGGCGTCGAGGGATTCGCAGACGTCAGGTTCGCTGATGCTTAACATCGACCCGCGCGCCTGGAGTGTGACATTCTTCGAAAACAGAAACCCATGCTCCACCGGGAGCCGCGGTCCAAACAAGCCGACGCTCGGGACGCGGCCGAGATCTGCGAAGCGGAGCATACTGCTATCCAGTCCAATAAAGAGGTCTGAGTGCGCAACAAGCGCCGCTGACCAGGCGAGGGGAATCCTGTAGCAGGGGATGATTCTGTTATGATTGATGTTATAAACGAAAGGGGATCGACCGCCGACCAAAAACGCATAGCAGTCTGCGTGGGTTGATAAGAATCTGGTGAGCGCATTACTGAAACGTCGAGGCTCCCACATTCGCCGCCGCGCGCCATCCGCGTGAACCGTAACGATACGCGCTCGATGTGGCAGGTCCCGGCGGAGCGCGCGGACAAACGACATAGCCTCGTCAGGGAAGCGGCAATTGCTCACGTACGCGCTGAGCGTCAATCCTGGTCGACAGTGGGTGGCCAGTTCAAAAATCTGCTCAACGGAATGGCGAGTCGCCTGTGGTTCAACGGCGGTCGTGAATCCAGGCCCGAACCCGATTGATTCCTTAGCGCTCATAATCTGGGCTAGCTTGATAACCGAATCCGAGGGATAAGGCGCTAGCGAAATGATAAAGTCCTGGGAACCAGGAATTTTGGGAGATTCCGTCTGCACTTCCCAACGCGCCCAATGTTTCCAAGCGAGTACAAAGACCCGCTCAACGTCGAATTCATCGAATACGAAGGGGTGATGGCTGCGCTCGTCCGCAACGTGCGGCAGTAGGTAGTTGGTAACCAGAGTAACCCGTGGCCGAAACTGCTCCCAAATGGCGCGGAAGGCGGGCAAACAGTTGAGGTGTGTTCCAACCCCCCCGATTACCATGACTGCGACCCTTGCGGATCCGGGCAAGTCGCCATGAAGGATTTCTTGCGCCCGATTGTGGTCTACGGTTGAGGGACGACAATGATTATGAGGTGGATCCCCACCGCGTTTGACGCCAACTTGGGATATCGCCATCGTTCGCTCTATCACAAAGTATTGGGGAAATGAGGCCTCGAGGGGGAAGGTGAGCCGGCGATCTATTTCCGCGTCTGAGCGCCTAGCGATTCGGGGAGGACAAGTTAGTCGAACTCTTCATCAAAAATTTCGGCGAAGCCTTTGAACCCTCCGAAAAATTATGGCCTTATCCGGTTTAACTAAAATTGCTTTATACTTTCTGGGCTATTACATCAGGGCCGACGCTCATGTCAAAAAGTCATTTGGGGGGGACAACGACGGGCGTCCTGCGCCCCATCGGCCATTCTCCGGTTGTCGCCGCGCTGTGTTCGTCGTAATCACCAACGAAAGGCGGCCTCAACAGATCCCTCTGTAAGTCGTTGGTGGCAAGTTGCAGATATGGCTCCACCGTTTCGTAGCGCTTCCAAGCCAGGCAACCAGGGCCGTAGCTGTATATCAGGGACAGTCTCGTGACGTCTGAGACCCATTGGCGACTTCCGTGGACGAGGGCCTCTGTGAAGATCAGCATGTCACCGGCCCGCAAGCTGGGATTGACGACCAAATGTGATTCTTCCGGAGGACGATAGCGGATGTTCGATTTATGGCTTCCGGGGACACAGATGAAACCGCCGTCGCCCGGGTTTACATCATTCAATGGGTAAAGAACCTTAATCAGACCATTATGCATGACGCCGCCTGGCGCCCACTGGTACCAAAACGAGCGTTGGTTCTCCAATGATCCGCCGTGCAAGCCCTCCTGCACTGGCGTCGCGCTGGTCATATGCATGCCGAATGTATGATCGAAACGCAGCCACTCGCCGAGCAAGGCTTTCAAGATCTCAATGGTCGGGGGATAAGCCAGGACCTCCATAAAAATCGGATCGAGCTTGAGGAAAGAAAACTTGCCGGATTCTTTCGCGCCTTTAACGTCTTGGAGCAAGCGAACCATCCTGTCAACCATGCTCTTCGGAAGCATGGACGGATAGATTACAAAGCCTCGCAGGTCGAATTCATACATTTTTTCAGGCGTCATAATCCAACAATCTCCTTTCAGGTTTCACCGGATGATAGATTTTGTTCTTAAGCGAGCCGTTCTTCACTCTGGAGGGGCGAAATCGGATTGTTCCAGAATTGTTGCTTAAGCTGCCATCGATAGAGCTATAGGAAGTATATGTTTTGTTGCATAGCTCCGGCAGTGCGAAAGGTCCGTCCCCTCCGAAATCCAAAAGCTTAAAACCGTAATGATGTAAAACAGTCGCCACAAGCGCCTCATGGTGCCCATGCCAACCGGTCGGTAATTCCCTATGAAGGAAGCCTAACGCCCGGTTCGAAATACGATAAATCACATTGAAAGACCTGATCCACTCGTTCTGCTCTATCTTCTTACTTGGATGCCCGAACGTCTCCCACCAACACCAGCGCGGCTCGTCGGAGAATCTTCGGATATGTGTCGTGATAAAGTCGTGATCAAAGGATGCAAACGAGGAAGTGAGCGAATTCCAGCTCCCTGTATACCGAACATCGTATTCTACAAACCAATAATAATCGTAATTTGGGTGTGATAAAAAGAACTGTAGGACAGGAAATTGCGCATGCCCTTTTAAACCGGGCGTCTGGATCCTGGGATATGGCAGACGGAACAAACGCTCCAGGTCAAAGACGTAACAGCGTGAATAACGTCTTACGAGCATGTCGGCGGTCGGAGTCCTGCTATCGAGGAGTATCCATGTGCTAATCCCGTCGAGTGAAGACAGTTGGTCGAACTGAGCCTCAATCTCGCTCGACCAGATGTGGGTTTGGTAAAGTAACGCGCTCCTCATGACGGCCGCGGCCAGCTAATTAGTTGCTATGATATTGGTACAAATTACCGGACATTGTCAGCGCATGGTTAGTTAGCCACGGCTTATGCCGCTACCAGCGACCAAATACAATTGTAGTATCAGTCGAGCCAACCTTGCTCTCTCATCGAGAGGTGTGAATTCCCGCCTGTGGCTATCCGGACTAACGCGAAACCTTACTGACCCGGTTTCCGTCTGAGGGGGCCGCGATAGTAAGCCCTGACTGATCTCCTCCGACTGCAAGCTGAAGAAGAGTCTCCGCCGCTAGCGTCGCCCCGTTCGGCGCCGCGCCCGGTCTTCCTACCGGCCCGGGTTCGGCCGCCAGCGATGCGATAGCGTTGGCCAGGAGCGAGGCGTCCCCGCCACTAAAAACCTTGAATCCTGTGTGGACCGCTGAGACGCTAGCCGCGCGGTGATATTGATCATCCAACCATCTTGGCGCGGGGACCGCAACCGCACGAGCTCCCGTTTCCAGAATCTCAGCCACCGTGTTATATCCTGCCTGGCAAACGACGACGTCGGCGATAGCGAACAATGACTGAACATCAGGTAAGAAAGGCGCTACACGAGCGCCGGAGACGTGCTGCAGCGAAAGCCAATCTCGAAAGAGCGGACCTGCTATCAGCACAGCTCTCCAGTCGGCGGTGTCGCTCAAGATTTGGAAGGCCTGGAGCGCAAGATTATAAAATTCGACGGTGTTGGGGTATCCCCCTCCGCCCCCGGTAATAACCAATAACTTCGATCTATCATTTTCACGGCTATAGAGCTGTCCCGTCCAGCGCCTCACAATTCGGCCGACGAATACAGCCCGATCTCGCAACTCATCTGGGATACTTACTTCATCAGGATCATGGGCGATGAGCAGACGCGTAGCAACCGACAACGCCTCGTGGTTACATTGATAGTAAAATGGCATATCCTTGCATTTCCGTACACAGATCGCGAAAGGAATGCCGTTTTCAACCACAGCGTCAAATAGAATATTGCTCGGAATACAGTCAAACAAAATCAATTGAGGACGGTAAGAGCAAAGCAGTTCTCGGTAGAACTCGGCCTGGAAACGCTTCCTTTTCAAAAAGTCCCAACTGCTCCACGCCTCTTCCACTGTAGACATGTTGACTGTCGGGAACCCTGCCGACTCCGGAATATCATGACCGTGCCCTTCAATTAGGAAGAGACTCTCTGATGATGTATCCAGGTTGCGCACTTCTTGAGCTATTGCCACCAGGCGGCTTATGTGCCCAACGCCAATTGTATTTGGAGGCTGAAATAGAATACGTGTTTCTCGCTTCAAGGTTATCTCCCCTGACTAGTTGTCCGTAATATAAAGTTGCTTAAGTTTCGCCCAAAATAACGGATACATGCTCTGACTTGAGTAATGCGCTTAGAGCAATAAGGCATCTCTTCGCCCACACCGATGCTTTATTGAGAACTATATTGATTAACTTACCGTGAGGGTCCAATTCAACAGCCGTTAATTGCGCTGGTTCTTCGCCTTTTCTTCTCGCGGGACTGAGTTGGCGGCCAAACGACGCGAGAAAGCATTGGTTGCCGGAGGACCGGCTCTCTGGCCTGGTCGGGGAGCGCCATTCCGCAAGTGTGAATCGATCACCAAGCGGACGTGTAAGGATATTCGGTATTATTTCCGCGTGTCGCTAACTGCCTCTCGCAACCGAAGTAATAGATCATCGGTAACAAACACATTTTACTCAAATTTCAATGCGCTGACAGGGGCGATCCTCACTGCCCGTATGACCGGTAGGCAAGCAGCGCAGACCGCCAGAAGGACCAATATCACGCTTGATCCGCAAAAGGCGATGGGGTCGATCGGCTGTACGGCGAATAATAATGATGAAATCATCTTTCCGGCGCCGGCGGCCAGACCAAGTCCCACGAAGATGCCCATAACGGTCATGAGCAATGTTTCTCTCACTATCATGCCGACGATACTCTTAGGAGGAGCGCCCAGAGCTATCCGAATGCCGATCTCCTTAGTCCTCATCGCAACCGTATAAGCAACGACGCCGTAGAGTCCGACACCCGCCAAAATGAGAGCCAATAACCCAAATGCGGTGGTGGTAATGGCTAGCAGCCATTCTTGACTTATGGTCTCACGAATTTGCATGCGTAGTGTCCGCAGATCCGTGACGGGTATTTCCCGACTGAGGGCTGCAACAGTCTGCCGCACTGGGTGGCTCAGGCTACTCGGCTCGATCTGCGTATGTAAAGCGAACGTCATTGGCCCCCAAAGATCTGCAGAGGCTTGGAAATAGGGTGTGTAGATCATCGGGGGCGTCCGCTCTTTCAGATCGTGATATTTGGCGTCCTTGACAACTCCAATAATCTCCACGGGAACCGGCTTCGATGTTGGGGGAAACATCAGAAACCTGCCGACCGGATCGTCTGATCCGAAAAACCGCTCTGCCATTGTGGCATTGATGATTGCCACCATGTTGGAGGAGTCGCAGTCTTGTTGCCCAAAGTAACGACCACGGAGTAGGGCGATGCCGTAAGTTTCCAAGTAGTTGCAACCGACGGCGCTGATCTCCAGATTTTTAGGGTCATAAGGAGAGGCGGGCCGGCCCTGCACTTGAATGCCCCCCGTGGCAATGCGCTGGGAGGTAAAGGGAGTGTTTCGAGAAAACGTTACCGAGGTCACCCCCGGTAATTGGCGCAGTTCACCTGACAAGCGGTTCTCGAATTGGCGAAGAGCGGGCCCCTGGATCCCAGCTTCACTCGGATTGATTCTGAACAGAAGAAGCTTTTCATATTTATATCCTAGGGGCTGTGAACCTAACTGCCAAAGACTTCTGAGAAACAATGCAGCTGTCGTAGCAAGGACAATAGATATCGCCACTTGAGTACAAACGAGGAGCCGTTGCAGTGGGAGCCGCCGGCCCGCTACCCACAATCCCCCGACGTCCCTCGTCTGGTGAGCCGGGTTCACGCCTGAGACAATCCAGGCGGGCGCAGTGCCCAACAAGAGAGTCGCGAGGACGCCGAGCGCCCCTACGAAGAGGAAAACAATCGCATCAGGTCTCGTATTAAGCCAGGCGCCAGGTGACTGTAACGCCAGCTGCAGCATCACCTGGGTCGTGCCAATTGCGATTGGGATGGCCGCCATCACTCCAAACGCCGCTAGCGAAAAACTTTCAGTAAGAAGCTGTCGAAATAACCGACCGCGACTAGCGCCTATGGCCAGTCGCACAGCCATCTCCGGTTGCCGAGCCAGAGACCTCGCCATGATAACGTTGGCGAGATTCGCGCAGGTAAGTAAGAACACCAAGGCGACAACGCCCATCAATATCAACACTGGCTCCGCCATCTGCTTTCGCAGCCTCGAAATACCGCGACGGCTGTTCTGCAGCTGAATGGTCTCGGCCTGTATTTCCTGAATAGTATTCGAATCGACTCTACCGCCCGCCATATCGACTCGAGCCTGCTGAAATAGACTGGTTAATTCCGCCTGCGCAGCTTGGATTGAGACGCCAGGCCGCATTCTGGCAATGAGCTGCAACCACCACAGGGTATCTTTGGCGATCCAGGATCGATTGTTCATTAGCATTGGTTGCTGGGAGACGGGAACCCAACAGTCCGGCGAGCGGCCCACCTCTATGCCAAAGAATCCTGGCGGCGTCACGCCGACAATAGTGAATGCAACCCCGTTGAGCGAAATTTCCTTACCAATGGCCCCCATGTCTCTTCCGAATCTTCGATCCCAATACCGGCTGCTGATGACAACGGGGCAGGAGGTGGAGCCTTGTCCCTCAACCTTATCGTCCGTAGGTATAAACAGTCGCCCCGCTGCGCTGGTGACGCCGACGACAGAAAAGTGGTTTCCAGACACCAGCATTCCTTCAACGCGCTCTGCCTGGCCATCTACGATAGCGCGCAGACCCAAGCCATACGAAGCGGCAATGCCCTCGAAGCTCCTGGCCTGCCCCCCGAGACGCGCGTATATGGGGAAAGTAAAATCATAAGCGAGATCCTTCGCCGACTGGCGAGTGACCCTTACAAGTCTTTCAGGGTCCCTCACCGGCAGGTCTTTCAGCAGCAGTGCGTTAAGAATACTGAATATTGCGGAACTCGCTCCGATACCCAGCGCCAGGCTCAAAATAATCGCTACGGAAGAACCAGAGTTTCGACGCAGAAGTCGGAGGGCAAACCCGAAATCTTGCCACGACTCGTGAAGTAGCCGCAGAGTCATGTTGCTAATGGACTGTGGCATAAGTAATCTCCGTTGCGGGAGGATCCATTCCCTTATCTTGACCAGACGCCGCTCGCTGCTTGAACGACCCGACAGAGCAAATCTTATTAAGTGTCACAAGCGCAGACCGATTTTCCATCATCGACCGTCCAGTATACGTGCTGGTGTGGATTCACGAGCAGAGACTCCAGCGCACAATAAACCGTCTCCGCGTCGATCTTATCCATTCGTGAAGCTGCTTGTAAAGTAATATTCGGGCCGAACAGAAATCCGAATTCATGCGCTCGAGTCGGCCCGAACAGGCCGACCGCTGGCACGCGGAAAAAGTCCGCGCCATGAAGCATGCATGAATCGACACCAATGAATAAGTCGGCTTTTGCGAGGAGAGCAAGGCTAACCGAAAATGGCAACCCAAAACATGGAATCACGCGCTCGCCGTGGGCGCCGACGTCTAATGCCTGCGGAGTACCGCCAAGAACCAATACCCAGAAGTTCTGATGCTCAGAGAGAAACCTGTCTAAGATTATCACCCAGCGGTCGGCGGGCCACATCTTCTCGCGCAATGTGTCAGCATGCACCGCTAGTACCTTCGAGCCGGGGGGAAGCGCTGCCAGCAGCTCCTCGGCGCGGGTGACACTGTGTTCTGGTAGGGGTGGAGGGTTGCTAAATTGCGATATCGAAAGACTCGAGTCGAAAAGTCGGACTATATCAAACGCCAGCTCAGCCGAGTGCTTCCCGTAGTCGAGGGGAAGGTGAATGTCAAAATCCTTGAAAAAACCGACCGATACGTCGGGACGACAACTTTTGACGAGTTCGATCAGCGAAGTTGAGCGCCACGGTACAAGGGAAATGAAGAGGTCGCAACGTTCGATGCAGCTTGATAGGTCGCTCGCGGAAAAAATGCGACCTTCGTCTGTCGATCGCATAGAGGTCGCGATCTGCTTCTGAAGGACCAGGTCATCGAAGAGAAATTCGTGACTTCCCTCTGCCCGGAGTAAAGTCAGCCGGTCGCGAAACAGATAAGACAGTGCTCGCAGCGCAGGCAGGTTCAAAAAATTGTCACCCAAGCCATTGGTGAAGAACACGACCGGACTTTCCGCCTCAGTTGGCGCTTGCAACGAAAGCTCTGACATGACTAAGAAGCCTTAAGAGATCCTCGCACCATATTGAGGGATTATCAAACCCATTCATTCGGGAATAGCGATGCGGAACTGAGCCTCCTCCACAGACAGCCACTTCCGGGCAGGCCTGACAGCGCTCGCAAAGGGGCAACCCCTCGTTAATCAGCTTGTAAAGAAGCGGCGAACCTTGGTGCAGATCATCAAAACCGTGAAAACGAACGTCCAGCCCAGTCTCTGAAACGCCCTCATCACATACCTTCAGCGCGTCATTGGCGTGAATACTGCCATCAGACTCAATTACGAGATAATTCTCCGGCATATTTCCGATCGCGTCAGTATAGGTCAGGCCTCCCAGGATTCTCCGAATGCAGTCCTCGAAAAGCCGTACTCTCACGAGGGGGTTATCCTCCCGGAACCAAGCGTTGAACGCGGGAATGAGATAATCAGCTATCGGCGTACGTCCGAACTTACCATAATATAAGGCCTTCGTGTCGTGGCAGGCGTCCGGCATCAAAAAGTTGATGAGCCGAATTCCGAGAGCGCGAAAGTGTTGATAAATTTCCTCCCCTGAAAATGCCGGGTTAACGACACATAATACCCCCGGAAATATCCTGGCCTGTTGAAGCCGTTGTAGACCATTGATCGTGTCTCTGTATGATCCACTGCCTGAGTGATATACGCGCACGGAATCATGGATATGGGCAGGGCCGTCAAGACTAACACCAACGCGGACAGAATATTCCTTTAGAACGCTAATCCATTCGTCCGTTACAAGGGTGGCGTTGGTCTGCATAGCGAGGGATACAGCGCTGCCCAGGCGCGTGACGGTCATCTCGGCAAACCGGCGGAAGACCTCCGGTTTCATCAACATCGGCTCGCCGCCGTGGAACGTGATTTGAATGCGGCGAATATCCGGACGTTTGTTACAATACTGATCAATCCTCGCAATGGCAGATGAGTAGATTTCTTCCGACATAAAAGCCGGCCGGGCCTGATAGCTCTGGTCGGGATGGTTGTACATATAGCAGTAGGAGCAGTTGAGATTGCAACGCTCAACTACCTTAACTACAAGTCCGACGATCTTGCAACTCACGGTACCTCCGTTCGTAAAGCGGGTCAAAGAGCGCCCTTCCTAAAGGCGTCAGCTCGACGCTCGCCTTCAGGACCCGCTCCACATCGTCGATCTGGGTGGAAAGGCCCTGGGTCAGTTTTGAGCACTGTCCTTCCATGCAGGCTCCACTCGCGATCAAGGCCTGATAAAAAAGTTCAACGTTGGCGAACGCGTGATAGGCGACAAGCAGCCGGTCTAGCGGGCGCTCAGTTTTTGTAAATGGTGAGTAATAGAGCTTTCGATTCCGCCCTTCTTTGTCATCGCTCGTGGTTGGGCCGATTTTTTCAAACAGGGTGTGGTACTGATGAGAGGCTTCGTGTACAAGCATCTCGGCAATACCTTCCGGCTCGCCGTGCGTGGAGATGTAGATCGTTCCGTACTGCCCGCGGATGTTTCCGCTCTTCAACTCGTCCGAACTCGACCGGACCATCACCAAACGCCGGATAAGTCGCTCGACCCAGGTGAAATATTCAGGAACGTGATTGTTCAGCAGCTCGACCGCGGCAGTCAGTTTTGACGTGTGCTCCCCTGTGATTCTCTCCAAGATGTCCAAACCCGCGAATTCATTGAAGTCCACACTTCTACCTGTCAGCAGAATTAGACTCGTCCTGCCCATGGGGACTACTGGTAACTCGTCACACTCGCTCGAGAGCCATGATTGGTGATTGCTGTTGCGCGTGAATGAAACCTGCTTGGACCACTCCCCTTTGTACGCCTGCAGGCGCGCCATGGCTGGGTTACTTTCGACGCGGATACGATCGCAAGCTGGTAGCAGATGGTTATCCCAGACAAGTGAAACGGGTTTTCCTATAAACAACTCCCAATTGGCGGAAAAGCCGTGAACTCCAGCCTGCAGCAACAATTCAACTGCCGCCCACCGCGCACGGAAGCTGCTGTCGGTGCGAATCGCTTTGACAGCCCTGCCAAGAGCCGGCGACCACAGCGCATCGAAACAGGGCGCTTTGTCACGCAATTCAATGAGACCCTCGCAAACATAGCGCCCCTCACGTTCGAAAGTAGGGCCGAAGCGTTCAACGAGCGCATCGATCAGCGCCTGGCAATAGTTAAGGACGACGAAAGAGAGAAATTCTTCGCTGAACGGTTCCTGGGGACAGGAAAAGCACCTCCACAAAGGCGCCTCTTGGCTTTTCGTGGCAGTCTGCTGCATAGTCAACCCTCTCTATTTGGAAACGTAACTCACTTCCCATGCTTTAAACCTAAATCGGACAGCAAAGATTGATACAAACCACGAAGATTCGAAGAACACGAGAAGGCCGGTTTTGATCCGATCTCTTCCAGTTCTCTTCGCGCGCTTCGTTTCTTCGTGGTTTGAACCTCTATACCAATGTTGAGTGGTTAGATTTAGCGCTTATCCCTTATAACCCGGCTCCTCCATCATGGGGGCAGTGACTCATGGCGACCATGATCTCCATGGATCCGAACTCTGCCCGAAGCACGTGGGAGGATAGGTCAACGCTGGTGAAGCACTTAAGTCGCAGGCGAAAATACCACTTTGTTTGCGCCTGGATACCAGGCTCAACATCCAAAGGCCAAGAGGAACCTCAAGCCTTTAAATAACGGTCGTGTGTCCCCTTATCGTAGGCCATCGGATCTTCCGTCTCGTCCTTGCGCAACTCCTCTTGAATTCGGGATAGAACCTTGCTCTTAGTGTCTTGCGCCTGGACGGACTGCGCCGCCCCGATAAGTCCGGCAGCGCCGACCAAGGTTGCGACGCCAGTTGCGAATTTTCTACGCCCTGGGTTCTCCGCAACGCCGCCAGATTGGGATGCCTCTTTAAGGTCAGCTTTCGGTTCACTCGTCTTAGCGTCATTTTGTGTCTTACTCATTGCTTGATTATCTCCTTTACTAGCAAATTATTCGTAAATCAGAACACACAATATTGGGACTGCCTTTTTGCAACAGAGCCACCGAAACACACAGAGAGAAGTGAGAGAAGAGTCGGTGAAACAGCTTCGTCGCAGCTTTTTCTCTGTGACTCTGTGGCTAAGCCTTAGGTACCAATGTTGTGCGCTTCGATTTAGATCCAACTCATGAAGCCACCTATAAGATGGCTTAGGCTTACGCTACTGCAGATAGAGCATCTGGTACTACTATTGTTGCTTAAATGCAGCGCCAAACTCTGATCAAGTTGCGTGCCTTGTCTACTTCGCAAGGCAATACTTGAGTCAATTTATGAACGAGTCATGGCAAGTGATTGATCCGCCGTAGATTTGATTGATAGAACGAAACAGTCGGAGGATTGATGTAGGCGACAATTCGCCGAGGACGTGACGCGATAAGCGCGATAATCGCGCATAGTGCGCGCCGGGCGCGCATTATGCGCGGAAGTGTGCGCTAACAAATGATGGGCGATTGAATGATTCACTGTTCAATTCTCGATCTCGTCACTTATTCCAAGTTTTATTATTAACCGATAAAGTCTATGGCGTGAAGAGATCCCCAGCAGCTCGGTGGCTTTAGTGCGATTGCCGTAACAGCGCCTGAGCGCCCGCTTGATCAACTCGCGCCTTTCGTGTAACGCCAGATCATCGAACTTGACGCCGGCAGGAATGAGCGTTTCGTTATGCTCTTGTGAATCAGGATGTGTTCCGCCTGTCGCCGGTTGGTTTTTCCACTTGGCGTCAAAGTTCAACGATTCGGCCCTGATCCCCCTCCCCTGATCGTCCGCAAGCGCGCGCTCAATCACATTCTCCAATTCACGGACGTTGCCGGGCCAGTGATATTGCAATAATACAGCCGCAGCCTCCGGTGTCAGTTTCGGAATAGGCCTTTTCATACGTCCGCAGTGTAGAGTGAGGAAGTGCCGGGCTAGCGGCAGAATGTCATCCACGCGGTCACGCAAAGGCGCCAGGATGAAAGTCATCACTGCGAGGCGATAATAAAGGTCGTGCCGGAAATTCCCGTCCCCAGCTTCGCTCAATAAGTCACGATTGGTCGCGGAAATGATGCGTACGTCAACCTTAATCTCTTCCGTTCCGCCGACACGCTCGATGCAGCATTCTTGCAAGGCGCGCAGCAGTTTCACCTGATCCTGCAGTGACAGTTCGCCAATCTCATCCAGGAACAGCGTCCCCCTGTTGGCCCGCTCGAAGCGCCCGGGCTTGCGCGCATTGGCTCCGGTGAACGCGCCTTTCTCGTGCCCGAACAACTCGCTCTCGATCAGGTTGGGATTGATGGCCCCGCAATTGACTGCGACGAATGGTCCGGAGGCGCGCGCTGAGGCGAAGTGAATCGCTTTCGCCGTAATCTCCTTTCCGGTGCCGGATTCCCCACCTAACAAGACGGGAAAGTCATTCGCCGCAGCCTTGTAAATGAAATCGAGCATGGCCTGGGTCTGCGCCGACTGACCGATGATCTCGATCGCGCCGAAGCGATTGTTTGTTGGCCTGCCCCCTGCATGCGAAAGAGACGTGGCGCCCTGGCTATACTCACCTTGACTATCAAGAATTTTCCGGCCCATATCCATTGACGATATCTTGAGTTAGTACAAGCATTGTAGCTGCGTCGATGAAGAAGGCATAAGACATTACTTCGCCAAGCTCAATCTTATGTAAGAAAGAGTGTACGGCCTCATGTATGAGCGCGTCGATAAGGGCATGAGTTGATGCTGCGTGAGGGTTGGCAAATCCTGCTTTCCCTATAAGAGAAGATCGTGATCCTGAAAAAAATATCTCAGACGTAGAGCTTTTTTGCACAACAATTGCGCTGATGGAAGTCGTGACAAAACGACCAACTTGTGGCGTCTGCCGATGAATTAAAGAAATAGCATCGGCAATCTTTATGTTTACATCTTTAAGTTCTTCTTGATCATAGCTCCACAATTTATCCTTCTCAAAATCGTGATCGAAAGAGCTATACGCGATTGTACCATCAATCAAAATACCTGAGCAGTTAAAGCCGTGCTGTTTTACTATATTTTGATCGGGACAAACACAATAGTCTCCCATTGCAGTCCAAAATGATTGAGCGCTGGTACTCTCTACAGGACAAAAAATGATTCCAAATTGTAGCCGTGGCGCCTAAAGCCATCGTGCGATTACGCTTTCCGGGGTCGCTAACCCAGAAAGGAATCGCACGATGAAAGACATTCGTTCACTTGAACAAACGCTCTCTGACAATCTACCGTGGAACAAAGCCCGCATCAAACTTGTAGCCCGCTTTCTCTTGGCCCTCTATGCCGTGCAGACGGTCAACCTTTCGATCCTGGCCACTGCCTTTTCCGGCCACGCCAAAGAGGAATCGAACTACAAACGGCTCCAGCGCTTCCTGCGAGAGTTCGAGATGCCCTATGCCCAACTCGCGCTGTTTATCGTGAAGTTGCTCGGCGTTCCCGGGCCTTACACTCTGGCGCTGGATCGGACGAACTGGAAAGTCGGCGCCGTTGATCTCAACATCTCATGACCCTCGCCAGCCTTCGCGGCGCTCTCAAGCCCAGCGTTACGCATTGCTTCGAAAAACCTATGTGAGAATTTGTCACACATTGATTGTTAGAATGATTGGGTCTCACTTGTCATCGGAGGTCCAATCACGTCCAGGTCATTGACATTTTGAGTTTTACAACTAAGTCTTTTTCGACCTCGACATGAGCTTGGTAGCTCACAGTTTGAAGTAGAATCCTTACTCGATCGGCACCCTTCATCTCACGCTCGAATATCCCAGCAAAGTTTCTAAGAGGGCCATACTTTATTATTACTTCGTCGCCAGGTTTGGGATTGTCTTCTATAGTGACAAAGCCATCTTCTCTTACCTTGGATTGAATCATGGCAATAATCTCCACATCAATCGGGGTTGGGCTGTCGCCAAAACTGATCAAGCTGTGGACCCCTCCAGTGAAACGAACCTTGTGGTATAAATTGTTAATCTCAAACTTGGCGAAGATGTAGCGTGGAAACAGAGGTTTGCTCAGATAAATTGAGGCGTTCGTATATTCGTTATAACGGCGTTCTTTGACTTTTGGGTTAAAAGTTTGAACACCCAAAGCCCTCAAATTGCTGTCTGCACGATCTTCCTGTTTAGGATGAGTATGAATCACATACCAGCAAGGAGCGTCCAAAGCTTTTTGCCTGTTCATCGAAGAGCCTCCGTCACCAGATTTCAGATAAGCTGCCGCATGTTGCGCCGAACCTGTTCTCCAGCGTCGCACGTGAACAACTAAGACTGATCGGCAGACCAATACAGCTAGCCCGCCATCTTTCCATCTTTAATACAGGCCAGTTGATAACTAACGCCCGCATTTATAGCTGGATAGGGTTGGTCCGTCATCGACCTGGATCAAGTATTTCGGCGTTGTTGCACGAATTTACTTTTTTAAGGTGAAGACTCCCTTTCACTTTATAAAGTACATTTTCACGTACTGAAGATCCTTCGGCGAGAACGAGAAAAACTTTGCGATTTTATATTCGTGCAACAAAGCCCCTGCCCAGTTACAAGCGATAGCTCGCACGGTCGCACGCATTGAACCATCAATCTCTGCGGCGCGGGCGCGGTTTCGATCTAATCAGCCCAAGACTGGGGTTCACTTAATTTCGCCGATTTTTGGCCTAGACATTGAGGCGCACCTCAACCCTACCTTGACGGTTATTAGTAATCGCAATTTGCGTGCCACTTGTAACCGTCAGACGCGTTTGATGTGACGAAGATTCTTAACGGCTGAGAGTAGTGATAGTTACGCGAGGGACGCTTGTTGGCATAGCTCGTCGCAGGCTATGCAAGCTAGTGTGAAAGCGCAAAAAAGCGTAAAAAAGCGGCGAATTATTTTGCGGTATTTTGCAGTCATGTTCATCCGTAGGCTATCTTCGTTGTGTGATGGGCAGTTATAACGAACCGCTATCACTTGATCATCTGTTTGATCATTTTCAAACGGTAGTTCAACTGACCGCGCGTCAGTCTCAGCTCTTTGGCGGTTTTTGTCTTGCTGTTTCGATTTCTGGCCAGCGACTCTGTGATCACGTGCGCTTCCGGCACGATCACGACTATCAAGCGCGCTCTCAAGGCGCGCCCTTGACGCACGCCGCGCAAGAGAACTTCGGCGTCGTAGATCTCGACCTTTCGCTCTTTGCCTTGGACATATTAACTCGCCGCGCCGTTTGCGCAACCGGTCGGGGAATCTCCTGAGCAACTGGTCGGCGCGACATTTCTGCCTATAAGTTTTCTTGCGCCCCCTCTTCGGCTGGCGGCGTGGCGCGAAGTAAACCACCTGATTAGCTCTCACCCGCCCGAGCGCGAATTGAGAGAGGGCTTGGAGCGCGCGCAGGAGCGGGCGCGAAATGATCCCCCGATCAACGATCCAAACGTGGCGAATGCCTTCCGACAACCGCAATTGCGCCGCGAGGGCGCCGACCAGGGTCGGAATGCTCCGGCCTTTGAGATAGAGTGACGCGCCACACAGCACGCTCGCCCAACTCATTTGCCCTCGCGCGTCAAGACGCTGATAGAGATGGGCGGCGCAAACATAACAGTGGCCTTTGAGACGCCCGGCGCGCCCCAGGACGCGCTTGGCGCGATGAAACAAGCCGAGCGAAGCGATCTTTACGGCTGCTGATCTTCGACCCGACCGACGACGACACGCCCGTGGGCGACCTGCCAGATCACGAGCAGGGAAGCTATGCGCTGATCGTCGCGGACGACGCGGGCGAGTTGATGAAGATGCCCGTCACGCCCCCGGAAGCCAACCGCCTCGAGCGCGCGGTCGAGGCCGAGTTGAGCGCCGACGGAACATTGACCGCAAAGGTAAGCGAGCGTTCGTTCGGTCAGGCCGCCGTCGAAGAGCGCCGCCTCTTCAAACGCGCCGCCCGCCCGCAATACGTCAAATACATCGAACGCTGGGTCGCCCAGACAGCGCCGAGCGCGAACGTCTTGAAATCGGAGCCGAACGACGACGCGCGCGCTGGCAAATTCGCGCTCGACGTCGAATTCAAATCGCCGAACTACGCGCAGTTGATGCGGGGCAGGCTGATGGTCTTCAAGCCGGCGACCGTCTCGCGCCGCTCGTCGGTCTTTCTGACCGAAGCCAGGCGCAAACACCCGGTCGCGCTCGATTCCGAAGCCTACGACGAAACGGTCAGGATCAAATTGCCCGAGGGCTTCGACGTCGACGAAACGCCCGACGCCGCGGAACTCAATCAGCCGTTCGGCAATTACGCGGCGAAATGCGAGGTGAAAGATGGCCACCTGATCTTTCGCCGCTCGCTGGCGCTCAGAGCCGGAACCATCCCCGTCGAACAATACGCCTCGGTGCGGGGCTTCTTCGAGCGGATACGCGATTAGGTAAAGAAATAAGCGTCAGAACTGACGCCAGGACACATTACACATCCGAAGGCAAAAGAGCGGTAATAGTCGTGAACCGGTTGAAGGGTAGCTCAAAGGGCTTCATCCTCTCGTGTGTAGATGCTCTCTCGACTGTCATCCGCAACGACACCCTTGACTGAGTGCGCTTTGAGCCATTCCACAACCTCATTCGCTCTCTCTTCTGGTGTCATATCAAAACCCTTTTCTTCTCCCCCAGCCCATTTGGCGCTACAAGAGGCAAGAGAAGGGAGTCGAGCGAAACGCCCTCGGCTTCGGCTCTCCGCTGCAGCTCCAGAAGAATTTAAGCCACTTGCGGGACGACCTCGATTGTGACAGTTTGCGTATTCATACAACTAAAATAATACGGAATCCCAGATGACGGCAAATTTTCCGATCGGCGAATTTGGTGTAACAAATACACCAAATTCGCCGATCGGGGCTGACAGCCGCCACGCGACAGCATATAATCCCGCCCGTCGGCGGATCGCGCCGGCGAACCTTCACTGACAATAAATTCCTTCATCAATAAATCGCCATTTCGGCGAAAAGAAATACGCGAGCTGGGGCTGGTTAGCGATAAGCAGGCGGAAGGCAGTTAGCCTCAATACAATCACGCGATCTAAAAATGTTACCGTTAACGGAACGGCGGAATCTCGCCGGCGCCCTGAGGTAACCATCCATCACTTCGGAGGAAAATTTATGTCTCCTTTAAAAGGCGTCAGTGGCGCCCTCATCGCGGCCCTGATAATCGCTTGCGCGGCCGCAATCGGATCGGCGCAGGAATTCCGCGGCTCGATCACGGGACGCGTTATAGACAACAACGGCGCGGCCGTGGCCAACGCGACCGTCACTATCACCAACACCGCCACCAACGTTCCTTCATCTACCACGACGAACGGGGACGGCAATTACACGGCGCTCTATCTGGTCCCGGGGTCTTACAGCGTCACGGTCGAAGCCGCGGGGTTTAAGAAAGCGATCAGACAGAACATCGAGATTCGCGTCGGCGACAAGTTGCAACTCGATCTGCAACTGGAAGTGGGGAACGTGTCAGAAACGGTCAACGTCACGTCCGAGGCGCCATTGCTAGAGACCAACTCGGCTTCGGCGGGGCAGGTGGTTGACCAGCGGCGCATTAAGGAACTGCCGCTCTCGGATGGCAACCCGTTTGTGCTCACGCGCCTGGCGGCCGGAGTTTCCTACACCGGCGATCTACTCTTCTCCCGCCCCTTCGACAACGGCGGCACATCTTCAATCGTGGCTAACGGCGCGTCAGGCGGCAACGAGTTTACGCTCGACGGCACGCCGAATATGGCCAACGGCCGCCGCGTCGCATTCGTCCCGCCGGCCGAGGTGGTGCAGGAGTTCAAGGTGCAGACCGCCAGCTTTGACGCGCAGCAAGGGCACACGGCCGGCGCCGTGGTCAACGTCTCACTCAAGAGCGGTACCAATAGTTTGCACGGCACGGGGTATGAATTCTTGCGCAACGATAAGCTCTCGGCCAATGACTTCTTCCTCAACCGCCAGGGCAAGCCGCGCGCGCCGCTGCGCTACAACCGCTATGGCGGAGCGATCGGCGGCCCGGTTTGGCTGCCGGAGAAATTGCTCGGCCCGGCTGGTTATGACGGGCGCAATAGGACGTTCTGGTTCTTCGGCTATGAAGGCCTCCGCGACAACTTCCCGGAGCCGGCCTTCGCTACCGTGCCGACAGACGTCCAGCGGAAAGGCAATTTCTCGGCGCTGCTTGGCAATGCGCTTACCACAACCATCAGCGCCGATGGCAACTGCGCCGGCCCTAAAGGTTCAACTGTCACGCTCACCAACCGCGATGGCTCGCCCGCGCTGTCAGGGCAGATCTACGATCCGCTGACTGCGCAAACTGTCAGACGCTGCAACCCGCTGAATGGTAAGGTGGAGAACCACGTGGAGCGCCTGCCGTTCGCCGGCAACATCATTCCGGATGGCCGGATCAACCAGGTGGCCAGGGCAATTCTCAATTACTACCCGACAGCCGATCCGGGGGCGGGCGATAAGCAAGGGCGCAACAACTTCATCGGCCCGAACGGGCGCAGCGACATCTTCGACTCCGAGTCTGTGCGGATTGACCACGACATCACGAATAAACAACACATCTTCGGCCGCTACAACCGCAACTTCCGGCGCGAATTACGCGGCAACATCTTCGGGAACACGGGCGGGACGCCGGCGACCGGCAACTTTCTCTTCCGCATTAACAACGGCGGAACGCTCGACCACGTCTATACCATTGACCCGACCAAGGTCCTCAACCTGCGGCTCGGCTTCAGCCGCTTCACCGAACGGAACCAGCGGCCTCACGCCGGTTTCGACCCGCGCACGTTGGGTCTTTCCGGCGCGTTCATTGATCAGGCGGCGGCATTGCATTTCCCTGCGATTAGCATTAGTGGCTTCAACGGCATCGGCGGTGACTTCGGAAACGAGACGAATCATATGATCTATTCGTTCCAACCGGTCTTCACCTGGACCCGGGGCGGTCATACGATGCGATTCGGAGCCGATCTGCGCAGCTACCGCGAGAACCGTTATGACCAGGGCGACGCGATCGGCAGTCTCACCTTCGGCAACAACTTTACCAGGGGGCCGCTCGACAACTCCACCGGCTCCTTCGGCCAGGAGTTGGCCGCGTTCATGTTGGGCAGCGTCACCGGCGGTTCGATTGACAACAATGCTAGCCGCGCCAGCCAACAACTCTATTACGCCGGGTTCTTCCATGATGATTGGAAGATGAACACAAAACTCACGCTCAACCTCGGTCTGCGCTACGAACTGGAGGGCGCGGTGACTGAGCGCTTCAACCGTAACGTCCGCGGCTTCGACACGACCGTCACAAACCCAATCGAGGCGGCGGTCCAGGGGGCGTTGGCCACAAAACCAATTCCCGAGGTACCGTCCATAAGCGTCAAAGGCGGGTTGCTCTTTGCTACCGATCAGAACCGCGGCTTCTACGACACGGACAGGAACAACTTCCAGCCCCGCATCGGCTTCGCCTATCAGATCAGCGATAAGACAGTGATCCGCGGAGGCTACGGGCTTTACACAGTTCCGTTCATCTTCGACGGCTCGATCAACCAGCAGGGCTTCAGCCAGGGTACGAATCTGCGGGCCACGATCGACAACAGCTTAACCTTCGTCAGCACGCTCAGCAATCCTTACCCGCAAGGCATCCTGCCGGCGCCAGGCGCCAGCCAGGGGCTGCTGACCTTCGTCGGGCGCAGCATCGGCTTCGCGAACATTGATCGCGCCAATCCGATGAGCAGTCGGTGGGAACTCAGCTTCCAGAGCGAGTTGCCCGGCGGCTGGTTGTTCGAGTCGGCCTACATCGGCAACCGCGGGCGCGGCCTTTCCGTGGGCCGCAGCCGGCAAAACACCGAAGGCAACACTGACGGCGGCGTGAACCTCAATTTCCTGCCGCGTAATCTTCTGAGCACAAGCCCGGTGCGCGATGAGGCGGTGATCGGGACGCTCGGCAGGCAGGTGGACAATCCGTTCCGGGGAATCGCTCCGTCAGGCACCAGCCTGGGTGACAACGATAAAGTCAGCCTGAGCACGCTCCTCAATCTGTTCCCGGCCTTCGGCGACATCATTACTGAACGCTTCGACGGGAGTTCGACTTACCACTCGGCGCAATTCCGCGTCGAGAAACGTTTCAGCCGCGGCTACACCTTGCTCTCCAGTTACACCTGGTCGAGCTACCGCGAGCGCTCCAGTCTGCTCAACCCGAGCGACACTGTGTTGGATGAGCGCGTCGCCGGCGACAGCCGCCCGCACCGCTTCGTGGCGAGCGGGATTTGGGAATTGCCGTTCGGCCGCGGCCGCCGCTGGGGGAAGGGCTGGAACAGTTTCGCCAACGGCTTCCTGGGCGATTGGCAGGCGCAAGGCATCTATCAATTACAATCCGGCGGGCCGGTCTCCTGGGGCAACATCTTCTTCCAGGGCGACCCGCGTCAGGGCTTTGATTTCAAGGTGGGCCCGGGCCGCGTGGATACGACCGCTTTTGATATCACCCAGTTCTACCTGCCTGATTCCGTCGCTCGGACAAACGGACAGCCGTTCAACGACACGCGCATCAGGTTGGCGAACAACATCCGCACCTTTCCTTCGCGCATAGACGGGGTGCGCGGGCAAAGGATCAACTTGTGGGACCTCTCGGTGATCAAGAATGTCAACCTCACTGAGGGCGCCAAACTCCAAATTCGGGGCGAGTTCCTGAACGCCTTCAATCACCCGATCCTAGACTTTAACGCGAACAACATCGTCAATCCGACCCGGGCGGATTTCGGTAAGATCACAAGCCAGGCCAATCTGCCGCGCAACGTGCAGATCGGCTTGAAGCTGATCTTCTAGTCGGGTACAACTTCGTATCCCTCAAAGTTCACAACGCCACATGCCGCATTTCATATGAAATGCGGCATGTGGCAAGTTGCGCTACGGCTCCTTGATTTCGCCTGGCGGCGCCGGTCATGCGCGCCCGGCGTCCTTTTACAGTGGAATAGGAGGTACGAAGTTATGAAATTGCATAGGCTCGGCGCCGCTCTGTCGCTGGCGCTCTGCTTTTGCGGCGTCGCCGCGACGCAGGATCTGAAATGGGAATCGGTCAAATACCGCGCGGTCGAGAACATCGTCTACGGGCATAAGGACGGGATGGGTTTAACAATGGACGCGCTGATTCCTGAAACCAAACCCAAAAACATCGGCGTCATATTCATTGTCAGCGCCAGTTGGAAATCGAGCAAGAACGCGACACTTGAAGAAGAGGAGAAACGGCGACGCCAGCATTGGGCGCAGGGGCCGCTCAACGGCGGCTACACGCTCTTTCTGGTCCGCCACTCCAGCAGTCCGCGTTATTTCATCCCGGAGATGATCCCGGACATTCGCCGCGCGGTTCGATTCATTCGATTTCACGCGAAAGATTACGGCGTCGATCCGAACTACATAGCGATTTCGGGGGCTTCATCCGGCGGACATCTGGCGCTGATGGCGGCGCTCACGGCTGACGACGGCAAGGCGGACGCGAAAGACCCCGTCGAACGAGTGAGCAGTCGCGCGCAGGCCGTGGTCGCATGGTTTGCGCCCAGCGACATGATCAATTTCGGCGGCGAGGCCGGATACAAGGACGCGCCGAAATTGCGGCCCACGATCTTCCAGGAGATGTTCGGCAAAGTGACCGACCTGGAATCGCAATTGAAATCAATCTCTCCCATCAATTTCGTTACCGAGAACGCGCCGCCGCTCTTGATGATTCACGGCGACGCGGACAAGCTCGTGCCGGTTCAACAATCGCAGGCTCTCAAGGCGAAGTACGAAGAGTTGAAGCGGCCCGTAAAATTAATAGTTCAACCCAACGCCCCGCACACATTCTGGCTGGGAATCGAAAAGAATTATCCGGCGATCTGGGAATGGTTCGACCGGTACTTGAAATAGTTGGGAGTGCAGTGGGCAGTGGATAGTGGGTAGTGGACAGTCATTTGCGACTGAACTACCCACTGTCCACTACCCACTATCCACTGCCCACTTTTTAGGAGATATCATGAGCAAGACCACACGCAGAGATTTTATTCGAACGACTTCAGCCGCGGCGGCGGGCGCCGGGCTGGCCAATCGCAACATTCTTCGACCAGAGCGCGTGATGGGCGCGAATGGACGCGTTCGCGTGGCCATTGTCGGCGCCGGCGACCGGATGATGGGCGCGCTCGTCCCGTCTTTCTTCAAACTGGCCGAAGAACACAACTTTGAACTCGTCGCCGTCTGCGACATCTGGAAATACCACCGCGAGACCAATACCGCCAAGATCGCCAGTAACGACAAGTTCAAGACCAAGGCGCAAACCATCGCCACTGCGCGCAACACCGACGAGCTTTATGCGATGAAGGATATTGACGCGGTGATGATCGCGACGGCCGATTTCCAACATGCTTATCATGCGATCGAGGCCGTCAAGGCGGGCAAGGACGTTTACGCCGAGAAGCCTTTCGCCAACATCATGAAAGACGCGAATGAGGCGTTGAGGGTGATCGGCGGATCGAAGCAGGTCTTTCAGGTCGGCACGCAGCGCCGCTCGACGACTAGCTACATGCGCGCGAAGGAGTATCTCGACTCCGGGAAGTTCGGCGACATCGTGATGGCCGAGATGATCTGGAACGTCAACCAACCGGGCCGCTGGCGGCGCGTCCAAAGGGTCGAGTTGATGAAAGAAGAGGACACGGATTGGAAACGCTTCCTCATCAACCGCGACCCCAAGCTGCCGTTCAATCCGCGCCACCACCTGGAATTCCGCCTTTTCTGGCCATACTCGTCGGGCATTCCCGATCAGTGGATGGTTCACCAGATCGACACCGTCCACTGGTTCACGGGCATCCCGCACCCGCGCAGCGTAGTGGCCAATGGCGGCATCTACCTCTGGAAGGACGGCCGAACCAATTACGACACGATGACGGCGGTCTTCGATTATCACAACGCGAAAACCGACAAGGCGTTCCAGGTGCTCTACACTTCGCGCCAGACCAACGAGGCGGGCGACGTCAAGGAGATTTACTACTCCAACGGCGGAACGCTCAATCTCGACACCAACAAGGTCACGCCTGAAGGCGGATTGAAAGAGAAGTACGCGAAAGAGATGGGCAAGCAGGCCAATCTGCTAGAGCCATTCACCCTGTCGGATGAAGGTGGCGTCGAGACCGCGGCCAACACCGGAGCGGATAATCAGACGGTGGCGCATGTGCGCAACTGGATGAAGTGCATTCGCGACCGCAACCAGAAAACGAACGCTGACATCCACGCCGCCTACAACCATTCCGTCGCGCTTTGCATGACGATCGCCGCCTTGCAAACCGGCAAGAAGGTCACTTTCGATGATAAGAAACAAGCGGTCGTGACGAGCTAACGCCAATCAACCGCCCCAGAATCGAGGATCGAGGATCGAGGATCGAGGATCGAGTCATCGCGTGTAAGGCGCCTCTCGATCTTCAATCTTCGATCCTCGATCCTCGATCCTCGATTCTGGGGCGGTTTAAACCAAGGATAATTATGAAGCGCATTCTCATTCTATTTTTCGCTCTTTGTTTTATCTCGATGGCTTCGTCTTTCGCCAACGCCCAGGAAATCAAGATCACCGAAAACAAAGAGAAGAAGCAGATCGACGTGACCGTCGGCGGCCAGCCTTTCACTTCTTACGTCTTCTGGGACGATCAGAAGAAGCCGATCCTCTATCCGCTGCGGACGTCCAAAGGCACGGTGGTCACGCGCGGCTTCCCGCTTGAGAAAGTCGACGGCGAACGCACCGATCATCCGCACCACATCTCGATGTGGTTCAATTACGGCAACATCAACGGAGTCGATTTCTGGAATACGCCGCCGGATGGGATCAGACGTGATGAGGGCGCGGTCAGCAAGTTCGGCGTAATCAAACATCGCGCAGTGAATGCCGTGAAAAGCGGTAAGGGCAGCGGGCGCCTCGATGTGACGATGGATTGGATCATGCCCGACGGCTCGAAGGTCATGCAACAGGACGAGACGATTGTCTTCCGCGCCGCTAAAGACATTCGGATCATTGACCGCATCATCACGCTGACCGCGCAGGACAAGAAGGTCGTCTTCAACGACACGAAAGAGGGCGCGCTCGGCATCCGTGTCGCGCGCCAGTTGGAAGAGCCTTCGAACGAGCCGCAGGTCTTCGGCAGGACCAAAGTGCCGGTGATGGACAACAACGGCGTCGCGGGCGTCTATTTGAGCAGCGAAGGCAAGGTCGGCGAAAAAGAGGCCTGGGGCACGCGCGCCAAGTGGATGACGCTCTCGGGCAATATCAAAGGCGAGGACGTCGCGATCGCCATCTTCGATCACCCGAAGAATCCGACCTATCCGACTTACTGGCACGCGCGCGGCTACGGCCTCTTCGCGGCGAATCCCTTCGGCGCGAAAGAGTTCACCAAAGGCGCGACTACGTTGAATTACACGCTGGAGCCTGGACAGAAAGCGACCTTCCGCTTCCGCCTCCTGATCAACTCCGGCAAGCTGACCAAAGAACAGACCGAGGCGCTCTATCAACAATTCTTGAAGGACGTGAAGAACTGAAAACGCGGAACGCGCGGACGGTACAGTACGAGGAGCGTGAGCGACCTGAGCATCGATCAAAAGGCCTTTTGATCGATGCTCAGGTCGCTCACGCTCCCCGTACTGTACCAATGGTCAACCCTTAAAAGTAGATCTTCGCCGCGAACTGAATCTGTCGCGGGTCCTCCGTGACGGTGATCACGCCGAAATTGGCCGCGCCCAAAACCGTCCCCGGAATCTGAAAATTCGCCCGGTTGAAGGCGTTGAACGCCTCGGCCCGAATCTGAAGCCTGGCGTTTTCGGTGAAATGGAAGTCGCGCTGCAGCGACAGGTTGGTCGTGAAATAGCCGGGCGCCCGCAGGTTCGGCAGCGTGCGCGGCGCATTGCCGAAGGTATAAGGCGCGGGTTGCGCGAAAGCCGCTGCGTTGAAGTAATGCAGGATGCGATCCGCCTTCGATTCGGCCGAAGTGTTCACGTCGCCTACGATGTTAGGGCGCAGGCTGTTGAACGCCAGCCCCTGCAGCGAGGCGTTTGTCGCGCTGATCGAAAGCGGAAACCCGCTCTGCGCCTGGGCGATGGCGTTGACCGAAAAACCTCCGATGATTTTGGCCAGCGCGCCTTCGCGGACGAAGCGGCGGTCGTGGCCGAAAGGCAATTGCCAGGTCACGTCGCCGATGAAGCGATGCGTGACGTCGAAGTTCGAGAGCGATTTGTCGGCGCGGCGGTTGTGATAGTCCTGATAATATTGAATCTGAATCGTCTGGTTGTTTAGGGACATCGAGGACAGGTCGTCAATCGATTTCGAGAACGAGTACGCTGCGCTGAAGCTCAGCCCTTCACCGAACCGCCGCCAAGCCGTCAACTGAAATGAGTGATAGCTCGAATGCGCTTCATTCTGGCTGTATGAAGCGACGGCGCCGAACTGCGGGTAAGGCCGCAACAGTTGCGCCACGGTCACGGTCGAACGGCCCAGAATCGGAGAAGTCGTCGGCGGACGTTGATCGACCGGCAAGCTCAGAAACGGATTGGCGACGGTGAGGTTACCGATCGGCGTGAGACTGCCGTTCGGCAAGGTCGCCGGCCGGCTGGCAATGGCCGCCGCTTCGGGCGAAAGCTGATTGACGTCAGTCGCGCCGCTCAGCAACCCGACGCCGGCGCTGCCGGCATAAGCCGCTTCGACTGTGATACCGCCCGGCAATTCGCGCTGAAGATTCAAATTCCACTGGCCGATGTAAGGCTGCCGGATGTTACGCAGCCGCGCCGGAATAGACTGCTGGCCGAAACTGGTCAGTGGGCCGAGGTAGGCGTTGGGAGATTGCACAATGCCCGACGGGAAGGGATCGCTCAGGTTCGTTCCGGGCGTCGGGCTGACGCCGTTGTCGGGCGAGGCGTTGAAGCCAGTCTCGGCCAGGTCGGTCATTGCGGCGGTCACGTTGTTAAACCCTCCGCCGCCCAACGGCGCGTAAAAGATCGCGCCGCCCGCGCGAATCACCGTCTTCTCATTCAGCCTGAAGGCCAGCCCCACACGAGGCCCGACGTTGTTATAGTCGCGGTCATAATTTTCGCGGTTCTTCACGCCGCCGCGTCCGACCGGCGTCACCACGCCGCGCAAAGGAATCGTTCGCGTTCCCAGCCCTGATGCGGCGGGGAAAGCGACGGAAATCTGATTGACCGGGAATTGCGCCGCCGGATCGAAATTCGAGAGGCGATTGAACCGCTCCGTGTTCGGCGTCTCGAATTCCCATCGCAAACCGAGGTTGAGGGTCAAACGGCTGTTGAACTTCCAGTCGTCCTGCGCGAAGAGCGCGTAGTATTTGCTCTGAATCGCGGGCTGCGGCGCGACGCCCAGCCGTCCCGAGGCCGGATTGCCCAACAGCAGCGAGGCGATGGCGTCGCCCGTCTGCGGCGTCGCCTCCGCCGGAATGCGTTGCGTGAAGCCGCGCGAGAAGGTGAAATTGCCCGCCGGGTCGTCGGGGCGGTAGTTGTACATACGGTAGACCCGCTCGTTCGCCCCGATCTTGATCGAATGCGCGCCTCGCAGCAGGCTCAGGTCCTGGTTGAGACTCGCGACGTCCTGATTGTTGTGATAGAAGCCGAAATTGCGCGGCGGGCCGAGCGACGCGTAACCGTTCGGGTTGAACGTCGGAAAGATTCTCGTGTCGTCCGACGCGCCGGCGATGTAAGCCGGCAGGCCCAAGCTGGTCACGTCGAAGCCGCGCGAGAAATGGGTCGCGTCGTTGTTGAAGCGCGTGAACCCGGCGTTGAGATGCAGCACGATCTTCGGCGAGATCGTGTTGACGTAGTTGACCGCCCACGTGCCTGGCACGGACGATTGCTTCGGGTTCTGTATCGGCGAAGCGATGCTGGTCGGGAACGGGCCGGAATTCTCCAGGATGTTGTGGTCTTTGATAACGCGCCCGAAGATTTGCTGCGTCGCGGAGAGGTTGTAATCGATCCGCGCCGTGATCTGATAGTTGTCGGTCGTCGCGAGCGTGTTCGCCACGTAGTTGTTGCTGAAGCCCAGCCCGTTGGAGTTCTTCACGCCGGCCGCGTTCGGCAGCGGGTAGAAGGCCAGCGCGGCGCGGCCCACGTGATTGATCAGCGATTCCGGAATGACGTTGTTGGCGAAGGCCACACGCGAACCGGCGCCGGGTTGGCCCGCCGGGACGACCGCGCCGGGAACGTAAATCTGCCCGATGCGCGCGGGAATCAGGGCGCCTTTCGTGTCAACGACGGTCACGCCCGGGATCACGTCGCCCAGTAATTCCGAAAAATCGCCGCCGCGCATCTTCACTGTCGGCGCGGTTGACGGTTGCTGCCGCGACTGCGAGACGCGCAGAGCCTCGTAGTTGAAAAAGAAGAAGAGCTTGCTGCTTTTGCTGAACGCCTTGCCGCCGTCGCCGAAGCTCGGCAGATAAACGGGGCCGCCCAGATTGCCGCCGAATTGATTGAACCGCAGCTTCTCTTTCACGCCGTTCGGGTTGGCGTTGACGAAGAAGCTGCGCGCGTCGAGGGCGTCGTTGCGCAGGTATTCGAAGAGCGTCCCTCGCAATTCGGCGCCGCCGGAGCGAGTCGAAAAGTTGAGCGCCCCCCCGCCCGTGCGCCCGTACTCCGCCGGAAACGAATTGGTCACGATCTGGAACTCCTGCACGGCGTCGGGCGAAGGCCGCAGCGAGATGCGGTTGTCGCCCTTGTTGGCCAGCGGAATTCCGTCCACGAAAGCTTCGGTGTTGAGCGTGCGCCCGCCGTTGATCGAAATCTCGCCCGAGGCCGTCAGATCGGGGTTCGCGCCTCGCGAGCCGGGCGCCGTGGCGACGCCGATTTCGAGCTGAGCCAGTTGGAAGACGTTGCGTCCGTTGAGCGGAAGCGCGTCTACGCGCTGGCGCCCGATAAGGCCCCCGAGCGAGCTGGCGCCTGTGTCGAGACCCGCCGGCTCCGTGGCCACAATGTTGACCGTCTCTTTCACGTCGCCCGGCTCGAGTTTGACGTCCAGATCGAGCGTCTGCCCGACTTCGATCTGCAGGCGCGGCTGGCGATGGGTTTTGAACCCGCCGGCCTGCGCTTCCAGCGTGTAGAACCCGGGCTCGACGAAGGTAAATGTGAAATGGCCGCCTTCATCGGCCGTGAAAGTCTTTTGAAGATTGGTCGCGGTGTTTGTCAGCGTCACGACCGCGCCAGGCACGGCGCCGCCGCCGGCGTCGCTCACGACGCCTTTCAGCGTCGCCGTCGCGGTTTGCGCGTTGACGATTGCGCCGAACGCCATGAGCGGCGCGAGCGTCAAGAGACTGAGTAGACGAACATAGGATCTTTGCATATAGGGCCTCCTTGGAAAACGTACCGTAGGTTGTCCTCTGTGCGAGGGCCTGCGGATGCTCGATTAATGAGCCGGTCAATTGCTACCAAGCGGCTTGGTTATGAAGCCCTCCGCAGGCCCTCGCACAGAGGACAACCTACGGTACAGGGCGCGCCGCGATTTCGTTATTTCCTGGCGTCGCCTCAGCGACACGAATGACTCCTTGGAAAAATTGATTGTGTAAAGCTACAAACAGGGCGATTAAACAAATCGCCCCACACCGTACACGCGTTTGCTAACCGCCATAGAGGCGGCGGCGGGAATCGAACCCGCGTATAAAGGCTTTGCCGGCCTCGGCCTTCCCACTTGGCTACGCCGCCTTAAAACCCCGTCGCGGCAAAAAGCGAAACCCGCTATCAGATCGGAGTCTGATAGCGGGTTTCGGTAGGAGGCTCTTTTTTCAGACGACCTCTCACTCCCTCAAATCAGGCTCCGCGCTCCTCGCGCCGAGACAAGGACAACAACATTTGCCATTTGCCGTTTGATATTTGATATTTGTCATTGTCAGGAAACCTCCTAATTCAGCGCCCAATGAACATCGAATGATTTCTGCGCGATGGCAAATGCCAAATATCAAATGGCAAATGGCAAATGCCAGCCTCTTTCCCGTCCGGTTATTCATCTTGCGCATGTTTTCTCGCGTACTCCATCACCGATAACAGGCAGAGGGATATGACGGCCAGCGCCAGGACCATCGCGTAGGCGCCCACCTCGTTGCGGTCGTCGAGCGAGCGATAGATGTAGAGCGTGGCGGTCTCGGTGAATCGCGTCACTCCGCCTCCGACCACCAGCACGGCGCCGAACTCGCCCACGGCGCGCGCGAACGTGAGCGAAACTCCGTAGAGCAATCCCCAGCGGATGTTGGGCAGCGTGACGCTCCAAAACGTCCGCCAATAGCCCGCGCCCATCGTGTAGGCCACGTTCTCCTGCTCCTCGCCGACATGCCTGAGCGCCGGCGCCACCGCGCGCGCGACGAACGGCAGCGAGATGAAAGTCGTCGCCACCAGCATGCCGGGCAGCGCGAAGACGACCCGCAGGTTGAGCGCGTCGATCAGGTTCACGAACCATCCGTTTCGGCCGAACAGCAGAATCAACGTGAACCCGGCGATCACCGGCGAGAACGCGAACGGCAGGTCTATCAGTCCGTTCAGCGCGCGCCGGCCTCTGAAATCGTCGCGCGTCAAGACCAGCGCGACCACGAGGCCGAAGACGGTGTTGAGCGCCGTCGCGGCGAAACTCAGGAGCAGCGTCAACTTCAGCGCGTTCACCGCCTCGGGCGAAGTGAGTTGCCGCGCCATCGCGCCGAAACCCGAAGAGAGCGCGCCCCACACGATGGCGAGCAGCGGCCCGGCCGCGAGCGCCACCGGGTAAAGAATCGCGACGGCGACCAGCGCCCATTCGAGCCCCCTCGGTCGCTCGGCCCGTTTGCGCGCCCCCGGCCGCAATTCGATCTGCGGTTCGATCTCTGCTCTAGCCTGCGACATGTTCTCCTCCGCGTTTCCTCTGCATCAAATCCACCAGCAACATCAGCGCGAAGGAAAGCGCCAGCAACAGGATAGAAACCGCACTCGCGCCCATCTGGTTCTGCGACTCGATCTGCCCGAAGACGTATACCGGCGCGGTCAGCGTGCTGCGCGGGATGTTGCCCGCCACCACTACTATCGATCCGAACTCGCCCAGCGCGCGCGCGAAGCTGAGCAGCGCGCCGCTGACGATCGCCGGCGTAATCATCGGCAGGATGACCCTGGTGAACGTCCGCCAGCGCGACGCGCCCAGCGTCCACGCGGCCTCCTCCTGCTCGCGCTCGATCGCCATCAAAACCGGCTGCACTGTGCGGATGACGAACGGGTAAGTGATGAATAGCAACGCCAACACTATTCCAGGCCGCGCGAAGATGACTTGTATGCCGCGTGCCTCCAGCCAGGCCCCCAACGTCCGCTGCGGGCCGTAAAGCAACACCAGCATCACGCCCGTCACCAGCGTGGGAATGGCGAACGGCAGATCGATCAGGCTGTTGAACAGGCGGCTGCCGAAAAATCTGTAGCGCACGAGCACGTACGCCGTCAGCGTCCCCATCACCGCGTTGATCAGAGTCATCACCGCCGCCGCGAAGATCGTCAGCCTGACGGCCGCGAGCGCGATCGGGTCGGTGATCTCCGCCCAGAACAACACGACCCCTTCGCGCAGCCCGTGCTCTAAGAGTACGGCCAAAGGGAGCGCGATCATCACGCCGAGCCAGATCAAGGCCACTGCACGCAAACTCCACCTCCCCCAAGGAAGAGGCGTGACCGAGGCCGGACTGTATTCTCGGGCGCGCGTCGCGTTCATGGCTCTGTGTGCAACTCCTCAAAGCTTTTCGTGTAGACCCCGTTCGGGCCGAAGACGTCTTGCGAGACCTTCTTCCAGCCGCCCAGGAAATCTATCTTCCAAACGTCGCCGGCCGGTTGAAACTGCGCGGCGACCTCTTGCGCCGTGGCCGTTTCCACGGGCCGCAAACCGTATCTTGCGAAGACGCGCTGCGCGTCTCGCGTCCAGAGGAAATCGATAAATCCCTCGGCCACCCGCCGGACGTCGTGCTTGTCGACGTAGGTGTCGACCAACGCGACAGGGTTCTCGATCAAAATCGTCGAGCGCGGGATGACGTAGTCGTATTTTTGCCCGGCCTGGCGTCCGACCAGAACTTCGTTCTCGTACGTGACCGCGACGTCGCCGACGCCCTTCTCGAAATTGGTGATCGATTCGCGCGCTCCTTTATCCATTATCGAGACGTTACGCAGCGCGCGTTTGAGAAACTCCTGCGCGGCGCGCGAATCGCCTTTCTGGACGCCCGCGTAGCCGCGCAGCGCGGCGCCGTAAATGGCGGCGATGTTCCACTGCGCGCCGCCCGAAGTCTTCGGGTCTGGCATCAAGACCTTCAAGCCGGGCCTGGCCAAATCCGCCCAGTCGCGTATGCCGAGCGGGTTGCCCGGCCTGACTGCGATGACCACCAACGAAGTGGAGACGATCCCCAGGTATTGATTCGCCTGCCAGTCGCGCCGGATCAAGCCGGCCTCTGCGATCCTGGTCACATCGCTTTCCAGCGAGAGCGCGGCAATGTCCGCCTCAAAACCGCTGGTGATGGCGCGCGACTGCGCCCCGCTGCCCTGATAGGACTCTTGAAACCCGACCTCCTGCCCGGTCTTCGCCTTCCAGTGTTTCCGAAATTCGGGAATGATCGCCTTGCTGTATGCCTCGCGCGGCGTCGTATAGGCGCCGAGCGTCAGCGTCGCCTCGCCGTTGGAATCGGACGCCCCGCCACATCCCGCCAAAAACGATAGCGCCAGGAAGATGAGGGGGACAGAGCGACAGAGCGACAGAGCGACAGAGCGACAGAGCGATTTAGAGACCGCAGGGAAGGAGAGATGGGAAGAAAACATTATCTCTCTGTCCCTCCTTCTCTCCGTCACTCTGTCCCTCTGTCTTTCTTTTGTTTCACCCTGTTTCAGCATTACATCCCCCACGCCTCGAATCGCCTAACTCCTATGTATCAGCTAGGAATTAGGTAGAGGGTGATATCGACGATCTGATGAAGAACTGTTTTTGTGAAGGGAGATTACTTACGAGAAGATTTAAGGCTAACCAGGTTAGTCTGGTTAGCCGGCGTACAGAGGTCTGCAATGGTGGTTTGGTCAAGGACGCCGACCAGCGCCGCCCGCGCCCTGGCCCAAAGCGTCTTCAGCCCGCAGGAAGGCTCGAATTCGCACGGCTCGTAGTCGTAAGAGCTGACGCAACCCATCGGGGCGATTCTGCCGTCGAGAGTCCGGATGACCTCGCCCGCAGTGATCAGGGTCGCCGGACGCGCCAGACGATAGCCGCCGACGGCGCCCATCTGACTGGTCACAAGCCCCGACTCCTTGAGCGTCTTGAGAATCTGTTCGAGATATTTGACCGGCACGTTCCACCGCTCGGCGATCTCGCGCGCTGGTATCGCTTCTCGCCCGCTGGCGCCGGCGAGATGGATTAGCGCCCTTAACCCGTATTCGCTCTTGGTGGAAACGTTCATTGATGAACTCCTATCAAATGACTAGGAGTTTATACAGCAGGACGGCTCGAGGCGTCAATAACCAAGGCGCAAAAGTTTTGCGATAAATTCCATTTTTCCATTTGATATTCGTCATTTGACTTATCGTGGGAGCGCGCATAGGCTGTCGCCTGACGTTCGTATAAGCGTCCGCCTGAGAAGCCGAATGATCACTACCTCAACCTATGGCTGCTCACGACAGCGGATCGGCGCCGGACGGTGTAACCTAACTTTCCCCCCTCTTCCCGACCACCTTCTCCCTCTTCCCGACCATGGTCTTTTCCCATTAAATCCAATCTCCCCATGACGCCTAACCCGGGCGCGATGTCTAGGTTGCGGAGCAATTTACTGCAGGCTCTAACTTTGACTATGAGCGCTCGGTATAAGAATTGGTAGAACCGATACGGAAGCGAAAGAGGCTTTATCGAGTCGGCATTATGTTAAGAAGCTGACTGGTCAGGGCGCAGCCATGCGCGCCATCAGTCAGCCTGGTAATCGAATTAACAGGAGGGTGGTTATGACTGACAGAAAAAGATTCATTTCTCTTGCAATAGTTTTGGCATCGGGGGTCGTCGCCGCGCTGACGCTCGTTGATTGGAGCTGGGCCCAAAGACGGCAACATCATGAGCAAACTCAAGAGCAACCCCAGGAGCAGGCTATTAATGAGCAATTCCATCGCAGCCTGTCGCAGTTGGGCGGGCTATCCGACATCCGGCTGATCGAAAACATAGCGCAGATGATCGACGAGGGCAGGGGCGCCTTCCGCTTCGACACCTTTGGTGACGAAGCTTTCTGGGGCGATACGCTCAGACTTCATCAGGCCATCGCGGGGGAGAAGTTGGGCGGCGTGGGCCCCGGGATCAGTCCGAGAGCTGCGATTAACCTCGGATTTAAGGTGGACGCTGATCACCTGCCGAAATCGCTGATCTCTCAACTGTACCGTCAGGCTACTCTCGATGACCCCGCGGTCACTCTGGCCCTGCTCAAATTGCAGGCGGTCGTGGGCGTAACTGGATTTTTCAACAGCGATGGCAGCCTCCGGTCGGTGGGTTTACAGTGCGCCCTTTGCCACTCGACGGTGGACAACTCGGTGACCTTCGGCATCGGCAGCCGGGTGGACGGATGGGCCAATCCCGACGTCGACATCGGCTCCTTCGCGGCCCTGGCGCCTAATCTGGACCCCTTCGCCGAATTGCTGGGGGTTGACGTACCGACGGTGAGCAAAGTGCTCAAAAGTTGGGGGCCGGGAAAATTCGACGCCGAGTTATTCCTGGACGGCAAGGCGTTCAACCCGCAGCAGGTCTCGCACGGCGTTGTGACCGGCGCGAACGTTTCGGGCGCGACCATGATTCCCAACGCCTTCGGCCTGGCAGGATTCAATCAGCACACCTGGACAGGCGCATGGGGCACGGTAAGTTATTGGAACGCCTTCTTCGCCAATCTCAAACTGCGCGGGATAGGGACGTTCTTCGACCCGCGATTGGATAACGCCGATCAGTATCCGATCGCGGCTAGAAACCGTTTCGGCCATGTGCGAACCCCGCCGGATGAAGACAGGATCACCTCAAAACTGCCCGCGCTCCACTTTTATCAACTCGCCCTCCCCACGCCAAAGCCGAAGGCGGGACGAGACTTTGCCGCGACAGCGGCCAGGCGTGGAGAGGCGCTCTTCGTCGGCAAGGCGCGTTGCAACGACTGCCACGTGAAGCCGCTCTGGACCGAGCCGGGGTGGAATCTGCACAAGCCCGAAGAGATCGGAATTGACAGCTTCCAGGCGGACCGGGGGCCGGACCGAGTCTATAAGACACAAAATCTGGCCGCCCTCTTCGTCCGCGAACTAGGTTTATTCATGCGACCGGAAAACAAAGGGCGTTTCTACCACGACGGGCGTTTTAAGACTTTATTGGACGTGGTCAATCACTATGACATTCACTTCAATCTCGACTTGACTGACGGGGAGAAGCGCGACCTGGTTGAATTTCTGAAGTCACTCTGATCAAAGCAGACCACGTTGGGATGTGGCGCAACCCACGAAGACGCGAAGGTCAGGCTACTGCTGTTGCGCTTTCGCGCCCGATTCGCTGCGGAGCGGGTAATGCGGCAGGAGCCTGTACCCCTTCAGCCCGACGACCACCAGGTCGCCGGGCGACAGTTCCATGTCGGTGGCGTCCCACTTGTTGCGCGTGATCACAATGGGAAAGCCGTCAACTTGAGAGTCATCAACCAGCGAGAGGGCGCGCGGCTTTTGCGAACCCGGCTCGGTCTCGGCGCCCAGGCGCGACCACAGCATGAGGCGCGCGACGAGCCGTTCGCTGTGGCCGATGTAAGAGACGTCTTCAATCACGGCGCGTCCTAGCACGTAAGGCGTGTCGAGCAGTTGCGGCTGGAAATTGAGGACGACGTCTTCCGGGCGGAAGATGACTTTGACGGGTTGGCGTTCCGAGAACAGCGGGGCGTCGGGAGGGGATTTGAGCCTGATGCTCCCGATGGTTACTTTCCCTTCGACCCAACGCCCCAACAACACATTGGCCGCGCCGAGAAACGTGGCGACGAACTCGTTTCGGGGGCGGTTGTAGACTTCAAAGGGCGCGCCGATCTGTTCGATCCGCCCGTGGTTGAGCACTACGATGCGGTCGGCAAGCTCCAGCGCCTCCTCCTGATCGTGTGTGATGAAGAGCGCGGGGATGTTCATTTCGCGCAGCAGGGATCGAATCTCACGGCGCAGTTCGAGGCGGGCGCCAGCGTCGAGCGCGCTGAACGGCTCGTCAAAGAGCATCGCGGCAGGGTGGAAGGCCAGCGCGCGCGCCAGGGCCACGCGCTGCCGCTGCCCGCCGGAGAGCTGCGAGGGGTATTTCTTGCGATGCTCGTGAAGACTGACAAGGCCGAGCATCTCCTCCACGATCCGCTCTATCTCCGGTCTGGGCAGTTTGCGCGCCTCCAGTCCGAAGGCGATGTTTTGCTCCGCGGTCCTGCGCTGAAAGAGCGCGTGCTCCTGAAAGACCACGCCCAGCTCGCGCTTTTGCGGCGGCAGGAGGCGGGCCAGTTTCCCGTTCAAACAGATCTCTCCGGCGTCGGGCTGTTCCAACCCCGCGATGATTCGCAGCAGAGTAGTCTTGCCGCTTCCTGACGGCCCCAACACGACCAGCATCTCACCCGCGGCGATCTCAAAACTGACGTCGGCGATGATCTGTTGTCCGCCGAGGCTCTTCGAGAGATGCGCGACGCTGATGGCCGGACCTTGCTCGAACCTGGTTTCGGATTTGGTTACTGGCTCCACCCCGATCTACTTCTTATTGTTCTTCTTGAGGTAGGCGGCGGGATTCTTCTTCACCATCTCGATGCAGCCGGCGCAACAGGCGTAAAACGTCTGTCCTTCGACCTCGAATTTCAGTTCCTTATCGACTGACTCGCCGGTGACGAGACAGGTCGTGATGCCGTCGCCCTTGCCCAGAAACTCCGGCTCGTTCTTCTTCTCGCCTTCGACCGGCTTCAGAAAAAGGTCAGGGTTCTTTTTCACCACGTCGGCGCAATCCTCGCAGCAGACGTAAAAGACGCGCCCGTTGACCTCGTACTTGACATTCTTGTTGACGGCTGCGCCGGTGACCGGACAGGTTTCGAGGCCGTCGCCTTTACCGAGGAATTTCTTCTCGGCGTCCTTTGAATCCTGCTTCTCGCCCTCTTTCGGCTTCTGGGCTTGATGATCGCCGTGATGGCCTTCGCTCTTAGGCAGGTTCTTCGTCGCGGCGACCTGCGCCGCCTGAGTCCTCTTGATGTAAGCGGACGGATTCTTCTTAGCGTCGGCGAGGCATTCGGGGCAACAGAAATAGACCGTGCGGTTGAAGAATTGGCCTTTGACGTCCTTGTTTAGAATCTCTTCGCCGGTCACTGGGCAGGTCTTGACGCCGTCGCCTTTGCCAAGGAACTCGCCTTTGACGGCCTTAGCCGCCGGAGCCTTTCCTTTGTCGTGAGCCTTCTTGTCATGTTTGCCGTGCGCGAACGCTTGTAACGACAGCGCCGCGACGACGATCAACGCTAGTGATGTGATGGTCTGTTTCATATCTCCTCCGAATAATGTGGGACAGACTTCAGTCTGTCCCACATTTTATTGTTTCAGGACGTCGCCGTTTCGGCGACATGAACGACGTCTAAAGGCGAATGACCGCAACTGACGGCCGCGCAAACAGCCCGCGAACGAAGGTGGATTCTAAGTTTCTCCGACTCCCCGGTCAAACATACCGGCGCGGCTGTAGTTTTTCAGATTAAATGATGAAGCGCTGATCGATTAACTCGGCAGTGCAGGGGAATAACCGATTTGCAGTAAGCCATTTACCTACTTAATTGAAGCCTGTGCGAATTAAAGTTGAATGCAATCAACCACTTGGACTCTGCGCATAAATCAGGAGACGCCTGGGTACGCATCGCTTCCAGCGTGCAGGCGTGGATCGTAGTACATTGGGAGGACCCGCAGCGCCTGGAGCCGATTCGTATTCCTGCGTATTTGATTCCAATCAATGCGCCTCCCGCCGAAGACTGCACGCTGGAAGCGATGCGTACCCAGGCTTGCGCTAATCAATGTATGGATTTCAAAGGGCTTTTATTTGCACAGCCTTCATCATGGGCTCTGGGACGTCTATCTGGGGCCGGTCAAACTTGGTCGCCTGTTTGAAGAAACTCTGTGGATCGAGGATCATCTCGGCAGGCTCAAACGGGTAAATGTGTAACCCATGTCTCCTGACTAATATGTTACCCATGTCCACGGCCCTTCAGATTCTCGAGCTGGTTGAAGGTCTCATGCACGCGTGAAAGCAATTAGTGATCAGGTGAAGCGGTCTTCAATATCAGGCAAAATCATGCAAACAAACAATTTGTTACTCTGACGGCTCATTCCACACGCGATTCTTTAACTAAATGCGAATCCTATTGGCGTCTCGTTGCTATGGCGCTGCAATTCCTATAATATTTCTTTTCAAGGATCGTGACACGACTCGGATCGCCGGGACTAAATCTGTAGCAGCGAGATTTATAGCGAGTTGTGTAATCAACTTGTCCCCCTCAGCGCCTTGCTGCTACACCGAGCTATTTAGCGGAATACAAACCTGGATGTCCTGTACAAAATCTTAAAAAACGAAGTGTGAGTTCCGGGCGAATCCTTAACGACTCGTTAAGAGTCTCTTTTGCGTTTATGCAGGCGCCAATCAACCAGTTATATAAATTTGGCCAGTTCTGCCTGGATGTGAGCGAGCGTGTATTGAGACGTGACGGGCGAGTAGCGCCGCTCCTGCCGAAGCTTTTCGAGGTTCTGGCGCCAATAACATTTTCGACCACAATCTACAGTGGTTTAGATGATCCCTTTTCCGCAATATCTTGTACAGTCAGATAATTTTTGCACCAGAACCATCTGCGGCATCCTTACTACTGGGCGAGTTTCATCCAATCAGGCGATTGAGCGGACCTGGAGGGCAAGCGATGACATAATTTACCTCGGAGATATTACAAATGATCTACAAGATGAGGTTGCAGAACAAGCGGCGTCCAGCTTTAGAACTCCGGCGCAGGTTTGACGCGTATCAAGCCTTGGCCAGTCTCTTAACACTTTCACTGTTTTTCAGCCCGGTGTCCGCCGTTTCCTTTCGCCAGGCTTTCGGAGGCTCTTTCGGCTTATTCCAGCAGGCGCCTCAACAGTCGCGTGATAAGGCGAGTGGGGGCAGCGATGAAAAGGACGTCCGCGCGCTTGAAGCAGGTAAGTCGATCAAGGGCGAGTTGGCCGGCGGGCGCCGACATGCCTATCGGATCAGTCTGGGCGCTAATCAGTTTCTGAAGGTCGTCGTCGAGCAGCAAGGCATCGA
>WNFZ01000198.1_pt1 | contig 63083 bp, 61 predicted proteins | sample 5400081 | NCBI WGS metagenome assembly WNFZ01 (sample SAMN13153365, study PRJNA577476) | soil metagenome | isolation source: 80 cm soil or saprolite under grassland replicate 1 | place: USA:California | collected 2016-06-15
ACGAGGCGCGGTTTCTGGTGGGTACGGATCCGGCGGCGTACGCGGCTCTGGCCGCGTTCCTTGCCCGCGTGCGCCACTGGCGGGCGACGGAGGTCTCGGAGGGCGATGAGCCCGTTTCTGCCTACCACGCGAAGGAGATGGGCTGGTGCGCTTCCGCCCAGCTCGGCTCGTTCGGTGCCTGTCGCTTCCGCTTCTTCTACGGCGTCTTCCCCCGCTGTTCTCTCTGTCCCTTGTTCGACGCCGAGCGGGCGATCCGGGACGTCTTGGGAGAGAACGGCCCGCCTCCGGGGCCGGTGATTGAGATCACGCTCGGCCCCACTCTGCGCGCCCTGCTCCGCGGGGAGGTACCCGCGGCTCTCGTTGAGGAATCCGAGCCGAGCTGCGAGCTGCCCGACTTCCCCCCGGAGGGGTGGAGGGAGCGTCGGGGCGACGAGCGGCCGAGTTGAGGCTCTGCGAAGCGGCCTTTCGAGACGGATGCGAGCAAGGCGGCCCACTATGTGCTTTCAGCCCCTCGCAGCTCAGGCGTCAAGGAGCAGACGAAGGGCGCGTTCGGTACCTACAGAATAACGATCGTTCCTGTAGGGTGACGCTATGAGCAGGCGCGAGAGCGTCATCGGCTACACGCGCGCGGGCGCGCGCATAAGCGTCGCGGAAGAGCAAGCGGTGATTGCGGCAGCCTGCCGGACGCACGGCTGGAAGCTCGTACGCGTGGAGGCGGATCAGGCGGGGGAAGGAAAGAGAAGCCGGCCCGCGCTTGCGCGCGCGCTCGCAGCCCTGCGCGCGGGCGAGGGGCAGGCGCTTGTCCTCGCCAGCCTCGATCGCGCTGCGCGCAGCCTCAGCGAGGCAGCCCAGCTCCTCGAGCGGGCGAGGAGCGAGGACTGGAATCTGGTCGCCCTCGACCTCGGGCTCGACCTCTCCACCCCGGCCGGAAGGCGGATGGCAAACGCCTTCACAACCGCGGCCGCGTGGGAGCGGCGCCTGCGCTCCGAGCGCACACGCGCGGCGCTTGCCCGGACGCGGGCGCAGGGAAAAACGTTGGGGACGCCGCGGAGAGCTGCCGCCCCAACCGTCGAGAAGATCACAAGCCTGCGCGCCCGGGGCAAGAGCCTGCAAGCGATCGCCGAGGAGCTCAACAGCCTCCGCATACCGACCGCGCGCGGCGGCGCCAAATGGCGACCCAGCTCGGTCGCCTCCGTGCTCAGCCGGGTCTCCTAACCTGACGGCTCGCGGCTTCGCAGGAGAGCTAGCGACGCGATCACTCCGCGGGTAAGCAATGTTAGGAACGTGCGCTATCTATCCGGGTCACGGACGAAGGCGATCAGCGAGCCGCCCTCGCGCACGCTGTACGGCGGCCTCTCCGGCTCGATGCCCTTCGCCACTAGGGCCGACAGCGCCTCCTCCAGGTCGTCGACCGTGACCGCGATGTGGCCGTACCCGGTGCCGAGCTCGTAGGAGTCGACGCCGAAGTTGTACGTGAGCTCGAGCTCGGGCTGCTCGTGACCCGGAATCCCGAGGAAGTAGTTGACGGCCTCGTCGCGGATCGGCAGCTCGCGGCGCTTCTCGAAGCCGAGCGCTTCGTAGAAAGCGACCGAGCGTTCCGGATCCGTGATCCGGTAGCAGGTGTGGATCAGCTCCACGCCGGCAGCGTAAACGGAGTCAATCGCTGTAGAGGTGGTTCCAGCGGACGAGCTCCCAGTCGAGCCCGGCGGGCAACGCGTCGCGTGCGGCCGCGATCGCCTCGGGGAGCGAGTCGCCGCCGCCGATCGCCGACCACTCGTCTCCTGCCGCCGATGCGAAATCGGCGTTGAGCAGGAAGGCGTTGAAGTGGGGCGCCGGATCGTGCCCGAGGGCCACTGGAGCCTCATATGCGAGTGCGACGTTCATGAGCACATGGTCGCGTCCGGCCCACCCCGGAGCCACCGAGCCAGCCCGCGTCTTGCGGTGCGGCTGGCCCTACTCCAGATCCTCGCGAACCAGCCCGAAGACGACGCCGTCGACCCACTCGCCGTGTCGCCAGTACGCCTTTCGCTTCACTCCCTCGCGCACGAAGCCCACACGCTCCGCATGACGGATCGCGCGCTCGTTGAAGCCGTAGCACTCGAGCTGCACGCGGTGGTAGTCGAGATCGAAGAGCAGGTGCCGGACGAGCAGCCGGGCGGCCGAGTCGGCGACGCCGCGCCCGCGAAACTCCGGGAGGAGCATGAGGCTTCTCAGGTTGGCGATCCGGCTCCGGCGGTTCGAGACCTCGAATGCCATCACGCCGGCGCGTGCGCCGTCCACCTCGACCACGAAGAGCCCGTGATGCTTTGGCTCCGCTTCGGACTGGCGGATCTCCTCGCGCAAAACATCCGGCTCGCGGGCGGAGACAGCCGCCATGAACGGCTCGACGTCCTCGTGCGAGGCGAGCCCCACCATGAAGTCGAGGTCGTCCGCGCTCGCCCGCCGCAGACGAAACCCCTCACCCTCGAGCACGTCGGTCAAGGTCTCGGTGTCGCGGGAGCCGCGGCCCGCCGCCGCGCAAGTTGCATGAACCCGGATCCGAGGGCGACGCCCGCGAGGATGAGCAGGAGTCCGAGGACTGCGTTCAGGGTCATCCACTCGTCCAGGAAGAGCACTCCATAGAAGAGCGCGAACGGCGGCAGCAGGTACGTGACGAGCGAGGCGCGCGAGGCTCCGTAGCGGTTGAGCATCGCGTAGAAGAAGAGGAGCGCCAGCGCCGTGCCCGCGATCCCAAGTGCGGCGACCGAGCCGAGCGCTTTCCAGCTCGGCATCTCCTCGGGGAGTTGAGCCAAGGCGAATGGCAGCAGGACGAGGGAGGCGGCCAGCACAGAGGCCGTCGTGATGACGAGCGGCGAGGTCCCCGGAAAACGGTGTTGCGTGTAGAGGTTCGCCGAGGCATAGGAGAGAGAAGCGACCACCACGGCCAGGGTTCCCGCCACCCCCCACCACCCTCCTTGGGGGTGCACTCCGGTCAAGACGCCGACGCCGACGAGCCCCAGGACGACCCCGGCGAGACGCAGGCCACGCACCCGTTCGCTCGGGTTGAAGCGGATGGCCAGGAGGGCGACGAAGATCGGCACGGTCGCGTTCGCGATCGCCGCGACTCCCGAGTCGATGTGCTTCTCACCCCAGGCGATGAGCACGAAGGGAAACGCCATGTTCGTGACGCCCAGGATGAATGCGCCGCGGCCCGTGGCTCGGATCTCGGCGGCCGCCCCCTTCACCCCCAGGCGGATGGCGACGACGGGGACGAGCACCGTGGCGGCCAGAAGGAGCCGCAGATCCATCATCGCGGTCGGCTCGATCTCCCTGACGGCGACCTTGATGAAGAGGTACGAGGCCCCCCAGATCGCGGCGACGATGAGGAGCAGGGGCACGTAGCCGCGGACCACGTCCGTACGCTACCCGTCGCGATCCGGGCCAAGCGATATGGTGGGGTCCTCCTTTGAGCTCGATCGCGGAACAGCCGCTACATCGCGCGCTCGGCCTCACCGACGGGGAATTCGACCGCATCACGGGTCTGCTCGGCCGCCACCCGAACGACCTCGAACTGGCCGTTTTCTCCCTCCTTTGGTCGGAGCATTGCGGGTACAAGCACTCGGCGCTTCTCTTGCGCCGATTTCCGACCGACGGCCCCGGCGTCCTCCAGGGACCGGGTGAGAACGCGGGCGTGGTCGACCTCGGCGTGGGCGAGGCTGTCGCGTTCAAGGTCGAGAGCCACAACCACCCGTCCGCGGTCGAGCCGTTCCAGGGCGCCGCGACCGGGGTCGGCGGCATCCTTCGCGACGTGGTCGCCATGGGAGCGCGCCCGGTGGCCCTTCTGGACGGCCTGCGCTTCGGGCAGCCCGACTTCGACTTCAGCCGGGCCGTCGGAGGGATCGGGCACTACGGCAACTGCGTCGGCGTCCCCACCGTCGGAGGCGACACGTTCTTCGCGGACGCGTACGCCGGCAATCCACTCGTCAACGCGATGTGCGTGGGCCTCTTGCCGACGGAACGTGTCATGCGCGCGAGCGCGACGCGGCCGGGGGACATCGTCGTCCTCTACGGCGCCACCACCGGCCGCGACGGCATCGGCGGCGCGAGCGTGCTCGCGAGCCAGGAGCTTTCCGAACAGGACGAGGACAAGCGCCCCACCGTCCAGATCGGCGACCCGTTCACCGGCAAGAAGCTGATCGAGGCGAGCCTCGAGCTCGTGGAGGGCGGCCTCGTCGAGGGCCTGCAGGACCTCGGCGCCGCCGGCCTCGCCTCCTCGCTCTCCGAGATGGCGAGCCGCGGGGGCGTGGGGCTCGACGTGCACCTCGACCGCGTGCCGCTCCGTGAACCCGACCTCGATCCGATCGAGATCATCATCTCCGAGAGCCAGGAGCGCATGGCCGCGATCGTCAGCCCGGATCGGCTTTCGGACGTGCTCGGGATCTGCGGGAAATGGGAGCTGAACGCTGCGCAGGTCGGTGAGGTGACCGACTCCGGGGTGCTGCGGATCTTCGCCGACGAGGAGGTCGTGGGCGAGATCCCAGTCGACCTCTTGACGGAGGAAGCCCCCCGTTATCCCGTGCAGACACGTCCGCGGTCGCTGGCGCCGCCGATCGTTCACCGGCCGATCAAGGCCGACCCGCAAGAACTGCTCGACCTCCTGGCCGCGCCCAACGTCCGCAGCCGCGAGCCGATCTACCGCCAGTACGACCAGCTCGTGGGATCGCGCACCGTCCGGCGCCCGGGACTGGACGCCGCAGTGCTCCGCCTGCGGCCTTCCGTGAGGGGCCTCGCCGTCTCGCTCGACGGCGCAGGGCGCCTGGCGACTCTGGATCCACGCGCCGGCGGAGCGCTCGCCGTCCTCGAGGCGGCGCGCAACGTGGCCTGCGCGGGCGGCCGTCCGCTCGCCATCACGGATTGCCTCAACTTCGGCAATCCCGAAAAGGCCCAGGTGGCCTGGGAGCTGACTGAAGCCATCGAGGGCATGGCGCTCGCCTGCGAGGCGCTCGGGATTCCGATCGTCTCCGGAAACGTCTCCCTCTACAACGAGACGGACGGGCGTGCCATCTGGCCGACGCCCGTGGTGGGTTGTGTCGGGCTCGTAGCAGACGTGCGGCTCATTCCGGCGACCTGGCGGGAAGGCGATGAGGTCTATACCGTCGGCGCGCCCGAGCTCAGTCTCGACGGCTCCGAGTATCAGGCGCTCTTCCTCGGCGGCTCGGCCGGACGCCCGCCGATGCCCGAGCTGGCCGCCGAAGCCGCGCTGGTTCGCTTCCTCTGGCGCGCCTCGCCGCTCCTCTCGTGCGCCCACGACTCGGCAGAGGGCGGGCTCGCCGTCGCGCTCGCCGAAGCCGCGCTCGCCGCAGGCCTCGGCGCACAGATCGAGCTGGAAGACGACGCGGTTGCCTGGTTCGGCGAAGGCGGAGGTCAGGTGGTCGTATCCCTGTCCGACGAAGACGTGTCCGTGCTGGAGGGCATGCCGCATCGCAGGCTCGGCGTCGTCGGCGGCGACAAGCTACTCGGCATCCCTCTCGCCGCGCTCGCGGACGCCTACCGGGGCTACGACTGATGTGCGGCGTCTTCGGTGTCTACGGTCCCGGGCGCGACGTCGCGCGCCTCTCGTACTTCGGACTCTTCGCGCTCCAGCACCGCGGCCAGGAATCCGCCGGCATCGCGGTCTCCGATCGCGGCCGCCTCACCGTCCTCCGGGACATGGGGCTCGTGTCGCAGGTCTTCAGCGAGCAGAAGCTCCGCGGGCTCCGCGGGCAGGTCGCGATCGCGCACACTCGCTACTCGACCACCGGCTCGACGCACTGGGCGAACGCCCAGCCGATCGTCCAGCACGGGCAGGCGCGGACGGTGGCGCTCGGCCACAACGGGAACCTCACGAACACGAGCGACCTCCGTGCCGAGCTCGTCGAGCAAGGCGTCCGCCTGAACTCGACTTCGGACACCGAGGTGATCGCCGCGTTGATCGCCCGCGACGAGCAGCCTCTCGAGGCGGCTGTGGCGGCGACGATGGCGAGGATCGAGGGCGCGTTTTCCGCCGTCCTCCTCTCTGAGGACAAGCTGATCGGCTTCAGGGATCCCGACGGCATCAGGCCGCTCGCGCTTGGGCGTCTCGACGGTGACTGGCTGCTCGCGTCGGAGAGCTGTGCGTTCGATCTCCTCGGCGCCGAGGTCGAGAGGGAGCTCGCGCCCGGCGAGCTCGTCGTCATCGATGCGGAAGGCTGCCGCAGCGTCCAGGCGGTCGAGCCGAAGAACGCAGGCGCGCTCTGCATCTTCGAATTCATCTACTTCGCGCGGCCGGACTCGAAGCTGCGAGGAGTCGAGCTGCACGGAGCGCGGATGCGGATGGGCGAGCGGCTAGCGGCCGAAGCTCCCGCGGGGGCCGACGTCGTTATGGCCGTCCCCGACTCCGGGACGCCGGCCGCGATCGGGTTCGCCCGCGCGAGCGGGATTCCGTTCGCAGAAGGCCTGATCAAGAACCGCTATGTCGGGCGGACGTTCATCCAGCCCGACAAGGCACTCCGCGAGCACGGCATCAGGTCGAAGTTCAACCCGCTCGCCGAGGTGGCCGGCAAGCGGGTCGTCGTGGTCGACGACTCGATCGTGCGAGGATCGACGACGAGCCAGATCGTCGCGATGCTCTTCGACGCGGGCGCGCTCGAGGTCCACGTTCGGATCTCGTCCCCGCCGATCGTCTCCCCCTGCTTCTACGGAATCGACATGGCAGACGAGGACGACCTGGTCGCCGCCTCGCGATCGGTCGACGAGGTGCGTGAACTGATCGGCGCGACCAGCCTCGCCTACCTGTCCCTCGAAGGTCTGCAGGATGCGACGCGGCGGCCAGAAGGAACCTTCTGCCGTGCCTGCCTGACGCGGAGCTACCCGACCCGAATCCCGGACGACCTCAAGCTGGCCAAGCTCCGCTTCGAGCCGGCGGCCCGCTAAAGAACACCGGGAGGGCTCAAGCTCGCGCGTTTGGGCGCCGCCGCGAACGCGGCCGCCACGAGGAGAGCCGCTGCGAGCGGGACGAGGCCGATGGCGCCGAAGCCGAACGCTTCGGCGACTCCTCCCCCGACCGCCGGCCCGGCCAGGTAGCCGACCGCCCAGAGCTGGGACCAGACGACCATGGCCAGCACCATGCGCTCAGTTCCGATCGTCTCGAGGAGGATGCCCAGGGAGCCCGACTCCCCGATGCCGAACCCTAGTCCCGCGATCGCGCCGCCCGCGAGCCAGACCGGAACGGAGTCGCCGAGGCCGGCGACGCAGATTCCGGCGACGATAAGCACGGTCGCAACGGCGAGAGCGGGGCGAGGCGGAAACCGTCCCGTCAGCGCCGCGCTCGTGCCGACCAGAACGGCGATCCCGACGTAGAGAGCCGAGATTTCCCGTTGGCTGAGGAGCGTGGAGAAGTGCAATGGCAGCGGTCCTTCGATCGTCCCCAGCGCGAGCGCAACGAGGAGGATCCCCGCGCAGGAGAGGAGAAACGGAGGCGTCCGCAGCGCGGTTCGGTCGGAACGAAAAACGGCCCGCTGGTGGGACTTTCCCAGGAGCCGAACCGCCCCACCGGCGGCGAGGGTCAGCCCAAAGTAGAGGAGGAACGGCGCTCGTATCCCACCCGCGGCTCCGAGGCCGGCGCCCGCGATGCCGCCGACCGAGTAGGCGGCGAGGACACCCGTCAGGCGCTCGTACTCCTGACCGCGGAAGCGTTCGAGCGTGGCGAACGTCACCCCCATCCAAAGTCCGCCCGAACCGATTCCCATGACGAGGCGCGCGGCGAAGTAGGCGGCCAGATGCCCGTCGCCGAGCACGAAGCCGAGGCTGCCGACGGCCATGAGCACGATGGAGGCGCCGAGGACGAATGAGGCCTGACGCCGCTGCACCCCTTGGCCACCGAGGACGAACCCGAGTGCCATCCCGATAGCGAAGGTCGCTACGAGTGCGCCCATTACGCCGGGACCCGCGCCTGTCTCGTCTGCGATGGCGGGGACCACCGGCGCGATGACGCTGTAGCCCGCCGCGTCGAGCGCGCCGAGGGCGAGCAGGCTCACATAGGACAAACTGGAGTCATGCCTGGGGTCAGACCCCGATGTCTAGATGCGCCATGTCTGCATGGGTAGGTTGAGAACCTCGGGGCTCGAGAAACAGCGGTTCTCCACGTCCGAGGGTCAGACCCGGGTGTCTAGATACACCATTTCTGGGGGTCAGACCCCGGGGTCCTAGTCGGACAGGCCCCCGACGTCGAGCACGACCGTCTTCAAGTCGGTCATGTCGAGCATCGTGTACCGCCCCCCGATGCGGCCCCAGCCTGTTCTCGTCCCCGCTGCGCCTCCGAAGGGCTCATGCGCCTCCCAGTAGTCGGTCGAGTCGTTCACGACGACGTTCCCGACTTGCAGGCTGTCGAGAAAGTGAAACGCCCGCTTCAGGCTCTTCGTGTAGACGGCCGCCTGCAGACCCAAGTATGAGTCGTTCGCCACGGCGAGAGCTTCTTCGTCGGAGCCGACCGTGATGAGGGGGACGATCGGGCCGAAGGTCTCGTCGCGGTTGATGAGCGTGTCGACCCCGACGCCGTCGACGACTGTCGGCTGGTAATAGAGCTCGGTGGGCCGGCCTGAGTCTCGTGTTCCACCGAAGACGATCTCGGCGCCCTTCTCGAGGGCGTCCTCGAGGTGCCGGTCAATCTTCGCGGCCGTAGGCTCGTTGTTCATCGGCCCGACCAGCGTGTCGTCGTCGAAGGGGTCGCCGAGCGTCCAGCCCTCAGCCTCGCTCACGACGGCGGCGAGGAAGTCGTCGTGGACGCTCCTGTCGACGAGCACGCGCTCTGTGGCGCAGCAGACCTGGCCGGCGCAGAAGAAGCCGCCGAACACGGCGCCCTTTGCGGCCGCGTCGAGGTCGGCGTCGGCACAGACGATCACCGGACCGTTCCCACTCGCTTCGATCAGGCTCCGCTTCAGACCCGCCGCGCGCACAATCTTCTCCGCGGTCGTATGGGAACCGACGAAGCCGACGCAGTCGATGTTCTCGTCCTGGATCAGGCGCTCGCCGACCTTCCCGTCGCCGTAGACGACGTTGACAACGCCCTCGGGCAAGCCCGCGTCGGCCATGATCTGCATGAAGTTGGCCATAGCGATGGGCGTCCACTCGGACGGCTTCATCACGATCGTGTTGCCGGCCGCGATGCCCGGCGCGATCAGCTCGACCGGGATCAGCGTGGGAAAGTTCCACGGCGTGATGGCCGCGTAGACGCCGTTCGGCTTCCGGAACGTGATGATGCGCTTGTTCACGTCCTGCGAGGGGATGACGGCACTCTCCATGCGCTTCACGTCCTCGGCCGCGATGCGGAAGTTCTCGGCCGTCTCCTCGATATCGGGGATTGCCTCGGCGACGTAAGGCTTTCCCTGCTCGAGGGAAAGCTCGCGGGCGAACTCCTCCTTGCGCTCCTCGATCAGGTCGGCGATCGCGTGGCAGACGGCGGCGCGATCCCAGGCGGACAGCGCTGCCCATTTCGGCTGCGCCTCCCGCGCCGAGCGAGCCGCGCGACGGATGTCCTCTTCGCTCGCGTTGGGGGCGTCGGCGAGCTTCTCACCCGTCACCGGCGAGACGATTTCGCGGGCGTCGTCTCCCGTCGCCTCCGCCCAGTCGCCGCCGATGAAGTTCTGCAACGTCCTGACCGTCGTCGCCATGCTCACACTCCTGCTGTAGTAGTGACCCTGCCCCACGCCTCGTCCAGCACCTGGCGCAGGACTCCGACCATCTCCTCGAACTCCGCCGGCCCGGCCACGAGCGGCGGCGAGAACTGCGCGCACGTCTCACCACGATCGTCGAAGCGCATGTACACACCCAGCTCGCGCGTGCGGGGGATGAGGAACCCCTTGATCAGCTCGTCGCGCTCGGCGGGCGTGAACGTCTCCCTCGTCTCCTTGTCCTTGACGAGCTCGAGCGAGTAGAAGTACCCGTCGCCGCGGACCTCGCCCACCATCGGGTGCTCCTCGACGAGCTGCTCGCAGCGCTCGCGGAACTCCCCCATGTGGCGCTGAACGTGCCCTATCAGGTCCTCCCGCTCGAAGACCGCGAGGTTGGCGAGCGCGATGGCGCACGAGAGCGGGTGTCCGCCGAACGTGATCCCGTGCGTGAACGCCGTCGTCGGCTCGGAGAAGAACGGCTCCACCACCTTCTCGCTGGCGACGACGGCTCCGAGCGGCGCGTAGGCGGAGGTGATTCCCTTCGCGAGTGTCATCACGTCGGGCTCGATCCCGTAGCGGGTCGTCCCGAACCAGTCTCCGACTCGACCGAAGCCGCAGATGACCTCGTCGGCGACCAGCAGGATGCCGTGCTCGTCGCAGATCTCCCGTACGCGCTCGAAGTAGCCCTCGGGAGGCGTGAGCGACCCGGCCGAGTTCTGGACAGGCTCGAGGATCACCGCGGCGACGGTCTCAGGCCCTTCGTTCCGGGCGATCGCGTCGATCTCGTCGGCGCACTGCAGCGTGCAGCCGGGCTCTTCCGAGCAGTAGGGACAGCGGTAGCGGTACGGGGGCGGGGCACGCAGGCATCCGGGCAGCAGCGGCTCGAACTGCGAGCGCAAGCCAGGGCTCCCGTTGATGGACAGCGCTCCCAGAGTCGTCCCGTGGTAGGCGCTCCGGCGAGTGATGAACTTGTAGCGGGTCGGCTCGCCGCGGAGGCGGTGGTATTGCCGCGCGATCTTGAGCGCGGTCTCGATGGCCTCTGAGCCTCCTCCGACGAAAAAGATGCGGCCCACGTCGATGGGCAGGAGCTCCGTCAGCTTCTCCGCCAGCTCCACCGCGGGCGGCGTCGCGAAGCCGACCCAGTTGGTGAAGAAGGGCAACTGCCCGATTTGCTTCGAGGCCGCTTCCGCGATCTCCGGCCACGGCCCGTAGCCGATGTTGACGCAATAGAGGGCGGCGAGCGCGTCCAGGTACCGGTTCCCTTCCGCGTCCCAGATGTAGCACCCCTCTCCGCGCACGATGACGATGCGGCCTGCCCCCGCGGCGGTGAAGTGTCGCCAGAGATGATCGGTCGGCGCCTGCGTCATGAGATATTCGCGCTGATTCTCTCAGGCAATGAAAGGGACTGCATCCGTGAGGATCGCCGTGGTCGGGGCCGGACTCTCCGGCCTCGTCGCTGCCTATCGCCTCGTGCAGTCGGGAGCCGACGTTGTCGTTCTCGAGGCACGGAGGCGCGTCGGGGGGCGGGTGTGGCGGATGGGCGTCGGCGGCCTTCCGTTCGACGCGGGCGCCGAAGCCATCGACGACGCACACCGAAACGTTCTGGCGCTCGCGGACGAGCTCGAGGTGGCGACATGGCGAACCGAGCCCTGGGCGGGCCAAGGAGAACGTTCCCCGCTCGTGGCCGCCCTCGAGGAGACAATCGCCGAGCTTGCCGCTCGGATCGATCCCGCCCACCCCGAAGAGACGAATGACGCATCGATGCTGGACACGCAGACCCTTGACGGCTGGCTCGCCGAGCGGGACGCCTCCGCGGAAGTGCTCGCAGAAGCGGAGACGCTTTACTCGGTAGCCTCCTCGAGCGTTCCCATCGGTGAGATGTCGCTGCTCGCTTACGCAACCAAGGTGGCCGCCGGCGCGGCGCCGACGGGCCTAACGGTGCGAATGCGGGGAGGTCCGAGCTCGCTCACGGAGCGACTCGCCGCCCATTGCGAGGTGCAAACAGGCACAGTCGTTACCGGGATCGAGCAAGGCGATGCCGGCGTGCGAATCGAGCTCGCGGACGGAGCCACGGTGAGCGCAGCCAGAGCGATCCTGGCGATTCCCCTGCCGCTTCAGCGCCGCCTCCGCTTCGACCCGCCTCTTCCGGAGCATCGTCGGCTCGCGCTAGAGCGGGCCCGCTACGGCGAGGTGGTCAAGGCGGCGCTTCCTTACGACCGGCAGTTGACCGACCGGCTGCCCGAGCTATCGGCTGCAGGGTTCGTCTACCAACCCGATCCCGGGGTCCCGCTTCTCGCCCTCTTCGCGGCGGCCGGAGCGGCCCGGCTGGCGCGGACGATCGAGAGTCTCGCCGCTGCGGACTGGTCTCGGGAGACTTTCTCCCGCGGGAGCTACCTCATCTTCGGGCCGGGCGATCTGACCACGTGGGGACGGCGCCTTAGCGAGCCGCAAGGGAGACTCCACTTCGCCGGCTCGGAAGCCTCGAGCCTTCCCAGCTACATGGAAGGCGCCGTGCGCGCGGGCGAGCGTGCGGCGGACGAGGTGCTCTCAGCCGGTTAGATTCGCTCCGTGCGCCGCCTCCTGCTCCTCGTCAGCGCAACCGTCCTCCTCGAATCGACGTTCTTTGCGGTGCTCGCGCCGCTCCTTCCACATTACAAAGAGGAGTTCGGGCTGTCGGCCTCAGCGCTCGGAGCACTCTCGGCGGTCTACGCGGCGGGAGGGTTGGCGGGAGCGGTCCCGAGCGGTCTGCTCGCCGTGCGCGTGGGGGTTCGGCCGACGGTGCTGGGCGGACTCGCCATCATCGTCGTCACGAGCGTGGCTTTCGGCTTCGCCGAGAGCGCCTGGGTCCTCTACGCCGCCAGATTCGGGCAAGGGGTCGGAAGCGCGCTGGCGTGGACCGGTGGTCTGGCCTGGCTCGTTGCTGCGGCGCCCAGGGGCCGGCGCGGCGAGCTCATCGGCATCGCGATGGGAGCCGCGGTCGCAGGGGCGCTGCTCGGGCCCGTTCTCGGGGGAGTGGCATCGCTGACCGGCCCTGCCCCCGCCTTCGCCGTCGTCGCGGCCGTAGGAGTGCTGCTCGCGGCCTGGGCCTGGACGACCCCGGCCTTCAAGCCCGCCGAAGAGCCACAGCCGCTCCGCGCTCTCCTCCGCGCCTTCCGCGAGCGGCAGGTGCTATCCGGCTTCTGGCTCGTGTCGCTCGCGGCGTTCCTTCTGGGCGTCGTCTCGGTCGTCGCCCCGCTCCGCCTTGACGAACTCGGTTGGGGAGCGCTCGGGATCAGCGCCGTGTTTCTCGTCTCCGCCGGCATCGAAGCGGCCCTGAACCCGTTCATCGGGCGCTGGTCGGACCGGTACGGGCGGCTCGCCCCCGTGCGCACCGGCCTGGTCGCGGCGATCGCGTTCTCCCTCGCCCTGCCCTGGACAGACGGCCGCTGGCCCTATCTGCTGCTCGTCACCGCGGCCGCGGTCTTCTACGGCGTCAACTGGGTGCCAGGCACGGCGCTGCTCTCGGACGGCGCGGAGACCGCCCACCTCGACCAGGGTTTCGGTTTCGCGCTGCTCAACGTCGCCTGGGCTCCTGCCAACGTCCTCGGGGCCGCCCTCGGAGGCGTGCTCGCCCAGACCGCCGGAGGCGGAAGCGCATATCTTCTCGCCGCGGGGCTCTGCCTCGTGACTCTGGTCGCTGCTCAGTTCGCGATACTCGATCAGCGCCCGGTGCCGGCAAAAGGATCCGCTTGAGCCTCGACGTCTTCTGGCACGACGACGCATTCCTGCACGACACAGGGAGCGGCGTCTTCGAACACCCGCCTTCCCCGCTCATGGACGTGCCCGAGCTCCATCCGGAGAACGATGTCCGTATCCGCAACATGAAGGCCATACTCGAGCGAGGCCCGCTCGCCGAGAGCCTTCGTTGGAGAGATGGGCGGCGCGCCGACCCCGCCGAGCTCGAGCTCGTCCACGATCCGAGGTACGTCGAGTCCATTCGCGAGTTCTGCGCCGAGGGCGGCGGCGTCCTCACCTGGTCGACAACCGTCGCAGAGCGTTCCTGGGACGCCGCCCTGGCCGCGGCCGGGACTGCGATCGCCGCCTCCGATGCGGTGCTCGACGGCGAAACCGGCGCCGCGTACGCGCTCGTCCGCCCGCCGGGGCACCACGCGCAGCCTCGCCAAGCCGACGGCTACTGCCTGTTCAACAACGCCGCTCTCGTGGCCGAGAACGTGCGCCGTCGCGGCGTCGAGCGAGTCGCCATTCTCGACTGGGACGTCCACCACGGGAACGGAACCCAGGAATGCTTCTACTCGCGAGACGACGTCCTGACGGTCTCGATGCACATGCGCCATGGCTCGTGGGGGCCTGCGCATCCCCAGACGGGCGCACCGGACGAGGTCGGCTCGGGAGCAGGCGAAGGCTTCAACGTCAACGTCGAGCTCCCGGTCGGAACGGGCGACGGCGGTTACCTGCGTGCGGTCGAGACGCTCGTCGTCCCGATCGTCGACGGCTTCGCACCGGAGCTCCTCGTCGTCGCCTGCGGGCAGGACGCCAACCAATTCGATCCCAACGGGCGCCAGTGCGTGACGATGGAGGGCTTCCGCGCGCTCGGTGCCGCCGCTCGGGCCTTGGCCGAGCGTCATTGCGACGGACGGATCGTGCTCGTACAGGAAGGCGGATACGCCCGCTCCTACTCGGCGTTCTGCCTGCACGCCACGCTGGCGGGCTTACTCCAGCGGGAGACCGAGCTCGAGGATCCGTGCGCCTACCTCCCCGACGATCCCGGGCATGCGGACGAGGAGATCGCAACCGCGCGCGCTGTCCTCTCGCGATACTGGGCTCTGTGAGACTCAGCCTGCTTGCCCTTCTCGTCCTCGCCGTTGCGGCTGGCTGCGGCGCAGGGGAGGAGAACGCTGCGACGACGCCTCGCCCGGCAACGCTCCCGGCGTCCGCATTACCGGACCTCGAGCAGCGGGCACGGGCGCTCGGCCTCGAGACTCTCGCGGCCGACTCACTCGAGCCCGCGCCGCTTCGGCAACTGCTCGAGGATTCGGGATACGTCACGGGAAGCGAGCGCGAGTTCTCGGGCAAGACGAAGACGTTCGACCATGTGATCGCGCGTGCGCTCCTGTTCGAGGAGCCCCAGGGCGCAGACGCGTATCTCGAATGGCTGGGGGAACACGGGGACGATTTCCTCGGCCGCGCAGACCCTGCGAAGCTGAGTCTTCCGGGCAAGTCTGGCGTCGGCTTCACTCTGGCGGCCTGCGGTACTTGCAAGAAAGAGCTTCCGACGTTCCTGGCCGGCTGGCGTCGAGGCGCCACGGTCCTCTCGCTCCTCGCCTCGGGATCTGGAGCCAACCCCGAGCGGTTCGGCGCCCTGGCCCGGGAGTTGGACGGGACCGTAGGATGAGCTCGTGAGCGAGCTCGAAGTCCGTGTCGCGTGCCAGCAGATCGGCCCGGAGGTGGGCGAGCTAGAACGCAACCGCACTGTGACGCGAGAGGCGGTTCGGCAAGCGATCTCGGCCGGCGCGCGGCTCGTCGTCCTTCCCGAGCTCTCCACCTCCGGCTACGTCTTCGAGTCGCCGGAGGAGGCGCGCGCTTGCGCCGAGCCGGCCGACGGGGCCACGCTTCGGGCCTGGTCGGAGGAGGCGGAGCGCGGCGACGCCGTCGTGGTCGGCGGGTTCTGCGAGCTCGGCGAGGACGGGCTCCTCTACAACTCGGCCGCCGTCGTCGACGCCACAGGCGTCCTGCTCGTCTACCGGAAGATCCATCTCTGGGACCGGGAGCAGCTCGTCTTCGAGCCCGGGCGCGAGTGCGCGCCAGTCGTAGAGACTCGCGTCGGCCGAATCGGCTTGGCAATCTGCTACGACCTGAACTTTCCGGAGGTCGCCCGCGGCCTGACACTGGCCGGAGCGGACATCGTCACCGTGCCCACCAACTGGCCGCGTTTCCCACGACCGGAGGGAGAGCGGCCGATCGAGGTGGCGCTGGCAATGGCGACCGCCCACGTGAGCCACGTCTTCGTAGCAGCCTGCGACCGCTGCGGAGAGGAACGCGGGGTCGAGTGGACGGGCGGAAGCGTGATCTGCGACGAATGGGGCTGGCCCCTCGCCGGGCCCGTGCCCGGGTATGGCTCCGGGCTGCTCCTCGCCGACTGCGACTTCGCACTCGCCCGAAACAAGGCCTGGAACGAGCGCAACGACGTGTTCGGGGACCGGCGGCCAGAGATCTACCGGCTGGACGAACCGGCTTCAATCGCCTGAGCCGCCAGCGTCCCTTCGAGGATCGCCTCCTCGATGCTTCGCGGGCTCAGGCAGTCACCGGCCTCGTGCACCTCGAGCCCGCGAGCTTCGAGCCGCTCCGTCAGGCCGTGCTCCGGAACGCGCCCGAGGGCGAGGACCAGCAGATCGGCAGCGAGCCGGGCTTCGAGATCCGGGGCGAACAGATTGCGAAAACGCACGTGGCTGTCTTCGGCTCCAGCGAACTCGATGTGGTGCTCGAGACGGACGCCGGCCCGGTAGAGGCGCGCGGCGTAGACGTTGCGCTGGTACTGGTGCAACGTCTCGCCCAGAGCCACGGAGCCGATGGCGACGATGACCTCGTTGCCGTCTCTGTTGAGCAGGTCGGCGGCTGCAAGTCCGGTCGCGTCCCCGCCCCAGTCGGCGACGATGACCCGGCGGCCGCGAGGACGGGGTCCAGCGAGGATGTCCCAGGCCTGGACCGTCTCGAGGCCGGCGAGTGCGACCGTGGGCTCGTAGGGACGTGCGCCGGTGGCGACGATTACCGCAGCCGGAGCGAGCGCCGAGATCGCACCCTCGTCTCCCTCGGTCTCCAGCCGGATATCGACTCTGTCGAGCAGCCGCTCGTAGTTGGCGCGTAGCGAGCGCGCCACTTCCTCGTGCATCGGAGCAGCGCCGGCGAGGGCGACCTGGCCTCCGATCCGCCGCGACCGCTCGAGCAGGACCACGTCGTGCCCGGCCGCGGCTGCCTCCGCGGCGGCGGCGAGGCCGGCCGGCCCGGCGCCGACGACGACGATCCGCCGAGGATCCGCGGAGGGCTCGGGCGGCGGCAGCGTTCGTTCTCGCCCGGTGCGGGGATTCTGCGCGCAGGCGATCGGCGTGCCGGCGTGATAGTGCGCGATGCAGGCGTTGCAGCCGATGCAGCGCACCACTGCGTCGGACTTCCCCGCCTGCGCCTTGCGCGGCATGTCGGGGTCGGTGATGAGCGCCCGGGTCATGCCGACGGCGTCGCAACGGCCCTCGCCGATCAGACGGTCCGCCTCGACCGGATCGACGATCCGCGAGGTGGCGAGGAGCGGCGGGCCGACCTGGAAGGGAGCGATCAGCGCGGCGATCGCGTTCTCAGGGACTGGAGGCGGAGGCACGATCCCGGTCGAGCCGACGTAAGTGGACGAGTCTCCGAGGGCGAGACCGATGTAGTCGACGTGGCTTGCGATTTCAGCGGCCACCGCTCTCGCCGCCTCCGAGTCAGCGCTCAGACGGACTCCCACCGTCAGGGCCGGCGCGGCCGCGCGGACGGCGGCGAGCACGGCAAGGAGAAAACGCGGGGGCTCCGCCCACTCGTCCTCACGCCGGTTCAGCTCCGGCGTGAAGAACTGGGCGACGAGGTAGTTGTGCGCGCCCGAGACCTCGACTCCGTCCAGGCCGGCAGCGGCCGCGTTTGCAGCAGCCTGGCCGTAGCCCTCCACGATCCCGGCGATCTCGTCGGGCGAGAGCTCCCGCGGCTCGACGTGGAAGCGCAGGCTCGGCACCGCCGATGGCGCGAGCGCGGGCGGCCGGGGCGAGCTTGCGATCCGCTCCCGCCCCCCGTGGAGAAGCTGGAGGAAGAGGCGCGTGCCGTGCGGCTGAACCGCGGCCGCCACCCGCGCCAGGCCGGGAACGATCTCCTCGCGGAAGCCGGCGAGCGTATGGCCCGTGAGGACACCAGACTGATCGACCGCCGTCGCCTCGAGGACGATGAGGCCCGCGCCGCCTCTGGCGCGGGCCCCGTGATACGCGACGAAATCATCCGTCGGAAGGTGGTCGCGGACGAGGGTCGTCTGGTGGGCGGTCGAGACGATCCTGTTCTGAAGCTCGACGGGCCCAAGCCGCAGTGGGCTGAACAGATGATCGAGCATCGAAGTCTTGCCCGGGAACCGGGGGCCGTAGATAGTACGCCGGGATCAGACGTGCCGCCTTCCTCGCCGCAGGTCCGCTGGCGGTCCTCGCTGGGCTGGCCGGGCTCGCGCTCGCCTCGGGCGGCCGGACCGGCCCGCAAGCACCCTGCTCCCGGGCCGAGCCGCGGAACCTTCCGGGCGCGGCGGTCGAGCTTGGCGCCGGCAACCGCATCTGGTCGGCCTGGATCACGTATCCGCCCGTCGTCGGGGAGACGATCACCGTGCTCTGGCGCGCCGAGGGATTCGTTCCGCCCCAGTTCGGGCTCACCGGCACGAACGCCAACGGGGATCGGCTCGCGGTCGAGTTCGGTCCGTCGCCCGTGCTACCCCAGCTTCGCGGCGGCGGCCTACAGTGGCCCCGTGTCGGCCGAGAGTGGGGCTCTCATGTTCGCTTCTCCCATCCGGGCTGCTGGCAGCTCCGAGTGAACGCCGGCGCAAGGCACGGCGAATTGACGCTCTGGGTCCGTCCATGAGAGTCGTCGTCGGTGACCCGGGCTTTCGAGTCGATCGCGTCCGAAAGCTCCTCGACGGCCACAGGCTTGACGTGGTCTCCGGCGGAGAGCCCTGGGAGGGGGACGACGTCGTCGCGCTCCTGATCGGCACGGATGTTCGCGTGACCGCCGAAGACTTCGCGCGGCTTCCCGCGCTCAAGATCGTGGCGTCGTGCAGCGTCGGTTACGACCACGTCGCCTACGAGGAGGCCGAACGGCGCGGGGTCTGGGTCTGCAACGTCCCCGACTACTGCGTGGAGGAGGTCGCCGACCACTCGCTGGCTCTCCTCCTCGGGCTTCTGCGCGGCATCGTCGAGCTGGATCGCTCGGTGCGAGTAGGCGCGTGGGACTGGACGGCGGCCGGGGATCTGCGGCGAATCCGCGGGATTCGGCTGGGACTGATCGGCTTCGGCCGTATCGGGCGCGCGCTCGCAGAGCGAGCCTTGGCAGTCGGCTTCGACGTGTGGGCGACCGATCCCGCGGTTTCTCCCGAGGCCATCGCCGCGGCGGGCGCGAGGGCAGCGTCCCTCGACGAGCTCCTCGAGAGTTGCGAGGCGTTCTCCTTGCATCTGCCCCTCACGCCCGAGACGAAAGGGCTGATCGGCGCGAAGGAACTCGCGCGCATCCCGCGCGGAAGCGTGCTGGTGGACACGGCCCGGGCCGAGCTGGTCGACCTTGACGCGCTCCTGAAAGCGCTGAAGAGCGGACACCTCGCAGGGGCAGCCCTCGACGTGCTCCCGCTCGAGCCTCCGACCCGCGAGCGCCCGGCGCCATCCGCGCCGCGCCTCGTCGTGACGCCGCATGCCGCCTGGTACAGCGCCGATGCGGAGGAAGCGGTCTACCGTCGCCCCGTGCTCTCCGTTCGCGACGTGCTCGAAGGCCGGGAGCCCGCTGGGGCGGTCAACCGGCCGTGACCGTGGCGCTCATCAGCGGCGGAGGCACCGGTATCGGCCGTGCGACAGCTCGAGAGCTGGCGCGCGCCGGCGCGAGCGTTGCGATCTGCGGCAGGCGCCCCGAGCCGTTGGAAGCAGTCCGGGCGGAGCTCGAGGCTGTGGGAACGGAATGCCTCGCGGTTCCCGCCGACATCCGCGAGCCCGAGCAGGTCGATCTCCTCGTCGACCAGACCCTCGAGCGTTTCGGCCGCATCGACATCCTCGTGAACAACGCCGGCGGTCAGTTCCTCGCGCCCGCCGAGGAGATCTCTTCCAAAGGCTGGCGGGCGGTACACCGGCTGGCCGTGGACGCCTCGTGGAGCATGACCCGAGCCGTTGCGACCCGGTCGATGATCCCGAACCGAGGCGGAGTCGTGATCTTCATCGGCTTCAGCCCGCGCCGGGGCATTCCGGGGATGGCACACGCCTCAGCGGCCCGGGCGGCGCTCGAGAACCTCGCAGGCTCACTCTCGAACGAATGGAGCCGCTACGGGATCAGGACGCTCTGCGTCGCCCCGGGCACGATCCTGACCGAAGGCCTGGAGGGCTACGGCCCCGAACGGATCGCTGCGTGGGAGCGCAGCATCCCGGCTGGCCGGCTCGGTACCCCAGACGACGTGGCGGGGGTGATCGCCTTCCTCGCCTCACCCGCGGCTTCGTATGTGACCGGGACGACCGTGGTCGTGGACGGAGGCGCCGACGCCTGGGGGCTCGCCGAGCCGCCGCCGCGGGACTAGGAGGGTCGCTTCCGTCGCGCGAACGCCTTGATGGCGTCGCGAGCCTCGTCGGTCTGCGCCAGCATCCCGTACGCGATCCGCTCGAGCGCGACACCCGTCTCGCGAGAGCTCTCCGCGAGTAGATCGGCCGCCTGCTTGGCGACCGAGACGGCCAGCGGCGGCAGGGCCGCGATCCGCTCGGCCAGCTCGAGGGCGCGCGAGAGCGCCCTGCCTTCCTCGACCACTTCCGTCAGGAGCCCGAACTCGAGCGCCTGGCCGGCGTCGAACCGCTCGCGCAGCAGCATCAGCTCCTTCGCCCGAGCCGGCCCGACGATGCGAACGAGCCGGTGAGTCCCGCCCGAGCTGGGCAGGATCCCGAGCGCGACCTCGGGCAAGCCGAAGACCGCCGTCTCGTCGGCGACGCGGAAGTCGGCGGCGAGCGCGAGCTCGAGCGCTCCGCCGAGGCAGTAACCGTGGATCGCCGCGATCACAGGTTGAGGGAGAGCGGCGACGCGCTCGTAGACGTCTCCCGTCTCGCGGTAATACGCGGCGATCCCGGCTGGATCCTGCCGCGAGACCTCGTTCAGGTCGGCGCCCGCCGAGAACGCTCGGCCTGCGCCTGAGAGGACGATGCACCGGCTCGAACGGGCCTCTTCGGAGCCGAGGGCGTCGAGCAGCTCCCGCTCGACGGCCGCCGAGATCGCGTTCAGCTTCTCCGGACGGCTGAGGACGAGCACGCAAGCCGACCCATCGCGTCGCAGCTCGACGAGCTCAGACATGCTTGGCGAGGCGGTCGAGCTCTTGGTGGGAAACGCGAAGCTCGTCCGCTGCGAACCGAAGGAGGGTCTCGCGCATCCGCTCCGGCGTCATCCAGGAGCCTCCGAGGACCGCCTTGAGGGCGAGGCCGTCGACGAGCGCGACGAGGCGGTCCGCGACTTCATCCGGGGGAGCAACTGGCCGGAAAGTGCCATTTTCCGTCCCGGAACGCACGATGTCGAAGAAGTAGCTACGCCAGCGCGAATCCGTGCTCTCGGCCGCGGCGAGGAGCTCCGGCCGGTGGAGGATCCGGCCCCAGAGCTCGAGGAAGAACACCCATTCCTCGCGTTGCGGGCCCGGATACGGAATTGAGAGCTCGAGGAGCGTCGCGAGCCGGGAAAGATCGTCGGCCTCGCGTCCGAGCAGCTCGTCCATCCGAGCATAGGGCTGGTCGTTGGCCGACTCGAGCGCGGCGAGGAGAACATCGTCCTTCGTCTCGAAGTAGTAATGAACTGTGCCGGTCGAGGTTCCCGCCTCGCGCGCGATGTCGGCGATTCGCGTCGCCTCGACGCCTCTCCGCACGATCGCGCGGCGGGCGGCCGCGAGGATCGCCTCCGCAGTGGGACGCTCCGTCCGCCTTCCCTCGATTGTCTTGTCCTGGGCGTCCATTCCGTTCTCCCGCCACCTTCCCTAACCTTGACCGTGTTGTGCAAGTCGAATCTAATGGCGCCTGACTGACGCGTCAGTCAACCCTGCGGATCACCCAGGAGGTAACAGGAATGAGTACGGAGCGAGACGGCAGCCCCTTCGAGCGCAAACTCAGGCGGGACGATTTCCTCAAGTTGAGCGCTTTGACCGTAGGGTCGGGGGTCCTTGCCGCCTGCGGCGCCGAAGGTTCTTCCGCGCCCGAGCCCGGCGGTGGGACGACCACCAAGGCCGAGCGGCCGCCGATTTCCGCGGAGCCGGGAGACCTCGAGGTCTTCGAATGGGCCGGGTACGAGTACCCCGCCTACGGCGGCAAGGGCGGAGTGCTGAAACCGTACGTCGACAAGTACGGCAAGCCCAAGTTCACGTTCCTGACGAGCGACGACCAGGCGCTCGGCAAGGTGCGGGCGGGCTACCGGCCGGACATGGTGCACCCGTGCGTCGATTACACCGGCAACTGGGTCGAGATGGGCGTCGTCGAGCCGTGGGATCCCTCGCTGATCACCAACTTCAAGGATCTCGATCCCGTGCTCGTGAAGGGCGGCCAGATTGATGGGCAGCAGTACTTCATCCCCGCCGACTGGGGCTTCTCCTCGCCCCTCTACCGCTCGGACAAGGTCGAGCCGAACGGTGAGGAATCGTGGGAGCTCTTCTACGACGACCGCTACAAGGGGAAGATCTCGTGGTGGGACACCCCGCTCGAGAACTTCGTCATCTGGGGCTACGTCAACGGGGTGGACGACCCGTGGAACATGAGTGACCAGGAACTCGACGAGGCGAAGGACTTCCTCATCTCCAAGAAGAACCTCTGCCGCAACTTCTGGTCGTCGCAGACCGACCTCGATGCGGACATCGCAGCCGGCAACATCTGGATCGCCTATTCCTGGGCGGGCTCGTACGTCGCCGCCAAGGACGCCGGTCTCGAGGTGGTGTACAGCGAGCCGAAGGAAGGACGCCTCGGCTGGAACTGCGGCTTCGTGCTCATCAAGGACACCGAGAACTTCCGCCACGCCCATGAGTTCGTCGACGCGTGGAGCTCCAAAGAATCGGCCGAGTGGATCATCAACAACTACGCCTACGGGCACGCCAACACGGCCGTCGACCTCACCAAGGTGCCCGAGGACTACGTCAAGGTCTTCCACCTGGACGATCCGAAGGCCCGCGAGGAGCCGAATGCCCACTACGCGCGGCCGATCTCGAGCGCCGACCGCGGCCGCTACGCGACCCGCTGGGACGAAGTGAAGGCCGCGTAGGCGAGGCGCGCGGCGCGAAGTGGCCGTCGAAGCCCAGGAGATCGCCCGGCCGGCGCCTAGGCGGAAACTCCGCCGGGGCCGGCCGCGCTTCATTACGGCCGGGCTCCTGGCTCCGCCGGTGCTCTGGCTCGTCATCTTCTTCCTCGTCCCAGTCGTCCTGATCGCGCTCTACAGCGTCAACATCTTCTCGCTCTATCCGGGCGGCCAGTACTTCACGCTCGACTCCTGGAAGAACTTCCTCGATGGCTCGCCCTTCCTCGACCTGTTCTGGAAGTCAGTGCGCATGTCGCTGATCGTCTCCGTCGCGGCCGTCCTCGCCGCCTACCCGATCGCGTACTTCATCGCGCTCGTCGCCTCCCGCCGGAAGTACGTGCTCCTCCTGCTCATCCTGACCCCGTTTCTCGTCAGCTACTTCCTCCGGCTGCTCGCCTGGAAGGTGATCCTCGGGGACCAGGGTGTGATCAACACGTTCCTGTACTGGACCGGCATCCGCGCCGACGGCGACCCGGTCTCCTGGCTCCTCTACAGCCAGTTCGCGGTCATCCTCACCCTCGTCTACGTCTACGTCCCCTTCGTGGCGCTGCCCATCTTCGTCTCGCTCGACTCGCTCGACCGACGGCTCCTCGAGGCGGCCGCCGACCTCGGCGCCAGCCGTTGGCAGGCCTTCCGCAAGGTGACGCTCCCGCTGTCGCTCCCCGGGGTCATCGCGGCGTTCATCTTCGTGTTCATCCCGACGATCGGCGAGTACTTCACGCCGCTCCTAGTCGGCGGCGTGAACGGAACGATGTTCGGGAATGCGATCGCCGACCAGTTCGGCCAGAGCCTGAACTGGCTGAACGGCTCGGTCCTGTCGTTCTTCCTCCTCACGGTCGTCGCCCTTTTGCTCGCTGTCTTCGCCCGCTTCCTCACCGTGCGCCGGGTGGCGACCGGATAGCCGTGGAAATAGCGATCTCCCCCAACGGCACGCGGCTCCTGAAGGTCTGGTTCGTGATTCTGGTCGTCTTCCTCTACGCGCCGCTCCTGCTCCTGCTCATCTTCTCGTTCAACGACAACAACCTGCCCGTCTTTCCGCTCAAAGGCTTCACGACCGATGCCTACCGGCAGTTCGCCTCCAACCCGGAGCTGAAGGCGTCGATCGTCACGAGTGTCAAGGTGGCTGCGCTCTCGAGTTTGGGCGCCACCATCCTCGGGTTACTCGCCTCGATCGTGCTCGTCAGGCGAGACTTCTTCGGCCGCGGGGGCGTCTCGGCCCTCCTGCTCAGTCCGCTGGTCGTCCCCTACATCGCGCTGGCGATCGGACTCCTGGTCTTCTTCAACGAGGCGAGCCTGCCACTCGGTATCAAGTCGATCGTGATGGGCCACATCGTCGTCTCGATCCCCTACGCGATCCTGATCCTCGTCCCGCGGCTCGAGCGGCTCGACGCCCGGCTCGAGGAGGCCGCTCGCGATCTCGGCGCCGGCGCGCTGCAGACGTTCCGCCTCATCACTTTCCCACTGCTCCTGCCGGCCCTCGTCTCGGCCTACCTGGTCGCCTTCGTCCTTTCCTTCGACGAGATCGTGATCGCGTACTTCGTCAACGGCCAGGTAACGACGTTCCCGCTCTACCTCTTCTCGACGCTGCGCTTCCCGACCCTCCTCCCGCAGGTCCTGGCGGTCGCCTGTGTGGTCATGGCGGCCTCGGCGTTCATCCTCATCGGAGCCGAGATCGCGCGGCGCGTGATCGAGCGCCGGCTCGGCGTCGAACTCGCCGAGCCGGCCTCCGAACCAGCCTAAGGCAAGGCCGGCTCGGGCTCTTTGTAGGACTCGGCCAGCACGGAGCCGTACTCCGCTGGCCACGTCAGGACGACATTGCGCCCGGCCTCGAGCGGCAGGCCTCCCTCGTCGTTCATGCGGAAGCTGACTACCCGGCCCAGCTTCGTGTCGACGTGGAACTGTGTCAGCGAGCCGAGATAAACGACGTCGGCCAGGACGCCCTCGAGACGGGTGCCGCCGTCGGGCGCTGGTCGCTCGGCCGCGTCGATCCGCACTCGCTCGGGCCGTACGGCCACTTTCAGCGTCTCTCCCTTCGAGCGGCCGGCGGTCGGGACGATGAGACGCTCCTTGGGAGAGACATGCGCGACCGCTTGGCCGTCGGTGACCTCGTCCACCCTCAGGTCGAGGGCGTTCAGCGAGCCGATGAAGTCGGCGACGAAAGCCGTCGTCGGACGCTCGTAGATCTCTCGAGGCCCGTCGACCTGCTCGGCGATGCCCTCGTTCATGACCGCAATCCGATCCGACATCGCGAGCGCCTCTTCCTGGTCGTGCGTCACATAGACGAACGTGGTCCCGAGCTCGTTTTGAATGCGCTTCAGCTCGAGCTGCATCTGCTTTCGCAGCTTGAGATCGAGGGCGCCGAGCGGCTCGTCCAGGAGGAGCGCGGCGGGCCGGTTGACCAGCGCGCGCGCGAGTGCGACGCGTTGCTGCTGCCCGCCCGAGAGCTGTCCGGGTTTGCGCTTCTCCAGTCCCTCGAGCCTGACGACGCGGAGCATCTCCTCGACGCGCTGCTTCTGCTCCCCCTTCGGCACCCGCTTGAGCCGGAGTGCGAAGGCAACGTTGTCGAAGATCGACATGTGTGGGAAGAGGGCGTAGTGCTGGAAGACCATGTTCACGTTGCGACGGTTCGGGGGGGTGTCGGTCACATCGGTCCCCCGCAGGAGAATGCCTCCTTCGTCCGGCAGCTCGAAACCCGCGATCATGCGGAGCGTCGTGGTCTTGCCGCAGCCGCTCGGGCCGAGGAGAGAGAAGAACTCGCCTTCCTTGATGTCGATCGAGAGGGTGCGCACCGCTTCGACTTTCCCGAAGCGCTTGCTGACGTTTTCGAGGGAGATGCCTACGGGATCGGCCACGCGCCGAGTCTAACGCAGTGATTTCCCTGCTAAAACCCCTCACGCGGATGAGACGCACGGCGTGGACTCGCGGGGACATGCTCGTGGCGGGGGGCGCGGCGGTCATCCTCGCGGCGAGCGCCGATGTCGCGCAGACGGTGCAGGATCGTTTCGCCGTCGACCTCTCGGGCCTGGGTGCCCTCGAGCGGGCGGGCGTCGCGCTCTGGGACCTTTCGCCGCTTGGCACGGCGGTCTTCGCTGTGGGCGGGCTCGGCGTCCTTGCAGGCCTCGGTGAACCTCCGGGCCGGCTCGAGCGCCTCCACCCGCCCGTGCGGAACGGCGTCGCAATCCTCGCGGCTGCGCACGCCGCGCTCGGTCTCGTCGTGCTCGGGCTCGCGCTCTGGATCGCCGCGGCCGGGAAAGTGGGTGACCGCGACGAGCTCGGCTTCGTCTATTCGAGGAGCGATCGCGTCGTCACGCTCGTCACGCAGCTTGTCGGCTGGATCCCGTTGGCAGCGCTGCTCGCGCTCGTTGCCTTCGTCGCCACCCGCTCCGAGCAAGCTGACGAAGAGCCCGAGCCTGAGAGAGGTGATGCTTCGCTCTCAGAGGAGCTGGAAGCGCTCTGGCGAGAGCGACTGGCCCACGGCCCGAGACGTGAACGAGCCCGCAACCTCCTCAGCCGCATCCGGGCGCTGGAAAGAACAGGGGATCATGAGAAGGCGCGCGAGCTCGCGGACGAGTTGAGGAAGCTCTAGGAGGGTTTGGCGGAACGTCACTCGTCGTCGGGACGCGCTGGTCGTTCCGAGGCAAGGACGCAGGGAGCCCCGTGTCATTCTGAACGCGGATGCGTTGGGGGCGACCCGTCATTTTGAACGCGGATGCGTTGGGGCGAGCGGCGCGCCTCCGGCGGCACAGATGATGTTTCGTCAAGCCCTCCTTAGCGGGCGGATCCGTTGCGCGCCGCGACTGCCTGCCTCGCCTTGACGGCGAGCCAGAGCTCCATGCGCTGTTCCGGATCGTCGGGATGGCGGCCCGTCTGCTCGCGCAGGCGATCCATGCGATAGCGAAGCGTGTGGCGGTGGACGCCGAGTTGCTCGGCCGCGTCGCTCCAGCGGCAGCCTGCGTCGAGGAGAGCCGTGAGCGAGCCGACGAGCGATGTGTTCTCTGCAGCCGGGCCAAGGACGCGGTCGACGAAAGCCTCGAGCGCGGCGTCGGGCAAGCTGAGCAGGAGCTCGAGCGAGCCGAGGTCGCGGTAGGAAGCGACGTCCCCGTTGGCAGCATCGAGCGCCGCCCGAGCCTCGACCAGGCTGCGTCCGAGGGCGCTTCCGCGTCCAGGGCGACCAACGGCGACACGCGCGAGCGGCTCGGCTTGGGCAACGCGCCGCGCCAGTGCGAGCACTTCTCGCTCTCCCTCGGCGCAGACGAGGAACGCGGCGCGGTCACGACGTGCGGTCGAGAGGTACTGGACGCCCTCGCGCTCGAGCTGCTCGGCGACCTCCTCGCGGAGGCGCTCGCTCGAGAGCCCGTTCCGGGGCACTGCGAGCAGCGCTGCGTAGTCGCGGTCAGCTTCGAGACCAAACGCGGCCATGCGGCGAGCCGCCTCTCGCTCGTCCAGGCGGTTGTCCTCCAGATCCTCGAGCAGGTCTCCCGCGAGCCGCAACTCCGCGGCGCTGACGGCCCGGCGCCGCGACAGCTCGAGAGCCAGCGCCGTCTGACCGTGATGGAGGACCAGCAGGTCGTACTCACCGAACTCGGCGTCGCCCCGGGTCGCCTTGAGGGTGGCCGGCTGGCCGCCGGCGACGACGGGGAGCTCGAGTGCTTCGTCGAAGAGGAGTCGTTTGTGAGCGTGGCGCTCGGCGACAACACGCCCATGCTCGTCGAGCAGGGCGAGGCTACAGTCGAGGTGGTTGCACAGGATGGCGAGCAGGGCCTGCAGGCCACGACCCTCGAGGACGGAGTCGGCGAGACGCTCGTGAACGCCCAGAGCGCGCGTCAGCTGTTCGAGTTGCTCGCTCGCGAGGTGAGTGACCGCCGCCTTCGTAATCGCGACGAAGGGGACTTCGTAGGGCACGGACAGCACGGGGAAGCTGAGCTTGTTCGACTCCTCGACGATCGGCGCGGGGACTTCGGCGAAGCCGAAGCCAAGGCCGAGACCCAGTCCGGCGATCCCGTGCTTGGCGAGTCGGCGGACGTAGGCGCGCTGGGTCGTCGCCATCTCACCGACGCCGAGCCCCGTCGTGAGGAGAAATTCGCCCCCTTCGAGGAACTGGGTGGGATCCGTCAGCTCCGAGACATGGAGCCAGCTGACCTCGTTGCTCAACCCACTCGATCCAGCCGCGACGGCCAATTCGAGCTCGGGAAGATCGGCGATGTCCTGGACGGTCAGCACGGTGGTTTCGACGTTGGGGCCAAAAACCTACGCAGTCACGGGCCCCGAAGCAAGCGGCTGCCGCGCCGGGTTGGCCCGCGTGTCGAAGCGAGGATGGAGTTGAACTCCGTCGGGTGCCGTGCCACGACCGGGAGGGGCCCGGCTGCGTGCCGGGCCCCTCCAGCCCTAGTGCGTCTCGAGGACCTTGCCGGCCTTCGCAATCCCGCGCGAGATCATGTACGCGGCGGCCAGGACCACCGAGGCGGTGATGAAGGCGGGCCAGTCGACCGTGTCCGAGGCGAGCGTGATGATGAAGACGATGACCCACACGAGCACGAAGACGATCAGCTCGCCGTTCAGGCTCGGCAAGGTGGGCATCCCGTAGTACGGCTGGCCGTAGGACGGGGTCGGCGGCGGTGGTGGAGTCTGTTGCGTCGACATAGTGCAGCCGTAGTACCTCGCAGAGGCGTCGATTCCTCCGCGTAGGATTCGTAGGCAGGCGATCCGTGCAGCTGTTTCACTACCACCTCGTGACGAGCAAGGTCCGGCTCCTCGAGGGGCGCTACCTGGGGAAGCTCGGATTCGAGCTCATCGGGCGTTACGGGTGGCGCGGGGAGAGCTCGCAGTGGTTCGAGCCGGGCACCTCCTGGGAGGACCTCGACGCGATGGGCTTTCGCCTGCGCCTCGTCGAGCTGGGGCGCGGAGCCGTCAACGTCGTCATCCAGCCGGGGCACTGGGACGTACCCCGCGTCGACCATTTCGGGATCGCGCTCGACGAGGACGAGTACGAGACGGTCATCGAACGGGCTGGCGAGCTCGGCCTCAAGATCCAGGACCATCCGGGGAAGCGAACATTCGTCACGACCGAAGCCGGCTATCGCCTCGAGGTGCACCCTCCGCGGGACTGGATCGAGGAGGCGCTCTCCCAGGCCGACGACCTCCACCTCGACGAGATCCACGTCCGGGCGAACGACCCCGAAGAGAAAGCCGTCGCTCTAGCCGAGATCCTCGACCTCGATCGCATTGCGACCGAGGTCTCCGTGGGAGACACCGTTGTCCGTTTCCTGCCGGGCGGCCCCGAGGGCAGGCCCGAGCTCGTCGCCGAGGTGTTGACATGAGCGCATACGACGCGGCTGGCGTCTCGCTCGGAAAGGCGGAGGCGATCGTCGAGCGCCTGCGCGCGGCCGTCGCCTCGACGGGCGGGAACGTGGGCGGGTTCGCGGGCCTCTGTCAACTCGACGACGACCGGCTGCTCGCGGCAACAACGGACGGCGTCGGCACGAAGCTCGTGCTCTCTCGCCGGGCCGGACGCCTTTTCGACGCCGGTCGTGACCTCGCGGCCCACTGCATCAACGACGTGCTCACGACCGGCGCCGACCCGCTCTTCTTCCTCGACTATGTCGCCTCCGACAGCATCGACCTCGAGGAAGTCGCCGAGCTCGTCGAGGGCGCGGCCGCTGTCTGCCGCGAGGCCGGGTGCGCGATCCTGGGCGGAGAGACAGCCGAGCTCCCGGGCGTCTACCGTGAAGGGGAGCTCGACTTCGCCGGTACCTGCGTCGGGCTGGTGCGGCGCCACGACTTGATCGACGGGACGCGCTGCGAGCCCGGGGACGTCGTCCTCGGCCTCCCCTCGTCCGGCCTGCACACGAACGGCTTCACCCTCGTGCGACAGCTCGTGGGTGACGGCGACTTCGACGCCGACCTCCTGCTCGCGCCCCACAGGCTGTACGTGGACGAGATTCGCGCGCTCCGGTCGGGTGCCGACGTCAAAGCGCTCGCGCACGTCACCGGCGGCGGGATCCTCGGCAACCTTCCGCGCGTCCTCCCGAAGGGAATCGAAGTGGAGATCGACTGGGAGTCGTGGGAGCGTCCGCCCGTCTACGCCTGGCTGACGGAGCACGGCGTCTCGGAGGACGAGCAGAGACGCGTCTTCAACCTGGGCATCGGCATGTGCGCAGTGGTCCCCGAGAGCGACGCTCGCGTAGGCACCGTCATCGGGCGGCTCGTGTGATCGGCGTTCTCGTCTCCGGCGCCGGCACGAATCTCCAGGCGCTCATCGACGCTGGCTTGCCGATCTCGGCGGTCGCCTCGAACAAGGCGGGCGCGCCTGCTCTCGCGCGCGGCGCGCAGGCGGGCATTCGCACGGGAGTCTTCGAGCTCGAGGATTACGCGTCTCGTGAACAGCGCGACCTCGCCATGGCGGAGTGGTTGCGCGCATCGGGCGCGGAGCTAGTTGTCTGCGCAGGCTACATGCAGCTCCTGACGCCGCGCTTCCTGGAGCGTTTCCCGGCCATCAACGTCCACCCCTCGCTGCTGCCCGCCTTCCCGGGCGTGGACGCGATCGGCCAGGCGCTCGCCGCCGGGGTGGCCGAGACCGGAGTGACCGTCCACTTCCTCGACGACGGGATCGACAGCGGGCCGGTCATCCTGCAGGAGACCGTGCCCGTCGAGCCTGGCGACACGCCCGAGACGCTCCACGAGCGCATTCGCGCCGTCGAGCACCGCCTGCTGCCGGAGGCGGTCAGGCTCTATCTGGCCGGGGCCCTACGCTCCTGATTCCATGAGACGGGCTCTCATCTCGGTCTTCGACAAGACTGGACTGGACGAGTTCGCTGCCGGTCTCTCCGAGCTTGGCATCGAGCTCGTGGCCAGTGGCGGCACCGCCGCGTACATCTCCGAGCTAGGACTCTCCGTGACGCCAGTCGACGAGCTCACCGACGTCCCGGAGATGCTCGGCGGGCGGGTGAAGACGCTGCATCCCAGGATCCACGCGGCCATCCTCGCCAGGCGCGACGTGGAGGAAGACCTCGACGCGCTCGCCGAATACGAGATCGAGCCCTTCGACCTCGTCTGCGTCAACCTCTACCCCTTCGCCCAGGTCGCCGGCAGAAAGGACGTCCGGGAGGAGGAAGCCGTCGAGATGATCGATGTCGGCGGGCCGGCGATGCTGCGCGCCGCGGCCAAGAATTTCGTCCACGTCGCGCCCGTGTGCCTCCTCGCACGCTATGGGCCCGTGCTCGACGAGCTTCGCCTGGACGGCGACCTGAGCGCCCAGACGCGTCGAGAGCTGGCCGCCGAGGCCTTCGCGCACACCGCGGCGTACGAGGCCTCGATCGCCGGCTGGTTCGCCGACCGCGAGACCTTCCCGCCGCGCCTCATCGTCTCGCTCGAGCGAGAGCGCGACCTGCCGTACGGCGAGAACCCGCATCAGCGGGCTGCTTATTACTCGGAGGTCGGCGCCCGCCGCCACTTGCTGTCCCGCGTCGAGCAGCTGTCGGGCAAGGAGCTCTCCTTCAACAACCTCGCCGACCTCGATGCCGCCCGTGCGGTCCTGCGTGAGTTCGAGCTCCCTGCCTGCGCAATCGTCAAGCACACGAATCCGTGCGGCGTGGGCGTCGCCGCAGACCTCTCGGACGCCTACGCCAAGGCCTACGCCGCCGACCCGGTCTCGGCCTACGGGGGCGTGGTGGCCGTCAACCGGCGCGTGGACCCGCCGCTCGCGAAGCTGCTCGGCGAGCAGTTCGTGGAATTGCTGATCGCCCCCGAGTACACGGCCGACGCCGTCGAGATCGTCGCGCAGAAGCCTGCCACCCGGATCCTGGAGGACCGGGAGCGGCGCCGCGCCTCCCTCGGCGAGCGCCACTACCGCCGGGTGCTGGGCGGCTTTCTCGTCCAGGACGAGGACGCCGACATCGATGACCGCGGGGGGATGGAGGTCGTCGCCGGGCAGGCGCCGGATGAGGCCGGCTGGGGAGATCTCCTCTTTGCCTGGCGCGTCTGCAAGCACGTCCTCTCGAACGCGATCGTGATTGCCAAGGACCTCCAGACGATCGGCGTCGGCGCGGGCCAGATGAGCCGCGTGGACGCGGTCCGCATCGCCCTCGACAAGGCGCGGGAGCACGGCCATTCGCTGGAAGGGGCCGCACTCGCCTCCGACGCGTTCTTTCCGTTCCCGGACGGCCCGGAGCTCGCACTCGAGGCCGGGATCGGCGCGATCGTCCAGCCGGGCGGCTCGAAGCGCGACCAGGACGTGATCGCCGCCGTCGAGAAGGCGGGCGCGACGATGGTCTTCACTCGCCGCCGCCACTTCAGACACTGACGTGATCGCAGAGCCCCTCCCTTCTCCTCGCCGGCCGATCTGGCTCGTGGCGCCGTTGACCGCGTTCGCCCTCGTCGCCTTGACCGTGGGACTTCTCGCGCGCGAGCGCCTGGATCCGAGCAAGGGCTACTTCCAGCTCTTCTTCAGCGACACGCTGCACCTGAAGGCCTGGTTCGCGAGCGCGGCCCTGCTCCTGGCAGTGACGCAGCTCTTCACGGCGGCGTGGATCTTCCGCAAGCTGCCCTGGCCTCGTCCCGTCTGGATTCCGGCGTTTCACCGCTGGACGGGCCGGCTGGCCTTCGCGTTCACGCTCCCAGTCGCCTACCACTGCATCTTCAAGCTCGGGTTCCAGGATGCGACGAGTCGTCTCCTCGCGCACTCGCTGCTCGGGTGCGCCGTCTACGGGGCCTTCGCGGCGAAGGTCTTGATCGTGCGTCTACATCGCTTTCCAGTGTGGGTGCTTCCGACCGCGGGCGGCCTCCTGTTCTCGGTGCTCGTCGCGGTCTGGTACACGAGCGCGGTCTGGCTCTTCGAACTCGTCGGAATCGGGTTCTAGGCGTTTAGCTCAGCGACACGATCACCGCCGCGGCCACGTAGGCCACGTAAAGGCCGACAAGCAGCGCGCCTGCCGCCCGGCCCAGGCCTCCGCGCCAGGCGAGCAGGAAGACGAGGAAGACCGGGCTCGCGACGGCGACCGGCAGGTGGAGCCACCGCGAGGCCGAGTCCAGGTCGAGCGGGCGGACGAGCGCGATCACACCGGCGTTGAAGGCGATGAAGTGCACGATCGTGCCGACGACGTTGCCGAGTGCTATGTCTCCGCGTCCTCGCTGCGCGGGGAGGGCGACGCGAGCCACCTCCTCTGCCTCGACGCTGGCCGCGATCGCAGTGTTCCCGAGCAGCGTCTCGGAGACTCCGAAACGGGAGACGACGCGCCGAAGGCCTTCGCCGAGCATCTCGCCGGCCGCGGTCAGAAGGGCGAGCCCGAAGAGAACCCGGAGGAGGATGAAGCGTCTTTGCTCCATGGGAATGCCGAGCAGCCCGCGTCCCGCACGCCACAACCCGACCATGGCGAGAACGAACCAGCCCAGGAGCAGCCCGCCGTCGAGCCGTGAGACCTCGCCGTCGAGCGCGAGGAGAAGGAGAGGCACCGGCGCCGCCGCAGTCCAGGCGAGGACCGCGCGCGGCAGCTGGGCTCTGAGCGGGGCCACGAGCGCCCCGAGGCCGGCGACCGCGAGCGCGAGGAATGTCGTTCCGCCGAGAAACGTACCGGCGGCGGCGTTCTCGAACCCTTTGACGTTCGCGGCGATCCCAGCGGCGATGTTTTCGAGCTCGAACCCCGAGATCAGCGCCGTCAGGGCGAAGGCGGAGACGCCGAGGCGGGCCGCAGCGGCGAGGAGCCCTTCGAAGAAGAGCTCGGCGCCCGCCACCACGAGCACGACGCCGCCGACGAGGAGCGCGAGAGCTACGACCGAGGACACAGCCCGTATCGTTACGAGGAATGGGGCGGGACTATCCCACCGTCCTCGACCTCGTCGGGGACACGCCGCTTGTTCGGCTGCAGCGCCTCGGTCGCGAGGACGGCCCCCTCCTCCTGGCCAAGCTCGAGTACATGAACCCCGGCGGGAGCGTGAAGGATCGGATCGCGCTGCGGATGATCGAGCGCGCCGAGCAAGAGGGGAAGCTCGAGCCGGGTGGGACGATCGTCGAGCCGACGAGCGGCAACACCGGCGTCGGCCTGGCGATCGCCGCCGCACTCAAGGGCTACCGCTGCATCTTCGTCATGCCGGACAAGATCGCCCAGGAGAAGATCTCGCTTCTGCGCGCGTTCGGCGCCGAGGTTGTCATCTGCCCGACCGCGGTTCCGCCGGAGTCGCCCGAGAGCTACTACTCGGTCTCCGCGCGCCTCGCGGAGGAGATCCCCGGCGCGTACAAGCCCGACCAGTATTCGAACCCGGCGAATCCCCAGGCGCATTACGACACGACAGGACCGGAGATCTGGGAGCAGACGGGCGGAAAGCTGGACGCGCTGGTCCTGACCGTCGGGACCGGCGGGACGATCTCCGGCGCCGCCCGCTTCCTCAAGGAGCGAAACCCGGATCTCCTCGTCGTGGGCGCGGACCCCGAAGGCTCGATCTACGGGTCGGAGACGGTGCATCCCTACTTGGTCGAGGGAATCGGGGAGGACTTCTGGCCGACGACCTTCGACCCCTCGGTCGTCGACCAGTACGTGGTCGTTTCCGATCGTGACTCGTTCATCACGGCCCGGCGGCTCGCGCGTGAGGAAGGCCTCCTCGTCGGGGGGTCCGGAGGCACGGCCGTCTGGGCGATGCTCAAGATCGCGGAGCGCTTCGGCCCCGACGCGACGGTGGCCACGCTGATCCCCGACGGCGGGCGCGGCTACCTGTCGAAGTTCTACGACGACAACTGGCTCCGCGAGTACGGGATCGTCGACCGGCACGCGCCGGCCCCCACCATCGAGGAGGTGCTCGCTTTCAAGCGTCGGGAAGAGGCCGACGTTCCGCAGTTGATCTTCGTCGAGTCTCACCGCAAGGTCGGCGAAGCCGTCGATCTCATGCACCGCTACGGGATCTCGCAGATCCCGGTCATCCGGCACGAGCCTGCCGACTCACTTGCGGACGTGATCGGATCGATCCAGGAGCGAGGCTTGCTCGAGCGGGTGCTGCGCAACCCGGACACGCTCAACGAGGAGGTCGCCAACGCGATGGATCCCCCGCTCCGCGCCGTGGAGATGCAGGAGTCGGTCGACACGGTCTTCTCCGATCTCGAGGCCGGCAACACGGCCGTCATCGTGGCCACGCGAGGCAAGCCGGTCGGAGTCCTCACCCGCGCCGACCTCCTGGAGTACTTGGCAAACAACCAGGCTCGCGACGGCGCCTAGTCGTCCCTTTGAGCCATGCCCGGGGTCTGACCCCGGGCATGGCCGAGTCGGACGCGGCGATTGTGGTCAACGCGCGCGCGATGCCGCATTCCGCCGAGAGGTCGTTGTCGATTTAAGACACACAGGGGTCTGACCCCGGTCGTGTCCCCTTTAGACATGTAGGGGTCTGACCCCGGTCGTGTCCCCTTTGGACGCGGACGCGGCGCATACACTGAGATCGTGGACTTCGAGACGCGCGCGATCCACGAGGGGCAGCAGCCAGATCTGGCGACCGGGGCGCTCGTCACGCCCATCTACCAGACCTCCACGTACCTCCAGGAGGAGGTCGGGAAGAACAAGGGCTACGACTACTCGCGCGCCGGCAACCCGACGCGCACGGCCCTGGAGACCTGTCTCGCGTCACTCGAGAGCGCCGACCACGGGGCCGCCTTCTCATCAGGTCTCGGCGGGGTCACCACGCTCATGCACCTCGTTTCCCCGGGCGACCGCGTGGTCTCGGTCAACGACGTCTACGGCGGCGTGTACCGGATGTTCACGCAGATCTACGAGCCGAAGGGCTACCGCTTCACGTTCGTCTCGGCCGACGAGATCGGCGAGGGCCTGGCCCGGCATCTGGACGAAGAGACCCGCATCGTCTGGCTCGAGACTCCGACCAACCCTCTGCTGAACATCATCGACATCCGCGCTGCGGTCGAGGCTGCACATGCCGTGGGGGCGATGGTCGTAGTGGACAACACCTTCGCCACGCCCTACCTCCAGCGTCCCCTCGAGCTCGGCGCCGACGTCGTCGTCCATTCGACGACCAAATACCTCGGGGGGCATTCGGACGTGATCGGCGGCTTCGTGGCAACGAACGATCCGACCATCGCCGAGCGCCTGCGCTTCCTGCAGAAGTCGCTCGGGGCGGTTCCAGGGCCATTCGATTGCTGGCTCGTCCTGCGCGGGCTGAAGACGCTCGCCGTGCGCATGGAGCGCCACTGCGAGAACGCACACCGCATAGCGGCCTGGCTCGACGAGCATGAAGCGGTCGAGCGCGTCCTCTATCCGGGACTGCCCGCGCACCCCGGGCACGAGGTCGCGGCGCGCCAGATGACCGACTTCGGCGGGATGATCTCCTTCCTCGCCGCCTCCGAAGAGGACGCGATCTGCGTGGTCGCCGAGACGAAGATCTGGAAGCTGGCGGAGAGTCTCGGGGGCGTGGAGAGCCTGATCGAGCAGCCGGCGCGCATGACGCACGCCTCCACCGCCGACGCGCCGTTCGCAGTGCCGGGCAACCTCGTGCGCCTCTCCGTCGGGATCGAGTCAGTCGACGACTTGGTCGCCGACCTCGAGCAGGCGATCGCGCGCGTGGCTCGGGGTGGCGCTACGGCGGGCCCGAGACCGCGCGCGTCTCATTGAACGCGGACGCGTTGACGCCAGAGTCTCCTAGCGCCTTCAGGTACGCGGCCTCGTAGTCGGCCACCATGCGCTCTTTCGAGAAGCGCTCCTCGACATAGCGCCGGCACTCCAGCGGGTCGATGGCGTCCGCGCGTTCGAGGACGGCAGCCATCTCTCTGTAGTCGTCCACGATGATCCCGGTGCGACCGTCCTTGAGCACCTCGGGGACGGCGCCGTGCCGTGTGGCGATGACGGGAGTCCCGCAGGCCATCGACTCGATCATCACGAGCCCGAAGGGCTCCGCCCACTCGATCGGGAAGAGCGTCACGCGGGCGTTCTGGAGGAGGTCGGCCTTCTCGGCGTGCGAGACCTCCCCGAGATACTCGATCTTGCCGCCCAGGTGTGGCTTGATGGCCGCGTCGAAGAACTCCTCCTCGCGGAGCTCCTGCATCTTGCCCGCCAGCTTGAGCGGGAGACCCAGCTCCCTTGCCACTTCGACGGCCCGGTGGGCGCCTTTGTCGGGGCTCATGCGGCCGAGGAAGAGCAGGTAGTCGCCCCGGTGCGGATGCACGGGATACAAGGAGAGGTCGAGCGCGTTGGGGCAATTGGCGATCCAGTTCAGATGCGGAAGCGGAGAGCGCTGGTTCATCGACAGCGAGATGAGCCCGACGCGGGGAGCGAAGCGGTCGATCTGCTCGTAGAGCTCTCCCGAGCGCCGGTTCAGAGGGCCGTGGACCGTGTGCACGACGGGCGTAGTGCTCCCGGCGCCCAGAGCGGCGGCCAGGGCTCCCGAGTGGTCGTTGACGATCTCGAACTCCTCTGCACGCTCGAAGCAGGCGAGAGCATGGTGCAGCTCGTGCAACGTCGTCCCGATGAATTCGGACGGAGCCTCCTGGAAGACGGAGACGAGGTTCGCCTTCGTCGTCGAGTCGCCGGAGGCGAAAAGCGTTACTTCGTGGCCTCGCTCGGCGAGACCGTCCGCGAGGAGCGCGACGATCCACTCGATGCCCCCGTAGCGCGGGGGCGGGACGGGGAACCAGACAGGGCTGAGAACCGCGATCTTCAGGCTTATGCCTCCTCGACCATCACTGCCGCGTCCTCCAGGTAGACGTTCCAGGTCTTGTCGAACGCGCGAACTCCCGCAAGTCTGAGCGACCCGGCCCAGGAGGGCAATTCCGGAGGAGCCACGGTGTCGAGCACTTGCCGGCGCTGGTCCGGCTCGAGCCCGAGGAGGAGTTGAAGGAGGAGCACCGGCGTGCCCGCGGCCCAGGCCTGAGGACGCGCAGCCGTAGGGTAGGCGATCGGGAACGGCGTGGCCGTGCGCGAGAAGCCGGCGAAGACCTCCGGCAGCTGCCAGCCGAAGTGTCCTGCTGCGTTCATCATTCGCCGGGTGATGCGGTGTGCTTCGGGCCAGCGCGCCGCCTTGGCCAGGCCCCACGCGATCAGGGAGTTGTCGTGCGGCCAGACGGTTCCGTTGTGGTACGAAAGCGGGTTGAAGCCGGCGTCGTCGGCGGCCATCGTGCGTACTCCCCAACCCGACCAGAGCTCCTCTCCCATGAGCCTGTCGACGATGGCGTCAACCCTCTCGGGCAGGACGATGCCGCTCCAGAGCAGGTGGCCGATGTTCGAGGTCATCGAATCGACCCTGTTCTTGTCCCCGTCCAGCGCCAAGGCGTAGAAGCCGCCCCGTTCCTCGACCCAGAAGGCCTCATCGAATCGGCGGCGCAACGCGTCCGCATCCGCTTCGAGCCGGTCGGCGAGCTCGCGCTCGCGCCAGACGACCCGTGCGAGCTCCGCCGCCCGCCGCTTAGCGTCGTAGACGTACCCCTGCACTTCGCAGGGCGCGATCGGAGCCTCCGCCAAGCGCCCGTCGTGGAAGAGCTGCGAGTTTCCGGAGTCCTTCCACGACTGGTTGACGAGCCCACGCTCGGAACGGCGCTTGTACTCGACGAAGCCGTCGCCGTCGAGGTCGCCGTACTCGTCGATCCAGGCGAGGGCGCGCAGGGCCGGCTCGCGCAGCCCGCGCACGAGCGCGGCGTCGTCGGTCCAGCGCCAGACCTCTGAGAGCAGGACGAGATAGAGGGGCGTCGCGTCGACAGTGCCGTAGTAGCGCGGGAACCAGGCGTCGGCCCCCTTCCCGTGCCGGACCTCGTGGACGATCTTCCCCGGCTCGGCGTCGATCTCGGGATCATCCTCGCGCGCCTGGAGCTCGGCGAGCGCGTGCAGCGCATTGTGGGCCAGCTCGGGCCCGAAGAGCAAGGTCTGGAGACAGGTGATGAGGGTGTCACGCCCGAAGACGGTCATGAACCACGGCATGCCCGCGGCCGGGAGCTGGCCCGGGAAGCGCGGATCCTCGTCCATGCGGAGCGAGGCGAGGTCGGCGACCGACTGGGAAAAGCTCTTGGAGAGTTGCTCCCACGAGGCCCGGAGCTGCGGGACGCGCAGGTGCCAGGCCGAGAGCGAATCCCGCACGCGGGCCAGCTCGTCGCTGAAGGTCCGCTCGGCCCGCGAGGGGGTCGTGCGCACACCGTCCGTGGCGAGGATGACGTCCACCCGGAGGCGCCAGCTTTCCCGCGGCCCGAGCGCGAGGCGGTAGCGGACCGTGCCGTCCTCGACAGCCCCCCGCTCCGAAAGGATGACCTGGGTCAGGCAGGCCGAGTCGTCCGCGAGGATCAGCTGGTTGTCCGCCTCGTCGAAGTGGGGCGCGACGAGCTCGGGGAGCGGCGGCGCGTGCTCTGGATCGCCGAGGGCGTAGTCATAGGCCTTGACGGAAAAGATGTCCGCGAAGTCCGCCCCGATCTCCAGCGCGAGCTCGAACTCGACCGGCCGCGGAGCGTGGTTCTGGACGACGATGTGCTCCTGCATGCCGTCCCCGACGAAGCGGTCGCGCCCCACGGAGATCTCGTCAGGCCCGAGATCGCCGACGACCGGGTTGCGAAGATAGAAGGCGGCCGAGAAATAGTTGACTTTGTCGGAGGAGAGGACGAGCGGGCCCGCGCCGTCGATCGTCAGCCTCCAGCGGGAGAGAAAGCGGGTGTCGTCGGCGAAAAGGCCCATCACGGGCTCGGTGATGTCGCCGCGCTCGTCGGAGACGCAGAACGTGGAGCCCTCGAGGATCGTTAAAGCCACGCGAAGTTAGTGACGGACGATTTGATCCTGGCTCGCTTGCTGTAGCGGCTTGACGACGATCTCGTCGATGTTCATGTGGGGCGGACGCGTCAGCACCCAGAGAATGCAATCAGCGACGTCGGCGGGCGTCAGGTAGTCGACTCCCTTGTAGACCGACTCCTTCTTCTCGGCGTCCCCCCGGAAACGGACGTCGGAGAACTCAGTGCCGCCCACCATCCCGGGATCGACCGTCGAGACGCGGATTCGCCCGACCAGCTCCTTGCGGAGGACGTAGGTGAGCGCGCGGACGGCGTATTTCGAGCCGACGTACATGCCTCCCCGCGGGTAGGCTTCGCGGCCCGCCCAGGAGCCGAGGTTGACGATGTGTCCCCGGCCGTCCTCCATGTGCGGCAGGCAGAGCCGGGTCATGCGCGTGAGCCCGAGCACGTTGGTCTCCAGCATGACCCGCTCGTCGTCTTCGTCGGCGTCCAGGATCGTGCTACGGCCAAGAGCCAGCCCCGCGTTGTTTACCAGCAAGTCCAGCCGGCCAAGCCGGCTCGATGCCTCCGCAACGAACTTCTTGCAGCTGTCGGCGTCCGTGACGTCGAGCGGTGCGAAGAAATGGTCGTCTCCGGGCAGCTCCGCGACGAGCTCCTCGATCCGCTCGACGCGCCGGGCGCCGAGCGCCAGCCGGGCACCCGCGCCCGCGAGGGCACGCGCCGTCGCCGCGCCGATCCCGCTGGAGGCGCCCGTGACGACGGCGGTTCTGCCCTCGAGCTCCGGCACGCGCCGGAGCTTATCTTCCCCTCCGGGTTATCCCCGTTCCCTCACCGCTTCAAGTGCGGTGATGCCGTCGTCGCGGCGAGCGAGCGACCTCCACCCATGCTCGTTCCCCGAGGAGCTCAGCCAGGAGTACGCGAAAGCGGCGGCCGCCCATTGCCCTGCGCCAACGGGTCGGATTCTCCGGATCGGGCCAGTAAGCCCACGCGAGCGTGTCCGCAAAGCGCTCGCAGGCGTGCGCATCGTGAGGGAGGCCCGGCTGCTCGTAGCAGAGGTCGGCGCCGCCGAGCCGCGCTCGGAGAAGCGCCCTGGCGCCGTCGTCGAGCGCGAAATCCCAGACCTGGTGTGCGTATTCGTGTTGGACGATCGCCCAGGTGTATGCGCGGCCGTAGGGTGCCGCCGCCAGGAGCGTCTCGTCGAGGACGATGAGGCCGGGGCTCGAGCCCGCGCAGCCGCAGTTCGCGATCCGAACCGTCACCGTGGCAGGAACGAGGCCCCAGTCGAAAGAGCTCGCCTCGAGCGCCGCTCGTACCTGCGCCCGCGCCGCCTCGCTCCCGCCCGAGAACACGTACGCGCCGCTGCCGGCTTGAGCCTTCGCGGGCACGAAGAGCGCCGCAAGCGCAACCAGCAGGACTAGGTGACGACGGGTCGCAAGCATGGGGATCCGCAGTCGAGCTCTTCGACCCTAGAAGGCGTCCGGAAGGCGGGCGACCAGGCTCCCCGCGAGCGCGAGCAGCAGATAGAAGAGCGTGATCGCATCACGCAACGTCCTCACCAGCCCAGGGGTCGTCGTCGTGCTCCGGCGGCACCTCGAGCGCCGCGGGTACACCGAGATGGAAGCCTTGTCCATACCTGACCTTGAGCACGCGCAGGCGGTCGAGCTCGCTCTGGGTCTCGATGCCTTCGGCACCGATGGTCGCGTCGATCCCCGAGGCGAAGTCGACCAGCGAGGATGCGAGAGCATCCCGGGCGGGATCGCCCGCGATGCCCCGCGTCAGGCTGAGATCTAGCTTCACGATGTCAGGGGCGAGGCGGAGGATGTGGCTCAGGCTGGCGAACCCGGCGCCGACGTCGTCGATGGCGATCCAGGCCCCGAGACGCCGTAGCGGCGTGAGCGCTTCGTTGAGCGCGTCGTAATCCTCGACCCGCTCGTGCTCGGTCACCTCGATGATGACGCGGTTAGCGCGCGGCGCGAGGAGGTTGAAGAAGTGGGGCGAGAGAGCGGTCAGCGGAGAGACGTTGAGCGCCAGCCTGACTCCCTCGGGCAGGTCCTCCACCTTCACGAGCGCGCTGTCGATCGCCGCGAGCTCGAGCTCCATTCCGAGACCGACCTCGGCGGCGTCCGCGAACCAATCCGAGGGCGGCCGGTACGGCTCCACCGGGAAGCGCGCGAGCGCCTCGTACGCGAACACGTCGCCTTGCTCGAGGTCGTAGACCGGCTGGAAGACCATATTGACGCCTCTCGAGAGAGCCCCCTGGACTCGGTCCGAGAGCATGTTCTTCCGCTCGTCCTGGAGGGTCTGGTACTCGACCTGGTCGCCGATGACCGCGGCAAGGACCTGCATGAAGCGCGCGTCCCGCTCGTCCAGCGAAGGCTCGACGGCATGACTGAGGCAGCACAGAGTTCCGTACAGCCGCCCGTCCCAGAGGTGGACCGGGACGCCGACATAGGCGCCGATGTTCGCCGAGGTGGTGACCGCGAGGTTCTTGACCCGCTCGTCAGCCTTCGTGTCGGGAACGACGTTCGACAGCTGCCCCTTGACCATCAGGTTGCAGTACGACTCCTCGAGGGGAATGCTGATCCCGCCGTCGAGGCCGAACGTCTCGGCGTCGCCCTCGGTCGCGCGGATCTTCTGGAGGCCGTTCTCGATCGCGGCGACGAAAGCGAGGTCCATCCCGAGCTGGCGGCGAGCGAGGGTCAGGATCCGCTCGATTGTCTCTTTGGGCGTCGCGGCCGTGCGGGCTGTCTCCATCGTTACCTGCAAATCACTCCCTCCGTTTTCGTGCAGGAGAGGAGCGCAGAAAACGAGAAAACTTGCGCGTTTCCGGGCAGATCACCCGTTCGAGGGATGCCTAGCTACTAGGTCGGCTTGCCGATCGCGGCGTCCACGAGGTCGGCCAGCTCCCCGCCGCGGCGAGCATGCACGAGGCCGACCAGGTAGCAAAGAAGCGGCGCGTTGATCCTCTCACCGCTCTCGTGCGCGGCGATCCTGGCGAGTTCGAGAAGCTCGTCCACCTCCTCCTGGGAGAGCTCGAGGCCGGCCGGCTCCTCACCGGCGGCGGCCGCCAGCCGGTCGCGCGCGTCTGACAACCACTCGTCCATCGCGAAAGCAGGATAGGTCTCTTTACCCATACCCGCTCCGAGGCATCGTCCCGGGTCTCTTCAAGGCGGGGGGCGACATTCGGGACCCGTACACTCCGCTCGGCATGAAGGTGGGCGTTCCCAAAGAGACGGCCCCCGGCGAGCGGCGCGTCGCCCTCATTCCGGACTCGGTTCGCCGCCTCGCCGAGGCGAACGTCGACGTGCTCGTCGAAAAGGGGGCGGGCGACGAGGCAGCCGCGCTCGACTCGGCCTACGAGGAAGCCGGGGCAGCGATCAGCGGAGATGTCTATGGCGACGCCGACCTCGTCGCCAAGGTGCAGAGGCCCTCCGAGCGGGAGATCGGGCGTCTCCGGGAGGCCCAGGCCCTCGTCGCCCTCCTCCAGCCGCTGACGAGCCCCGAGCTCCTTGGCGCGCTCGCGGAGAAGCGCGTCACCGCGTTCTCGATGGACTCGATCCCGCGCATCACGCGCGCGCAGTCGATGGACGCGCTCTCCTCGCAGAGCACGGTCGCGGGCTACAAGGCGGTCGTGCTCGCCGCTTCGCACCTGGGCAAGTTCTTCCCGATGCTGACGACAGCGGCCGGAACGATCGCACCCGCCCAAGTGCTCGTCCTCGGCGCCGGCGTCGCCGGCCTCCAGGCCATCGCCACCGCGCGCCGACTGGGCGCGGTGGTCTCCGCCTTCGACGTCCGCCCGGTCGTCAAGGAGCAGGTCGAGAGCCTCGGGGCCACCTTCCTCGAGCTCGACGTCGAGGGTGCCGAGGGCGTGGGCGGCTATGCGGTGGCTCTCGCCGAGGACCAGCACGCGCGGGAGCAGGAGCTGATCGCCCGTCACGTGGCGGAGTCGGACGCGGTCATCACGACCGCGCTGATCCCCGGCAGGCCGGCCCCCCTGCTCGTCACCGCGGAGGCCGTCCGTGCGATGCGCCACGGCTCGGTCGTCGTCGACCTGGCAGCCGAGGCGGGCGGAAACGCCGAGCCGACCGAGCCCGGCCAAACCGTGGTCAAGGACGGCGTCACCATCGTCGGCGAGACGAACCTGGCCGCGACCATGCCGATCCATGCGAGCCAGATGTACTCGCGCAACGTCTACACGTTCCTCGACCACCTGATCGACGACGCCCGGCTGACGCTCGACTTCGACGACGAGATCACGCGCGAGACGTGTGTCACACACGAGGGTCGGGTGCTGAAGGAGCCCGTGGCCGTTTGAGCCTCCTCAACAGCATCACCGTCTTCGTCCTCGCCGTCTTCATCGGCTTCGAGATCATCTCCAAGGTCCCGGCGATGCTGCACACCCCGCTGATGTCGGGGACGAACGCCATCCACGGGATCGTTCTCGTCGGCGCCATGCTCGTGGCCGGATCTGCCGATTCAACGCTCGAGCAGGTGCTTGCGTTCATCGCCGTTGTCTTCGCCACAGTCAACGTCGTCGGAGGCTTTCTCGTCACCGACCGCATGCTCGAGATGTTCAAGCGGAGATGACGACTCCTCTCGCGCTGTCGCAGACGGCGATCAACTTCACCTATCTCGTCGCGGCCGTCCTCCTGATCGTCGGGATTCGCCGCCTGAGCGCTCCGCCCACGGCCCGGTCCGGGAACGTGATCGCTGCGGTCGGCATGACCATCGCCATCGTCTTCACGTTCCTCGACCGGGACATCGACGACTACTGGCTGATCGCAGCCGGAATGACGGTGGGAACCGTTGTCGGAGTCGCCTCGGCCCGCCTCGTGAAGATGACGGCCATTCCACAGATGGTGGCGCTCTTCAACGGCGTCGGCGGCGGGGCCGCAGCCCTCGTGGCCGCCTCCGAGTTTCATCGTCTGGCGCCTGGGAGCGGCCACCTCGCGGGTGATGACATCGGCGCGATGCTCTTCTCCGCGCTGATCGGCTCCATCTCCTTCGCGGGCAGCCTCGTAGCCTTCGCGAAGCTCCAGGAGGTCTTGCCCGGCCGCCCGATCGTGTTTGCTGCGCAGCAGGTCGCCAATGCCGCGCTCTTCGCTGCCATCCTGGCGTGCGGCGCCTTGGCAGGGGCGACGGAAGACGGCCTTTGGATGGTGCTGCTCCTCGTCGGCGCCCTCCTGTTCGGAATGCTCCTCGTTCTCCCCATCGGCGGCGCGGACATGCCCGTCGTCATCTCCTTGCTGAACGCGTTCACCGGCCTCGCCGCCGCCTCGGCCGGCTTCGTGCTCGAGAACACCGCTCTGATCATCGGCGGCACCCTGGTGGGCGCCTCGGGAACGCTGCTGACCATCCTCATGGGGCGGGCGATGAATCGTTCGCTCGCGAACGTCCTCTTCGGCGCCTTCGGCGCGGCGCCCGCAGGGGGAGCCGCCGTGGCGGCGAGCACCGAGGGCAAGTCCTACCGGGAGATCACGGCGGAGGACGCAGCCGTCATGCTCGCCTACGCCAACCGCGTGGTGATCGTGCCCGGCTACGGGCTCGCGGTCGCGCAGGCCCAGCATGCCGTGCGGGAACTCGCCGACCTGCTGGAGAAGCGCGGCGTCGACGTCAAGTACGCCATCCACCCGGTCGCAGGACGCATGCCGGGCCACATGAATGTCCTCCTCGCGGAGGCGAACGTCCCGTACCCGCAACTCTTCGACATGGAGGACATCAACCCCGAGTTCGCGCGCACGGACGTCGCGCTCGTGATCGGCGCCAACGACGTGACGAACCCCGCCGCGCGCAGCGCGCCCGAGAGCCCGATCTACGGCATGCCGATCCTCAACGTGGACGAGGCCGCGAACGTGGTCGTGCTCAAGCGGAGCATGAGCCCCGGCTTCGCCGGGATCGACAACGACCTCTACTACAACCCGAAGACGGCCATGCTCTTCGGCGACGCGAAGTCCTCCGTCGAGAAGCTCGTTGCTGGCGTCAAAGCAGCGTGATCGTGTCCCCGACGGCCACCTGACCGCTCTTCAGGACACGGGCCAGCATGCCCCGCCGGCCGTCGATCTCGGCCAGGAGGCCCGGCCGGATTGTCTCCATCAGCTCACAGGGATCGCAGATCATCGAGACCTCGAATTCGGCGTCGCCGATCGCCAGCCGCTGTCCGAGGGGCCACTTCATCACCTCGGCGCCGCGCACGGTGAAGTTCTCCTTCACTGCGCCCGGCTCGACACCGAGTGCCTCGAGATCCTCGACGGCGACGAAGAGGACGTTTCGCTTGCCGCCGCGACGGTGAGCACAGCCCTCGACACCCTCGTTCTCGAAGACGCGGGCGGATTCCAGCGGCTCCATCGCCTCCCGCCGCTTCGGCGAGCGCCAGATCCCGACGAGCTCGGCCATGGCGCGAGGATAACGAAGGGGCCGGCAGCTGCCCGCTCCTTCAGGCGTCACGCTGAGTGTGCCTCAGCGGGTGACGGCGGCGAGGGCGGCGACCTCGCCGTAGCCAAAGAAGCCGTTGTACTCCGCGGAGCCCTGGCACCGAGCGTCTTCAGGACACGGCGTCGGAACAGCCGTCTTGCGGAGCGTGTTCATAACCCAGCTCGGGTTCAGCTTCCCGTTCTTCGGGCTCTTCAGGTCGCCGAAGCGGCTGACGATCAGAGCCGCCACGCCGGTTACGTGCGCCGCGGCCATCGAAGTCCCCGCGTTGTAGCGATACGTCGCGGCGGGGGACCCATCAACGATGTTGGGCATGGCCGTCGGCGGGACAGCGATGTACGAGGGGAAGGTCGACAAGATGAGCCCTCCCGGTACGCCCCCCTGAGCGGGATCGCCGCCTGGAGCGACGAGATCGATCGCGCCCAGGCCGAAGTTCGAGGCTCCGGGTGGATTCGTCGTGGCGCGGAGACCGTTGCGGCCCTCGCTCGCAACGCCGATGACTCCGGTGAGTTGAACAGGCATGCGAATGCAGTCGGCTCCGGCTGCCGGGTGCGTCATGTCGATGCCGTTGTTCCCGGCGGACGCGACGATCGTGGTGCCGGACTCGCGGGCATCGTTCACGGCGTTTCCCACCAGCTCGATCGCGCGCTCGTCCGCCTCGTCGGCGGGACAGAAGAAGTCGAGCGGGTCGGCAGCTCCGGTCGGGCCCTTGTCCACAGCAAAACTCGCGTTGGCGACGTCTACGCCCTTGCCTGCGACATATTCGAACGCACAGGCCACGGCCGCGGGGGTGATCGGCAGGCCCGGGTCGGTCACTTTGACGACGAGAAGCTCGATGTTGGGCGCGACCCCAATGGTTCCGAACCCGTTGTCCCCGGCAGCGATGATGCCCGCGACGTGAGTCCCGTGCCCCACATTGTCCTTCCAGAGCGCACCAGTCGAATCGGTAACGGGCTCGCCTGTGATGCACGACGCGCTGTTCTCCCTGTCGACGCGACCCGCGAACTCGGGATGATCAGGATCGATCCCGGAGTCGATGAGCGCGACGCGGACGAGCGGGCTCCCGCCCGTGACCTCATGAGCCTCGAAAGCTTTGATTCGCGCGAGGGCCCACTGGTTGCCGGAGAGATTGTCCGGCGTAGCCGTAGAGTTCGGGAGGCCACCGGCCTTCTTTGCATCAGCGGCCTGCGCGCAAACAAGAGCGAGCGCCGCAAGTGTTGTCGCGATGAGCGCGCGAACCACGGGTGCTGTCAGCCGCAAGGTGACCTCTTCCTCTCCGTTACTACTCTCTCCCAAGAGCCGCCTTTCGACGCCTCGAAACGCACTGTACGGATCGTAAACGGAGCTTCGTCCCCCTAATGGGGTAGCACCCTAGAAGTTCACTCGAACGAGGGTTGACGCGCCCGTACCGAGCGACCAGCGGGTCACGTAGGCGGTGCGGCCGGTCAATGCCGTCGTCCAGAGTAGGCGTGTGCTACCAGTGGTGCGGTAAATCCTTTTCACCGCCGGGCTGGCCCACCGCCGCATGAGCAGAGCGCAGGAACGCGAGTTTTGCCTGACCCAGACGATCCGCCTCGAAGTAATGGAGGGGTTGACGAGCACGAAGACAGAGCTCCGCGCGATCACCGAGCGCCGGCCGGTCGCGAGCACTTGCGCGTAGATCCTCGACGAGGTCGCCGTCACCTTGTGCCACGCGATGCGGCCGCCAGCGAGCGAGGGGCGTCCGAGGTCGTTCACTGCGGAGATCCGAGTAATCACGCGCTCGACCGGGGACGCGGGATCCGTGTAGTCGGCGACCACGAGCCGCTTGTAGGTCGAGTCCGTGCGCACGAACGCGAGCAAGGGCCAGTCGAGAGCGGGCTTCGCCACCTGTCCGTCGACACGGGCGACGACAGCTCGGGTGCGCCAGTCGATCACCTTCACTCCCTGCGCGTCGTCGTACGCGAGCAAGCCGCCGTCCACCGCAGGAGCGGCGGCGCCGGAAACTGCGATCGGTGTTCCGTCTCGCGGCTCGAGAAGGACGTTCGAGCTGCCCGAGTCCATACGTGCCCGCCCGAGCACGGTCCCCGCGGCGGCTGGATCGAGACCGGCACCGAGGGTCTGAACCGCAGCTCCAGCGGCAGGCGCGGCGGCGAGGAGGCCGGCGCAGACGAGGAGCGCGCCGACGTTACCGAAGAGCAGGAGCCGCCGCCGGCGAGCCAGGCCCTCGACGGCTGCCGTCGGGTCGGGCTGCCCGTGGCGGGGCCAGGCCGCCATCAGCGCTCTCCCGGCACCGTAGGCGGCGAAGCACAGGCCGGCGGCGAGCGGCTTCCCAAGTGCAACCGCGGCCGCGCAGGCGACCCAGAAGGTCGCGACGGGTTGAAAAGTGAGGAAGCCGAGTCCGAGCCCGATCCCGTAGCCGGCGCTCCAGACCGGAAGGGGCAGCTCGGAGCGCCAGCGCTCCGGGACCTGGCGCCGCAGCTGCGGGACCGGCAGGCGGACGAAGCCAGCTTCGCGCGCGGCCGCAAGCAAGGCCAGAGCGGCCACGAGGAGGGCCAGCTGCGTTCCCAGAAGTGCCCCAACCGCACCGAGCGCCGCGCCAACGACTGCGGAGGCGGCAACCGCTCCGACGGCGAAGCCTGCGAGTGCGAGCCGCTGACGTCGTCTGCTCCCGCACACGGCGGGAGTGAAGGTCTCCACCATTGAAAGTCCTCAGGGAGACCAGGCGCCCGAGACCCCGGCGACGAGAGCCGCCGCGGCAACGGCCGTTCCGATCAGCAAGACAGTCCCGAGTCGTAGTACATGACGCAGAAGACCCGGTTGCCGTTCCAGCAATAACCGACGAGCGAGGCGTCGCCGTTGATGCGGCGCCTGCTCCGGGAGCAGCAGTCGACCAGCTTGCGAATCTGGTTCCCGCAACAGCGGTACCAGGAGCCCTGCGTGTGGGAGTTCAGTCCGTAGCGCTCGTTTACCCACTCCTCACAGAGACGGGTGCGCGGCGCACGCGGGAGCGGCTCGCCGTCAGGGCCGACCAGCCGCTCGCCCGCCGAATCGATCGCGTAGCCCTCGGCGTTGACGAGACGGCCGAGATTGTCGATCGGCCGTCCGTCTCCCGGGCGCAAGGGATAGCCATGCCGGTCGATGCGCGGCCTGCCCGTCGGGCTCGGGCACGAGCCGGTCGTCCAGATATGGCCGCAGAAGTGGAAGGCCTCGCTCTCCTCGGGGCGGACGGCCGCGGCTACGGCGGCTCCTCCCGTGAGGGCGAGCACGGCTCCCCCCATCCGCCCGAGGAACGATCGGCGCGTCAGCCCTCCGGCCAGACGGGTAGAGAGAGCGTGGGCCGCAACGTCGACGAGCTCGTCAGGCCGCCGCACGCTCCACTCTCTCCGCTCCGATGGAGACGAGCTGCTCGAGCTGCTCCAGCGTGTTCACGGTTCCTTTCGCCACCACGACCCCGTCCACGATATGGACCGCGAAGGGCGTTCCCGGGACGGCCCAGCGCTCGAAGGTCTCCGGGGCCTCGTTCTCGTAGACAACATGAACTGCCAGCCCTTCGCGCCCGAGCGCGCGCACGCCTGGTGCGAGCTGGCGACAGAGGCGGCAGCCGGGGCTGAAGAAGACCGCCAGCTCGGGACCTGAACTCGCGAGCTCGGCGAGCTCAGGGGCGGGCTCGCCGAGAGGCGGGCCCTCCTCCGCGAGCTCGAGGGCGACCCCGGGGCCGACCCTGAGAGTGAGGAGACCGACCTGCCGATAAAGCGCGAGCACGAGCGCCGCGAGCGCGACGACCGCCACCGCAAGGATCACCAATGCGCTCACGACGAGCGCCTGTGCCGAGGGGCGGGAAACTTCCAGCGGGAACGCCGCGAGCCCGGCGACGGCGGTAAAGGCCAGCGCCCGCACGATCAAGACTTCCACTCGGCGCTCCTTCGAGCCGAAGCAACCGCAGTCGAGCCGCCGAAATCCCCGCGCGCGTGCCCACGCGAGCGCGAGCGTGAAGAGCACGCCGAGCCCAATGGCAGCGAGGGGCGCAAAGGAAAGCCCGGCCAGCAACGCTGCCCCGACCGCCGCCTCCACGAGAGCCAATCCGAAGTAGCCCGGTGACCGAAGAACGCGCGGAACACCGTATGGCTCGAGCCGCTCGGGATCCCGCGCGACGACCTTCGCGGCGGCGGCCCAGAGGAGGATCGCAGCAACGACGAGGCGGGCGAGAATGTCGATTTCGACCATGGCCTAGGGGTTCGGCGAAGGCGCCCGGCGCCCTTCTCTACCCCTCTGTTGTCGGCGGCGAAACCGGTTTCTTGAGCTCTTAGCCTGCTGCCTCTGCGCTGCGCAGCCCACGAAGGGCCCAGAGGGAAAAGAGAGCGGCGAGTCCGAGCGCCACGGCGAAGGCTACACCCACTTCCGTCGGCGAACCGGCGAGGAACCCTCGGCCCGCCTCGAGCACGCGCGTGAGCGGGTTCACCGTCGCAAGCCCGTGGATCCAGCCCTGGAGCAATGAAAGCGGCACGTACACCGGCGCGAAGAAGAGGACGAGGAAGACCGGCATCTGCATCACAGGTCCCGCCTGCATCGTCCTCAGGCGCATCGCGACGCCCGCTGCCCAAAGGACGGCCGCGATGTTGACGAGAAGCGCAAGTGTGTAGAGGCCGAGTAGGTCGATGCCGTCGCCGCCTACGTCCATGCCCACGAGGAGGGCCACGATCGTGAGCACGGCCGCCGTGACGAGCCAGCGGACGAGCGCGGCGCCTGCGTAACCGAGCACGATGCCCGTGCGATTCGGCGCCGCGAGCAAGAGCCGCCGCGCAAACCCGGTCTCGAAGTCGCGCGCGATTCCGAAGCCGGTGAAGACGCCACCGAACGCCGCCGACTGGAGGAGGACGAACACGAACTGGAAGGCCGTGTAGCCGAGCGGGAAATCGAAGCCCGGCACGTTGTCGACCTGAGAGAGCCCGCCTGCGAAGGCGACGAAGAAGAAGAGAGGGAAGACGAGCGAAGGGATCAGGAGCGATGGGTTCGTGAAGACGTTGTGCAGCGTCCGCCACGCAACCCCGCGAGCGACGGCAAGCGCCCTCATGATCGCGCCAGCCTCGTCCTCAGAGCCATGCTCGCCAGGGCGACCGCGACGACGGTGATGGCGAACGCAAAGCCGAAGCCGAGCGCGAGCGCCTCCCCGTCCCAGCCGACGATGATCAGTGACCGGATGGCCTCGATCAGATAGGAGACCGGGTTGACGGTAGCCACGGCACGGAACCAGTCGATCTCGATCAGGTTGCGCGGCATGGCCATCGAAGAGAGGAAGAGAAAGACGAAGAAGACAGGGAACAGGCTCTGGACGGCCTCACCGGATCCCGTTCGCAGCGCTGCGAAGGCGCCGAGCGCGCCGAACCCGATCGAGATCAGGACGGCGAGCGCAATGAGGACGACGGCGCCTGCTGCACCCGACTCGAGCCTGACGCCGACGGCCAGCCCGACGCTCAAGTAGACCAGCGACTGGATCACGCCCATCGTGACGATTCCGCCCAGTTGCCCGGTCAGGAGCGCGATTCCGCGCATGGGCGTGAGCGCGAGGCGGTTCAGAAAACCGGTCTGGATGTCTCGCGCGAGGTCGGTTCCCGCATTCATGGTCGCGAAGAGCGCGCCTTGGATGAACGGGATGGCGAGCGCGAAGGCCACGAACGAGTTGGTGGGGAAGCCCGGGAGACGAGTAGCCGCATCGAGCCCACCCGCGTTGACGGCGAGGAGCAGAAGCGGGAAGACGAGCGGGAAGACGATGTTGGCCGGTTGACGCACAGTGCGCACGACGGAGCGCTGCGCGAGGGTCAGGACCTGGCCGGCGAAGACGTTGTTCATGGAGCGACGCTCACGCCCGCTCGAGCGCCAGCTCCGCCGCGGGAGTCTCTTCCTCCTCGTCTCCCGCCCCCTCCAGCGAGCGGCCCGTCTTGGCGAGGAAGACGTCGTCGAGCGAGGGCTGGTGGAGCTGGAGATTCTCGACCTTGAGGTTTTCGGCGTCGAGGGCGCGCACGATCTCGGCCAGGTCGGCCTCACCGGAACGCAGTCGAACGGCGACACCCTCCGCCGCCGACCCGCAGGGATCGCCGAAGCGAGCGAGGATCGCGGCGGCGCGCTCACGCTCCTCAGGATCGGCCGGTACGACCTCGACGGTCGGACGCCCGACCTGCGCCTTCAGCTGGGCAGGCGAGCCTTCCGCGACGATCCTGCCGTGGTCGATGATCCCCACGCGATCGGCGAGCGAGTCGGCCTCCTCCAGGTACTGGGTCGTGAGGAAAACCGTCACCCCGTCCTCCTTAGCGAGGCGCTCCACCTCGGCCCAGAGCGCCAGGCGGCTCTGGATGTCGAGACCCGTCGTCGGCTCATCGAGAAAGAGAATGCTCGGTGAGTGGACGAGCGCGAGCGCGAGGTCGAGCCTGCGCTTCATCCCGCCCGAGTACGTGCGGACCTTCCGGTCGGCTGCCTGGGTGAGACCCACGCGCTCGAGGAGCTCGCCGCTGCGCTGTTTACGGTCGGCGGCCGACATCCCGTGCATGGTCGTCTGCAGGCGGAGATGCTCGCGGCCGGTCAACAGGGGGTCGAGCGCGGCTTCCTGGAGCGCCGCGCCGATGGACGCGCGCACCCTGGGCCCTTCACTGACGACGTCGTAGCCGGCGACGCGCGCGGTGCCCTCGGTGGGCGGGAGGAGCGTGACGAGCATGAGCACCGTCGTGGACTTGCCCGCTCCGTTCGGGCCGAGGAAGCCGTAGATCTCTCCCGGCTCGACCTGGAGATCGATTCCGTCGACGGCGCGAGGGCCCTTCTTGAAGACGCGCACGAGCCCTTGAGCCTCGATTCCGTGGCGATCGGTCACCGTCCGTACGCTAGCGGTTGGACTTCGGCTCGTAACCGCCGATCCGCAGTGCTACATCCGCCTGCTCGACGACAAGCGGGTCGTGGGTCGCCACGACGACGGCGGCGCCCGCTTCGCGGGCAAGGCGCGAGAAGAGCGCCGCAACCGCCAGCGCGTTCGCTTCGTCGAGCCGCGCGGTGGGCTCGTCGGCCAGGAGGAGCTCCGCCCCCGCGGCCACGGCGCGCGCGATGGCGACCCGCTGGCGCTCGCCGGCGGAGAGCCGGGCGGCGCGCTGTTCCGCCCGCTCGGCGAGCCCGACCCGACCCAGCGCGTCGAGGGCACGCTCGTGCGCCTCGTCGGCTCCCATTCCGCGCAGTGCGAGCCCTAGCTCGACGTTTTCCCGGGCGCTCAGGAAGGGCGTCAGACCCGGATCCTGGCCGATGACCGCGACGTGGTCGCGGCGCAGCGCCGCCCGCGCCTCACGATCGAGATCGGCCATGCGCCGGCCGAAAAGGGCAACGTCCCCGGCGTCTGCCTCGGCGATCCCCGCGAGCAGATGGAGCAGGGTGGTCTTGCCGGACCCGGACGGCCCCGTGACGGCAACCAGCCCGCCCGCGGCGAAGGACGCGGTCAACCCCGCGAGGACGACTCGCTTCTGGGGGCCCTGCCCATACGACTTCTGCAGGCCTCGCACCTCGGCGACCACCCGGCCGTCGACTTTGGGCGCTGGAGCCGCGGGTGAGTCCGCCGCGTCAGCCTCGGTAGCAGCGGGACGCGCCGACGTCACGACGATCCCCCGACCGGCCAGCTCGGCCCGGGCGCGGTCCCCGATACCCGCGCGCACCAGCAGCTCTTCGGGGAGGCGAAGCCACCCACCGCGCGCCACCACGAGGGTCTCATCGCCTGCTCGAGCTGCTTCCTCGCTCACTCGCCCGTCGCGCACGCGGACGATCCGATCCGCGATCGCCGTGGACTCGACGTCGTGGCTGACGACGACGGTGGTGCAGCCCTCCTCGCGCGCTAGCTCGCCGAGCAGCTCGTAGACGAGCGCCGCATTGACCGCGTCGAGCTCACCGGTCGGCTCATCCGCGAGCAGGAGCTTCGGGCGGTGCGCGAGCGCGGCGCAGACGGCGATCCGCTGCTGCTCTCCACCCGAAAGCTCGCCGGGGCGGCTCAGGCGCTTGTCTGCGAGACCGACGCGCTCGAGGAGCTCGTCGGCTCGCTTCTCTCGCGCCGCCCCCTCGGCGCCCGCCAGTCCGAGCTGAAGTGCGACCAGGTCTCGGGCAGTCAGGTCCGGATCGAGGGAACGCGAGTAATGCTGCTCGACGTAGCCCAGGAGGCGCGAGCGGTACTCGGCGAGCCGACGACCTCGAAGCTTGCCGACGTCCCGGCCGAACACCGAGACCAAGCCCGCGGACGGACGGTCGAGCCCGGAAAGGATGCGAAGCAGAGTCGATTTGCCCGAGCCGCTCGGCCCGAGAACGACCAGCACTTCCCGCTCTTCGACGGAGAGGGTGAGCCCCTGAAGCGCAGCCGCGTCTCCCTCGGGCGTCGAATAGACGCGAAACACGTCGCGAGCCTCGACGGCGGTCATCGCGCCACCCTTCGAGTTGCCGCCCAGACGAGCACGAGCGCGGCGGCTGCGTAGCCTGCACACGCAACCAGTAGAAGACGCGCGTCCAGGTGGAGGACGAGCGGCGGCCCGCCGGCCGCCGCAGTCGCCGTCACCGTGACGACGCCGACTACGAGAGCGGCGAGCGCGGCCGCGGCACCCAGGCCACCGGCGAGACCGAGCGTGGCCACGAGACCGCCTCGCAGCCGGAGGTGACGTCGAAGCACCTGCGGCCCGGCTCCCTGAGCCTCGAGGTCGAGCAGTTCTCCGCGCTCGTCGCGGACATCGGCCGCCAGCAGGAGGAGCAGGCCGAGGAGCGCGAGGAGCACGGAGCCGACCGCCGCGCCGACGAGCACGATCAGCGCCCCGCGCGACAACGGATCGGCGGCAAGGTTCGCCGCCAGCGCCCGGCGCGAAGAGACCGCCAGGACGTCGAAGGGCGGGCGCCGCAGCTCGCGCGCGACCGTGTCCGCCGTCCGGTTGTCGGGCGTGCCGATCCAGATCTCGTTCACGGTCGCGGCCCCGGGCTTCGCCGCGTTCAGCGCAGTGAAGACGAGGCGCCGGTCGGCGACGGCGAAGTCTCCTTCGACGGTGGGAAAGTGGCGGGCGACGGCGACGACCTTGGCCCGAAGGACGCCGCCCGGGACCCGCAACGGCAGCACACCGTCGGCGTCGGCCGCCGCGGCGAGGCGCGGGCTCGCGATCACCGGCACGCTCTCGCCGTCGGTCGGCTGCCGCGGCTGGAAGCGGCGCTCGGCCGCCTCGTTGACGAGGTAGCGCACCGCCGAGTCGCCCACCGGCGTCGCGCCGTTCACCCCGACCCAGGCTCGGTAGTCGGTCAGGATCGGCACGCCCGATCGCAAGCGCGACGACCTTGCCCCCGCGCGCCTCCGGAGGAAGCGCGACTCGCAACTCGTGAGCCGGCCGACCGTTCGTCACCCCGAGGTCGAGGTGGAGGAAGCGCCCGCTTGGTGTGAGGACATCCGCCTGCAGCGAGACGTCGCCGCCGACGACCGAGACCGGCAGGACCAGCGCCGTCGCGTCGGCCGGAACATGCGGTCCGCGCATGGCGATGCTGCCTTCGGGCTGTATTCGCGTGAGTAGGTCGGGGAACGAGAGGTCGGCGAAGTCTTCGCGCCAGCCGCGTAGCTCCAGTCGCGAGCCCGTGGGGAGGCCGAGGAGCGTGAACCGGCTGGACCCGCCGAAGGCGCCGACGCTTCCGCTCTGGCGAATGAGGGGCACGACCTCGATAGCGGGAGCGAGCGAGCGGTACCGGGCCGGCGGGGCTGCGTCGAGAGGCGGCACCAGCCTCGTGGGCGAGAGATCCTCCTGGATCACGAAGTCGAGCGGGACGGCGTAGGCGGCCTTGTCCGCGTTTCCCTGCTCGAGCGTTCCGCGGTAGACCAGCGCGAAGAGGCCGAGCCCGACGCTCGCCACGAGGAAGGTCACCGCCACTGCGGCATGCCCTGGGCTGCGCGCGAGAGACAGCGCCGCCAGGCGCACCGACACGGCAGCCCGGCGCGAGCCGCGCTCGAGGAGGCGTAGCCCCGGGCCGAGCGCCCGCGCAACCGCGACGGCGACTACGAAGGTGACAAGACCCGGGAGCAGGAGCAGAAACGTGCCGGTCGCGCTCGACCCTGCGAGTGAGCCGGCATCCGCCTGACCGCGCGCGAGCGCAACGACGATTGCGAGCAACGCGCCGAGGGCCGCGACGTCGACCGTCGAGACGGTCCGGCCGCCCAGAGGAAGCGCGGGGGCGCGCAGGCCCAGAAGAATGACCAACGCTGCGACGGCCGCGACTCCCGCTGCGGCCGCGATCCCTCCACCGCTGAGCGCCGAGTGCCGGAGGATCGCGGCCGGCGGTGACGAGGCGCGCTCCGCCACGATGGCAATCACGCCTGCTCCGAGCGCCCACCCGACGAGCGCTCCCGCAACGGCCGCGGCGCCGGTCTCCGCTGCCGACATCAAGACCAGCTGCCACCGGCGCGCGCCGCGCCAGGTGAGCCGTTGCCAGGCGTCGTCCGTATCCCTGCGCAGGCTTGCTGCCGCCAGGAGGCCGAACGCGAGGAGCAGCGCCGCGGCCTGTCCGCCGATCAGCAGCAGCCTCCGCCCTGCGACCTGCCCGGTCTCGCGGGCCTCTGCCAACTGGTCGATCGGCGCGTCGAGATCAAGGACGAGGGACTCGGCGCGGAGTGTCGAGCGGGCGCGGGTCACCGACGTGAGGAAGCCGTCGACTTCCCATGGGTGAATGCGGTCGGGGTCGAGCGGCACGACCCAGGCGTACGTCCGGTACAGCGACCGAAGCGCAGGTAGGCGTGCGAGCTCATCGAATCCCTCCGCCAGGATGAACGGCGGCTCCTCCGCCGGCCGGAAGTTCTCGCCGATCCGCGCGGCGTTGACGCCGGGGAGTCGGCCGAACGGCACCGGTGAGGCGAGGACCCCCTCGCCGACTTGCACGAAATGAAGCCCGGCAATGGCTGGGATCCGCCCGCCGCCGCCGAGCCTGACGACCTCGCACCGTTCCGGGGTGCACGTGCGCGGGAGGCGCCCCGAGCGTAGGCGCACCCAGCGGCCCACGTCATCCATGCCGGCCAGGTTGACGAGGGCTCCCTGGAGGCGGATGAGCTTGTATTGCAGGACGCGGACCGGCTGTTGCGGCGTCACCGTCGTGAGCGCCCGGCGGACGAGCGGCTCAATCGTCTTCAGTGTCTCTCCACGGCGGACGACGCCCAGGTCGGCATAGATCGCGGTCACCGTCCGCTGCGCCGGAGGGACTCGTTCGAGCGCCCGAGCCGTCTCCCGGTCCTGCGCGATCAGGCTGCCGCCGAGGACAGCGGCGAGAACGGCCGCGCCCGCCGCGATCCCGGCGGCAAGCAGAGCCATCCGGCCGCCGCGATGCGAGAGCCGCACCGCTGCGAGCCGGAGCGGAAAGGCAACCCGGCGGAGGGCGGTCACCGCCGGAAAGGCTGCCAGGAGCCGAGCATCATCGCCACTGAACTTGCTTCGTCATCCGTTAAGCTTCGCTTATGCTCGATGTTCGCCGCATGCGCGTACTCCGAGAGGTGGCCGAACGGGGCTCGATCGCAGCTGCCGCCCAGGCGCTCTCTTTCACGCCCTCCGCGGTCTCGCAGCAGATCGCCACGCTCGAGCGTGAGGCGGGCGTCGCGCTGGTGGAGCGCGGTCCCCGCTCGATCCGGCTGACCGAGGCAGGACGGGCCCTCGTCGAGCACACAGACGGGATCCTCGCCAGCCTGGAGGCGGCGGAGGCCGATATCCAGGCGATCGCCGGCGTGCGAGGCGGCATGCTCAGGCTGGCGTCTTTCCCGACTGCCTACGCGACGATCATGCCCGCGGCGATCGGCGAGTTTCGCGCGCGTCATCCCGAGGTCGAGCTGACGCTGACCGAGGCCGATCCGCTCATGAGCATCGCTCGCCTCAAGTCAGGCGAGCTCGATCTCGCTCTCCTTTACGAGTACGACTACGTCCCCCTTCCGGAAGACGACTCGGTCGAGTGTTTCGGGCTTGCCGACGACCCGATCCGCGTCCTTCTGCCGAACGGGCATCGCCACGCCCGGCGGCGGGCGGTGCCGCTCGACGCTCTCGCCGAGGAGCACTGGATCACCTCGACGCCGCGCTCCTCGTGCCACGAGTTCGTCGCGCGCAGTTGCCGGGCGGCGGGCTTCGAGCCCGATATCGGCTTCGAGAGCGACGACCATGGTGTCTGGCAGGGCCTGGTGGCAGCCGGTGTCGGCGTTGCGCTCGCCCCCGACTTGGCGCTCGAGAACCTCCACCCGGGCGTCGTGGCCCGGCCGGTCGCCCTTCATCCCCTGAAGCGCCGGATCTACACGGCCCATCGCGCCGGCGGAAGCTCGCCGGCGATCGACGCGATGCTGGACGTGCTGCGAGAGACGGTCGCCGCTCGCACCGCGCCCGAGCCGATCGCGGCGCGCCTCTAACGCGTCTAGGCCGGAGTCCGCGACTCGACGCCGAGGAGGGTGCGTGCCCCTCCGGCTGCCTTGGCGCGGTAGGCCGCGATGTCAGCCGACCGGTAGAGGTCGTAGATCGAGCCGAGGTTCGCCGAAGCTCGCGCGACGCCGCCCGAGAAGCTGTAGGGGCCACGGGCGATCAGCGCCTCCTGGGCGCGTTCCGCAACCATGATCGCATCCGCCGGAGTCGCGCCGGGCAGGATGACGGCGAACTCGTCGCCTCCGAGCCGGCAGGGAACGTCGCCTGCGCGGATGGACGCGCGCAGCGCATCCGCCACCCCCTTGAGCGCCTCGTCGCCGGCCGGGTGGCCGCCGAGATCGTTGATGCGCTTGAGCCCGTCGAGATCGACGACGAGCAGCGAGAGCTCCTCGCCGTTGCGGAGGCTTCGCGCCACCGCGGCGTCGAACTGCTCCTCGAAGAGGCGGCGGTTGTAGAGACCCGTGAGCTTGTCGCGCGCCGCGAGCTCGTGCATCTCCGAGTAGAGCATCGCGTTGCGAACCGCGACGCCGACGACGTCGCAGAGCGCCTGGCAGAAGTCCACGTCGTGGCGGTCGAACTCGCGGTCCTCGACGTCGATGATCTCCATCATCCCAATCGTCTCTCCTTGGGCGAGCAGCGGGAGCATGAGCAGGGTCTTGTGGCCGCGCGACTCGAGCAGCTGACGCTCCGCGGGGTCGTCGTCCCCCTTCGAGACCCGGATCTGCACCGGCACTTGCTCGGTCAGGACGTGGCGCGTGGCCGGGAAGTCGGACAGCCGGTAGATCTGTCCGCCGTCCTCGGTGATCTCCACCGTCTCCTGAAGATGCTCGACGAGCATGACGAGACAGTCCCGGTCGCGGTCCCAGAACGAGAGCTCGGCCGCGGTCGCGCCCGTCAACTCCGCAGCCTGGCCGACGAAGGCCTCCAGCACATCGCTCAAGTCCAGCGAGGACGAGACCTTGTGTGAGAGGTCCAGAAGTGCCTGCAGGCGGTTTGCCGGCGCCATTACAGGAGGTATCGGAGGAACCGGGGCGAACCTTGATGCCGGGAGGCGGGGTCGACGAAGCGCGAACGAGAAGACATCCTCAAGCTCGGATCGCGCCTGGCGGCCGCGGAAGGTTTTCGCGTGATTGCCCTCGACGGGCGTGAGGTGGGCGTGCTCGACCACGTGCGCTACGAGCGTCACATGGACCACCCGGACGAGGTCGTGATCCGACGGCAGGTGTTCCTCTGGGACCGCTATGCGACCGTGTCGTTCGACGAGGTCTCCAACGTCGATCCGGCTCGGGAGCGTGTCTACCTCAGCGTCCCCCACGGCACCATCGAATGGGCGCGGCGCGAATCGAACTGATGGGCGGTGACGGGATCGAACCGCCGACCTCCTGGGTGTAAACCAGGCGCTCTCCCAGCTGAGCTAACCGCCCATGCCCCCAGCGGGATTCGAACCCGCGCTACGGCCTTGAAAGGGCCGTGACCTGGGCCGCTAGTCGATGGGGGCCCGGCCCCCGAAGGATACCGGCCTGCCCGCCGCTACCCTTCCTCGGAGGGCCGGTAGCTCAGTTGGTAGAGCAGGGGACTTTTAATCCCAAGGTCGCAGGTTCGAATCCTGCCCGGCCCATCACGAAAGCCCAGCTAAGAGGATGTCTCTGGCTGTGGCCCTGGAAGACGATCAGTGCCATGTGCGTACCGTGGTAGTACGAAAGCAAGGCGAGAGGCGTCGGCTCACACGCCGAAGACGCCCTCCATGAGGGCCGCCTCGCGCTTGCGCTCGGCGCGTTCCCAGTGGCCGTAGATGTCGGTGGTGACCTTGAGGCTCGAGTGGCCGAGGTGGCGGGAGAGCCAGGTGATCTGCCGTCCGGATTCGAGTGCGCGCTTGGCGAACGTGTGCCGGAAGGAGTGGAAGGTGCGCTTTTCGCCGGTCGGGCCGGTGCGGAGGATGCCGGCGCGGGCCATGGCCGGGTAGAGCTCGCGGCGAAGGATCGTCGTGGGGACAAGGTAGCCGGAGCGCGTGTCGCCGGGAAGGACGAGCGTCGCGTCGCCGGGCCGTCCCAGCTCCCCCCACCAGCCTCCGAGGTGGGACACGACGTCGGCGGTGAGGTCGACATCGCGGCGCTCGTGGTTCTTGGGCAGGCTGAGGTAGCCGTCCGTGATCGTTCTCCGTACGTGGACGATCCCCTCGCCGAGGTCGACGTCTCCCCAGGTGAGGGCGAGGAGCTCGCCCTGGCGCATGCCCGTCTTGAGCGCAAGCTGGAAGAGGGTCGTGAAGAGTCCGGTAGAGACCTCGGCGAAGAGGCGGGGGAGCTCCTCGTTCTCGAAGTAGGCGGCCTCCTTGCGCTCCGCCCGAGGCCGCTCCGCCTTGGGAAGTTGCCGGACCGGGTTGCGGGCGGCGTAGCCGTGCGCGACGGCCGCGCCGAGGCAGGCTCCGAGGACGCGCAGGTGCTTCGCCCGTGTCGAGGGGGAGACGCCCTGCTCGCGCAGGAAGACATTCAGGCGAGCGACGTCCTCGGGACGCAGCCTGCGCACCACCCTCTCCCCGAAGAGCTCGACCGCGTACGCGACGGTCGAGCGGTAGCTGGCCACCGTCGTCTCCTTGCGCTCGAGCGAGGCCAGCCAGCGCTCCCCCCATTCAGCGAAGCGGATCGTCGCCTGTGGAACGAACTCGCCCTCGTCGAGGCGCGCCTGAATCTTCGTCAGGGCCCGTTCCGCCTGGCGGCGGTTCTTGCCGACCCGCTCGCGGTGCACCTTCCGGCCCTCGCGGACGACGACGTAGTAGGTAGGCCCGCCCCGGCAGCTACAGCCTTCGCCCGCCCGCTCGAAGGGCGTCCACGGCTTCCCGAGAGCACACGTTCGGCTGTGTCTGGCCTGCAGGCTCGCCATCAGGCTGGCTTGGGCCGCACGACTCTACCGCCCCGGACGGTCTCGATCACCTCGAGGGGAGCGCCCTGCTCCCAGGCCTCGAGCTCGTCCTCGCGGAAGAGGCAGCGGCGCCCGCCGGGGAGGCGGCGGTGGGGGATGGCGCAGGTGCGGGTGAGCTCGTGGATCGTGCGGCAGGAGCAGCGCAGCCTGGCCGCGACGTCCTCGACGAGGAGGTAGGGACTGAGCGCCGGCGCCAGTGCCTGAGCCATCAGGAGGTGGAGAAGCATATATGCGTCATATGACGGCATCAACTCCAAGCGTTAGACTCCCGTCGATGCGAAGCGGGGCGCTCCTCCAGGAGGCGAGGCTGCGGGCGGGGCTGACCCAGTACGAGCTGGCCGCGCGCACAGGCCGCGACCGGGCGGTGATCGCCCGCTGGGAGCAGGAGGTCGTCTCTCCCTCCTTGGAGACGCTCGTCGAGCTCCTGCGCGCCTGCGGCTTCGACCTCGAGCCGGTGCTCGTTCCCTACGAGACGGAGCGGAACGAGCGCCTGAGCGCCAACCTGCGCCTATCGCCCGAGCGCCGCCTCGAGCAGCTCGTGAAGGCGGTCGAGGCCGACATCGCGAGAGGACGTCATCAGCGTGGCTGAGCCCGAGCGCTTCGACCCGCTGGCGATCGTGGCCGCCTTCGAGCGCCAGGGGGCGAGCTACGTGCTCGTGGGCGCGCTCGCGCGCATCCTCCAGGGAGCGGACGAGCTCACGCGCGGGGTCGACCTCACCCCCTCGCTCAGGGAGAAGAACCTGGAGCGCGTGGAGGCCGCCCTCGAGCACCTAGAGGCGGAGGGCGCCGATCGCAAGAAGAGCACCCTGGCGGAACGGATCGAGCGGGGCGAGGAGGTGATCGCCTACCGGACGCGGGCAGGCGAGCTCAAGCTCGTGCCCACGCCGGCGGGGACGGAGGGCTACGACGACCTCCGCCGCCGCGCCCGCCGCGAGTACCTGGGCAAGGGCGTGCGCGCCCAGGTCGCCTCCATCAACGACCTCGCTCGCATGCTCGCCGCCCGCGAGCGGGAGGAAGACCTCCAGCGTCTGCTCGCCATGCGCCGCCTGCACGAGCTCGAGCGCACGCTCGGCCCCTCGCTCGACCTCGGGCTGTAGGACGCTTCCTTACAGGCCAAAATCGAGGCTGAGCTGGCGCTCGCGCTCCCGCTCGCGGGCACCGATCTCCGGCCGGCGCGTACGGGTAGGCGCCTGCTCTGCGAACGCCAGGCGCTCGCGAAGCCGCGCTCGCTCCCGTTCGAGCTCCACGAGCTTCTCCTCCGCGAGCCCAACCGCGGAGCGCTGGAGGGCGATCTCGCCCCGCAGCGCGCAGCCCCGCCCGCCGCGGGCGCGCCAGCCGAGCGCGGCGAGGCGCTCCTCGGCGGCGGCCAGGCGCCGCTCGGCACGGGCTTGCAGCATCTTCGTCTCCCGCTGGCGCTTCTCGAGGAAGTGGAGGCGGGAGCGCTCTCGCTCCTCCTGGGGGCGGCGCACGAAGACGGGGCGAGCGTCGTGCCGGGGGCCGGACGGGAGCGGGCGCTGCTCGCTCGCCAGGTGCTCGGCCCCCGATTCCTCGAGCGACTGGGCCAGCCGCGTGACGGGATCGCGCTTGTCCAGCTCGTGGAAGTGGCTCTCTCGCTCTCCGATCTCGGCGCTCACGTAGAGGCGCGTGGCCTCGCGGGCGCGAGAGAGAGCGACGTAGCCCCACTCCTGCAGGCGGCCTCTGTCCGCACCGAGGACGAAGGCGCGCTCCACTGTCATCCCCTGCCCGGCGTGGCCGGTGAGGGCGTAGGCGTGCAGGACGTGTCCCGCCTCCAGGTAGCGGCGCGGGAGCTCCACCTCCTCGCCGCGGTCGCGGGCGACGGTCAGCGTTCGCTCCTTCCGGTCGACGTCTGCGATGGTCCCGCGGGTGCCGTTGCGGACGCCGAGCGCGTCCGCGTTGCGCCGGCAGACGATCCGGTCGCCCACGGCGAAG
>WNFZ01000202.1_pt1 | contig 62235 bp, 58 predicted proteins | sample 5400081 | NCBI WGS metagenome assembly WNFZ01 (sample SAMN13153365, study PRJNA577476) | soil metagenome | isolation source: 80 cm soil or saprolite under grassland replicate 1 | place: USA:California | collected 2016-06-15
CTGTAGCGAACCAGGGTCTGCTGCAAGCGTCATCCGCGCAGCGGCGTTGCTCGGCATCAACCCGTGCTCGGCGATCGCGACGAGCAGTAGGTCGAGGAAGAAGCGCTCGTCGTCGGTCGGCTCACGGCCTGTGAGCAGAAGGTGGAAGTACTCGGTGAAGCTCAAGCGGCCCATCAGGTCGCCGGTGAGGTCGCGGCCGCGCACCTCGACGCGATCCGGGTAGGCCTGGCTGATGCGCGTGACGGGCTTATCCGGCATACGCCATCCGCGCACCGGCAACCATGGCTTCGAGCTTGCGAAAGGCGAGCTTGCGCGACAGGTATTTCATCCCGCAGTCCGGCGCGACGACGAGACGTTCCGGCTCGACCACCTCGAGAGCCTTGCGGATTCGCCCCGCGACGACTTCGGGTGTCTCCACCTCGTCCGAGCCTAGGTCGAGGACTCCGAGAACGATCGTCTTGGCGGGAAGGTCGCGCAGGACTTCCGGATCGAGCCTCGGCTGCGCCGCCTCGAGCGAGATCTGCTTCGCATCGCAGTCGGCGAGCTCGCGGAGAAACGGGTAGCCGCCGAGTCGGTCCTTCACGATGTGCGCGTACCCGAAGCACGTGTGCAGGACGGTCTCGCCCTCGATGCCGTCGAGGGCGCGGTTGATCGCCTCGATCGCATACTCCCGCGCCGGCTCGGGCCGCGCCTGCAGATATGGCTCATCGATCTGCACGACGTCGGCTCCCGCAGCCTTGAGATCGCGTAGCTCGTCGTTGACGGCCTCTGCGTACGCAAGCGCGAGGCTCCGGTCGTCGGCGTAGTGGTCGTTCTGGGCCTGCTGCGTCATAGTGAACGGGCCGGGAACGGTGATCTTGATGCGGCGGTCCGTGATCGAGCGGAGAAACTCGACGTCGCGGACCTCCACGGGCCGCGTCCGGTTGATCGGTCCCACGACTCTCGGGACGCGATTCGCGTGACCGGTGCGGTCGAGGGCGACGCCGGGATCGTCCAGGTCGACGCCGTCGAGCGCGGTCGCAAACCGGTTCGAGTAACTCTCCCTTCGCATCTCGCCGTCGGTGATGACGTCGACGCCGGCACGCTCCATGTCCTGGACCGCGAGACGCGTCGCGTCGTCCTGAGCCTCCTCGAGGAACGGCTCGGGTATTCGCCACAACTCGCGGGCTCGCACGCGCGGCGGCAGCCGATCTGCGAGCCGCTCGCGGTCGATCAGCCACTCGGGTTGCGGATAGCTCCCGACGACCGTCGTCGCAAGAGCAACCGGCCGGTGAGTCACCGGATCCAGCGTAAAGGGGCGCGGCGCCGCCTGCAGACTTACGCTGTGACCGTGTTCGCGCAAATCAGCCGTGAGAGTCTGCGGCAGAAGATCGAGAGCGGCGACGACTTCGCACTCGTGGACGCGCTCTCGCCGATGTCCTTCGCTGCGGCACACCTGCCCGGCGCGATCAACTTGACGCCCGGCTGGGTCGACGATCGCGCCCGCCGGCGGATCCCCGACGTCGATACCGAGATCGTCGTCTATTGCCAGAGCTCGGACTGCGACAGCTCCGCCATGGTGGCGCGTCGCCTGATCGAGCTCGGTTATCGGAACATCCTCCGCTACGCGGGAGGGATCGACGACTGGAGGGACGCGGGACTCCCGCTCGAGGGTGCCCGCGTCTAGCGCCGGTTGCAAGCTTTAAAGGGGCGGGATGTTCTGGTTGCGTCGCAAGATGTTGCTCGGGTCGTACCGCGTCTTGAGCGCCTGAAGACGCGTGAATGCCTCATCGCCGAAAGCGGCTCGAACACGCTCGATCGGCTCGTCGGCCTGCATGTAGTTGACGTAGCCGCCGCCGCTGAACGACCACGACTCGATCGCCGCTGCCGTGTCACGCGCCCACTCGATGTGTTGCTCATCGAAGCCGGCGTCCTGCCAGGTGGCCATCACGCTGACGTTGAATGCTGCATTGCGAAAACCGAGCGCACCGGTGGCCGCGTCGACGTCCTTCGGCGCCCCGTGCAGGGATTCGATCAAGATCCCTCCGGGCGGGTGGCCGAGCACAGCGAGCTGGGAGAGCAGCGCGTCGAGCAGCTCGTCCGGAAGCTCGCGCACGAAATGACCCTTCCAGTAGTGCCGGTTCTCGCCGTACGCCGAGTCGATCACGCGCTGCTGGTCGAGGAACGTCTGTTCACGTACGTCGTCGCCGACGAGTCCTGGCGCTGAGCGAAGCTCGTCGAGATCCACGTCCGAGCCCGTGTGGCACGGCACGACCATGAGGACCGGCGTCAGCGACGCGTCCACCGAAAACGCCGCCTGACAGCTGAGGTCACGCGGAGAACGGACCACTATGTCGCGGAAGCGGCGAAGAGCTTCGCCGATGCCGCTGCCGGCGTACGTCAGCACACCTCCGACGACGCGATCGAGCGGATGCAGGCGAAACTCCAAGCGCGTCGCCACGCCGAAGTTCCCGCCTCCGCCGCGGAGGGCCCAGAGCAGATCGGCATTTTCATCGGGACTCGCGCGAACCACGGTGCCGTCCGGGGTGACAACCTCTGCGCCGACGAGGTTGTCGCAGGTCAGGCCGTATTGCGCGGTCAGGTGGCCGATGCCGCCGCCGAGGGTGAGCCCGCACACGCCCGTCGAGCCGACCACGCCTCCCGGCGTGACGAGTCCGAAAGCCTGAGTCGAAGGGTCGAAGTCGAGCCAGGTCGCGCCGCCGTCGGCGCGCGCAATTCGTGTGTCCACGTCGACGTCGACCGTGCGCATCAACGAGAGGTCGATCACGAGCCCGTCGTCGCAGACGCAGTGCCCGGCGGGATTGTGTCCGCCGCCGCGCACTGCGACCTGAAGCTCGTGCGCGCGTGCGAAATCGAGCGCGGCTGCGACATCACCGGCGCCGACACAACGCGCGATCACCGCCGGCCGGCGGTCGACGAGAGCGTTGAAGCAGCGGCGTGCCGCGTCGTAACCGGCGTCCTCTGGGCCGACGACGTCGCCGTTGAGGGACCGCCGAAGCTCGGTCAGGCTCTCGTCGACGCGCGCGCTCTCGGACACCCGGAACGACTGTACTTGGACGCGAGTCGTGGGCGGTTGAAGCTCGACCGCACACTGATGCGGCACTGATTGGGCTCGAGCATTTGAGAGGTGGAATCAGAACGGCCGATCGGGGAAAGGGATCGGCCATGAACAGATTCCAACGGAGGATGCAGCGCTTCGGCAAGAGCTTCTCGTGGCGACGGAACTCGGGACCGACGGCGCAGAAGGAAGGCGAGGTGTTCGACGCGTCCGCGCCGCCCGACGTGACGAGCGAGCGCGCCAAGAGCAGCGGTCACGGGAAGAAGACAGGCGACAAGTGGAACCAATAGCCGCGGCCGCGGCCTCGGCGACGATGAGTTTTACGTCGCTGAACGGTCCTTACCTAGATGCCCGCCTTAGCACCGCAGGCGATCGACTTCGCGATCACGGGTCCGATCGCGCGCGCCGACCTGCCAGGACTTTGCGACCGCGTCTGCGCGCTGATGACCGCGAGCAGCGCCGACGTCGCGGTTTGCGACGTCCGTAGCGTCAAGCCGGACGCGGTTACGGTCGACGCGCTCGCGCGGCTCCAGCTCGCTGCGCGGCGGCACGGCTGTCGAATCAGGCTGCGCGGCGCATCGAGCGAGCTCCGCGAGCTGGTCGGGTTCATGGGCTTGCGCGACGTGCTGCCGGAGTGACGCTTACGCGTCGAGGCGAGGCGGCAGACCGAACAGCGGGAAGAGCGTCTCCGTGCCGAGGAAGAACGTGAACTCGACGATCCGGCCGTCCGAGATCTCGAGCACCTGCAGCGCCCACGGGTCGTAGCCGTCGCCGGTGGCACTCGGCTTGTACTGGCCGAACGCCGGCGAGCCGTTGGCCGTCTTGGTCGGAATGACGCGCGAGCCGCGACAGCCGGCGCCCGGCCCGACCCACCACTCCAAGATGTCGTCCCGGCCGCTCAGCCAGAGGTCGTAGGGCGGCATGGACTGCGTCGCGTCCTCGTGGATAAGCGCGGTCAGCGCCTCCATGTCGTAGCGCTCGAACGCCTCCACGTAACGCGCGAGAAGCTCGCGCTCGGGCTCGTCGAGCGACGGCGGCTCGTCGGCGCTGACGTCGCTTTCCGAGAGCGTCGCCCGCGCGCGCTGCAACGCACTGTTGACGGAGGCGACGCTCGTCTCCAGCAGCTCCGCGACCTCGGCCGCTTTCCATGCGAGCACCTCGCACAGAATCAGCACCGCGCGCTGGCGCGGCGGAAGATGCTGCAGTGCGGCGACGAACGCGAGACGGATCGTCTCGCGTGACTCGGCAACGCTCGCGGGATCGCCTTCCCCCGCCATGAGGCCGTCGGGCACAGGCTCGATCCACGTGACCTCCGGCAGAGAGTTCAGATTCGCTTCCACGGGCTCGCGCGCCGGCCCGAGGTCCATCGGCATCGCACGACGCTGCCTTCCCTTCAGCATGTCGAGGCAGACGTTCGTTGCGATGCGGTACAGCCACGAACGCAGCGCGCCGGGACCTTCGAGACGATCGATGTTCCGCCACGCGCGCAGGAGCGTGTCCTGGACGGCGTCCTCGGCCTCGAACGGCGAGCCGAGCATTCGGTAGCAGTACGCCGTCAGTGCGCGGCGGTACTGCTCCAGCTCGCCGAAGGTCGGCGTGACTGCGAGCGACGATCCCTCCACGACCGCCATCCTAGGGATTCGCGTGTGGTCTGCGGGCGGACATTCCGATCAGGCCTCAGCAGCTATGACCGCGCCCGCGCCGAAAATTCATCGCGCGCAGCGGACGAGCTCGTGCAGGACGGGCTCGAACCGCTTGCCGCGGCGCGTCATCCGGTACTCGACGGCCGGCGGGCGGGTCTCGAGGACGCGGCGCTCGAGCAGCCCGGCGTCGACGAGCCCGTTGAGGCGCACCGTCAGGGTCGCAGGCGGCACGCGCCCGAGCGACTCGAGGAACTCGTTGAAGCGAACGGCGCCCTCGCTGGACGCGTAGAGGATCGAGAGCGTCCAGCGGCGCTCGAGGAGGTCCGCCGCGCGGCGGACCTCCTCGGGGACCGGATTACACCGCCTGCAGCGCACGATCCGCCGCCGGCTCGAGCGCAAGGTCGAGGACCTCGCTCATGCTCATCACCGGGTGGAAGCGCATCGCCTCGCGCACGTCCTCCGGGACGTCGTCGAGGTCCGGACGGTTCCGCTCCGGGATGATCACCTCGGTCAGGCCCGCCGCGTGCGCCGCGAGCACCTTCTGCTTCAGTCCGCCGATCGGCAGAACGCGACCCTGCAACGTCACCTCGCCGGTCATACCGACGGTGTGCTTCACGGGCCGCTCCGTCAGAAGCGATGCAAGCGCGGTCGTCATCGTGATTCCGGCGCTCGGGCCGTCCTTCGGGATCGCGCCGGCGGGAACGTGCACGTGGAACGACTTCCGCTGCAGCTCCTCGTCCGCGATCTCCAGCTCGTCGGTGTGCGCGCGCACCCACGAGAGCGCAATCTGCGCCGACTCCTTCATCACGTCGCCGAGTTGGCCGGTGAGCACGAGCCGATCGTCGCCCTCCATCCGCGTCGCCTCGACGAAGAGAACGTCGCCGCCGGTGCCGGTGACGGCGAGTCCTGTCGCCACGCCCGGCACGGCGGTCCGCTCGGCCGCTTCCTGCCAGAAGCGCTGCCGCCCGAGCGCGTCGCGAACGGCGTCGAGGTCGACGACGACCGGCGCCTCGGCTTCGGCCGATGCGATGCGCGTCGCGGTCTTCCGCAGCAGCTTCCCGAGCTCGCGCTCGAGCTGCCGGACGCCGGCCTCGCGCGTGTACTCGGAGACGATCGTCTCGAGCACCTCGTCCGAGATCCCGACCTCGTCCTCGTGCAGGGCGTTCCGCTCGCGCTGGCGAGGCCACAGGTAGCCGCGGGCGATCGCGACCTTCTCGTCGACGGTGTAGCCGTCGAAGCGGATGACCTCCATCCGGTCGAGCAGCGGGCCCGGAATCGTCTCCGCGACGTTCCCTGTGGCGATGAACACGACCTGCGAGAGATCGAGCTCGACGTCGAGGTAGTGGTCGCGGAACGAGTGATTCTGCGCCGGGTCGAGCACCTCCAGCAATGCCGCGGACGGGTCGCCGCGCCAGTCGGCACCGACCTTGTCGACCTCGTCAAGCATGATCACCGGGTTCATCGTCCCCGCGTCGCGCAGAGCGCGGACGAGCCGGCCGGGCAGCGCCCCGATATACGTGCGCCGGTGGCCGCGGATCTCGGCCTCGTCGCGAATGCCGCCGAGCGACATCCGCACGAACTCGCGGTTGAGCGCGCGTGCGATCGATTCCCCGATCGACGTCTTGCCCGTTCCCGGAGGCCCGATCAGCGTGAGGATTGCGCCGGAGCGCTTGTCCTCGGCGATGCCGCGCTCCTGGCGCAGCTTGCGCACGGCGAGGTATTCGACGATCCGCTCCTTCACATCGTCGAGCCCCGCATGGTCGGCGTCGAGGATCTCGCGTGCCAGCTTCGGATCGAGCCGCTCCTCGGACGTCTTCGCCCACGGAACCGCGAGCAGCCAGTCGAGATAGCTGCGGATCATCGACGCCTCGCCGGAGGCGTCGCCCATCCGCTCGAGCCGGCCGAGCTCCCGCTCCGCCTGCTCGCGCACCTCGTCCGGCATGCCGGCCTCGTCGATCTTCGTCCGGTACTCGTCCACGACAGATCCCTCGTCCTCGCCGAGCTCCTTGCGGATCGAGTCCATCTGCTTCCGGAGGAAGTACTCGCGCTGTTGTTTTTGCGCGCCCGACTCCACGTCCTCGCGGATCCGCTGCCGCACCTGTAGCTCTGCGAGCCGCTCGCGTTGGAGCGCGAGCGCCAGCTCGAGGCGCTCGACGACGTCGACCGTCTCGAGTAGCTCGACGCGCTGCGCGAACGTCAGGTCGGGCGCGTACGCGCACGTGTCGGCCAGCGCGCCGGCACCGCTCACGGAGCGCAGAAACTCGCCGATGCGAGGATCGGCGCTGCGGAGTTCGAGAATCTCCTCGACGACGGCGCGGTATTCGGTCTCTAGCTCCCGCGTCTTGACGGGCGCCGGCGCATCGTCGGGCCGCTCCTCGACGTCGACGAAAAGGCGGCCGTCCGCGCCGGTCTCGGCGGCGCCGATGACGCCGCGGTGCAGGCCCTCGAGCGTCGCGACGCTCGCGCCGCCGGGCAGCCGGCCCACCTCCGTCACCTCCGCGACGATGCCGACGGACGCGTACTCGCCGTCGTGCCGCGGGACGAGCAGCACGCGCGATTCGCCGCCGACGTCTAGCGGCAGCGTCACGCTCATATTCGGAAAGACGACCGTGTCGTCCAGGGGGATGAGTAGCAACTTCTCCACGTTCGCGTTCACGCTCCTTGGTAGATCTGTTCTCAATAGTAGCTTCAACGAATGAAGTTACCGAGCCGAACGCGGGTGTTGGGCGCAAAATTCCGGCCGCACCACGACGAAGGGCGCCCGGAGGCGCCCTTCGCATCCGGAATCGGGCAGAGCTCTTACTTCTGCTTCTTCGCGGCTTCGTGCTCCTCGTGCGTCGGTTTGTCGGACGCGCACCTACCGGGACCGAGCTCGACAGCTGAGCCTCCGGCGGTCCCGCCGCCGAGCTTGCCGTCCGTGAAGCCGCCGGCGGCGCTGAAGCCGGCCGACAGATTCGCGAGCACCTGCACGGCCGGAACGTGGGCGTGTCCGTGCGCGAGGCCGGCGACCTTGCCGTGGTCGTAGACCGCGTCGTAGTGCAGCGCGGTGTCCTTGCCCGAAGCGACGTCGACCTTCAGCTTGCCCTCGACCGTGCCGACGTCGTCGGTCGTGTTGAGGACGCTCCTGACGTCGAGCGTGACGGGCCCGGTGAAGTCGGGATCGCCGGCGGACGTTCCCGAATAGCGGCCGTGAGAGAAAACGAGCGTCTTGCCGTCGGCCGTCGTGCATGTCTTGGTGTCAACGTGGGACGACGTCGTCGCCGTGAAGGTGCCGGCAACGGTCTTGACGGACTTCGTGCCCTTCAGCCCCTCCCCGACCGCGACTCCTGTCGTCGCGAGGGCGAGGACCCCGACGACGACGATCGTGAATTTGCGCATCCAAATCTCCTTATTTGCGGATTTGTGCTCACGATCGGTTTCGCGTGCCGGTAACTGAACGAGCTCTCCTCATTTGAGGGATGCCGCGACGTCTGCGAGAGCAGCGAAGCGCGCGCCGGCCGAGCGGCAGTGCGAGACGAACCGTTCGAGCATCGCAATGCGGTGACCGCGTCCGATCACCTGCGGATGCATGCAGACGGTCAGCACCCCGCCGTCGACGTGCTCGTCCATCCAGTCGAGCTCCTCCTGCCAGATCTCCAGCACGGCGCTCGGAGTGGCGCCGCCCTTCCGGTACGGATTGAAGTTGAACTGGAAGTGCACCCAGTCGTCGAGCTCGAACGACATCGGCAGCTCCCACAACGTCGAATCGCGCCCGCGTTCGAGCGGCTCGGTGCGCGAGACGCGGTCGCCGAGGCGCGGGCGGAACGGGCGGTAGTCATCGGTCATGAGACTCGAGTCGTAGACGAAGCCGTGCTCTTCGACGAGCTCCAGCGTCGATTCCGACAGATCGGCCGAGGGCGAGCGGTACCCGAGCGGGCGCACTCCGATCCGCTCGAGCACGTCGAGCGCCCGTTCCATGTCCGCCAGCTCCTCGTCGCGTGTCTGCTGCGACGGGTCGATGTGTGCGTACGAGTGGTGCGCGATCTCGTGGCCGCGCTCGAGGATCGATTCCGTTTCGTGCGGGAACGACTCGACGGTATGGCCCGGAACGAAGAAGGTTGCGCGGAGGTCATGGCGCTCGAGCAGGTCGAGCACGCGCGGCACGCCGACGCGTGCGCCGTACTCGCCGCGCGCGAGCATCGCCGGGGTCGTTCGCTCGTAGCCGAACCAGACCGAGAGCGCGTCGAAGTCGAAGCTCAGGCAGACCGTGCTGTTTGGCACCATGGTGATCGTCGCAGCCGGGGACCTTTGCTACAAAGTCCATCGTGACTTTTGCGGTTTCGAAGTCGCCCAGAACGCAGCGGCGCCTTCGCTGGGCCGCCGGCCTGCTCGCCCTGGGCGCAACGCTGGCCGTCGTCGCCGTGACGCTGCCGAAAGGCGGTTCGTATCCCGATACGTCGCGGCCGGGCCGGCCGGAGATCGTTCGCGTGCCTCGAGCAGTCCCGCTCACGGCTGAGCGGCGTGCCGTGATCAACAGGCTGATCGACGAGTTCGTGCCCGCAGCCGTCGAGCGGCGCGATCCACTGCAAGCGCTGCCGCTGGTCACGCAAGCCTTCCGCGCGGGGATTTCCAGGCACGCCTGGGCCAACGGCAAGCTCCCGGTCGTCCCGTACGACGCGAGTGGCACGCATTTCCACGGCTGGACGCTCGACTATTCGCTCGCCCGTGAGATCGCCGTCGACGTTCTCCTGCGCCCCGGCCGGCGCGAGACGCGTGGCGCGATCGCTTTTACGGCCGTGTTCAAGCGGCCCCATCGCACCTGGCTGATCGACGAGTTCGTCCCAGCCGCGTCGTTCGCGCCGGACAGCGCCAAGACGAAACGGATCCTCGCCCAGCCGGACTTCGCGCCGCCGCCGAAACCCGGCAACTAGGAGGAGCGCCTACTGCTCGTCGAGCCACTCCTGGTTCGCCCTGTTCTCGCGAAGGGCGCCCACGAACAGCCCGATCCAGCCGGCGATCCACGCCACGCCTCCTAACCACGGCCACCAGCCGCCGAGGCTCTCGAGTGGGGTGAACACGACGACGAGCAGTAGAGGGCCGAGCACGAAGAAAAGGGAGATCGCGAAGGCAGCGACGCCGCACTGCAGGAACGTGCCGACTGTTCCCGGACCAGACACCAGCAAGAAATCGTCAGGCACCGTCCGGTCCGGCAGACGGTCGGGACGCGTGTTGGCGTGAATGGAGAAGCGCTCCCAACCGTCAGGTTTCATTTGCAACGACCTTACAGGCCGCTCTCCATTTCGCCAATGCCCCGCGCGAAACACGGAAGCTGAACATCTCGCCGGCAGCGCGGCTTTGCCGCGCTGCACACCAACAAAAGCCGAAGCCAACTCGCTTCCAATGACGGCTCTTGGCACGCGCGCCGAAGGCGCGCCTGCCTATGCCCAATTAAACCGCGGCACCTGAGACGGGATCCTTAGCGCTGCTTCCTCCCGGATCTGACGCGGTTCGGAGCGTCTCAGTGCCGCGGCGGAGAAATGTTAGCCGAGGTGCTTTTCGAGCCACCCGCGGGCGCGGTTCCATGCGTCGACCTGGTGCTCCCGCTCCGACCAGCCGTGGCCTTCGCGCGGATAGACGACAAGCTCGACCTCGCAGCCGGCCTCGACGAGCGCGTTGTAGAACTCCGTCGCCTGCGGTAGCGGCGTGCAGAGGTCCTCTTCCCCGTGGATGATCAGCGTCGGCGTCTTGCACTTGTGCGCGTGGAAGACGGGAGACCACTTCGGGTACGGCCCGGTGGGATCATTCGGATCTCCTTGCAGGAACAGCACGTCGAATTGCCCGATGTTCGTCGTGTAGTGGTAGCTCGTCCAGTCGGTGACGACCGCGAACGGGATCGACGCCGCAAACCGGTCCGTCTGCGTCACCGCCCACGACGCCATGAAGCCGCCGTAACTGCCGCCGGTGATCGCGACGCGCGCATCGTCGGCGATCCCGTCGCGCACGAGCGCGTCGACGCCCGCGAGAATGTCCTTGAAGTCGCCGCCGCCCATCTCGCCGAGGTTCGCGCGCGCGAAGTCCTGGCCGCGGCCGGTCGATCCGCGCGGGTTCGGGAAGAAGGCCGCGTAGCCCTCTTGAGCCAGAAGGTGCACCCAGAGGTGAGGGAAGTACCACCCCCACGTGCCTGTGGGACCGCCGTGCACGAAGACGACGAGCGGCAACGCACCGTCGCCGTGCCCACGTGGCAGTGCGAGCAAGCCCTCAATCTCGAGTCCATCGAACGACTCCCACGTGTAGGACTGCCAGTCCGTGGTGGACAGCTTTGGCGCGAGCTCGTCGTTCAGGGACGTCAGCTCGCGCACGTGCTGGCCGTCCTTGAAGAGAACGATCTCAGGCGGAACGAGCGCCGACTCGAACACGGCCGCGACCGTCGAGCCGTCGGCGCCGGGCGTGATCCTGGGCTGGAAGCGCGCGCCGAAGAGTACGTCTCCTGCGGCGTGCTCCTCAGCCGCGCCGTCGAGCCCGAGCCGACCGTACATCGAGCCGGAGCGGCGCCAGCCCGCATACCAGAGCGTGTTCTCGTCGGCGAACGAGATCCACGTGACGTCTAGCTCCGGCGCGAGCGCGCCGACGCCAAGCACGTGTGCCGTCCCCGTCACGACGGCGCGGTCGGAAGCGAAGCCTTCGATCCAAGCGATACGGCCGGCGGGCGAGATGCGCGGGCACTGCAACTGCCACTCGGCCGTGTGCACGCGCTCGACGCTGCGCGAGTCCAGGTCCAGGAGACCAATCCATGGGTCATACCACGCGCTCTCCGAGGGTTCGTCGGTGCAAACGGCGACCGCCCGGCCGCCGGCCCAGTCGAACTCGAATACGTTGATGCCCTCAGGGCTCACTTCCTTCGTGGCTCCTGATCCCGCGTCGACGAGATAGAGGCGGCGCCAGTGCGCGGCCGGGCGGAAGACCTTCGGATCCTCCTCCCCGGCGCCGGCTTCCCTGATCTTGGTCGCCGTCTGCACGCCCGCACGGTCTGAGCCGAGATCGGCGGCGAGCACGAGCAGCGAGCGGCTGTCGGGCGACCACCGAATGTCCTCGACGGAGCCGGGGATCTCGCCGAGCTCGCCGAGGCCGTCGATCCGAAGGCTCATGCGGCCGGCGTGGCCGTGGTCGGACGCGTAGGCGAGCGTGCCGTCCGGCGCGAAGCGCGGCAGCGCATCGGCAGCGCCGTCCTCGGTGGCGGGTGCGCCGTCGATCCAGAGCCGCGACTCGAGCGCCTGACCCTTCTGGCGAAACGAGGGCGCGACGATGTACGCGAGCCGCGAGCCGTCCGGCGAGAGGTCGAGATCGGTCGGCCGCCGCAGCTGCATCACCAGCTCCGGTGTGACCTTCACCGCTGCTGGAGCGGGCGTGCGCACGTCCGTGATCCTACGTGCTTGAATCGGAGGGTGACCGCCCTCTATCGGAAGTACCGGCCGCAGGACTTCGACGAGGTCGTCGGCCAGGAGCCGGTCGTGCGGACGCTCAAGAACGCGATCGCCGCCGGAAAGGTGCGCCAGGCATACCTCTTCGCGGGTCCACGCGGCACGGGCAAGACGTCGCTCGCGCGCATCCTCGCCAAGGGGCTCAACTGCGAGCAGGGGCCGACGCCGAACCCCGACAAGACATGCCACGCGTGCGTTGCGATCGCGAACGGCAGCTCACTCGACGTCGTCGAGATGGACGCGGCTTCGCAGCGCGGCATCGACGACATCCGTGAGATCCGCGAGCGGGTCGTCCTGCAGCCCGCCGAGGGACGCTACAAGGTCTACATCCTCGACGAGGCGCACCAGCTAACCGACGCCGCGTGGAACGCGCTGCTGAAGCTGATCGAAGAACCGCCGCCGCACCTCGTCTTCGTCTTCTGCACGACCGACCTCGCGAAGGTCCTGCCCACCGTCCGCTCACGCTGCCAGACGTTCGTTTTTCAACGGCCGCGGCTCGCCGAGCTCGTGCAGCTTTTGCGTCGCGTCGCGGACGGCGAGGGCATCGACGTCCCCGACCAGGCGCTGTCGCTGATCGCGCGTGGCGCGCGTGGCTCCTTCCGCGACGCGGTCTCCACGCTCGATCAGCTGTCCTCTGCGACGGAGGGGCAGATCACCGTGCAAGCCGTGCTGCAGCTTCTCGGCGCGGTCGAGGAGGAGGCCTTGTTCCGGCTGTGCGACCTCGTCATCGACCAGGACACCGCCGGCGCCCTGACGTTCGTCGAGGAGCTGGCAGCGCAGGGACAGGATCTCGGGCGGCTCGTCCTCGACCTGCTCGAGCACCTGCGCGCGCTGATGCTCGTTCAGCACATGCGCGAAGTCCCGGATTCGCTGCCGCTGACGGACGAGACGCGCGAGCGCCTCGCTGCGCAGGCGAACCAGCTCGGTGAGCCCACGGTCGTGCGCCTGATCGATCTCCTCGCGGTGGCGGTGGAGGACATGCGTCAGGGCGGCGATCCGCGGCTGCCGCTCGAGCTCGCGCTTGTGAAAGTAACGCGGCCCGCGGCGGACATGTCTCGCGAAGCGCTCGCCTTCCGCTTGGACCAGCTCGAGCGTGGTCGTGCAGCTCACGCTCCGGCGGCTCCGGCGGCAGCCACTCATGAAGAGGTCTCACCGGTTCGTGACGAGAGTCAGGAACCGCCCTCGGTCGAGGTTGAGCAGCTGCAGGAGGCCTGGCAGCGGAGCGTCCTCGCGGCGGTGAGCGAGAAGTCGATCCCCACCGCATCGATGCTCGCCGAGGCGCGGCCGGTCTCGCTTGCCGATGACACGCTCACGATCGAGTTCCCTCAGAACGCGTCGTTCCACCGCAAGCTCGCCGAGGAGCCGAAGAACGCGACGCTGCTGCGCGATGCGCTCTACGAGCTGACGGGACGCCGTCTCGCGCTCGAGTTCGTCCTCGGCGAAGGCGCGCCGGCTGAGGAGCAGGCCGACGAGTCGCCCGCGGGCGAGGAGGAGATCTACCAGCTCGTCAAGGAAACCTTCGACGCGGAGGAGATCACCGAGTGAGCATGGATTTCAACAAGCTTGCGCAGCAGGCTCAGCAGATGCAGGAGGAGATGCAGAAGGCGCAACAGGAGATGGAAAACGAGACGGTCGAGGGCACCGCGGGAGGCGGCGCCGTCACGGTCAAGGCGACGGGGACGGGAAAGATCATCGAGATCAAGATCAAGAAGGAGGCGATCGATCCCGAAGATCCCGAGACGCTCGAGGACCTCGTGCTCGCGGCCGTCAATGCAGCGCTCCACTCCGCGGAGGAGCTGGCGAAGTCGAAGCTGAACCTCGGCGCGCTCGGCGACCTCGGCTCGCTCGGCCTCGGCTTTTGAATCTCTGACCGCGCGCACCGTTCGTCCTCGTCCACGGTGCCGTGCTGCTCGAGCTCGCGTAGCCCGACGGCCGATCAGCCCAGGCACAATTCGGCCGTGCTCTCTCCTGCCGTGGACAACCTTGTGGCGCAGCTCACCAAGCTTCCCGGCGTCGGGCAGCGCACCGCGCAGCGACTTGCCTTCCACCTTCTCTCACGCCCGAAGGACGAGGCGCTGGCGCTCGCCGGCGCGATCGAGGACGTCAAGGAGCGCGTCCGCTTCTGCGCGGAATGCGGCAACCTGACGGAGGACGAGCTCTGCGGGATCTGCGCGGACGCGCGGCGCGACCACACGCTGATCTGCGTCGTCGAGCAGCCGGCGGACCTCATCTCGCTGGAGCGGACGCACGAGTACCGCGGCCTCTACCACGTGCTCGGCGGATCGCTCTCGCCGCTCGACGGCGTCGAGCCCGAGCACCTGCGCATCGACGAGCTGTTTCGCCGGGTGGAGCGGAACGGCGTACAGGAGGTCGTGCTCGCGACGAACCCGAACATGACCGGCGAGGCGACAGCCGCATTCCTCGCCGACCGGCTGCGCGGGCAGGTGCGCGTGACGCGACTCGCGAGCGGCCTTCCCGTCGGCGGCGACCTCGAGTACGCCGACGAGGTGACGCTCGGCCGCGCGCTCTCCGGCCGTCGGGAGATGACCTGATGACGGAGACGACATACCAGGCGATCCCGGAGGTCTCCGCCGACGAGCGTGCGCCGCACGCCGGCACCGTCGTGATGAAGTTCGGCGGCACGTCCGTCTCCGGGCCCGAGCGCCTCAAGGCGGTGGCGCGGCGGCTGGTCGACGCGCACGAGGCGGGCAACCGGGTCGTCGGCGTCCTTTCCGCGATGGGTGACACGACCGACGAGCTGGTCGAGCTGGCGCAGCAAGTGTCGGCGCGCCCGGATCCACGCGAGCTGGACATGCTCATCTCCGTCGGCGAACGCATCTCGTGCGCGCTCGCGGCGATGGCGATTGTCGACCTCGGCCACGAGGCGATCTCGCTCACCGGTTCGCAAGCGGGAATCGTCACGGACACCGTCCACGGCAAGGCGAAGATCGTCGAGGTACGCGCGAAGCGGATCCACGACGCACTGGACGCCGGCCGCATCGTGCTGGTCGCAGGCTTCCAGGGGATCTCGAACGAGTCGCTCGACGTCACCACGCTCGGCCGCGGCGGCTCCGACACGACGGCCGTCGCGCTCGCGGCGGCGCTCGGCGCCGATTGCTGCGAGATCTACACCGACGTCGAGGGCATCTTCACCGCCGATCCGCGGATCGTCCCGCACGCGCGGAAGCTCGACGTCGTCAGCTACGACGAGATGCTCGAAATGGCCGCTTCCGGCGCGAAGGTTTTGCAGCTACGCTCGGCAGAGTTCGCTCGGAACCACAATGTGAGGCTGCACGTCCGCTCCACGTTTGCCGATAGCGACGGAACGTGGATCACGGAGGAGGACGACCCGATGCTCGAAAAGGCGATGATCTCCGGCGTCGTGCACACACGCGAGGAGCTCGTGTACCGCGTCGAGGGAATCGGCGCGGACGCTCTGTTCGACGCGCTCGCGCGGGCATCCGTCAACGTGGACACGATCGTGCAGATCACCGCCGACGAGATCGTCTTCTCCGCGCCGACCGAGGACCGGCGGGACGCCGAGCGAACGCTCGACTCGCTTGGAGCACGCTGGTCGTCGCGCGACGATCTCGGGAAGGTGAGCGTCGTCGGGGCGGGCATGAAAAGCCATCCCGGCATCGCGGCGAAGACGTTCGCGACGCTGCGCGAGCAAGGAGTCGAGCCTGCCGTCGTGACGACCTCGCCCATCAAGATCGCGTGCCACATCCCGACGGGCGACGTCGAGAAGGCCGTTCGCGCCCTGCACGAGGCGTTCGACCTTGCCTAGGGTCGGCGTCATCGGAGCGACCGGCGCGGTCGGCCGCGTCTTGCGCGAGCTTTTGCGCGAGTGGGACGACGTGCGCTACTTCGCGTCTGCCCGTTCCGCGGGCACGGAGCTCGACGGACGCCGCGTGGAAGAGGCGAGTCCCGACGCTCTCTCCGCGGGCGGTCTCGACCTCTGCTTCTTCGCGATCGGCGCAGCGGCGTCGCTCGAGCTCGTCCCGCACGCTGTGCGCGGCGGGGCAGTCGCGATCGACAAGTCGTCGGCGTGGCGGATGAAGCCGGACGTGCCGCTCGTTGTCCCCGAGGTGAACGGCGGCCGTGCGCTCGAGCACAACGGCGTGATCGCGGTGCCCAATTGCTCGACGATCCAGCTCCTCGTCGCGTTGAAGCCGCTGCACGATGCAGCGGCGCTGCGCAACATCCGCGTCGCGACGTACCAGTCGGTCTCCGGAGCCGGTACGCAGGCCATGGACCGACTGCGCGCCGAGACGGTGGACGAGCACGACGCGCGCGGCGACTGGACGTTCGACGGCGAAGAGTTCGAGGAGGAAGCGAAGATCCGCGAGGAGGTCCGCAAGATCCTCGAGCTCCCGGAGCTGCCGGTGCAGGCTACGTGCGTGCGGGTGCCCGTGCTGGTCGGCCACCTCGAGGCCGTCTGGATCGAGACCGAGGAGGCGCTCGAGCCGGAGCAGGCGCGCAGGCTGCTCGCATCGACTCGCGGTGTCCGCGTCGTGGACGTCCCGAGCCCCGCACAGGCCGCGGGTGAAGACGACGTGCTCGTCGGTCGCATCCGGCGCGATCCCGCCGCACCCAACGGCCTCACGCTCATGGTTGCCGCCGACAACCTGCGCAAAGGCGCCGCGCTGAACGCCGTGCAGATCGCCCAGCTGCTGGTCGAGCGCTCCGCGCTCGCGGCCTGAGCATCTGGCTCTGGCTCGCCGTCGCGCTCGGCGCGACGCTGGCGGTGTGGCTCGCGCTGATCCTCGTGCTCGTGCTCGCGGGACGGCATCGGGACGCGCGCGACGTCACATCGTTCATTCCCGACTGCATCGTTCTCTTCAAGCGCCTGCTCGGCGAGCCGCGAGTGCCGCGCCGCGGAAAGTTCGCCGTCGCCGCGCTCGTGCCCTACCTTGCGCTGCCCTTCGACGTCGTTCCAGACTTCATCCCTGTCGCCGGTCAGCTCGACGACGCGATCCTGGTGGCGCTCGTCATCGCATACGTCGTGCGAGTCGCGGGGCGTGGCGTGGTGGAGGATCTGTGGCCGGGTTCCGAACGCGGCCTGCGCGTTTTGCTCAGCCTTGCGCGCTAACGATCAAGCGCTCTACATCATTTAACGCGACCCCATGGTTGAACGCCGCGCGGGATCGGTCCGGATCGATCCCAGCCGGCATCCCATATGTCTCGTGGATCTTGTCGAAGGCCGCGTCGAGGAAAGCAACCCTCGAGCGCTTCGTCGTGCCGGGAGAGCCGAGGCTGGGCTGACCCCCATCGTTCAGAAATCTCCACGCGGTCCACGCCGGCACAAGGCCCTTGGGAACGGAGGCGTCGTTTTCAACGGCGGCACGCGCACGAAGAAAGCGCAGCCCGCAACCGCTCAGGCTTGCCGCGTTCCGCGGCTCGCCAACACCAGCCGACGAACGAAAGCGCAAGAAGGGCTGACATTTCCTCTCTTGCCGGCGGCGATGTCACGTGGAGCGGCCGGATACCCGCCCCTATCCAGTTCGTCCGCTCGCGCGTTCGCACCGTTGCCCACTCCTCGAGGAAAAGGACGCGGCACCGGCTAAGCGTCTCGTTCAGCATGCGAACGCTCTCGACGTCCTGCGTGATGGCAACGTGATGCATCGTTCCCGTATCGGATCCGGGAGAGACGGGCTTGATAACCGTTAGGGAATCCGTTGTGGCACAGGCGCCGGCGCGAACACCTCACGCAGCTTGCGCATGACCTCGACCCGCTTGCCCTCGAGGACCGGCTGCAGCCCGCCCAGCTCGAGCCGGCACAGCTCGACGCGACCCTGCGCGCGCAGCGTGCGGAAACCGAAGTCCGCGAGGAAGTCGCGCGGGAAGACAGTCCGGTGCACTTCGAAGCGCTCATACGCCGACTCGCCTTCGCGGTACCGGTACGCGAACGTCTCGAGTGCCGGCGCGTGTCGCTCGCGCGCTTCGCCGATCGCAGTGAGGAAGAGTGACTGCATGACCCACGGCGTCGACGGCTCGACGAGATACGCGCAGGTGACGAGGAACGCGTCGTCGCTCGGCGGACCGGCCGGCAGCTCTTGCGCGCGCGGGAAGAATTGCGAGGGCCCGAACTGCATCGATCCCAGGAGCCGGCCGTCGTCGTCGTGGTAGACCGCGCCCCACGCGCCCGAATCGTCCTCGATCCTCTCGATCCAGCGCCGCTTGTCGGTCGCGCGACTACCGCGGGACTGCCACCAGACGCACTCGTGACACACGCTCGGCGTCGTCTCGAGCGTCGCGCCGGTCAGTCCTGCGACTCGCGTGCTCATCCCGGACCTTGTAGCACCAGCTCGGTCGCCTCGGGGCGCGCTGCGAAGCGAAAGGGCACGAATGTCGTCCCGAGCCCCGCGGAGACGTGCATCACGCCGCCGGGGCGCCGATACAGCCCGCGCGTGTAACGGGCGCGAAGGTGAGCAAGCTGCAGCTTTCCGCCCGGATACGGAACGCAGATCTGCCCATCGTGCATGTGACCGGCGACGACGAGGTCGAAGGCGCCCGGCGGCAGTTCGTCGACAAGTTGTGGGTAGTGGGCGATCAAGATCCGCAGTTCCGCCTCCTCGCGCGGCACAGCGAGGTCGCGCGGCTGCCGGCGTGCGCGAACCCAGCGTGAGCGCGGGTCGGCGCCGGCGATGTAGACCCGCCGGCCGCGCAGCTCGATCGTCACGCCCTCGTCGGAGAGCAGCGTTGCCGGCTCGAGCTCGCGCAGGAAAGTGCGCTCCGCGAAGGGATCGCGGCTGATCGCGAGATCGTGGTTGCCGAGGATGGCGTAGCAGCGCGGCAGCGCCGCAACGACTCGCCGCAGCAACGGCTCTCCCGACGCGCGCGTGAGCAAGTCGCCGCTGACGAGCGTCAGGTCGGGCTGCCGCCGCGCCACCCACTCCGCCGCCCGCTCGACGGCATGCGCGCCGCGACCGGGAACGCCGAGGTGGAAGTCGGACAGGTGCGCGATTCGCAGACCGCGCAGCTCGTCCGGCAGGCCCGGCAACGCGACGTCGTGCGTCTCGAGGCGCACCCAGCCTGCCTCGAACCACGCCCAGCCGAGCGCGGCCGCCCCGAGTCCAGCGAGCGCTCTCAGGCCTGGAGCTTCTCGATGACCGGCCCGACGGAGACGACGTGCCGCTTGAACCGAAGTTCCGACTCCTCGAAGCCGGCGGCGACGCCGATCAGCTGCGAAAGGTGCAGGATCGGCATACGGAACTCGCGGCCCGTCGCCTTGCGCAGCTTCGACTGCCATGCATCCAGCGAGAGATGGCAGAGCGGGCACGGCGTCACCATCGCGTCGGCGCCGGCGTCGAGCGCTTGCTCGATCGGCTGGATCAACTCCCCGAGCGCAGTCTCCTCACGCGCCTGGATGATCGGGAAGCCGCAGCACTTGATCTTCGCCGGGTAGTCGATCGGCTCGCCGCCGCAGGCCTCGATGATCGCCTCGAGCGACCAGGGGCGGTCGGGGTCCTCGAAGCCCATGATCTTCGACGGCCGCAGGATCTGGCAGCCGTAGAACGGCGCGACCTTGAGACCCTTCAGCCCCTTGTGCGCGACGTGCTTCAGCAGCTCGTAGCCCTCCCCCTCCGCGATCAGCCACAGGAAGTGCTTGACGTCCACGTTGCCCGAGTAGGCGGGCACGCCGACCGCAGCAAGGTTGCGGTTGACACGCTCGCGGAGCGGCTCGTCACCCTTGAGCTGCCAGTTCGCCTGCCGCAGGTTCAACGTGCAGACGTTGCAGATCGTCATCAGCGTGTCCGCGCCCGTCGCTTCCGCGTACGCAAGGATGCGCGCGTTCAGATGCAAGTAGTAGTCCGGCTCCGCCTCGTGAATGTCGCCGGCCCCGCAACAGGTGACCGACTCGAGCTCTTCCAGTTCGAGCTCGAGCAGCGGCGCGAGGGCCTGCGTGGAGATGTCGAGCTCCTTCGCCGAGAGCGACGCGAGACACCCCTTGTAATAGGCGACCTTCACTCAGCGGCCTCCTCTCGCTCCAAGCTCTCTTGCTCGAACTCGATCCGGCCGAGCGCATGCTCGCCCTGCACGATGCCGAGCGCGCCGTCGACACCCTGCGACTTGACGATGTCGTAGAGCGCACGCGATTGGCTCACGTTCTTGGCGACGTGAGGCGGCACGGGCGGTGGCACCTTGCCGCGTTTCGCCAGACCGATCGCGAAGCCGGTCTGCTGGATCGCGGAGATGATCCCCTGCGTCTTCGGCACCAGCTCCGTCTCGCGCAGCCAGCCCGTCGTTTTTGCAGAAGTTACGAACCACTTCGCGTGCTTGGCGCCCAGGTCGCGGTCGATCCCTTCATGGATCGACTCGGCGCCGAGCTTCGCGATCGCGTCGCGCGGATCGACCCCCTTCGGGCAGCGCTCATTGCAGAAATAGCAGCGCGTGCAATCCCAGATGCCGTGCTCGGAGTTGTAGTCCTCCAGCCGCTCGACGCTCGCGCCGTCGCGCGCGTCGCCGACGAAGCGGAAACCCTTCGCGAGCGCCGCGGGCCCGAGGAACTCAGGATCGGCTTCCATCGAGTTGCACTCGGAGACGCAGCAGCCGCACATGATGCAGAGCGCCTCCTTCTGGATGACGTTCATCTGCTGCTGCGAGACGATCCGCTCCTTCTCACGCAGCTCGTCGTAGCCGGGCTGTAGCCAGGGCTTCATGGCGCGGATCTTGCTCCAGAACGGCGCCATGTCGACGACCAGGTCCTTGACGATCGGCATGTTGCCCATGGCCGAGATGGTGGGAACGCGCCCCTCCTCGACGATCGGCTGCATGCGCGTCTTGCACGCGAGCACCGCAGCGCCGTCCATGCGCATACCGCAGGAGCCGCAGATCATCATGCGGCAACTCTTGCGATACGAGAGCGTGCCGTCGACTCGATCCTTGATGAGATCGAGCACGTCGAGCAGGGTGACCCACTCGGGCGCATCGACCTCGTACTCCTTCAGCGCGCGCTCGCCCGTGGACGAGTCGTAGCGCCAGATCTTCAGCGCAACGTCCATCAGTACTTCCTCTCCTGCGGCTGCCACTTGGTCATCGTCACCGGCTGCCAGTGAAGCCGCAGCCGGCCGTCTGCGCCGCGTGTGACGAGCGTATGTCTGAGGTAGTTCTCGTCGTCGCGCTCCGGGTAGTCGTACGGGCGCGAATGTGCACCGCGGCTCTCCTTACGCGCGATCCCGGCCACGACCATGCAGTCGGCGAGGTCGAGCAGGAAGCCGAGCTCGAGAGCCTGCGTCAAATCGTTGTTGAAGATCTCGCCCTTGTCGTCGACGACGACGCGCTCATAGCGCTCTTGCAGGCCGGCAACGATTTCGCCCTGACGTAGCATCTGCTCCTCGCGGCGGAAGACGCCGAAGTTCTCGTGCATCGTCTGCGCGAGCTCGTCGCGAATCTGCCAGGGACGTTCCCCGTCGCTGCGGTCGAGAAGGGCCTGGAGGTCACGTTCGGCATCGGTCTCGGCGGACTGCGGCACCTCGACAACGGTGTTCGCGAGCGCCCACTCCGCCGCGTGTCGCCCCGCGCGCTTGCCGTACGTGATCGTCTCCATGAGCGCGTTGCCGCCGAGGCGGTTGGCGCCGTGAACGGAGACGCACGCACATTCCCCCGCAGCGTAGAGCCCCTCGACGTTTGTCCGTCCCCATACGTCAGTGTCGACACCGCCCATGTGGTAGTGCGCGCCCGGCCGCACCGGAATCGGCTCGTAGATCGGGTCGACGCCGGCAAACGTCATCGAGAGCTCGCGGGTTCCGTGCAGCCGCTCGAGGATCTTCTCCGCCCCGAGATGGCGCAGGTCCAGCAGCACGTTGCCGTCGACGCCGCGCCCCTCGTCGATCTCGGTCTGCTCCGCGCGCGAGATCACGTCGCGAGAGGCAAGCTCCATGGCGTTCGGCGCGTAGCGCTCGAGGAAGCGGTCGCCGTCGGAGTTGAGCAGATACGCGCCTTCACCGCGGGTGCCTTCGGTGATCAGCACGCCCGTCGGGGACAGCGTCGTCGGGTGGAACTGCATCATCTCCATGTCCTTCAGCGCGACGCCCATTCGCAGCGCCAGCACCATGCCGTCGCCGGTGCACGAGTAGGCGTTCGTCGTGCCGACGTAGAGGCGGCCGGCGCCGCCGGTTGCCAGGATGACCGTCTTCGCGCCGATCGTCTTCAGCCCGCCGTCGAGCAGATCCCAGCAGATGACGCCCTGACACCGGCCGTCGTTCTCGACGAGCCGCCAGGCGAAGAACTCTTCGTAGGTCGGGATGTCGCGCTTCATCACCTGCTCGTAGAGCACGTGCACGAGGACGTGACCGGTGATGTCGGCTGCGTAGGCGGTACGCGGCGCGCCGGCGGCACCGAACGGCCGTTGCGCGATCCTCCCATCGTCGGTGCGCGAGAAGACGGCGCCCCAGTGCTCGAGCTGGTATACGTCGCCGGGCGCCTCGTCGCAGAGGATTTGGATCGCGTCCTGGTCGCCGAGGTAGTCGGAGCCCTTGACGGTGTCGAAGGCGTGCGTTTCGGGATCGTCTTCTGACGCGTTGCCGAGCGCAGCGTTGATCCCGCCCTCGGCGGCGCCTGAGTGGCTGCGGGTCGGGTGGATCTTCGAGAGGAGCGCCACGTCAGCGCCGGCGTCGAAGGCCTCGATCGCTGCGCGCATGCCGGCGCACCCGGCGCCGACCACGAGCACGTCGTGCTTGGCCTCCACTGTTTGGAAGCTAGCGGAAGCTACTGGCCTGCCGCCTCGGTTCGACTAGACGCGCGGGCCGGCTGCTGAGATCTCGGGCGGCGTATCGGCCGCGAACTTCTCGAAGTTCGTGCTGAACATCTGCGCGAGCTCTCTCGCGCGGCGGTCGTACGCGGCCGGATCGCGCCACGTAGAGCGCGGATCGAGCAGCTTCGAGTCGACGCTGGGCACCTTGGTGGGCACCTCGAAGCCGAACAGCTCGTCGGTGCGGTACTCGACGGCGTCGAGCTCGCCCGAGAGCGCGGCGTGCAAGAGGGCGCGCGTCGCTTCGATCGGCATCCGCTCGCCTTCGCCGAACGCGCCTCCCGTCCAACCGGTGTTGACGAGCCAGACCGCAGCCTCGTGCGCGTCCAGCTTCTCGCCCAGCATCCGCGCATACACGCTCGGGGGTTGCGGCAGGAAGGGGGCACCGAAGCACGTCGAGAACGTCGGCTGCGGCTCGGTGATGCCGATCTCGGTCCCGGCAAGCTTCGCCGTGAACCCCGAGAGGAAGTAGAACAGTGCCTGGTCACGCGTCAGCCGCGCGATCGGCGGCAGGATGCCGAACGCATCCGCGGTGAGCATGACAATCGCGCTGGGATGCCCGGCGCGCTTCTCCGGCAGCGCGTGCGAGATCTGCTCGAGCTTGTACGCGGCGCGCGTGTTCTCCGTCTTCGAGTCGTCGTCGAGATCGAGCGCGCCCCGCTCGTCGATCGCGACGTTCTCGAGGATCGTTCCGAACGTATGCGTCGTTCTGTAGATCTCCGGCTCGGCGGTCGGCGAGAGACGGATCACCTTCGCGTAGCAGCCGCCCTCGATGTTGAAGACACCGTTGCTTCCCCAGCCGTGCTCGTCGTCGCCGATCAGCCACCGCTCGGGATCGGCCGACAGCGTCGTCTTGCCGGTGCCAGAGAGCCCGAAGAAGACGGCGACGCGTCCGTCCTCGCCGACGTTCGCGGAGCAGTGCATCGGAAAGATGCCCTCGAGCGGAAGCCGGTCGTTCATCACGGTGAAGATCGACTTCTTAATCTCGCCCGCGTAATGCGTGCCGCCGATCAAGACCTCCGTCCGCGTCGGATGCAGCACGACGAACGTGCCGCTGCGCGTGCCGTCCTCCTCCGGAACCGCTTCGAAACCGGGGGCGTGCAACACGAGCGCGTCCGCCTCGAAGTCCTCGAGCTCGTCGTCCGTCGGCTCGATGAAGAGCGTCTTCGCGAACAGCGCGTGGTACGCGGTGTCTGTGACGACGCGCACGCCGATCCGGTGGGCCGGGTCGGCACCCGCGAAGGCATCGATCACGTACAGCACCGAACGGCGCTCGAGGTACGCGGTGACCTTGTCACGGAGGCCGTGGAACTTGTCCTCGACCAGCTCGCGGTTGACGTCACCCCACCAGATTCGATCTTCCGACCCCCGCTCGCGAACGATGAACTTGTCCTTGGGCGAGCGGCCCGTATGAATGCCGGTGTCGACGACGAGCGGACCGCCCTCTGCCAGCGCGCCTTCCTTTCGGACGAGCGCATGCGTGTAGAGCATCGCTGCCGTGGGATTTCGATAGACCCGTCCGGACGGCTGGAGCCCATGCTCGGTCAGCTCCATGCTTTCGCTGCGCTCAGCCGTGGCCGCCATCGCTTCGTATGGTATTTGCGAGCCACACCCGATGCCGCATTTGATCCCGACATCCATCGTCGAGGACGACGTCACCCTGCGCCCCTGGAGCGACGTCGACCTCGACGCGATCGTTCGCCGCATCAACGATCCGGAAATCGGGACGTACCTCGACCTTGTGCCGCAGCCGTACACGCCTGCGGACGCGCGCGAGTGGTTCGCCATTACCGCCGGGTGGTGGGAAGAGGGAACGTCCGCGACATTCGGGATTCACGTCGACTCCATCGAAGGAGCCGTGGGCGGAATCGGAGTGCGATTCCTTGCTGACATCGACGAGGGTTGCGCGGAGGTCGGCTACTGGGTGGGAGCCGAAGCGCGCGGCCGCGGCGTCGCGACCAAGGCGACGCGCGCCGTCGCCCGATGGGCATTCGCGGCCGTGCCGGGACTCGCACGCCTACAGCTTCGCGCCGATGTGCAGAACATCGCCTCGAACCGCGTCGCGGAGAAGGCCGGCTTCACGCGTGAGGGCGTGCTCCGCTCGCAGCGGTTCAACGCGCGCATGGGACGCCGCGTCGACTTCGCCATGTGGTCGCTCTTGCGCGAGGAGCTGTGAACGGCGGCACGAATCCCCCTCTGTGGCCCTCGAACGCGAGATCGACCGCTTTCTGAGCAGCGCGGCATTTGCCGACACCACTCGCCGCTCGTACCGCTTCGATCTGGAGCACTTCGCGCGTTGGCTCGATGCCCGGCAACTGAAGCTCGACGACGTCGGCGTGCGCGAGCTGAGCGCGTACGTGGCCGACCTCGGGCGGGGCCGGTCGCGGCTCGCACCCGCGAGCATCGCGCGCAGGCTCGCCGCTGTTCGGTCGTTCCTGCGCTCGGTGCTCGGTTCGGCGCGTGTTCCGGAGGCCGCCCTGGCGCCGCGCCGACCACGGCGTTTGCCCAACGCACCCCGCGCGGCGGAGATCGAGCGCACGCTCGAGGGCCTAGACGGCGACGGCCCGCTGGCGCTGCGCAACCGGGCGCTCGTCGAGCTCGTCTACTCGGCCGGCCTGCGCAGCGCCGAGGCGGTGGGCCTCGACCTCGCGGACGTCGACTTTGAGCAGGAGCTCGTCCACATTCGCGGCAAGGGCGGCAAAGAACGCGTTGTTCCGCTCGGCGAGGAAGCTGCGTGGTGGCTGGCGCGCTACCTCGAGCACGCGCGACCAGAACTCGCCGCGGGAGCGGAGAATGCGTTCTTCCTGTCCGTGCGCGGCCGGCGTCTCGACACGAGCACCCTGCGGCGGATCACGCCGAACCCGCACCGTCTCCGCCACGCATTCGCGACGCACCTGCTGGAAGGCGGTGCCGACCTACGCACGATCCAGGAGCTGCTCGGCCACTCGTCGCTCTCGACGACCCAGATCTACAGCCACGTCGACGGCAAGCGCCTGCGCAAGGTCTACGACCGCGCCCATCCCCGATCGTGACCTGTCGAAATGCAAGCATTTCGACCGAGAAGACCGGGCAGGCGCGCCTTCGGCGCGCGTGCCCTTCGGCGTCATTGAAAGGTTGACGGTCTCCGAAGTGGTGAGCGCGCAGCGCGGCTAAGCCGCGCTGCCGCCGAGAGGTTCAGACGAGGAATTACTTGTGAGCGAGCGAAGCTCGTCTGAATGGCCGACGCTTCCGACCCGCACGTCGAGGGCTTCCTTGCGCTGCTCGCAGCGCGGCGGGCGCCGCGGACGGTCGAGGCGTACCGCCGCGACCTGGCGGATGTCACAAAGTTCCTCGGCGGCTCCCCTGCGCGGGCGACGACCGAGGATCTCGAGCGCTATCTCGCCGGCCTGCGCGCCGCCGGGTTCTCGCCCGCGACGATCGCGCGTCGCATGGCGGCAATTCGCGGCTTCTTCCGCCACCAGCAGCTCCTGGCCGATCGCGACGACAACCCCGCCGCCGATCTCGACCTACCGCGCCGCCGCCCGAAGTTGCCGCGCACGCTTTCGCCGGGTGAGGCCGAGCGCCTGATCGACGCCGCCGCGGGGACGCAGCCGCGGGACCTGCGTGACAGCGCGCTCGTCGAGCTGCTCTACGGCGCCGGTCTCCGCGTCTCCGAAGCAGTCTCGCTCGAGAAAGGCGGCGTCTCACTCGACGAACGCCTCGTCCGCTGTGTCGGCAAGGGCGACAAGGAACGGGTCGTGCCGATCGGGCGCCAGGCCGCCGAGGCCCTGCGGCGGTATCTCGCCCGCGGGCGCCCGCACCTCGACCGCCGGCATCGCCCGGAGCTCTTCCTCAACGCACAGGGCGGAGCGCTCACACGCGCGGGCGCATTCTTCATCCTCCGCCGGCGAGCCGCCAAGGCCGGACTCGACCCCGCGCGCGTGCACCCCCACCTGCTGCGCCATTCCTTCGCGACGCATCTGCTCGAGGGCGGCGCCGACCTGCGCAGCGTCCAAGAGATGCTCGGCCACGCCGACCTGTCGACGACCGAGCTGTACACGCACGTATCCGATCGGCGCCGACGGGAGTTGTACTACCAGGCGCACCCTCACGCGAGACGGCGCGGACCCCAGAACGATGGCGACTCACACACTCACCCTCGCACTCTCGGCAGCCGGCGTCGGCTACCTGATGGTGAAGGCGGGGCTGGCTAAGAACGCGCTCGAGCCGCGGCGGCGGAGGCGCGTCTGTCCGTCATGCGGTCGCGAGATCAGCGGCCGCCGCTGCGACGCGCACTAGCTTCCACGTTCGACTTCTTCGTCAGAAAGGCCGCAACCTTCTGGGCTGCCTCGCGCAACTGGCGCTCCTCGTCGTCGGCCTGCGCCAGGCCACTGAGGAGGACGATCGTCTCCCGCGCTGGAGGCCCGTTCTTCAGGCAGACGATGGCCAAGCGCCGCACCGCTTGGTTCGGATCGTCGGTCGCCAGGTCGTGCAGCCTCCGCCGAGACCGGTTGACGATCCCGGGGCTGTCGCGGGAGAGCAGCTCGAGCGAGACGAGCGCCGAACCTCGGCACGCAGGGCTCTCGTCCTCCAGCCCTCGCTGAACCAGCTCGAGCTTCTGCCGGTACCGGAACTGGCCCAGCGCCCGGTACCCGACGGCGCGCACGCGGTAATCCGGGTCACGGACGGCACCCTCCACTTCGTCTTCCCATTCCCTCCGCAGCGTCGCAATCGCGGCCTCGTCGCCCGCTTCGGCGAGCTCCTGCGCGTGCGCGGCCGCTTCGGCGAGGTTCAACGGGGTGAGGCGACGGGGTAGTCGCGCGGCTCCGGGCCGACGTACTCAGCGCCCGGGCGGATGATCTTGTTGTCCGCATGCTGCTCGAGAACGTGCGCGGCTTGCCCGGCCACCCTGCTGCACTCGAAGAGCGGTGTAAAGAGGTCGGTGGGCACGCCGAGATAGCGGTAGACCGAGCCGGAATAGAGGTCGACGTTCGGCCAAAGGCCTTTTTGCTCGGTCACCGCCTGCTCCACCGCCTCGGTGATCGCGAACCAGTTCGGCTCACCGCCGTCTGCGGCGAGGTCTTGTGACCAGCGCTTCAGGATCACGGCACGCGGATCCGTCGTCACGTAGAGCGGATGGCCGAATCCGTACACCGTCTCCTTGCGCTCGAAGCGGCGCCGCACCGCATCGGCGGCGCGCTCCGGCGAGCCGATCTCCTCGAAGAAGACCATCGCCTGCTCGTTCGCGCCGCCGTGAAGCGGGCCCTTCAGCGCGCAGATCGCCGCGACGACGGCGGAGTCGAGATCGGCGAGCGTTCCCGCGACGACACGCGCCGTGAACGTCGATGCGTTCATCTCGTGCTCGGCGTGCAGGATCATCGCCACGTCGAACGCACGGACCTCCTGAGCCGTCGGCGTCTCGCCGCGCAGCATCGTCAGGAAGTTCTCGGCATAGGAGAGCGACCCGTCCGGCTCGATCGGCCCGAGGCCGCGGCGGCGACGGTCGTAGCGCGCGACAATCGTCGGCAGCTGCGCGATCAACCGCGCGGCCTTCCGGCGTTCGTTCTCGCGGTCCGTCGCGGCCTCAGCCGCATCGGAGAACGAGAGCGAAGAGACGGCCGTGCGCAGAATCTCCATCGGCGTCGCGATCGTCGCGTTGGCGTCCACGATGCCGGCTGTAGCCTCGGGTAGCTCGCGAGCGGAGAGCTCATCGCGAAACGCAGCGAGTTTGTCCGCGTTCGGCAGTTCCCCCTCGAGAAGTAGGTACGCGACCTCCTCGTACGTCGCGTGCTCGGCGAGATCGGCGATGTCATAGCCGCGGTACATCAGCACCCCGCGCTCAGGGTCGATCGAGCAGATGGCGGTCTGCGCGACCACGACGCCCGAGAGCTGGACGGATTTCTTCGCAGGCATCCGTCCGTACGTTACCCCTCGATACGATCCCGCCGTGCCCGAGAGGAGGAAGATCACCGTCGTCGGCGCCGGGAACGTCGGCGCGACGTGCGCGCAGGTTCTCGCGACTCGCGACTACGCCGACGTGGTGGTCGTCGACATCAAGGAAAACCTGCCGCAGGGCAAGGCGCTCGACATCAACCAGATGGGCGCGGTCCTCGGTTACGAGCCGCGCGTCGTCGGCTCCAACGGCTACGAGGAGACGGCGGGGTCAGAGATCGTCGTGATCACCGCAGGCCTGCCACGGTCACCGGGCATGAGTCGCGACGACCTCGTCACGACGAACGAGAAGATCGTCGGCTCGGTCACGGAACAGGTGGTCGCGCAGAGTCCGGACGCCGTGATCATCGTCGTCTCGAATCCGCTCGACGCGATGTGCCACGTCGCGAAAAACGTCTCGGACTTTCCGAAGGAGCGAGTGTTCGGAATGGCCGGCGTCCTCGACACTTCGCGCTTTCGCACCTTCATCGCCTGGGAGACGAGCTCTTCCGTGAAGGACGTGACGGCGACGGTTCTCGGCGGCCACGGAGACCAGATGGTGCCCGTCGTGAGCGCGACTGCCGTCGGCGGCGTTCCGCTGACGAAGCTCGTGGCGCAGGGCCGTATCGACGCGATGGTCGAGCGGACGCGCAAGGGCGGCGGCGAGATCGTCAATCTGCTCGGCACCTCCGCGTGGTACGCGCCCGGCGCCGCCGCGGCGCAAATGGTCGACGCGGTCGCGCTCGACGAGAAACGTGTCCTTCCCTGCACTGCGCTGCTCGAAGGCGAATACGACATCGACGGCCTCTACATGGGCGTGCCGGCGAAGCTCGGCGCCGGCGGGATCGAGGAGATTGTCCAACTCGACCTCAGCGAGCAGGAGCGCGAATGGCTTGGTGAGTCGGCGGACGCGGTCCGCGACGTGGTCGGCGTTCTGACGACGGCGTAACGCGTATGGACCTCGGCCTCAGCGGCCGCACCGCGATCGTCTGCGGCGCCTCGTCGGGGCTCGGCCTCGCTGTCGCCGAAGCGCTTGCGGCCGAAGGTGCGCACGTCGTCATGCTTGCGAGGCGAGGTGACGTGCTCCGGCGCGAGGCGAATCGGCTGGGAGGAGTGGCCGTCACCGGCGACGTGCGCGAGCAGGCCGACCTCGACCGTGCTGTCCGCACCGCCGTCGACACGTTCGGCAGCATCGACATCCTCGTGCCGAACAGCGGCGGGCCACCGCCTGCGCGTGCGGACGAGATCGACGCCGAGCAGGTGCAGGCGGCCGTCGATCTCCTGCTGCTACCGGTCGTCCGGCTCGTCACCCTGTCGCTGCCGCACCTGCTGAAGAGCGACCAGGGACGAATCGTCCTCGTCAGCTCGCTCGCGGTGCGAGAGCCGACACCACACCTCGCGCTGACGAACGCAGTCCGGCCGGGCGTCGTCGGATACATGAAGTCACTGGCGAATGAGCTCGGGCCGAACGGGATCACCGTCAATTCGGTCGGCCCGGGCCGCATCGCGACGGCGCGCATGCAGGAGCTCTACGGTGAGGGCGGCCCGCCCGCCGACGAGATTGCGAAAATTCCGGCGCAACGCCTCGGCGAGCCGCGCGAGCTGGGCGATCTCGTCGCCTTCCTCTGCTCACGCCGTGCCTCGTATGTCAGCGGGACGCACATCCCGGTCGACGGCGGGCTCTACCGCGGACTGCTGTGAACGTTCGTCGCGCGCTCACGCCCTTCCGTCTCGCTTTCGCGGTCCTGGCGCTGCTCATCGTCACGTTCCTGCTGCTGTGGCTCGTTCCGTCGAACACGTACATCTTCCTCCCGGATCGCGCGCACCCCGTCGATCCGCTCGTCGACGTGCAGGGAGGGCACCGGCCCCACGGCGGTGGCATCTACTTCGTCGACATCTTCGTCCGCAAGGCGTCGCTGATCGAACGGCTCTGGCCGGGGCTCCACGAGGGCGCGCAGCTTGTGCCGCGGTCGGCGCTGCTGGCGCCCGGGGTGACCGACGAACAGCGCGAAATCGAAGATCAGCGCGCGATGACGCGTTCGCAGCAGGTCGCGGCCGCCGTCGCGCTGCGTGCGGCCGGTTACCGCGTCAAGGCGAATCCGACAGGTGCGCTGATCGAGCAGGTCGCGAGCGACGCGCCGGCGGCCGGGAAGCTTCTGCCCAGTGACATCATCGTCGCAGCGGCCGGCAATCCTGTTCGCACGACGTCCGACTTGCGCCGGATCGTCGGCCGGCAGCGGCCGGGCGCCAGGATTCGACTCTCGGTCCGCCGGGGCTCCAATCTCGTCCAGATCAACGTGCGGACGATCGCGGACCCGCATCGATCGGGCCGCTCGATCATCGGCGTCTTCGTCCAGCAGTCCGCGTCGATCAGGCTGCCGCTCAAGGTGAAGATCGACGCCGGCAACGTCGGCGGGCCTTCCGCGGGCCTCGCGTTCGCACTCGACGTGCTCGAGCAGCTCGGCAAGGACGTCGACCGCGGAAACCGGATCGCCGCGACGGGACAGCTCGAGCTCGACGGAGCGGTGACGGCCGTCGGCGGCATCCGACAGAAGACGATCGGCGTTCGCCGTTCAAACATCCACGTCTTCCTCGTGCCGGCTGGGGATAACGCTGCCGAGGCGAGACGCTATGCGGACGATGTGCGGATCGTGCCTGTGCAGAGTTTTCGACAGGCGTTGCGCCAACTGGCAACGCTGACAAAATCTACCGCTTAGCAGGAGATTTGCGACCTTTCGAATGTCCAGGAAATTGCTGCGTTTTCGTTAGTGCGGAGCTTGATTCCACTTGTGGCGCCCCTAAGATCCACGTCCGTAGAGGGGCGTAGGTCGGCGGCACAATCCGAAGGAGCAGCAAATCGATGGCCAAAAAGGCGAATGCGACGTGCGCAGATTGTTATTTCCGCAGGGCAGGACTGTGCGCGCTCGCAACCGAGGTGCCGTGCCCGACGTTCCGCGCATATGCGCGCGGCGCGCTCGCCCCGTCGCAGCAGGCGCCGCTCGTTGCGCGCCCGCTCCCGCGGTTCACCGCGCAGCACGCCGCAGCGTAGAGTCGGCAGCGTGAAACTCCTCCGACGCAGGGGACTCGACCCCGAGACTCGAGAGACCTTTCAGCCTCGCCTCTGGCTCGTCGTCGCAGCGCTGGTATTCATTGCCGGATATCTCGTGGCCTTCATCGCCGAGAACAACAAGAAGGTGACGATCCATTTCGTCTTCTACTCGCCTCACACGTCCGTAATCTGGGTGATCCTGCTCAGCCTGGCGATCGGGCTGATCGGAGGCCTGCTGCTCTCGCAGCTATATCGTCGCCGTCGACGGCAGGAGCGCGGCTAGCCGCGGAACGCCCTCGCGGATCTCGTCCGGCGAGACGAAGCTGTAGGCAAGGCGCGCCGTCGACGACGCTCCGCCGAAATCCGTGCCCGGCACGAACGTCACTCCCGCGTCGCTTGCCCGACCGAGCAGCTCAACGGTGTCGGTGCCCGGTAGGTCGAGCCAGACGAAGTAGCCGCCCAGGGGCCGCGACCACGTAGCCCCCGTCGCTCCCAGCTCCGCCTCGAGCGCCTCGAGCATCGCGTCCCGTCGAGCACGCAGGAGGTCGCGCACTCGCGCCAGATTCGACTCGAAGTTGCCGCGGCGCATGAACTCGTAGACCGTCGCCTCTCCCAGGAGGGCGGGCGTGATGTAGGTCGATGTGGACGTAGCCTCGAGCTCGGCGCGGAGCTCCGGACCGAGGATGAAATAGCCGACGCGGCTTCCCGGTGCGACCGTCTTCGAGAACGACGAGGTGTAGACGACATGGTTTCCTCCCTCGAGCTCGAGCAGCGACGGCTCCGGCTCGCCCTCGAAGCGCACGAGGCCGTACGGATCGTCTTCGAGCACGAGGAGCTCGTGTGCGCGCGCAATCTCGACGATCCGCCGCCGCCGCGCTGTCGAGAGCGTGCGGCCGCTCGGATTCTGAAAGGTCGGGATCGTGTAGAGAAACGCCGGTTTGGGACCATTACCGAGGGCGGCTTCGAGGGCGCTGGGGTCGAGTCCCTCGTCGTCCATGTCGAGGGGCACGACCTCCGCGCCGAGCTCGCGGAGGATCTTCAGCGGCCGGTCGTACGTCGGCCGCTCGACCAGCACGCGCTGTCCCGCGCGGCAGAAGCGATGCGCGAAGAAGATGAAGCCCTGCAGCCCGCCGTTCGTGACGAAGACGCGCTCGATCTGAACGTCGTGCCGCTGGGCAATCCAGTCGCGCAACGGCTCGTACCCGCTCGGCGAACCGTACGAGAGGATCGTCCTCCCGTCCGCGAGCAGCGCCGCACGCGCGCAGTCGGCGAGCTCCTCGACCGGCAGGCATTCGGGAGCCGGGACGCCCCGCGCGAACGAGATCACGCCCGGACTCCCACCCGCTCCGCGACGAGCTGGGCAACCTCCGTCGGCGTCGTCCCGACGGAGATGCCTGCGGCCTCGAGGGCTTCTTTCTTCGCCTGCGCCGTGCCGGACGTGCCCGAGATGATCGCGCCGGCGTGTCCCATCGTCTTGCCGGGCGGCGCGGAGAAGCCGGCGATGTAAGCGAGCACCGGCTTCGTCATCCGCTCCTGGATGAACGCGGCCGCTTTCTCCTCCTCGTTGCCGCCGATCTCCCCGACGAGCACGACGTATTCCGTCTCGGAGTCGGTCTCGAACTTCTCGAGGACGTCGATGAACGACGAGCCGACGACGGGATCGCCGCCGATCCCGACGATCGTCGAATTGCCGAGCCCGAGCTGAGTGAGCTCGTGCCCGATCTGGTACGTGAGTGTGCCGGAGCGCGAAACGAGCCCGACTTTCCCCTCGCTGAAGATCTCGGCAGGGATGATTCCGACGTTCGCCTTGCCCGGCGAGAGCACGCCGGGGCAGTTCGGTCCGATCAGCGTGACGCCGAGCGGGCGAATGTACGTGTAGACGCGCAGCATGTCGTGCGCAGGAATGTGCTCCGTAATGCAGATCACTGTCACGATGCCGGCATCGACTGCCTCGTAGATCGCGTCGACCGCGAAGCGGGCGGGGACGAAGATCAAGGTCGTGTTCGCTCCCGTCTCCGTGACCGCATCCGCAACGGTGTTGAAGACGGGAACGCCTTCGACGTCAAGGCCACCCTTGCCCGGGGTCACGCCGGCGACGACGTTGGTGCCGTAGTTGCGGTTGCGGAGGCCGTGGAAGCGACCTTCGCTGCCTGTGAGCCCCTGCACGACGAGCCGCGTCTCGTTGTCGACGATGATCGCCATCAGTGGGCCACTAGCCTTTGCGTCCCTTCAGCGCGATCCGGGTCATCGAGAGGCGGCCGTCCGAGATGCGATCGCGGAGGAGATCTCGAACGCGCGCGGCCTCCTCGCCCTCGCAGCCCGCGCGCGTGAGCCACGCCTCCACGTCGATGTCGGTGTCGATCAGCTCGAGCGCTTCGACGCCCAGGCCGGCTCGCTCGAAGAGCTCTCGCCATTCCGCCTCGTCGTAGTTGCGAACGTGCGTCGGATCGCGAAGCCGCTCCGCCTCCTCGACAGCCTCGCCGCGGTAGAGGTTGTCGACGATGACCACGAGCTTGCCGGATACGCGCACCATCTCGCCTAGCGCCGCGCCGATGTCCGCAAAGTGGTGCGGCGCAATGCGGCTGACGACGACGTCGAAGCTGCCGTCCGCGAACGGAAGGTGCTCTGCGCGGGAAACGACGTCGGCCTGCATGCCGGGCGCCGGATCGACCGTGACGAGGTCGAAGCCGGCCTCGCGCAGCCGCCGCGCGACGTGGCCGCCGCCGGTGGCAACGTCGAGCGCAGTCCTGCCTTCGGCCCACTCGACGATCAGGTCGAGGTCAGCGCCGGAGCGATGGGCTTCGCTCTCGCGGTACGCCTGTGCGTGTCTGCTCCAACGCTCTGTCATCCCGCCAGCTCCACCGCCCGCCGCGCCGCCTCGAGCATCGTCGGCTCGACATGGACATTCGGCGGCGCCGCCTGGCTCAGCAGCTCACGTCCCTCTTCCGCGTTCGTGCCGTCGAGGCGAACGACGATCGGCAGGTCGATCGACATTTGCTCGAGCGCGGTCAGGATTCCGCGCGCGACCTCGTCGCCGCGCGTGATCCCGCCGAAGATGTTGAAGAAGATCGAGCGAACGTCGGCATCGCGGACGATCACCTCGAGCGCGTCGACGACTCCTTGCGCGTCGCCTCCGCCTCCGAGATCGCAGAAGTTGGCCGGTCGTCCGCCCGCGACGACGACGACGTCCACGGTGGACATCGAGAGGCCTGCACCGTTGCCGAGGATTCCGACGGAGCCGTCGAGCTTCACGTACGTCACGCCCTTCTCGCGCGCAAACGCCTCCAGCGGATCGGCCGCCGCGATGTCGCGCATCTCCGCGAGATCCGGGTGGCGAAAGAGTGCGCTGTCGTCGATCGTGACCTTCGCATCGAGGGCCTTGACCGTTCCGTCGGGCGTGACGACCAGCGGGTTGATCTCGCAGAGCATGGCGTCGGATTCGCTGAAGCACGCGTAGAGCTTCCCGACGATGTCGAGGATCTGCTTCTGCTCGCCCTGGTCGTCGATTCCCGCTCCGTAGATGAGCCGCCGGCCCTGATACGGCTGAAAGCCCTCGAGGACATTCGCGTGCAGACGCGCGAGCGCTTCTGGTTTCGTCGCCGCGACCTCCTCGATCTCGACGCCGCCTTCGGTCGTGAGCATGAAGAGGGGCTTCTTCTCGGATCGATCGAACGTCACCGACAGGTAGTACTCCTTCGCGATGTCGGATGCGCGCTCGATCCAAAGCTTGCGCACCACGTGCCCGCGAATGTCGAGGCCGAGGATCTCGCGCGCCTTCTGCTCGGCGTCCGCCGGTCCGTCGGCGAGCTTGATGCCTCCGGCCTTGCCGCGTCCGCCCGTCAGCACCTGAGCTTTGACGACGACCGGCCCGCCGAGCCCTTCGGCCGCGCCGCGCGCCTCCTCGGGCGAGATCGCGAGTCTCCCCTCCGATACGGCGATGCCGAAGCGCTTGAAGAGTTGCTTTCCCTGATACTCGTAGAGATCCACTGGCCGCGGCGAGTCTAGTAGTCAGGCCACCCGTTCCGGATCACGCTTCGACGACGCAGATCACCTGTCCCGTCGTCACCGGCTGGCCTGCGGCAACGGACAGCTGTGTGACCGTGCCGGCACGGTGCGCGTGGATCTCGTTCTCCATCTTCATCGCCTCGATGATGCAAACGAGCTGTCCCGCGGCCACGCGATCGCCTTCGGCGACGTGCACCGCGAGCACCGTTCCCTGCATCGGGCTCGCCAGCGCCTCCTTGCCTCCCCCGGCCTCCGCGTCGGCACGCTCGCGCCGCCGGCGTGCAAGCTCCGCCCACGGCGGCTCGGGCTCGAGCACGGTGACGGCAAAACGCCGCCCCTCGACCTCCACCTCGCGCACCCGCGCCCGGACGGCACCGTCCGACGACGTTTCTACTCTTGTTGGCTGATGAGACAACTGCTCAGCGCGTTCAGCCAACAGCTCCGACTCGACGATGCCCCGGCACGTCGCTGCCTGTTCGAAGCAGGGATGCGAAAGCAGTGCCTTATGGAAGCCGAGCAGCGTCGGCGGACCGTTGATCACGAACTCGTCGAGCGCGCGCAACATCCGCCGCCGCGCTTGCTCGCGGTCTTGCCCGTGCACGATCAGCTTGGCGATCAGCGGGTCGTAGAGCGGCGAGATCTCCGTGCCTGTGACCACGCCGGAGTCCACGCGCACGCCGGGCCCGCCAGGTTCCCGGTAGGCCGTGATCCGCCCGGGCGCGGGGCGGAAGCCGTGCGCAACGTCCTCTGCGTTGATCCGGCACTCGATCGAGTGTCCACTCAGTTGCACGTCTTCCTGACGCAGCCATAGCGGCTCTCCTGCCGCGATGAGAACCTGCTCGCGAACGAGGTCGAGACCCGTTACGGATTCGGTCACGGTGTGCTCCACCTGGATGCGCGTGTTCATCTCGAGGAAGAACCACTCCCCTTCGGGTGAGAGCAGCCCTTCGACGGTGCCGGCGCTGCGATAGCCGACGGCGCGGGCCGCTGCGACCGCGATCTCGCCGATCCGCTCGCGCAACGCGGTGTCGACGGCCGGCGACGGCGTCTCCTCGACGAGCTTCTGGTGCCGCCGCTGAATCGTGCAGTCTCGCTCGCCGAGGAAGAGGACGTTCCCATGCGCATCGGCGAGCACCTGCGCCTCGACGTGACGCGGATCCTCGAGATAGCGCTCGATATAGACCGTGTCGTCGGAGAAGTACGCGGCGCCCTCGCGTCGCGCCGACTCGAACGCGCGCTCCGCCTCGTCCGCATTGCGAACCACCTTGAGGCCCTTGCCGCCTCCTCCCGCCGAGGCCTTGATCGCGAGCGGCCAGCCGAGCTCGTCGCCGAGGCGCACGAGCTGGTCGGCTGACGCGAGCGGCTCGGTCGTGCCGGGGACGATCGGAACGCCCGCGGCGCGCATGCGCTCACGCGCCGCGATTTTCGAGCCCATCGCCTCGATCGCTTCGGGAGGTGGGCCGATCCACACCAGTCCCGCCTCTTCGACCAGCCGCGCGAAGGGCGCGTTCTCGGCGAGAAACCCGTAGCCGGGATGGATCGCCTGAGCGCCGGCGCGCCGCGCGGTCTCCACAATGCGCGTCCCGGCCAGGTAGGTGTCGGCCGGTGAGCCCGCGCCGAGCAAGTACGCCTCGTCCGCGTACGTGACGTGCGGCGCGCTCCGATCTGCTTCCGAATAGACGGCGACGGCGCCGATGCCGAGCTCGCGCAGCGTCCGAAAGATGCGGATTGCGATTTCGCCGCGGTTCGCGACCAGAACCTTCGAGAACGGCACGTGCTTATTCTCTCCCAGCCGGTGACCCTTCCTGATCAGCTGACGATCGCGCGCGCTCTGTCGGTGCCGATCGTCGTGACCTTGTACGAGTGGAACTTCTCCGGCCACGACTACTGGGCGACCGGACTGTTCATCGCCGCGATGACGACGGACTGGCTGGATGGACGCATCGCCCGCCGGCGCGGTTACACGTCTCCGCTCGGTTCGCTCCTCGACCCGGTCGCCGACAAGCTGCTCGTCCTGTCGGTGCTGGTCGTGCTCATCGACCAAGGGGTATTCCCGGGCTGGATGGTGGTCGGAATCGTCGCGCGCGAGTTCCTCGTCTCGGGACTGCGCCTTGCCGCGGTCGAGCGCGGCGTCGTCATCGCAGCACGCGATCTCGGAAAGCTCAAGACCTGGTCCCAGGCGGTTGCGGCCGCCGTCGGCGGTTTCGCCGCCGCGGGGGCGTGGACCGACCGAGCTGCGTGGTGGGCGCTGCTCGTTGCGCTCGTGCTCACGTGGGTTTCAGGGCTCGACTACGCCCGCGTCGCCCCCGCTCTCCTCCGCAAGCGCGCCGTCGCGTAAGTCAGCAAGGCTGGAGGCCCGCCAGCGGCTCCCATACGGAGACGGCGCCGCCGTTGCCCCGTCGAGCGCGGCCAGGATCGCGCGCCGCTCCTCCTCGGTCGGTTCCGGCCAGATCTCCGCGTTCACCCTCAGAACCCTAAAGGCATCGCCGAGACGCGCCGATTCGATCAGGGATGCGCCGCAACGCCGTCCTGTCACTGCTCTGCCTTGCCTTGGTCCTGCCGGCCGTCGCCGCCGGCGCGGGCAAGACGTCATGGGCGCAGCCGCAGATCAAGCTCGTCACGTCGCACGGCCTCATGGGCGGCGACCTCGCGACGTTCAAGCCGGATTCACCGCTCACTCAGGGCGCGCTCGCGGAGCTCGCGGGCGAGCTGACGGACCAGGAGGCGTCGCTTCCCGCAGCGCCGGCGGCGCCCGTCTCGATGACGGGCCTCGACTCGTCGCTCGTCAAGGCACTCGGACTGCGCGACGCAGCGGGATCGTTCACACGCGCAGCGCGCACCGCGGGCATTGGTCCGCCGTCCCGATTCGGCACTGAAGTTGTTGCGCGCCTGCTCGGGCTGCGCACGAATCATCCCGCGGGGCAGGACTCGCTCGAGCTCCTACCGCTCGACAACGCGACTCGCGCGGAGACCGCGTACTCCGCCGCTCGGATCCTCGCCTTCTCGGGTTGGGAAACCGAAGCGGTGACGCGTTCAGCCGTTGACTTCGAGCTGCCGGAGCTGACGACGTGGCAGCGTCTGGTCCTGCGGACAGCCGTCTCCCTGATCGGGTACCCGTACGTCTGGGGAGGGACGAGCGAGAAGCAGCAGGCGCCGTTCGGCGTGCAGACGCCCGGCGGCTTCGACTGCTCCGGCTTCGTCTGGCGCGTCTACAGGGTGCAGGCCTACGCCGGTGCTCCGCAGCTGAGCCAGACCCTCCGGGGACGGACGACGATGCAGATGAGCAGCGAGGTTCCGAAGGCGAAACGCGTCGCGCTGGCGGAGCTACAGCCGGCCGACGTTCTCTTCTTCGGGGCGGCGGGGCCGAAGTCGACGCCGGCGCAGATCAGCCACAGCGGGATTTACCTGGGCAACGAGTGGTTCATCCACTCCTCTCGCTACGGCGTCGCACTGGCCAAGCTCGATGGGTGGTACGCGTCGAGCTTCGCGTGGGCACGACGCCCCCTGAACGAGGCACGACTGGGCTAACTCCCATATCCCCCAATGTGGTGATGTGGCTCAGACACATCCGGGGAAGAATTCACCCAGTCGCAACCCATCCTCGTCCACGTTTCGGAAGGACTTTCAATGCTTCAGTGGAAACCACGCTTCTACGCAGTTCTCACGCTCGCAGCGCTTGCGGTCGCCGCGTTCGGCGGGTATGCCGGCGATGCGGGCGACACCCTACGCCAGTTCGGCTGGTAAACACGTAGCGTGAGCGCGCGGTCGGGCCTACCGCCACGGCTGCTCGCCGTGCTCGTACCGGTGTGTGCCGCGGGAGCGCTGACGCTCGCCTGGGCAGCAGTGTCGTTCGCGAGTGAATCGCACTCGAGCGCGGCTCTGCTCGGGCTCGCGGCGCTCCTCGCGGCGTCGATGTTCGCGGAGCGCTTTCCCGTTCCAGTCGAAGGCGCCGATGCGGGCGGCGTCTCGCTGCTCTACGTGTTCGTCGTCGCGACGATCGTCCTGTTCGGGTGGGAAGCGGGCGCGCTTCTCGCCGCGATCGGGACGTTCACGCAGCTGCTTCAGCATCGCCCCGTCGTCCGCGTGTCGTACAACGCCGCCGTCTTCGGCGGCGCCGCCGCGATCGCCGGATTCGCGACCGGCTGGCTCGACACCGAGAACGTCGCCGAGCTCCTCCTCGCGGTCGGCCTTGCAGCGTTTGTCGACTACTGGGTGAATCTCCTTCTGATCACGCTGGTTGTCGCGGTTCATTCGCAGCGGCCGTTCCTGTCGCTCGTCCGCACGAACACGCGCGGCACCGTCATCCCGTTCGCGCTGATGGCATCCGCCGCGCTGATGCTCGTCGTGCTGTGGCAGCGCTCCGCCGTCCTCTCGGCGGCGCTCGTCGGCCCGCTGCTCGCGATCTCCCTCTATCAGCGCTCCACCTACCGCGCCCTGCGGGCGATGCGCCTTGCGCTCACAGATCCGCTCACGGGGCTGGGCAACCACCGCCATTTCCACGAGCGGCTGCAGCGAGAGCTCGTTGCGTCCGAGGACGCCGAACAGCAGCTGAGCCTCTGCCTCGTCGACGTAGACGATTTCAAGCGAATCAACGATCAGTACGGCCATCCCACCGGCGATCGCGTGTTGTCCCAGATTGCGAGCAGGCTCCGCCAGGGCGGTGAGGCCTTCCGGCTCGGCGGTGACGAGTTCGCTGTGCTGCTGCCCGAGCAGGACGAGGAGACCGCGCTCGACACGGCATCCTCGATCGTCGACCGGCTCCGGGAGATGAAGCTCGACCACTCCGAGCAGATCACCGTCAGTGCCGGGGTGGCGACGTTCCCGGTGCAAGGCGGCGGCCGCGACGAGCTGATCCGCTTCGCGGACAGCGCACTGTACTGGGCGAAGGAGCACGGGAAGGACCGCGTGCGCCTCTACCGCCCGGAGGTGATCGAGCTCGCCGAGCTGAAGAAGCTGGCGGGTGGCGCCGACCGCGCCGCACGCTTCCGCGCGGCGGCCAGCCTGGCACGTGCTGTCGACGCGCGCGATGTCTACACCGGCAGTCACTCCGAGCGGGTATCGGACCTGGCCGCACGGATTGCGCAGCGCATGGGACTCGCGGGGGAGCAAGTGGAGCTGACACGCCTCGCGGCAAGCCTGCACGACCTGGGGAAGCTCGCGGTGCCGGAGGAGATCCTTCGCAAGCCCGGTCCACTGACAGATGGAGAACGGCTCGTCGTCGAGCGCCACCCGCAGATCGGCTACCGGATGCTCGAGAGTCTCGGCGTCGATCCCGTCGCCGAATGGGTGCTTCATCACCACGAACGCTGGGACGGCGCCGGTTATCCGGACGGCCTGCACGGCGACGACATCCCGCTCGGGGCGCGGATCATCCTCGTCGCCGACGCGTTCGACGCGATGACGAACGAGCGCGTCTACCGGCGAAAGCTCTCCAGGGGCGCCGCCCTCGCAGAGTTGGAGGACTGTGCCGGAACGCAGTTCGACCCTGACGTGGTCGCGGCTCTCATCACCGAGCAGAGCCCGCTCGCGGCCGGCATCGCTTCTTAAGCCGGGTGAAATGCTGCGCATTTCACCCGGGGAAGACCGGGCATGCGCGCTTCGCGCGCGTGCCCAATTTGGTGGCAGCCGGAGGGCTTCTGCTCCGGTTCAGGTGAACGTGCGGCGCGGCTAAGCCGCGCCGCCGGCGGACGGTTACTCTCGAATTGTGAGCTTCTCCCGCGAGTTGATCGAGAGGTCCGGATACGACCGGGCCGGGTTTGCGGCTCACTACGACCGCTTTCGGCCGCGGCCGCCACGGGCTTTGCTCGACGTTCTCTGCCGCTACGCGCGAGCCGAACAGCCGGCGCTCGTGGTCGATCTCGGTTGCGGTACCGGTCTCTCGACTCGCGTCTGGTCGGGCGTCGCCGAGCGTGTGATCGGAATCGAGCCGAACGCGGCGATGCTCGCGGCCGCCGAGCCCGCAGCCGGTGTCGAATATCGCGAGGCCTATTCACACGACACGGGAATCACTGCCGGTGCGGCGGACATCGTCACCTGTTCGCAATCGCTGCACTGGATGGAGCCGGACGCGACCTTCGCGGAGGCGGCGCGCGTGCTCCGCCGCGGCGGCGTCTTCGCAGCGTACGACTACGACTGGCCGCCGGTCATCGATCCCGAAGTGGACGACGCGTTCCACGCGTACCAGGGGCGCCGCGGCGAGGTACGCCGGAAGCGCGGCATTCGGCAAGGCGCCGACTCATGGGCAAAGGAACACCATCTCGAGCGCATGCGCGCCAGCGGCCGCTTTCGGTTCTCGCGGGAAATCGTTCTCCACTCGGTCGAGGAGCGAAGTTACGAGAGCGTCGGCGGCTTTGCGCGCAGCCTCGGTTTGCCGGGACCAGACTTGACGGACGACGAGCTCGAACGCGAGCTGAGAATCGACGAGCTCGAGAACGTCGCACGCCGCGTGCTCGGGGACCGCAAAGTGCCGTTCTTCTTCGGCTACCGGGTGCGCGTAGGTGTTTTCTGATGGAACCTGCGCACATGTAGCTACAGCGGAATGTTCCCGTGCTTGCGGCGCGGCCGCGGCTCGCGCTTCGTGAGCGACGTCTCGAGCGCGTTGATCAGGACCGGTCGCGTGCGGCGCGGTTCGATCACCTCGTCGACGTAACCGCGCTCCGCCGCCGACCACGGGTTCGCGAACTTCTCCTTGTAGTCGGCGATCAGCTCCGCGCGTCGCGTTTCGGGATCGTCGGCATCCTCGAGCTCCTTGCGGAAGATAATGTTGACAGCACCCTCCGGCCCCATCACGGCGACCTCAGCCGTCGGCCAGGCGAAGTTGAAGTCTGCGCGAATGTGCTTCGAGCTCATGACGTCGTAGGCGCCGCCGTACGCCTTGCGCGTGATCACCGCAAGCTTCGGGACGGTCGCTTCCGCGTACGCGTAGAGCAGCTTCGCGCCGTGACGGATGATCCCGCCCCACTCCTGCGCCGTTCCGGGCAGGAAGCCGGGAACGTCCACGAAGGTGACCAACGGCAGGTTGAACGCGTCGCACGTCCGGACGAAGCGTCCTGCCTTGGTCGACGAATCGATGTCCAGGACGCCCGCCAGCGACCGTGGCTGATTGCCGACGATGCCGACCGAGTGACCGCCGAGGCGGGCGAAGCCGCAGACGATGTTGTCCGCGAAGCGCTCGTGCACCTCGAGGAACTCGCCGTCGTCGACAACCGCGGTGATCACCTGCTTCATGTCGTACGGCTTGTTCGGGTGATCGGGGATCAGCGTGTCGAGCTCGGGACTTTCGCGGTCGCGCCGATCCGCAGGCTCCGTCCACAACGGCGTATCGACGTTGTTCTGCGGTAAGAACGAAAGCAGGTAGCGCGCGTCGTCCAGGCAAGCGGCTTCGTCCGGCGCGACGAAGTGGGCAACGCCGCTGCGCGATGCGTGCGTCGCCGCACCCCCGAGCTCTTCGAACGTCACCTCCTCCCCGGTCACGGTCTTCACGACGTCGGGCCCCGTGATGAACATGTAGGACGATCCCTCGACCATGAAGACGAAGTCGGTGATCGCAGGCGAATAGACGGCACCGCCGGCACACGGGCCCATGACGAGCGAGAGCTGTGGGATCACGCCGGAGCACTGCACGTTTCGCCAGAAGATCTCGGCGTAGCCCGCGAGCGAGACGACTCCTTCCTGGATGCGCGCCCCGCCCGAGTCGTTGATCCCGATCAGCGGACAGCCGAACTTCGCCGCGAGGTCCATCACCTTGCAGATCTTCTCGGCAAAGACCTCACTCAACGAGCCGCCGAAGACGGTGAAATCCTGCGAAAAGACGAAGACCTTGCGTCCGAAGATCTCCCCGTAGCCGGTGACGACGGCGTCACCGTACGGTCGCCGCTCGAGCATCCCGAAGTTCGACTCCCGGTGGCGTACGTATCGGTCGAGCTCGACGAAAGAGCCCGCATCGCAGAGGCGCTCGGCCCGCTCGCGCGCGAGCAGCTTTCCAGTCGCTCGCTGGCGCTCGACGGCCTTCTCGCTGCCGGCGTGCTCCGCCTGATCCTGCAGCTCGGCCAGCCACGCAAGCTTCGCCTCGGTCGTCTCGTGTGCCCGTTGTTCCTCGGCTTTCGCCATCGCGAGGAGCCTACTTCCTGGCGCGCGAAGCCAGGACGAGCGAACGGGCTACGCTATCGCCGGTGCGAACCGTCGCGTCGTTGCTCATCGGGCTCACCGCCAGCTCGGTCGCCGCAGCTGCGCTTGCTGCACGAATGCCGACAAGCTCCGAGCGCACGGCAATCGTCGCCGCCGTGCGCCGCGCTTATCGCAACCCTCCAACAGCATGCCTCCCTATTCGGGCTCGCGTCTCGACGGTGGATGCGCGATATGCAAGCGCCGATTTCCGCAAGTCGCAGGCGTGTGGGGTCATGACGGGAAATGGGACGTACCTCCTGAAGCGCGTCTCGCCGCGACGATGGTCGGTCGTCGCAGAGGGGTCAAGGTTCAACTGCCGCAAGCCTTTCCCGCCCGCCGTCATGCGCGACCTATTGAGCTACTGCCGCGCGTGACTGTGGCACCAGCGCGGGCGATCCCGTGAGCCTCGACCGCTCAACGATCTGGCCGTACGACGAGCACGGCGAGCCGCGCGAGTTTTACTACCAGCGTTACGGTCACCCTGCGGGCGCGGCGGCGGAGCGCGCGCTCGGCCGGCTCGACGGTGGGCACGCTCTGCTGTTTCCGTCCGGCGCCGGCGCGACGACGGCGCTCGTGCTGGCACTACTCGAGCCGGGGGCGACCGTCGCGCTCGCCGAGGGCGCGTACTACGGAACAGGACGCCTCTTCGGCAGGCTGCGCGCGTGGGGTCTCGACTTCGTCGAATACGACCAGACAGGCCCGCCGCCGGAGGGCGTCCAGCTCGTCTGGACAGAAGCGCCCTCGAATCCCTTCCTAACGGTGCCCGACCTCGACTCGGCCGTCGCCCACCCCGCGCCCGTAGTCGTCGATGCGACCGCCGCAACGCCGATTCACGTGCGGCCGCTGGAGCAAGGCGCCGATTTCGTCCTTCACAGCGCCACCAAGTTCCTCGCCGGCCACGACGACGTGCTGCTCGGCGCGGTCGTCTGCCGGCGCGAAGAAGACGCAGCGCGGCTGCACGAGTTCCGAACGGCAACGGGAATCGTCGCCGCGCCCGACGCTTGCTGGCTCCTGCTGCGGAGCCTGGAGACGCTGCGGCTGCGCGTCGAACGGCAGACGGCGAGCGCGCGCGAGCTCGCCGGGAGGCTCGGTGAGCATCCAAACGTGACAGTCGTGCGCTATCCCGGTTTCGGGGGACTGCTGTCGTTCGACGTGGCCGGGGGCGAAGCGGCGCGCCGGGTGGAGACGGCGACACGGGTGATCACGAACGCGACGAGCCTCGGCGGCGTTCGCTCCGTGATGGAGACGCGGCGCCGCTGGGAAGGCGACCGCGTGCCCGAGGGCCTGCTGCGCCTGTCGGTCGGGTTGGAGGACGTCGAGACGCTCTGGTCCGATCTCGTAACGGCGTTGCAGCAGGTTTAAAAGCCGGAAAATGGGTTTCCGGCAGTACTTTTCGGGGCAAGGAGAGCGGAGGGCACCTTTGGAGAACGTGGATACCCCGGCCCCGAGAACTCCTACTGCGGAAGGAGCGGCTGTGGCTGCGAGCGAGACGAAGCCGTCGCGTACGACCGGCGCCGGCGGCCGCACGGGTAACGGAAACGGCAACGGCCCCGTCGACGAGGCGACGCTGCGGCAACTCCTCGCAGGTCTCCGCGCGGCGAACGCCGGCGACTTCGACCTTCGTCTCCAGGAAGGGCAAGGCGGCCTTTCAGGCGAGCTCGCGAAGGCGTTCAACGATCTCGCGGACCGCCGCTCCTCGCTGACCGACGAGCTGCAGCGCGTCGCGCACGTCGTCAAACGCGACGGCCGGCTCACCGAACGCGTATCCATACCTCGATCTCGCGGCGCCTGGAAGGAGGCCGTCGAGGCCGTCAACGGGATGATCGACGACCTCGTCCGGCCGACCACCGAGATCGCCCGCGTGATCGACGCCGTCGCGGACGGCGACCTCTCCCAGAAGATGGACCTGAAGATCGACGGCCGCCCGATGCGCGGGGAGTTCCGCCGCATCGGCACGACCGTCAACGCAATGGTCGACCAGCTCTCGTCGTTCGCCGACGAGGTCACGCGGGTCGCGCGCGAGGTCGGCACTGAAGGGAAGCTGGGCGGGCAGGCGCGCGTGAAGGGGGTTTCCGGCGTCTGGAAGGACCTCACGGACAACGTCAACCTGATGGCCTCGAACCTCACCGACCAGGTGCGGGACATCGCTCAGGTCACGACGGCGGTTGCCACGGGCGATCTCTCCAAGAAGATCACCGTCGACGTCAAGGGCGAGATCCTCGAGCTCAAGAACACGATCAACACGATGGTCGACCAGCTCTCGTGGTTCGCCGACGAGGTCACGCGGGTTGCACGCGAAGTGGGCACCGAAGGCAAGCTCGGCGGGCAGGCACGCGTGAAGGGCGTCAGCGGCACCTGGAAGGACCTCACCGACAACGTCAACTTCATGGCCTCGAACCTGACGACTCAGGTCCGAGGCATCGCCCGTGTCGTGACAGCCGTCGCGAACGGGGATCTCGAGCGCAAGTTCACGATTGAGGCGCAGGGCGAAGTCGCCGAGCTCGCCGACACGATCAACTCGATGATCGACACGCTGCGCACCTTCGCCGGCGAGGTGACGCGCGTCGCGCGCGAGGTCGGCACTGGCGGAATCCTGGGCGGTCAAGCCGACGTGAAAGGCGTCTCGGGCGTCTGGAAGGACCTCACGGACAACGTCAACACGCTGGCCGCGAACCTCACCGCGCAGGTCCGCAACATCGCCGAGGTGACGACGGCCGTCGCGACGGGCGATCTCTCGAAGAAGATCACGGTCGGCGTCAAGGGCGAGATCCTCGAGCTCAAGAACACCATCAACACGATGGTCGACCAGCTGCGCTCGTTTGCCGACGAGGTGACACGCGTCGCGAAGGAGGTCGGCACCGAAGGCAAGCTCGGGGGCCAGGCCAAAGTCGAAGGCGTTTCCGGCACGTGGAAGGACCTCACGGACAACGTCAACACGCTCGCGGACAACCTGACCTTCCAGGTACGCAACATCGCCGACGTGACGACTGCGGTCGCGCAGGGCGACCTCTCGAAGAAGATTACGGTCGCGGCCCGGGGCGAAATCCTCGAGCTCAAGGAGACCATCAACACGATGGTCGACCAGCTGCGCTCGTTCGCGGCGGAGGTGACGCGCGTCGCCCGCGAGGTCGGCACGGAGGGAATTCTCGGAGGCCAGGCGCGCGTGGAGGGCGTGTCGGGCGTGTGGAAGGACCTCACCGACAACGTCAATTTCATGGCCTCGAACCTCACCGGGCAGGTGCGCAACATCGCCGAGGTGACGACCGCCGTGGCCGAGGGAGATCTCGGTCGCAAGATCACCGTCGACGTCAAGGGCGAGATCCTGCAGCTGAAGAACACGATCAACACGATGGTCGACCAGCTCTCCTCGTTCGCCGACGAAGTCACCCGTGTTGCACGCGAGGTCGGCACCGAAGGCAAGCTCGGCGGGCAGGCACAGGTCAAGGGCATCAGCGGCACCTGGAAGGACCTCACCGACTCGGTCAACACGCTCGCCGACAACCTGACGGGCCAGGTGCGGAATATCGCCGAGGTCACGACCGCAGTCGCGCAGGGCGACCTCTCGCAGAAGATCACCGTGGACGCGCGCGGTGAGGTGCAGAAGCTCAAGAGCACGATCAACACGATGGTCGACCAGCTCTCGTCGTTCGCCGCCGAGGTCACGCGCGTCGCGAAGGAGGTCGGAACCGAAGGCCGGCTGGGCGGTCAAGCCCAGGTCAAGGGCGTCTCGGGCGTGTGGAAGGACCTCACGGAGAACGTCAACTCGATGGCTGCGTCCCTGACGACGCAGGTGCGCGCGATCGCGGATGTGTCGACTGCGGTGACGCAGGGCGATCTGACGCGGTCGATTGCCGTCGACGCGAAGGGCGAAGTCGCGGAGCTGAAGGACAACATCAACGAGATGATCCGCAACCTCGCCGAGACGACGCACCGCAATGCCGAGCAGGACTGGCTCAACTCCAACCTCGCGCGATTCACCGGGATGATGCAGGGCCGGCGCAACCTCGAGACGGTCAGCCGCATGATCATGTCCGAGCTGACGCCGCTGGTCGGCGCGCATCATGGCGCGTTCTTCCTCGCCGAGGGCGAGGACGACGAGCTCGAGCTGAAGCTCATCTCGAGCTACGCGTACAAGCAACGGAAGTCCGTCTCCAACCGCTTCAAGCTCGGCGAGGGTCTGGTGGGCCAGGCCGCACTCGAGAAGACGGCGATCCTGCTGACGGAGGCGCCGCAGGATTACATCCGCATTGCGTCTGCGCTGGGCGAGGGCTCGCCGCACACCATCCTCGTTCTGCCGGCGCTGTTCGAGGGCCAGACGATGGCGGTGATCGAGCTCGCGTCGTTCCAGCCGTTCAGCGAGACGCACCAGGCATTCCTCGAGCAGTTGATGGAGTCGCTCGGCATCGTCATCAACGTCATCCAGCAGAACATGAGGACGGAAGAGCTGCTGACGCAGTCGCAGCAGCTGACCGAGGAGCTGCAGGAGCGTTCCGAGGAGCTGCAGTCCCAGCAGGAGGAGCTCAAACGGTCGAACACGGAGCTGGAGATGCAGGCGGCGTCGTTGAAGACCTCCGAGGAGCTGCTCCAGCAGCAGCAGGAGGAGCTGCAGCAGACGAACGAGGAGCTCGAGGAGAAGGCAATGCTGCTCGAGGAGCAGAACACGCGCATCGAGATCAAGAACCGCGAGATCGAAGAGGCGCGTGCGGCGCTCGAAGACAAGGCCGAGCAGCTCGCGTTGTCATCGAAGTACAAGAGTGAATTCCTCGCAAACATGTCGCACGAGCTGCGCACGCCGCTGAACTCGATGCTGATTCTCGCGCGGTTGTTCGTCGAGAACCCCGAGCAAAACCTCACCGCCAAGCAGATCGAGTTCGCACGGACGATCTACACGGCTGGCAGCGATCTGCTCAATCTGATCAGCGACATCCTCGATCTCTCAAAGGTCGAGGCGGGCAAGATGGACGTCCAGGTAGCGGACGTCGCATTGGCCGACGTGGGCGATTACGTCGATAAGACATTCCGCCCGGTCGCTCAGGAGAAGGGCCTCGACTTCAAGCTCGACCTCGACGAGAACGTGCCCGCGACCATCGCGACCGACGAGCAGCGCCTGCAGCAGGTGCTGAAGAACCTCGTCTCGAACGCCTGCAAGTTCACCGACGAAGGCACGGTCGCCCTGCGCATCTCGCCGGCTCTCGAAGGCACGCCCTTCCAGAGCCAGGCATTGCGCGACGAGAGCACCGTGATCGAATTCGCGGTCGTGGACTCCGGGGTCGGGATCCCGGCGGACAAGCTCAAGCTGATCTTCGAGGCGTTCCAGCAGGCGGACGGGACGACCAGCCGTCGGTACGGCGGAACGGGCCTCGGCCTGTCCATCAGCCGGGAGATCGCGCGGCTCCTCGGCGGCGAGATTCACGTCGACTCTGGGCCTGGCATCGGATCGACGTTCACGCTCTACCTGCCGGCGACGTACACCGCTCCCGTGGTGGAGCCGAGCGACGAGCCGCTGACGCGCGAGCGCGTCGCAGCGCTGGTCGAGCCGGCGGACGAGCTGCAGCTCGATCCAGCCCTTCTTCTGCCGAGCGAGGTCGAGGACGATCGAGCCACAATCGAGCCGGACGACCGGTTCGTGCTGATCGTCGAGGACGACGTGACGTTCGCGCGAACGGTGCTCGAGGCGGCGCGGGAGCGCGGCTTCAAAGGCGTGGTCGCGCTGCGCGGCGACGTCGGGCTGGCGCTCGCGCATGAATACAAACCCGACGCGATCGTGCTCGACATGCAGCTGCCGGGGATGGACGGCTGGTCCGTGCTCGACCAGCTGAAGCGCCATCCCGACACGCGACATATTCCGGTGCACGTCGTCACCGGTGCCGACAACGGGCGCAAGAACGCGCTTCGCGCCGGCGCCGTGGCCTTCCTCCGGAAGCCTGTCGATAAGAGCGGCCTCGACGACGCGTTCGCGCAGATCTCGAGCTTCCTCGAGCGGGACGTCCGGAACCTGCTCGTCGTCGAGGACGACGAGACTCAGCGTCGCGCGATCATCGGCCTGCTCGGCGACGGCGACGACGTCCGTGTGACGGCCGTCGCCTCCAGTGAGGAAGCGCTCACGCAACTCGAGGAGGGCCAGTTCGACTGCATGGTCCTCGATCTCAAGCTTCCGGACATGCAGGGCTTTCAGCTACTCGAGCGCGTGAAGACGGACGAGCGCTTCGCGAACCTTCCCGTGATCATCTACACAGGAAAGCAGCTGACGCGCCAGGAGGAGACCGAGCTGCGGCGGTACGCCGAGACGATCATCGTCAAAGACGTGCGCTCGCCGGAGCGACTACTGGACGAGACGTCGCTCTTCCTCCATCGCGTCGAGTCGCGCCTGCCTGAAGAGAAGCGGAAGATTTTGCAGCAACTGCACAGCGCCGATGCCGTGTTCGAGGGACGGAAAGTGCTGATCGTCGACGACGACGTCCGCAATGTCTTCGCGCTCGCGAGCGTGCTCGAGTCACGTGGCATGCACGCCCTCTACGCGGAAAACGGCATCGACGGCATCCGCATGCTCGAACAGGAATCGGACATCGACGTCGTTTTGATGGACATCATGATGCCCGAGCTCGACGGCTACGAAGCGATCCAACGCATTCGCGCGATGCCGCAGTTCGAGTCGCTGCCGATCATCTCGCTGACGGCGAAGGCGATGAAGGGCGACCGAGAAAAATCGATCGCTGCGGGTGCCTCCGACTACATCACGAAGCCCGTCGACACGGACAAGCTAGTCTCGCTGCTCCGGGTATGGCTGTACGACAGAAGCACGGTGAAGGCCTGACTGTCACGCGCGGGGAGGCATTCGACCTCGAGAAGATCGAGCTCGATTGCCTTCTCGAGGCGGTCTATCGGCGCTACGGCTTCGATTTTCGCGAGTACGCTCCCGCGTCCTTGCGCCGGCGCGTCAACCGGCGCGTGAAGCTCGAGGAGCTGCCGAGCATCTCCGCGCTGCAGGACCAGCTCCTGCGGGATCCGAACGTCATGCAGCGACTGCTCCTCGACCTCTCGATCAACGTCACGGCGATGTTCCGCGACCCGACGTTCCATCTGGCGTTTCGCGAGAAGGTCGTTCCGCTGCTTCGAACGTACCCGTTCACGCGCATCTGGATCGCGGGTTGCTCGACGGGCGAAGAGGTGTACTCGCTCGCGATCCTGCTTGAGGAGGAGTCGCTTTACGAGCGGGCACGGATCTATGCGACGGACATCAACGAGGCTGTGGTCGAGCGCGCACGGCTCGGCGTCTTTCCTCTCGCGAAGATGCAGGACTACACGCGCAACTACATCGGTGCGGGCGGCAAGCGCTCGTTCTCCGACTACTACGTGTCGGCCTACGACGGCGCGGCGTTCGATCGCGCTCTCGTTCGTAACGTGGTGTTCGCACAGCACAACCTTGTTTCCGACCGCTCGTTCAACGAGTTTCACGTCATCGTGTGCCGCAACGTCATGATCTACTTCGAGCGCAGCCTTCAGCAACGAGTGCTCGATCTGTTCGACGAGAGCCTCGCGCGGCTCGGCGTGCTCGCGCTCGGCCACAAGGAGTCGCTGCGCTCGAGCGCGCTCGCAGAGAACTACGAGGAGCTCGACACCCCGGAGCGCCTCTATCGCAAGGTCAGATGAACTACGAGCTAGTCGTCATCGGTGCCTCGTGGGGAGGCCTGCACGCGGTCAGAACCGTCCTCCAGGGGCTCGGCGACGATTCGCCCGCAGCGATCGTCATCGCGCAGCACCGCGGCGCAAGCGGCGGCGAGCGGCTCGCTCCGCTACTGCAAAGGCACACCCGACTACGCGTACGCGAGGCCGAGGACAAGGACACGCTGGGGCCCGGCTCGGTCTTCCTCGCGCCCCCCGATTACCACACCCTGATCGAGGCCGACGGCACGATCGCCCTCTCGACCGAGGAACACGTGCGCCACGCTCGCCCGTCGATCGACGTACTCTTCCGCTCGGCCGCGGAGGCGTACCGCGAGCGCTGCGTCGGCGTCGTGCTCACGGGGGCGAACGACGACGGCGCCGAAGGCCTCGCGCTGATCAAGGAGCTCGGCGGCGTCGCAGTCGTGCAGGACCCGCGCACGGCGGAGCGCCGCGAGATGCCGACGGCGGCGCTGGAGGCGACGAATGCGGACCTCGTGCTGCCGCTGGAGGAGATCGGACTCTTCCTCCGCGGTTTGCTGCTCGAGACGCGGGCGCGAAATCCCGCCTGAACAGACCCTCTAAAAGATGCGACGATTGCGCGCGACGGAGCAAGAACGAAACGCAACGGTTCCCTGCCGCGTTCCGAATTCAGGGGGTAATCGGGCCGTGTGTACGAACTTGAGGCCACGGCCATCGCGAAACGTTTCGCCCGTCAAGATGAACTTGCGGCGGGCGACGCGCCACCCGCGACCCCGTTCCCCCGCCTGGCTGAAGACGATGGCGCGGTGATCGCAATCGACCGCCGAGATCCCGGCGAGGCTCCCGCCGTACGAGAAGGTGTCCGGTGGCGAGACGCGCTCGACATGTAGCCGGACCAGCGAGCCGCCCATGATCTTGAACAGGCCCACGTACACGTCGGACGCGCTCACCCAGGTTGTCACCGATACCACCAATTCGGCGTCGTCCGCAAAGCGAAGAAGCGCGTTCACGTCCGGGAGGCCCAGTGACGGCCAGGATCGTCCCGCTTCCGCCCCGCCTGGTTCTTCTAGCCCTTGTTGCCGTATCGGCGCCTGCCACGTATGCGCACGCGAGGTGACAATCAGCATGTAACGACACTCGGGCGGCGCAGATCCGTGCGACTGCACGAAGACGTGATCGCGAATGCCGTCACCATCGACGTCGCCCCTAAGCCCGGTCGTGCGATGCGCCCGCCCAGTCGCCATGGGACATGTGGGGCTGAGCCGAGTTCCGAAAGCTTGACCGCCGCGATCCTTTCCCTGTTTATCTGACGACGATGTGTTGTTGCCTGAGCAGGCTGTTAATGCGACGGTCACGGCAACGAGCGCAATAGCACGCGCGCCCTGCGTCGGCCGCGCCTCCAGAGTGCGCTGACGCCGTGTAGAACTCGTCAAGAGCCGGAGGTGGGACTCGAACCCACGGCATCCTCATTACAAGTGAGGTGCTCTGCCAGCTGAGCTACTCCGGCGGAGGGGTCATCGTAGCCGCGTTACGCCTGTCTATTGCGGCCATGGCCTAGCCGATGCGTTGCCCATACTGAAGACGTGGAACATCCGAAGGACATCGGCGATCGAACCACTCTCGCAGTCGTCCTTGCATTACGCAGTTTGGGTTTCATCGTGTCCGAGCCGTTCGGGGAGAACGCCCGCTACGACCTCGTCATTGACGACGGCGAGCGCCTCGCCCGCGTCCAATGCAAGACGGGTCGCCTTCGGCTGGGGGCGGTCAAGTTCGCTCCATGCAGCACCTACGGACACCACCGAAACCCGCACGACGCGCGCCGAACATACTCCGGGCAAATCGAGTACTTCGCTATCTACTGCAGGTGTCTACCTCGTTCCGGCCGCGCACGTCCCGAACCGCAGCGGAGTGATGCTTCGGGTCGACCCTCCACGAAACTTCCAGCGAAAACGCGTCCGCTTCGCCTCCGACTACGAGGTCGGAACGATGTCTTTCGCGCCTACTGCAGGACTTCGCGCGACTGCTGGTGCGTCAGGATCTTCCGCTTGACCCGCTGCAACGCGTTGTCGATCGTCTTCGTGTCGCAGCCGAGGTCCTCCGCCATCTCCTCGTAGCTAGAGCCTTCGAGGTAGTGGCGCAGCGCGTCCGACTCCAGCTTCGAGAGGCCGGTGCCGAGCGTGAAGACGAGGCTCTGCAGCTCTTCGGTCGAGATCACGACGACCGAAGGCTCCTCGACGGCCGAGCCCGGTAATGCGTCACCGAGCGTGCACTCGCCGTCCGTGTCCTGTCCCGCCGGCGTGTGGCTGAACGAGACGTACTGGTTCAGGGGCTGGTGCTTGAAGCGCGTTGCGGTCTTGATCGCCGTGATGATCTGCCGCGTCACGCAGAGCTCGGCGAAGCTCCGGAACGAGGTCTCCTTGTCGGTGCGGAAATCGCGGACGGCCTTGTAGAGGCCGATCAAGCCTTCCTGGATCAGGTCCTCGGAGTCGCCGCCGGCCAGGAAGTACGAGCTCGCCTTCAGCCGAACGAAACCCGTGTAGCGCCGCATCAGCTGGTCGAGCGCCCCTTCGTCACCGTTCCGCGCTTTGAGCACGAGCTGCAGATCCTGGAGCTCGCGTTGTGCCCTCTGTGCCGTCTGGGCGGCAGTCGCAACTCTTGCAGCCATGCCTCAACCCCCAGCGTGCGATGGACAGGACAGAAGCCTCACCCTCAAGTTGAGGCAGAAGATAGCACGGGGTCCACGAATTTACAAGGACCTTGCGGTGGACCGTTTTTGATAAGAACATATGTTCGTAGCCGGGTCCTAGGTGGTGAGTGCGTCCTGCGCCTCGAGCAGGTCGCGTACGCGCACCTGCTCGGTCAGCAGGCGGCGGAAGCGCTCCGGCTCCCCCGCCACGTACGCGCGGCAGAGCTCTCGTCCGGCGGAGTAGGTGGTGATGTAGGTCCGCGAGGTCGGCTCGGTGAAGAAGCGGATCATGTGGGCTGCGAGCTCCGGGGTCATCAGACCCCAGCGCTCGAGATACGCGTGCGTGTCGCGGCGCGAGCTTGGCGATCCCCTCCGTGACAAGCGACTGCGGTGTGGGCACGAGCACCAGCGTCTCCTCGAGCAGGCCACGGCCGCGCACGAGCAGGTGCTCCTTGCAGCAGCGCTCCGCGTGGTGGCCGGGATACGCCTCGTGGAGCGTGAGGATGAGCAACTCGATGGCCGAGATCGGCAGCGTGACGTTGACGGCGATCCGGCTGCGCAGGTCGCCGAGATAGCCGCAGAACGCCAGCCAGGGCTTGTCGCGGACGATCTCCAGGACGACGCCTTCGCCGTCCGGCAACTCGACCAGGCCGCGGGTCCACGCGCGCGCCTCTTCGATGACCGCCGCGATGGTGCCCTCGACCTGCTCGGTGGGCACGCGGATCGAGGCTTCCCAGCGCTGGTGACGCTCGGCCAGCGGCCCGTCGCCGGGGAGCAGCTTCTCGAGCCGCTCGTGCGCGGCCGTGAAGACGGCTTCGTCGGTGTACTGCGGACGCACGCCGTAGCACCCCTCCACCTCGTCGGCGTACGAGCCGGACTCGCCTGCCAGCACCCCGGCGTAGGTGCGCAGCCCGACCACCTGGTCGCGCAGCCAGCCGTCCTCGAGCTCGTCGAGGAGGGCTTCTGCGTCGGCGGCGAGCGCCCGCGGGTCGACCGGCGGCTCCGCCTCGACGGCGGCCGCCAGCTCCGGGCGGCCAAAGTAGGCGTCGACGATTCCGTCGACATGGCGGCCGAGCTGCAGCCCCAGCAGGAGGTAGCGCTCCACCGCGGACTGGGTCACGAGGCGAGCCTGCGGCGTGTCCGCTTCATGACTTGCCGCGGCGCAGCCGCTCGAGCGCCTCGCGTGTTGCGGAATCGACCCGGTCGGCAAGTTCCGACCGCTTCGGCTCGGCATGCTCCGCCGGCACGAGGTCGCGCAGGAACGTCTGGGACGTGCGCGTCTGCACCAGCCGTCCTGCCGTCGCGCGCACCGCTGAATCGGTGGAGACGACGCACACGCGTTCCCGGCTGCGGTTCTCGCTCGCGAGTCGCTCGATCAAGGAGTCGGCGTGCTCGGCGAAGCGGACCTCGAGCGGGCCGCGCGTCTCGTCCGGCCCCGACCCGTCGAAGACGAGCACGCCGCGCGCTCCCTGCGTCGCGACCCAGCTCGCGAGCGTGTCGCGCAACTCGCGTGTGTCGGCGAAGCCGCCGGCGTGCAGGAGGTTGTGGCCGTCGAAGAGGAAGAGCGTCGGGTCGGCCATTCGATACATCGAAGCACGCCTAGGCGCGCTGCCGCCGCGCTTCGTACAAGAGCAGCGCCGCGGCAACGCTGACGTTCAGCGACTCGACCTTGCCGGCGAGCGGAATCGAGACCGTTGCATCGCAGGTTCTGCGGACCAGGGGGCGCAACCCCCTTCCTTCGGCTCCCAGGACGAGCGCGGTGCCGCCGGTGAAGTCGGTTTCCCAGAGGTTCTGCCCCGCGTCGCCCGCGGCGCCGTACACCCACAGCCGGTCACTCTTGATGTCCGAGAGGTAGCGCGCGAGGTTCGGCACGACCGCGACGGGCAGATGCTCAACCGCTCCGGCCGATGCCTTGGCCACCGCCGCCGTGACCGGAGCCGACCCATGCGCAGGGACCACGACGCCGGTGGCGGCCGCACCCTCGGCGCTGCGACAGACGGCGCCGAGGTTACGAGGGTCGGTGACGCGGTCGAGACAGACGAGCAGCGGGCGCTCCGTAGCGGCGAGCTCCCACGCGTCGGCGTACCGGTAAGGCTCCGTCCACGCGACAACGCCCTGGTGGTCACGCGTGCCGGCGGCCTCCGACAGCTCCCGGTCCGGCTTCACCTGCACTTTCACCGAGGCTTCGCCGAGCCACGGCTCCGCCGTCAGCGCACGCTCTGTGGCCCACAGCTCGAGCACGTGGCGCCTGCCCCGCAGCGCCTCGCGCACGGGACGGCGGCCGTAGACCTGATCACGCCTCAACTCTTCGGGACGAGCTGGAAGCCACCGGCGGCATCGCGCACCACCCAGCCGGCGGCCTCGATCTGCCTCCGCAACTGATCGCCCTCTTCGAAGTCGCCATTCGCGCGCGCCTTCTGCCGGAGCTCGGCGAGCTCACGCACCATTGCGGGTGCTTCCTCGCCCTCGGCGAGCGACGCGAGCCCGAAGACGTCGAGCGCGTGTCGCAAGAGACCGTGGTCGCGCCACGAGTGCATGATCGCGAGCGCATCGGCGGTGTTGAAGTCGTCCTCGAGTGCACCGGCGAAGCGCTCCCACGCGTCGGCCGGCGCAGGTTGGGACGGGTTGCGGAACACCTCGCGCAGCGTGTCCGCCGTCGCCGCCGCCTGCTGCAGCGTCTGCACCGAGTAGTCGAGCGGCTTGCGCCAGTGACCGCGCAGGAAGAAGACCAGCAACGTCTCGCGCCCCCACTCGTCGAGCGCAACCTTGAGCGAAATGTCGTTCCCGAGCGACTTGTGCATCTCCTCCCCCCTGAACCGCAACATCCCGTTGTGCATCCACGAGTGGGCAAACGGATGCCCGAGCGCGCGCGATTGCGCAATCTCGTTCTCGTGGTGCGGGAAGACGAGGTCGAGCCCGCCCCCGTGGATCTCGAACTCGGAGCCGAGGTGCTTTTCGGACATCACCGAGCATTCGATGTGCCAGCCGGGCCGGCCTCGGCCCCACGGAGAGTCCCACCACGTGTCCTCGCCCGGCTTGTTCGCCTTCCAGAGCGCGAAGTCGCGCGGATCCTCCTTGCGCGCGTTCGGCTCCTGCTCCTCCACCTGGTCGAGGCGTTGATTCGAGAGCTTCCCGTAGTCGGCGAACCGCGTAACGCGGTAATAGACGTCGCCCTCCACCTCGTACGCGTACCCGGCGTCGATGAGCTGCTCGATCATCGCGATCTGGTCGGGAACCGTCTCGACGGCGGTCGGTTGCGCGTCGGGCATGCCGAGTCCAAGTCGAGCGACGTCTTCGATGTACCAGGCAGTCGCGTTCGCGGCCAGCTCGGCGCTCGCGCCCGGCGCGGCGTCGTAGATCTTGTCGTTGATGTCGGTGATGTTGATCACGAGCTTCACGTCGTAGCCCTGCAGCACAAGCCAGCGCTTAAGCCAACGCGCGAGAACCTCGGGAACCGCGTTTCCGACGTGGATTCGCGTATAGACGGTCGAGCCGCAGAAGTACATGCGGATTGGACCCGGCGGCGGCGGCAGGTCCTGCTTCCGCCGCGTGAAGGTGTCATAGAGCCGCATCGAGCCTCCTCAGCGTCTCGTCGCGGTCCAGCGCGGCTACGACGGCAGCGAGCTCCGGCCCGCGATCACGGCCGGTGAGCGCAACCCGCAGCGCGTGCAGATCGCCGCCGACGGCCTTCAACTCGCGCACGAGCGCCTTCGCCGCGTCGTAGTTCAGGTCTCCATTCGCGCGCTCCCGCAGCTCCCGAAACCGCGCGACTGTGGCGTTCCCCTTCTCCCCAAGTGACACTTTGTCCCTTGGAGGATCGAGGATCGCGTCGGCGTTCGCTCGCGCCTCGGCAAGGTCGCGCGCGCCTCGCAGCACGGGCACCGCACTCACGGGCACGCCGACGCGCGCGGCCAGCTCGTCGTCGGGGAGTTCGGCGATCGTCTCGATCGCATAGCGGCGGATGCGCGGCAGGTCATAGCGGACGTCGTGCTTCGGCAGACCCAGCTGTTCGAGATAGCGCCGGACGGCTTCGGGCGGGATCCCGGCGTCCCGCAGCGAGGCGACGGTCGCACCCTCCGCGCGCTTCGAGAGCTTCTTCCCGTCTTCGCCGAGGATGAGGCCGTGGTGGACGTACTCGGGCGCCGGAGTCCCGAGCGCGTCGTGAAGCCTGCGGTGCAGATCCTCGTTCGGCCTGTGGTCGTTACCGCGTACGACGTGAGTGATCGCGAAATCGCCGTCGTCGACGACGCTCGCAAGGTGAAACGTCGCTGTCCCGTCGTCGCGGAGCAGCGTGATCCCGTCGAAGCGCGGGCCGAGCTCTGCGGCGGCTTCGCGGTACCGCTCTTGCCGGCTGCTCTGGCGCACGGGGCCTTCATCCCACTTGACTCCGAGCCACTCGAGATCGCGCAGGATCGCCTCCTCCCCGCCGGGCAGGTTCCGGGTCGCGTCGGTGTCGTCGATCCGCACCAGCATCCAGTCGCCGAGGGCGCGGTTCGCGACCGCGCTGAGCGCGTTTCCGATGTGGAGCGAGCCGGTGGGGCTCGGCGCAAATCGCACTCGCTTCATGGCTGTTGAGTCTAGATCGCAGTTCTTAGGCGCCTCTTAGCTTGCTCTTAGGGCGATCTGATGCGATGAAGGTATGGAAACGAGCGCGAAACGCAAGCTTGCCGCCGGCGCCGCCGTGGCGTTGCTGGCGGCCGGCGGCGGCGCTGCCGTCGCCGCGAGCAAGTTCGGGACGCCGAAGGAGCAGAGCCAGGCAGTCGTCGCCGATGCTGCCAAGCAACTCGGGATCGAACCGGCGAAGCTCAGCGACGCCCTGAAGAAAGCCCTCGAGAACCGCGTCGACGCCGCGGTTGCGGCCGGACGCCTGTCGAAGGATCAAGGCGACGCGCTGAAGAAGCGGATCGAGTCCGGAGAGCTTCCGCTGTTCTTCGCCGGCCCCCACGAGGGCTTCCGGCATCACGGACCGAGCCTGGACGCCGCGTCGACATACCTGGGCCTGACGCCGGCCCAGCTCAGAAGCGAGCTCGAGGGCGGTAAGACGCTCGCGCAGGTCGCGACCGCGCACGGCAAGACCGTCGAAGGACTCGTGCAGGCCCTGGTCGCCGCTGCGAAAGAGAAGCTCGACGCCGCCGTGACCGCCGGCCGGCTCACACGCACAGAGGCGGACCAGACGCTCGCGGGGCTGAAGGAGCGCATTACGAGCTTCGTCAACGGCCGCTTCCCCGGCGCGTTCCATCACTTCCGCGGCAAGCGCGGCTTCCGCGGCTTCCACGGCGGGCCGCCGCCGTTGTGGGGGCCTTAACGGGCGCTTCGCGATCTTCTTAAGCCCGTCTTAGGTGTCGGTGCGAGCCTGGGGCGCAGAGCCAGATACCACGCGTGGACGGGCGCCTTCGCGGCGCCCGTCCCGCCCCTCCTAGAGTGCAGGCGTGACTCCAACGGTGGACACGGCGGCTCACGCAGTCGGCGATGCACTGCGGCGGCTCTCCTACAACGAGGATGCGATCGACGAGTTGCTCGGCGACGGTGCGTGGTCCAACGCACTCGAGGACGTCCCCGTCCACGAGCGGAGGCTTCCGCAAACGCCGCTGGCGAACGCGATCCGCCTGTTTTTCCTCGAGCTGCCGCTGAGTCGCCGCGATGCGGAACCCGCTCTCGGCAAGCAGGCCCTGGCGGCGCTCGAGCGGATCGGGCTGGCCGAGATCGGTGCGGATGTCTTCCCACTCGGCCGGATCGCGCCGGTCGGCTCGCTGCTGCTCGCGTCGGACCGCCTGTCGACAGACCCGACCCACGATCCGTCCGACTACGTGTCCACCTATACGCCGACGGCACGGCTTTGCGTCTTGTTCACGCCGCGCCCGCGCACCGGGAGCGCGCTCGACGTCGGCACGGGCAACGGCGTCCACGCGCTCCTCGCCGCCCAGCACAGCAAGCACGCGCTCGCGACCGATGTCAACCCGCGGGCGCTTGCGTTCACCAAGCTCAACGCAGCTCTCAGCGGGCTCGATAACGTTGAGACCCGTCGCGGCAGTCTGTATGAGCCGGTAGCCGGCGAGCGCTTCGACCTGATCACGTGTAACGCGCCCTTCGTCGTCTCGCCGGAGCGGCGGTGGGTCTATCGCGACGGCGCGCACGACGGTGACGAGCTCTCGAAGCGCGTAGTGCGCGAAACCGCCGGCCACCTGGCCGACGGCGGCTTCGCCACGGTATGCGTCAGCTGGCTCGGACGCGATGTGAGCGCGCCCGACGAGCGCGTCGTCGAGTGGGTCGAGGACTCGGGCTGCGACGTGTGGATCCTGCCGATCGACGAGGCGTCTCCCCTCGAGCATGCCGAGCGCTGGAACGCGCACCTCGCAGGCGACGCGGCTGCCTACGGGGAGGCGCTCGACCGGTGGACGTCGTATCTCGACGCACTCGGCGCCGGCGTCGTGACCGAGGGAGCGGTGATCCTGCACCGTCGCGACGGTCGCACGTCGATCCGCATCGACGAAGTGGACGAGGACGAGCTCGAGCCTGCCGATGCGCAGATCCGCCGTGCGTTCGCTGCACGAGCGCGGCTCGACGGCACGAACCCCCTCGACGCGCTATTGGCGCCCGTCGACGCGCTGCGTATCGAAACGCGGCTTAGACGCGGACACGTGGTCGGCGCGCACGTGGTGCTGGAGGAAGGAACGTGGCCCGAGGTAGACGTATCCGCCGGCGCAGCCGAGGTGATCGCGGCACTCGACGGCCGCCGGACGCTGCGAGAGCTCTCCGCCTCACCGGATGCGGTCAAGCTCTGCCGTGAGCTGTTGGAGCTCGGCGCTCTGCAGCTCGTCGCCGTCGGCTGATCACATCCGCGCTTTGAGCGCGAGCACCCCGGCGACGAACGGCTTCGTCACCTTCAAGATCCCTCTCTTGCGCACGGCCGCCTCGCCCTGGTACCACGCTGCGAGCGCCAGGCGTTCCTTGCCGTGGAACCGCCGCAGCAGATGACGGAGATACAGCCCGCCGACCTCGATGTCCCCATCGAGGGAGCGCGGCAAGGAATGACCGACGAGAACATCCTCGACGAAATCGCGCGTGCTCGGCAGCGTTTGCAGGACACCGCGGGCGCCTGCCTTCGACACGACGTTCGGCTGAAACCCGGATTCCATCCAGGCGAGGGCGCGCAAGAGGTGCGGCGAGAGGCCGAGCCGGTTCGCCCAGTAGTCGAGACGCGAGCGCACCTCTGTCGGCGTTGCAGCGAGTGCTGACGCGACGACACCCGGAATCTTCAGCTTTGCGTCGATGAGCAGGACATGTGTCGGATTGAGCCGGTTCGCGCGCGCGAGCCGGGCAATCGAGACGTGGAAGCGCTGAGCGATCGTCGTCAGGGAGTCGCCCGACCGGACGACGTAGACACGGCTCGCCGCGACCGCCTGGGGGCGCACCGGAACGCGAGTCGTGAGGACGAGGGCAGCGAGCGTTCGCGGCCCCACGACGCCGTCGGGCGTCAGGCGCACGTTGCGCTGGTAGCGGCGCAACGCAGCATCTGTGGCCGTGCTCAGATAGCCGTCGAGCGGCCCGTCGTACAGGCCCCGTCTCGTGAGCAGGAACTGGAGCACCGAGACGTCGAAGCCGAACATTCCGGGCCGCATGACCCGCCCGCCGAGCAACGGACGGCCGAGCGGGCCGAGCGTCGCACGCGTTCGCGCGTCGGCGAGGCCGGTGACCGGGAGGTGCGCCCTGAGCTGCGCGGCGCGAATTGCAGCGACCGTCTGCGGTCCGACGAGACCGTCGATCGGCCCGTGGTAGAGGCCGAGCGCGCGCAGCGCAACCTGCACGCCCGCGTGCTGCGCGTTGACGTACGCGCCGGCCGGGGACACGACGACGAACGCCGCTA